>ERZ779895.168-NODE-168-length-102700-cov-7.606089_pt1 | contig 102700 bp, 86 predicted proteins | sample MGYA00511093_ERZ779895 | MGnify/ENA primary metagenome ERZ779895 (study PRJEB29588, sample SAMEA2142970) | human gut metagenome | biome: human gut; feature: human-associated habitat; material: faeces | place: Denmark | collected 2008/2010 ... | reverse complement strand
CCTACGTCTGTCAATTAATTATAAGAACGCTATTCACCTATAAACTAAAATTTATCAGATTTTTTAACTATAAAAAAACAAGGCGGCAGATTTGGCTGCCGCCGTGCGAAAAACTAAATTGCTTCAACTTATATTTTGCGCGTCTTTTGCCTGTGTCCACAAAAACACCGCATTTATCACGGCTGCGGCGATGTAAAGCACCGCCGGCACAAAAAGCAGCCGCAAAAGCGTTATCTGTTTTAGTGACAGCACATAGTAAAACACACCGCCAAGGCAAAGCAGCGAATAAATTATCACTATCACGTTTTTGAAATTATTACCTTCGGGATAAAACAGCACCGCCGCGCCGCAGACAGCCAGGCTGGCGGTCAGCACCGCCGAAGGCGCCGTGCTGCCGGCAGGCAGAAAAAGCGACAGATAACGCGCCATGTAGGACGCGTGCAATGTGATAACGGTAAGATACGCGCAAAAGGTCAGCGAGATAGCGGTGAACAAAAGGTCGAAAAACACCGCTGCCGACCGGCTTATACGATGGATAAGCGCCATTCTGCTTTTTTTCACAACATATCTCCCCTTTTTACGACCCGGCAGCAAGGACTGAAAATATCCTTTGCCGCGCCGTATCTTTTAATAGTTTATCATACCGGTAAAACGATCTGTTCCGCCGCAGGTGCCGCAAAACGTCACGGTATCGGCGGCAGCGTCCGCGAAAACGTCCATGGTCTCGCCCTCAAGCAGCTCGTTTTTGAAATTTATGGCAACCTCTTTGGGCGCTTTTTCCCGAAATTCCGAGGGCAGAAAGTCAAACATGATGTCGGCATAGACCGTGTTGTTCATGTGCCCGTTGTAGTCGATGTCCGAAAACCGTATGGTCCTTTCATATACCTCGCCTGTACACATAGCGTCGATCTTTTTGGGATCGCCGCACGAATTTGCAAGATCTGTGTTGTAGAGGTAATTTTTAAAATATTCTGCGTCTTTCGGGCGGACGATCGAGCGGTCTTTTAGATTTATCATTATGACCTCGGCTTTGCTTTCGGTCAGCACCTCTTTGTCGGGAGTTTTTAATGTGTAGTTTCGCATAAAACGTATGCCTTTTAAGCTGCTGCACCATGTGGTGAGCTGTACCGGCTCCTCAGAGCCGGGCAGGCGGTTTACCTTTATGCGGCTTTTTGTGATTATAAACGCTACACCGTACCGGTCGCGCAGCATTTGAGACGTTGTGCCGAAGTGAAATATATGCTTCTCGCCTACCTCCTGCTGAAGCCTCAGCAGTGCGGACACCTTCAGCCGGTCATACCGGTCGGCGCTGTAGCACGGTATCGAAAGATCCCATTCGTATGCCGTGCCGTCTAAGATCAGTCCCATTCCTGCTCCTTACTTTTTAACTATCTTTTCCATGCCGCCCATGTACGGACGAAGTGCCTCGGGTATTTTTACGCTGCCGTCCTCGCAAAGGTTGTTTTCAAGGAACGCAATGAGCATTCTCGGCGGCGCAACGACGGTGTTGTTGAGGGTGTGTGCAAAGTAGTTGCCGTTTTTGCCCTTTACGCGGATCTTGAGGCGTCTTGCCTGTGCGTCCGAAAGGTTGGAGCATGAGCCGACTTCAAAATATTTTTTCTGACGGGGCGACCACGCCTCAACGTCAAGCGATTTTACCTTCAGATCGGCAAGATCGCCCGAGCAGCACTCAAGCGTTCTGACCGGGATGTCGAGCGAACGGAACAGGTCGACAGTGTTTTTCCACAGCTTGTCGAACCACATTTTTGAGTCCTCAGGTCTGCAGACAACTATCATTTCCTGCTTTTCAAACTGATGTATTCTGTAAACACCGCGCTCCTCGATGCCGTGCGCGCCCTTTTCCTTGCGGAAGCAGGGAGAATAGCTGGTGAGGGTGTAGGGCAGGCTCTCCTCCGGATTTACGGTGTCGATAAACTTGCCAATCATGCTGTGCTCGCTCGTGCCGATAAGGTAGAGGTCCTCGCCCTCTATTTTATACATCATAGCGTCCATCTCGGCAAAGCTCATAACGCCTGTGACGACGTTTGAACGGATCATAAAGGGCGGTACGCAGTAGGTAAAGCCGCGGTTTATCATGAAGTCGCGCGCATATGCGATGACCGCCGAATGGAGACGGGCAATGTCGCCCATGAGATAATAAAATCCGTTGCCTGCGACCTTTCTTGCACTGTCAAGGTCGATGCCGCCGAACTTTTCCATTATTTCGGTGTGGTAGGGGATCTCAAAGTCAGGCACGACCGGCTCGCCGAAGCGCTCGATCTCGACATTTTCGGTGTCGTTTTTGCCGATAGGAACCGACGGGTCGATTATGTTGGGTATCACCATCATGACACGGGTCAGCTTTTCGTCATATTCAGCCTCAAGCTTCTCCAGCTTTGCGAGCTTTGCGGCAAATTCGCCAACCTTTTTCTTGGCTTCCTCGGCCTTGTCCTTTTCGCCCTTTGCCATGAATGCGCCTATCTGCTTGGAGATAGAATTGCGGTCTGCTCTCAGCGAATCAGCCTCGCGCTGCGCTTCGCGCTTCTTTGCGTCGTATTCTATCGCTTCATCGACCAGCGGCAGCTTCTCATCCTGAAACTTGTTTCTGATGTTCTGCTTTACTACCTCGGGGTTTTCCCTTACAAATTTAATGTCCAGCATATTTTTTCTCCATCCCTACCCGTTTTCACGGTTTTCGCAACTTGCGGCGTGCGACGCCAAAATTATACAATATATAGAAATTTAATTTTCCGTTTTCCTATATATTGTGTTATTCCTTTTTATCAAAAATGCCTGCCTGTGCCAATACTCCGACGGCTATACTGACGGCAAGGATTATTTCCAGCTCGTCGAGGGCAATTCCCAGCACGGCGCCGGCTGCGACCGACAGGAAGATGATCCCTGCCCTGCCTGCCGATTTTTTGTCCTTTATCGCCGAACGCAGCTTACCTGCGCTCTGCTTTAAAATCTCCCTGCCGCTTTTCTTATTCATTGTCTTTATTATCGCCGGCAAGCCTTGAGGCTATGTAAAACAGGTCGTCGTCCCCGAAAAATTCTATCTGGATGACGCCGGTTTTGCCGTTGCCCGATATTTTCACCCTTCTTCCGGTCTGCGACGACAGAGCCGCCTCGGTCTCAACATATATTTTGTTTTTCACCTTTGGCTTTTTGACCGAAATTCCGGGCTTCTGCTGCTTGGCGATGCCTTCGATATCGCGTACCGACGCGCCGCTTTTAGCCAGCTCCAGCGCCTGATGCCTAAGCTCGCCCTTAGGCAGAGACAGCAGCGCACGGGCGTGACCCGACGATATCTCGCCGTTTTTCAGTGCCTCGGTCTCGTCGCTGTCGAGCGCCAGCAGTCTTAACGCGTTTGCTACCGCAGGACGCGATTTCCCGACCTTTGCCGCGGCTTGCTCCTGCGTCAGCCCCAGTGTGTCCATCAGCTTTTTATATCCGAGAGCTTCCTCCACCGGATTGAGATCCTCGCGCTGAAGATTTTCGATAAGCGCCAGCTGCATGGTCTCGTCGTCGCTGAGTTCCTTGATCACGACCGGTATTTTTTCGAGACCTGCCATGCGGCTTGCGCGCCAGCGCCTTTCACCGGCTACTATCTGATACGACCCGTCGTCCAGAGGACGGACAAGCAGTGGTTGTATCAGCCCGTGCTCCTTTATGCTGTCGCTCAGCTCCTTCAGCGCTTCGGCGTCAAAGTCCTTTCGCGGCTGATCGCGGTTCGGGACTATCTGTGATGGTCTGAGCTCCGAGGTCTGACGCGCGTCGACCGCGTTTTCCTCAAACAGAGAATCTATCCCTCTGCCCAGTCCGCCTTTTTTTATTGCCATTTCCAATGCTCCTTTAAAGAGGTGTAATAATGCGTTTTGCTCTGCTTATTTCCTTTTTGCCGCCCTTTTTATAAATTCCTTTGCAAGGTCGTTATAGCTTTCGGCGCCGCGGCACTTAGGATCGTAGTACTGTATAGGTCTGCCGTAGCTCGGTGCCTCGGAAAGCCTTACGCCGCGCGGTATCGTAGTTCTGTACAGCTCGTTCGCAAAGTATTTCTTTATCTCGCTTACGACCTGCTGCGTGAGGTTCAGCCTCCCGTCGAACATGGTCAGCAGCACGCCCTCAAGCAATAGGTCGGGATTGTAGCTGATTTTAACCTGTTTTACCGTTGCTATCAGCTGCGAAAGACCCTCAAGTGCGTAGTATTCGCACTGCAAGGGTACCAGAAACGAGTCCGACGCGGTCAGTGCGTTGACCGTAATAAGCCCCAAAGACGGCGGACAGTCTATAAATATGTAGTCAAAGTCATTTTTTATCAGGGAAAGCGCCGTTTGCAGCTGCTTTTCCCTGCCCGGTATGTTTATAAGCTCGATCTCGGCACCGGCAAGGTCGATGTTTGACGGTATGACCCATACATTTTTAAATTCGGTCTTTACAATGGCATCCTTTGCTCCGGCTCCGGTCGTGAACAGATCGTAGCTTGACAGCTTCGAAGCCTTTTTGTTTATTCCGTAGCCGCTGGTCGAATTGCCTTGAGGGTCCGCGTCGACAAGCAGGACCTTTTTGCCGCAGATACCGATGCCGGCTGCAAGATTGACGGCGGTGGTCGTTTTGCCGACGCCGCCCTTCTGATTTATTATAGATATTATTCTGCCCATGGTCTCCTCCGGTCAGATGTTGAAACGTTTATGTAACGCTTATTATTATAGCCCAAAGGCACCCGTTTGTAAAGGGTTTAAAAGCAAAAGTTTCACGTGAAACAAAAAATGTTTTGCACCTTGGTTTCACGCGAAACATTGCTTTATTGTTTGCCGCCCCGGTGGCGCCGGGCGTCGGTCTCCTGCCGTCAGGATTTCATCTTCGGTTTGGCAAGCAGCGATACCAGCCAGCCGAAAACAATGGCTGCTGTGATACCTGCGGCTGTGGCTGTGATGCCGCCGGTAAGCGCTCCGGCAAGTCCCTGCTCTGCTACAGCTTTTTTAACACCGGTCGCAAGCGTGTAGCCGAAGCCGGTCAGCGGCACCGTCGCGCCGGCTCCTGCGTATTTTACTATCGGCTCGTAAACACCTATAGCGGTCAGTATCACACCGGCGACAACGTATGAGACAAGTATTCTCGCCGGGGTGAGCTTGGTCTTATCTATCAGTATCTGACCGATAAGGCATATAAGTCCTCCGACCCAGAAGGCGTTGATGCACTGCATTAAAAGTTCCATTTTTTAAACTCCTTTTTTGATGTTTCACGTGAAACAGACTCAGTGACCCGGCGCGCGGGTCTTGTTTATGCTATTTCTGACAAATATCTTTCTGAAGTCATGGGCGTTAAAGGGCAGTATCGGATAAAAATACGATCTGCCGCTGAGGGTGTTTGTCGAGGCAGCAAGCATCAGTATCAGAATGATACCGGAGAAAAGTCCCCAGAAACCGGCAAGCTGCGCCAGCACAAGTAAAAATATCCGGCAGAACTTCATGGCATAGCCCATTTCAAAGCTTGGTTGTGCAAAGCCTGCGATGGTCACGAATGCCATGTATATAATGGTCTCGGACACGAACCACTGCGCGTTTACGGCAAATTCGCTCAGTACCAGCGCTCCGATTATACCGAGCGAGCTTGAAAGCGAGTCGGGCGTGTTGAGCGAGGCGAGACGCAGACCGTCAATAACGATTTCGAGCAGCAAAAACTGAAAGAAAAACGGTATTATATAGTCATCGGTCGTGTTTATAAAGCTAAGCCAGTTTGGCACCATTTGCGGATTGTTCATCAGTATCAGCATCGTAGGGGTCAGAACGACCGTTGCAAGCGAAACCAGCAGCCTGACTATACGAACATAAGTTCCGGTAAACGGAGGAAAATAGTAGTCGTCGGTCTCCTTTGCGAAGTCGGCTATAGAGGTCGGGAAAATCATGACCGACGGCGAATTATCCATTATAAGCAGCACCCTGCCCTCAAGAAGACAGGCGCTTGCAAAGTCCGGCCGCTCGCTGTATCGCACGGTCGGGAACGGGTTGAAGAACCGGGGCGGCACCAGTACCTCAGCCAGCGCCTCCGAGGTCATGGAAATGCCGGAGATATCTGCATTTTCAATGCGTTTACGCAGCTCTGTTACCGAATTTTTGTCGGCTTTTCCGTCCATATAGCAGATAGCCACATCGACCTTTGACGCCCTTCCTATGCGGTGATACTCCATCCTCAGCGCGCGGTCCCTTATCCTGCGGCGGATGAGCGCGGTGTTGAAGATAAAGGTCTCGACAAAACCGTCCCTTGCGCCGCGCAGCGAGCGGTCCTTTTCCGGCTCGTCGGGCGAACGCGAGGGATAGGTCCTCGTATCGACCAGCAGCGCTCCCTTTATCCCGTTTATTATTATAGCCGCCTGACCGGACAGCACCGCAGTCACGGTCTCGTCGGCGTCGCTCTGCCAGTCAATCTCGACATAAGGCATTTTTATAAGCGAGAATTGCTGCATGGTGTTGACACCCGACAGCTCGTCGGGCTTGATCTTATAGAGGAATTCAAGTATTTTTTCAAACACCTCGTCCTTTATAAATCCGTCTACGAAAAACAGCGAGGCGTTCCTTTCCCCTATTATAAGGTCGCGCCGTATGATGTCAAAATTTTCAGAAACAGCCAGCATGTCCGAGAGGCGTTTTTTGTCGGCTGTATAGTTTCCGGTCATAAAAGGCACCCTTTCAAAATTTAATCAAGGCTATTTTTTCCCTTTTTGTTTCTTAATATTCAGCAAATAACATCAAACGTTGTATCTTCGCCTGTTTTATGGTATCATCAAACCGAAGGTGATGACCAATGTATAATGTACTTGTAACAAACGAATGCGGCAGCGCTTTCAGGAAAACGCTTGTAAATGAATTTAAAGACAGCTGCCGCTTTGAATTTTTGCCGGTAAACGATTCGCCAGACGCGATAAAAAAAGCCGACATAATAATCGGCGAACCGGCGCCGGAGCTGATATTGAGTGCCGGACGGCTTAAGTGGGTGCAGATGACCTTTGCCGGAGCAGACATGTACACTAAAAAAGGCGCATTCCCCGACGGCGTGCTGCTTACCAACGTTTCCGGGGCGTTCGGCGCGATAATTTCGGAATATGTGATAGGCGCGATACTTGAAAATTACAGGCTTTTTTCAAAATACCGCGACAACGCAAAGCGGTATCTGTGGCGCGACGAGGGCGCGGAAAAAACGCTGGAGGGCAGGCGCGCGCTTATATTCGGCGCTGGAGATATAGGGGCAAACATCGCCAAAAGGCTCAAAGCTTTTGATGTTGCCACGGTCGGCGTGAAAAGAGATGTTGGCAGAATACCGCCGTTTTTTGACGAAATCTGCGGTACTGACGGCGCAAAAAGCATGATAAAGGATGCCGATATCGTGATCAGCTGCCTGCCGGGAACCGCCGAAACACATCATTTGTTCGGTTACGATGAGTTTAAGGCTTTAAAAGAGGACGCTATATTTATAAATGTAGGAAGAGGCAGTGCGGTCGATACGGCAGGTCTTGTAAAATATCTCAACGAGGGGCACGGCGCCGATTTTGTGCTTGACGTGCTGGAGACCGAACCGCTGATAAGCGATTCTCCTTTGTGGGAGCATAAAAACGTGTTTATAACGCCACATATTTCGGGCAAGGGCTTGGGTCACGCGCCGGGAACCGAACGCAAGGTCTGGGAAATCTGCACCGGAAATCTGCGGCGGTTCATAGCCGGCGAGCCGCTTTTGCACATCGTGGACATGGAAAAAGGATACTGAACCGTCAAAAATAAAAATTGACATGCGGCATGCAAAATGGTAAAATACAGAGGTTAGATCGTTTTTGAGGATGTGTAAAAATGAAGGAAAAACTACACGGCAGGGAGCTTGTTTTCATTGCCAGTATGCTGTTCGGTTTGTTTTTCGGCGCCGGCAACCTGATCTTTCCGATATATATGGGTCAGCTTGCAGGAGCCAATCTTATAAAGGCTGTAGCCGGATTTCTTATAACCGGCGTCGGTCTGCCGCTGCTCGGAGTTACGGCGATAGGCATAACGCGCAGCGAGGGACTGATCGGTCTGTCGCGCAAGGTCGGAAAAGGCTACAGCATGTTTTTTACATGCGCACTTTACCTTACCATAGGACCGCTTTTCGCAATACCGAGATGCGCAACCGTCCCGTTTGAGGTCGGCGTCCAGTCGCTGCTTGGCGAGAAAAACAGCAGCATTGCGCTGGCTGTGTTTTCGGTTCTGTTTTTTGCGGCGGTGCTGTTATTTTCGCTTTTCCCGGGCAGGATACTGACGGTGGTCGGAAAGATACTGAATCCGCTGTTCCTTGTGCTGCTGACCGCGCTGGTCATAGCGGCTGTGGTAAGACCTATGGGCGGAGTGCTGTCGGCTGAGCCGGTGGGCGATTACGGCAGCAAGGCTTTCATGACCGGATTTTTGGAAGGCTACAACACCATGGACGCGCTGGCAGGTCTTGCGTTCGGCATCGTCGTCATAAACGTCATACGCGGACTCGGCGTGACCGAGCCTTCGGCGGTGGCTAAAAACACGGTGAGAGCCGGCATCTACAGCTGCCTTTTAATGGCGGTCATTTACATAGCGGTCGCGGTAGTGGGTGCGATGAGCCGCGGCAAAATGGAGGTCGCCCAAAACGGCGGCGACGTGTTTGCGGCTGTGGCTGATCACTATTTCGGACGTGTCGGAGCGCTGATACTTGCAGGGATAGTGACATTTGCCTGCCTCAAAACCGCCGTAGGTCTTGTGACCAGCTGCTCGGAGACCTTCTGTGAAATGTTCCCGAAGCTGTTTTCCTATAAAATATGGGCTGTGATATTCAGCACCGTGTCGTTCCTCATAGCGAATTTGGGACTCAACGCGATAATCAAGATATCGCTGCCGGTGCTAATGTTCCTCTATCCGTTGGCGATCACGCTGATATTGCTGGGACTTACCGGCAGGCTGTTTTCGCACAGCAAATACGTTTACATTTCCACAACTGCATTGACCCTCATTGCCGCCGTTTATGACTTTTTGGCGGCTCTGCCTAAGGAGTTTATCGCAAAGGTGCACCTGGGCGGAGTGATAGAGGCTGTCGGCAGCGTACTGCCGCTGTCAGGCGTAGGACTCGGATGGCTGCTTCCTGCGGCAATCGGTGTGCTGATCGGTCTTGTCATTTGGATAACAAAAGGAAAGCCGGCGGAAAAGCAGCCAACAGAACAGTGATGTAAAAAGGCGGAACGCAAAAGATGCGTTCCGCTTGAGCGTGTCGAAAAAGTCGACACGCTTTTGAACGGGAATGCCGCTCGCTCGAAAATCAAAGATTTTCGGACTGCGCTCTATCCCCGCCAATACCACCCCAGTGTCCTTGAAAAACCGCTATATTCTGCGGTTTTTCGCTTACAAGGTGTTTTTCCGCCGCGCATGTCAGCGGAAAAACAGAAAATGCAGCATAACCGACGAAAGAGTAGACTTTGAGGTCTATCGACAGACTGGGCGGAACGCAAAAGATGCGTTCCGCTTCCTTTTTTGTTGCGTATCGGAAATTTGCGTTAAGGTAAATTTTAGTTTATAGGTGTACAAAAAACAAATGGCTAATTGATTTTTTGTAGGGAACGAGCCTCAGGTGTCGTTCCTTAAAGCTAAAACTTATTGCTTGATTTGTTGTAAAAGCGGCGGCAGGAGCCGAGCCCCTGCCCTACGTCCGTTAATATACTCTTTTGCACCTATAAACTAAAATTTATCAGTTCTATGAGCGGATTCTAAAAACAACATAGCCTTCACGCCGTGAAGATCAGGTTTTCTTCAAGGCTTTATAAAATGAAGGCTATGCTGTCTTATAAAAATTCAATACCGGGCTGCAGTGCGGCCGATAACAGAGCTTAACCTTTTGCCGAAAATTTAATTGATTCCACTATATTATTAAGCACACTTTCAAGCTCCTCGTTTTCTGCCGGTCTTACTGCTGTGATGTTGAAAAGACTAAGACCGCGGACGACTTCCAAGTAGTCAATACTTACCATTTTGGTACCGTTCTTAGTATAGGTTGACACCATCCTTGAGCAGTCGATACCGTCCAATTTTTCGGTCGTAAATGATTCTATCTTCATATCAGACATACCATACTTAAAGTCTCTCAGATATTCATCCTGCGTGCGGTTGGTTTTATATTCAGCACCGGTTACATAAATGACAAATTTACATTTTTCTCCGAGTGTCGGATGAAGGAAGCTTAAGGCTCCTCCGTCCTCGAGGTTTACTTCAAAACATTCCCAGTCAAGAGGTACGCTGACGGTAAAAGATCCGGCGTTTATAATTCTTTCGGTATCCGTTGTTGTTATCTCAGCGCCGGTTATCTCATGAGGGGCATACGGATTTTCGGGGTAACTCATGTCGTTTGGATCAACATCGCTTCCGGCACTGCTTTCGGTATTGCTCTCGGTACTGCTTTCGGTTTTACTTTCGGTGTTGCTTTCAGTGTTGCTTTCAACCTTACTTTCGGTCGACGCCGCAGGCGTGCTGTCGGCGCCGGAGGAAGAAGTCTTTGAGTCACCGCAGCCTGCAAGTGTTAATACAAAACAGAATGTAAGACATAAAGCGAATATTTTTTTCATGATACTACCTCCCTTTGGTTTCAATATATCACATATATACAAAAAACGGAAGCAAAAATGCCAAATTTTAATATAACTGTAATAAATCGTAAACAGTTGTAACAAGTCGCATAAGTATGATATTGGTTCGCTCTCATCAGCCTATTTATGCAGTTTGTCCGACGTTAATTATGGTACTTATGGCTTATCGTAAAATATTGCGAAAAAATTTCTTAAAAATATAATTTTTATCTTCCGTTTTTTGTATACATATGATATGATAAAACTACAAGGAGGTTATATAAATGAAGAAATTATCCGCTTTATGTTTTGTGTTTTGTCTTGTTATCGCACTTGCAGGCTGCGGTGACTCAAAGACTTCTTCCTCCGGTGCCGACAGCACGCCTGCGGCGTCGACCGAAAGTAAGGTTGAAAGCAACACCGAAAGTAAAACCGAAAGCAGTACCGAGAGCAATACCGAAAGCAGTGCCGGAAGCGATGTTGATCCAAACGACATGAGTTACCCCGAGAATCCGTACGCTCCGCACGAGATAGAAGACGCCGAGATAACAACAACGGAGACCGAAAAAACTATAAAAACCAGATCTATTACAATCAGTATGCCTATTGACTGGAAATGTCTTGAGGTTTACGGCCAGGATGCAACAATTTATCATTTCAGTCATCCAACTCTTGGCGATAATTGTAAAGTGATGTTTGAAATAACCGGCTCCGTATACAAACATGACCGTACGCAGGAAGAATATCAGAAATCTCTTAGCAGAATAGGAGAAGATCTTAAGATAGAGTCATTTACGACAGGTAAAATAGGCGGCATCGATTGCATAAAGGTAGTGTCTACCTATTCTGTGGATGGCACCAAGCTCATGAGAATAGATCTTGATAATGCTGTCAACGGACCGGCGCTTTACGGCGTCACAACAATAAGACCGGCAGAGAACGAGGAGCTTGAAAGCGTACTTGATGATATAGTAAAATCTATAAAAATCCTGGTAAAAGGTTAAGTTTTATTATGGTTGATATATTCTGTGCTTTGATGTGAAATTTTTGTAAAGCCATAAAGACTTTACATCGTAAAAAAGTAGGCTTTCGCTTATGTTTTACAAAGCGAAAACAGTATTGTTTTTGCTGCACTTCGCATTACGAAATATCCGGCTCACTTCTCTATAAGTGAGCCGGATATTTGCATACTGTCCCCGCCATGCTGCAACAGCCTTAAAATAGGGACACTTGAATAATTCCGTCAGCGGTGGGAAGCCATTTCCCAAGATGTTTATAGTGATTCAAATTCTTTCGATTAACGACCTATATCAAAGCCCTATTCGGAAAGCCCTTTAAAGGTCGACACATCGGTGTAAACTCTATTATCGCATCTTACGTGCCAGTTTGTGGCTCTTGTGTCCACGTGCGTATACTTATCAGTAACATTCCACTCTATACCAGTCATTCCGATGTCTTCAGCCATCTGAGCCAGCTGCAGGGGCGTTTTGCCGGTGCAAACGATATCTGCAGCCTTTCCGTACAGGTGCATGGAATTTGGTGCCCCGCCTACCTCGGGAGAAGAATTGTGGCTCGGCGTACGATAGCCGCTGTTGATGATTATAGGCGCATCTGTCATGAATCTGAGACGCTGGAGAGCTATGACAAGATTCATATCCAATATGATCTCATCAGTGCCGTCATGGCATCTGAATTCCTTTACCTTGAAGTGCTCGCTCAGCCACTTTTCACCGTCCCTTGCATTGGAAAAGGTCTGAATACCGGACAAATGGTATATAAGATAATCCTGTTCGTTACAGGTGTCTATGGTGGGTATTGTCGCTCCGTAGGTATAAGAATAACATTCCAGCCCGTCCGCAGAATAAGGTGATATGCAGTTGGATGGCATTATGACCGGACTCGATGCAGCAGCTCCGCTGTTGTCAGCCGAAAAAACGACGATCTTATTGTCGTTGATGCCGATAGCGGCAATACCGTTATTGGCTGCATCCTGTGCATCCTTCAGACTGCAGCGCTTCCACCCCATATATTTTCCGGTTTTAATTGTATTATAGACCGATCCCAAATCACCCTTGGGCAGCGCAACTCCCAGATTGTCGAATATCGCTCTCGCGGTCGAAAGCGGATCACCCGAAGGCTTGCGCTTTAGCGTATGTTCTATTACGTTATTATACATTTCTTTTTTCATTATTGGTTTCTCCTTTAGTGTTTTTTAGTGGATCGGCGTCCCGATCTTTACAGCTGCGAGTCCATCTTAAAGCCCAACACTGCCGGATAATGTCATGTTTAAAAAATTTGTTTCACTTTTTTGCCGGTCTGTCTATTATATTATGGGCGACTTGTCTAACCGCTGTAAATTCTGCATAGTAATAGTATGACAGTTAGGTGCATATTGCACAAAAACAATATCAGCGACTGTAAAACGCGCATTTTTTCTATGTCATTTTCCATAAAAAGCGGAAGCTGTTTTTTACCGTTTGTGCATTATGTCAGATGAAGTCTGTGTAAATGACCATAAAATGTAATTTTGCATATATGTGTTGGTACAAAAAATTAAAAAAAATATCATAAATTAGTGAAAAATCGACAATAACATGTTGACAAAACGTTCATTTTGTTAGATAATACAACGTAGAGCATTGTCAAATTGGGTCCTTGCCCTCTAATGACGGGAACCGTTTGTTTGATAGGGACACACATATTATTATTGAAGGTGAAGAAATGAATTCTGGTAAAACACGTTTACTGGCCGCGCTTATGTCCGCAGCGGTCACGTTGTCCGCTTTCGCCGGTACAGCCGCATTCGCAGCCGAGACCGATCAGAAAACAGACACTGCCTCAGGCAGCACAGCAAGCTCCGGTACCGCCGTTTCGGCTGAGTACGAGAGATACCTCGAATCCCTTTCCGGTTATAAATACGCCGGCTCGGATATCGTGATAAACGCTGTCGATTATGCCGAGGCAAAGGGCTGTGATTATGAAGCGGTAGAGGGCGGCGCCACGGCAGGCAGCGTCCTGTCAAAAAAATCATACGATGTGATCGCCGATGAGCTGCACAGCCAGCGACAGAAGACCGATTGCCTTGTGTGGGCTGACAACCCCTACTTCAAGCAGCAGGGAAGCATCGATTATGTGGTCGATGTTCCTGCCGACGGTATATACAATATAGAATTCAAATACCTTCCCTTAAACAAGACCGGTGCCACCGCCGATACCGGCGACGACAAAGCGAGCAACAACCCGGTCGAGCTCGGTGTAAAGATCGACGGACAGACCCTTTATGCCGGACTTGATGCGCTGTCACTGCCGCGCATGTTTGTTAACAACGGCGCTTCGCTTGATGTCCCTGCAGGCGAGGTCCGTGTCGATACTCTCGGAAACGAGCTGACCCCCGAGCAGGTCGAGTACGGCGAGTTTGTCACCGCACTGGCGACCGATCCGGTCGGCGTTGTTGCCGAACCTTACAAAATCCTGCTTACCGCAGGCAGGCATGTCATAACGATTGAGTCAAAGTATGAGCCGTTTGCGCTTGCCAGCGTTACCCTCAAGGCTCCTGCCGATCCCATGTCATACAGCGATTATTCGGCGAAACATGCCGACGCCAAGAAATATGACGGTACCGCTATTGAGATCGAGGGCGAGGACGCATGGATAAAGTCCACAAACTCGCTGGTTTCAAAGGCTGACAACAGCTCGTCCGATATAACCCCCAACAGCCCTGTCAAGACCATACTCAATTATATAGGAAGCACCAACTGGCAGACCCCCGGTCAGTCGATAACATGGGTGGTCGACGTTGCCGAGTCGGGTCTTTACAGACTGGGTATGAACTACAAGCAGTCGGCTGTTATTGATGGATTTACATACCGTTCGCTTACCATAGACGGTGAGATGCCTTTTGCGGAGTGTTCTTCGCTCCGTTTCGGCTACTGCACAAGCTGGACCTTCTATGAGTTCGGCAACGGCACCGATCCGTATCTTTTCTACCTTGAAAAAGGAAAGCATACATTAAAGCTGACAGTCACTCTGGGCGAGACCTCGGAGTTCTATTCGAGGCTGAGCGAAATAGTTGACAGCATCGGCGATACATATATAGATATAGTTATGATCACGAGCGACTCACCTGACCGCAACCGTGACTACAACCTGTTCAAGCAGATCCCGAACTTCCAGGAAAGACTCCTTACCATGTACGAGGACCTCAACAATCTGGCTGACGACATGAGGGAGCTTTCGGGAAGCCGCAGCAACAAATATATATCCGCCCTTAACAACATGGCGCGTATACTCAAGAGCATGTACGACAACCAGTACTCTGCACAGACATACGTCACCGATTACTATTCGAACTACACAACGGTCTGTTCATGGCTTTATGAAATGAAGACCATGCCGCTGAGCGTCGATCAGATTCAGTTCATCGCGCCGGAGGGCAGCCGCACCGATCACCACGCAAACTTCTTTGAGAAGGTCTCGTTCAGTGCCAAGAGATTTTTCGCTTCGTTCAGCGACGACTTCAGCACGATAGCCGGCACCGCGGAAGCGACCGACAAAGGTCAGGTCAGAATATGGGTCAACTGGGGACGTGATCAGGCTCAGGTGCTCAGCAACCTCATTCAGGATTCCTTCACCTATAAGACCGGCATAAGCGTTCAGCTTGAAATAGTCAGCGCGTCGCTGGTCAACGGTATTCTTTCGGGTAACTTCCCCGACCTGTCTCTCCACCTTTCGAGAACCGATCCGGTCAACCTCGGAATGAGAGGCGCTCTGTACGATCTGACCAATTTCTCGGCGTCGAAGGACAGCAAATATTCGACCGTTGACGACGGCAGCAATTATCTGCTTGATTATGAAACGGTTCTGAAGCGCTTCAGAAAATCAGCCGATGAGCCGTACTGGTACGAAAACGAGCTGTATTCGATCCCGGATACGCAAAGCTTCTATATAATGTTCTACCGTACCGACATATTTGACAGTTTGGGACTTGATGACCCTGCCAAAGCCAACAACGGTCAAGGCTGGACATGGAGCGATTTCCTTGACGCGGCTACAACGCTGCAGAGAAACAACATGGATGCTTACATCCCGTATACCAAGATAGCGTCGACCACCACGGTCAACGCCGGTATGGGAAGTCTCCATCTGTTCCCGACCATGCTCACCCAGAATAATGTCGATCTTTACAATGCCGACCGCAACGCTACTACGCTCACCTCGAGCAACGCTATAGCGGCATTCACACAGTGGACCGATCTTTACACCAAGTATGGAATAATTAAGCAGGCTGATTTCTACAACCGTTTCCGTGTCGGCACCATGCCGCTCGGCGTTGCAAGCTACACGCAGTATACTCAGCTGATGCAGGCGGCACCTGAGATACAGGGTCGCTGGACCATAACGGAGATCCCCGGCATCATGCAGGAGGACGGCACCATAAACCGCAGCATAGGCGGTTCGGGCACGGGATGCGGAATAGTCGCTCCGTCGGAGAACAAGGATGCCGCATGGCAGTTCCTCTGCTGGTGGACCAGCGCCGAGACCCAGCTCCGTTACAACAACAACGTTGAGTCGATACTCGGTACCGTTTCGCGTACCGCGACCGCGAACATCGAGGCGTTCAACTCCTATTCATGGAACGCCGACGACCTTGACATACTGAACTCTCAGTGGGAGCAGGTCAAGGAGCTCCCCGAGGTTCCGGGCGGATACTATGTATCGCGTGCGGTCGACCAGGCATACTGGGCGGTGCTCAACGGCAACAGCAACGAAAAAGACGCAATGCTCGAGTGGGGCGAAGTCGCCGACAACGAGATCAAGCGTAAAATCGACGAATACAAGAAAGACTAATGAAAGAAGGAGGGTGCAACAATGCAAAAACAGGTTTTAAGCAAAGAACATAAAAAAATCAAGCGTAAAGCTGTATTTCAGGAAAATCTTCCTTCATACATAATGCTTGCCCCGTTCTTTGTATTCTTTTTCATATTTCTCGTATTGCCTATCCTTTCTTCGATAGTTCTCAGCTTTACGACCTATGATATGATCAACAAACCGTCGTTCGCCGGACTCGGAAACTACATCCGCATGTTCTTCGACGACGACGTGTTCCCCGTGGTTTTCAAAAACACCATGCTGTTCGCCATCATATGCGGACCTGCCGGATTTTTACTTTCCTTCGTGCTTGCATGGTTCATAAACGAATTTTCACCGATAGCCCGTACGCTGCTGTCATTCATGTTCTACGTCCCTGCCCTTGTCGGTAACGCGACATTCATATGGCAGGTCGCCTTCAGCAGCGACAGCTACGGATATGTCAACAGCGCACTGCTGTCTTTGGGACTGATCACCGAGCCGGTGACATGGCTGAGTACCGAGCAGTATATCAAGCCTATAGTCATAGCGGTTCAGCTGTGGTCAAGCATGGGCGTTTCCTTCCTTTCCAACATATCCGGTCTTCAGAACGTCAACAAGGAGCTTTATGAAGCCGGCGCCATAGACGGTATCCGCAACCGCTGGCAGGAGCTTTGGTACATAACGCTTCCTACCATGAAAAACATGCTTTTGTTCAGTGCGGTCATGCAGATATCCTCGGCGTTCTCGATAAGCGGTATCGCCATTACGCTGGCGGGCTTCCCAAGCGTAGGATACGCCGGTGATACGATAGTGTCACACATGATGGATCTCGGATCGGTGCGTTACGAGCTGGGCTATGCGTCAGCCGTTGCGGTTGTGCTGTTCCTTATGATGGTGGTATTCAGACTGCTTGTCGGAAAACTGCTGAACATGACAGGAAAGTGAGGTGGGTTAGACAGTGTTCAGAAAAAAACAGGAGGTCCTGATACTTCCGAGCGGCGCGAGAGCGCTCAACGACTCGGTCAACGATCTCAAGGCCCCGAAAGCCAGACGTTCGTCAAAGTCCGAGGCAAAGCGCTATACAAGATCGAAGGTCGGAAACTTTTTCTACTTCTTCTTTATAATCGCCGCCGGCTGCATATCGGTACTGCCTCTTATATATTGTATATGCACCTCTTTAAAACCGCTCGATGAAATACTTATCTTCCCGCCGAGATTTTTCGTTCACCGTCCTACGATAGCGAACTATACGGCACTGCCGGAGCTGCTATCCAACTTAAGAGTTCCGCTTTCGAGATATATTTTCAACAGCCTGTTTGCAACACTCGCCACAACCTTCCTTTATGTTGTGGTCGCGTCGATGGCTGCATTCGTTCTTTGTAAGTCAAAGATCAAATTCAAAAAGACGATATTCTACATCATCCAGTTCTCACTGCTGTTCAACGCGTATACGCTGTCTGTCCCGCAGTACCTGATATTCACCTGGATGAACATTATCGATACATACTGGGTCTATATTCTTCCGCATTTTGCTTCGACCATGGGCGTTTTCCTCATGAAGCAGTACATGGAGGGCGCTCTGCCGAATGCACTGCTTGAAGCGGCAAAGATAGACGGCGCCGGATATTTCAGAATATTCTGGACCATAGTCATGCCGATAGTCAAGCCGATGTGGCTGACCCTCACGCTGTTCACATTCCGCGACGTCTGGGCAACCGTGCCGAGCGGAACAATATTCAGCGAAACCTTAAAGACACTGCCCACCATAATGTCGCAGATAACCGCCGGCGGCGTCGCCCGTTCAGGAAGCTCGATGGCTGTTACCTGCCTGCTTATGATACCGCCTGTCGTGGTATATATGATCTCGCAGAGCAACGTTATGGAATCAATGAGCAGCGCCGGTATCAAGGAATAAGGGGGCAGAAGACAAGTGAAAACATCAAATATGAAAAAGCTCTTCGCCCGCATAGCTGCCATCATGCTCTGCATACTTGTGCTTGTGCCGGTCAGCGGCGTTTCGGCAGTATCTGAAAAGACCGATGAAATAGGCTATGACACCTATACATACTGGTACAACTTCACCGGAAAAACAAGAAAGGCTGTTTACAGCAAGCCGATGTATGAGGTCAGCACGGTGCTTACCGCCGCCGATCTCGGCTGCGTTTCCGGTTCAAGCCTCACTGACGTGCACACGACCGAGAACGGTATAACCTACCTTCTTGACGGCGGCGCGTCGGTCGTCCGCATGTTTGATAAGGATTATAACCTTTTGGGACAATTCTCTTTCGTTGTAGACGAGAACGACAACAACTACTACTTTAACAAGGCGAAAGGAATTTTCGCCGATACGGACGGCAACATATATATAGCCGATACCAACCACGCGCGCGTCATAAAGTGCGACAGCAGCGGCAGACTTATAAGACTATACGACCTGCCCGATTCGCACCTTATACCCAACGGCTTCAACTATCAGCCGATAAAGGTCGCCGTTGACCATAAGGGATATGTTTACATCCTCAGCAACGGTTCTTACTACGGAGCAATACTCTATTCGCCCAAGGACGAGTTCCTCGGCTTCTACGGCTCGAACGATGTTCCGGCGACCATTACACAGGCTCTTGCAACGCTGTGGAACCGTCTGTTTACCACAAACGATCAGAAAAGCGGTATGATAAGCGCCCTGCCGTATACCTTTACCGATCTGTGGATCGACAAGGAAGGCTTTGTGTACACCGCGACCGGCAGCACCGGCGAGATGACACAGACTGCGCAGATCAAGCGCCTTAATCCGGGCGGAAGCAACATTCTGGGCTCCGAAAAAGAAAACTTTGCCGATGAAGGCTATGCACAGACCAAGCTCAGCGGCAAGAGGGTTCAGGACCTCATGGGCGTCGCGGTTGACAACTACGGATTTATACATATTATAGATTCGACCTACGGACGTGTGTTTGTTTACGACGATGACTGTAAAATGGTCAGTGCCTTCGGCGGCGGACTTAAAACCGGCGATCAGAACGGAACCTTCAGAACGCCGAGCGCCATCGCCTATAATAACGGAAACGACGATGTCATAATTTCCGACAGCTACAGCAATACGCTGACCGTGTTCAAGATCACCGATTACGGAAAGCTGGTCAAGAGCGCACAGGCAAAAACCGTTGTCGGCGACTATGAGGATGCCATGGCGGAATGGACCGAGGTTCTGGCACTTGACCGCAACTCGCAGCTTGCCTACGCCGGTCTTGCCAAGGCTTACTATGTAAAGGGTCACAACTGCGAGGACGAGACCGAGGCGTCAGAGTATTATCACAAGGCGATCGAGCTTGCAAAAGAGGGCTATGACCGTGATACCTACAGCCTTGCATTTGACAGTATAAGGACCGAGTGGCTGCGAAACCATTTCGGACTTCTCATGGCAGGCATCATACTTCTGCTCGGCGGACTGATATTCCTTATGGTCTACTCCACCAAGCATAAGATGCGCCTTATAAAGAACGAGAAGGTACACCTGGCTGCAACGATAATGACCCACCCGTTCGATAACTTCCAGACCATGAAGGAAAAAGGTCTTACGTCGGTTCCGGTCTGTCTCGTTATACTGATTCTGTACTACATCTTCTCGGTCATGGAGACCACAAGAGGCGGCTTCGCCTTCGTATACTTCGACCCGTCGAGCTACAACGCACTGCTGATACTTGCGAAAACGGCAGGTATGGTAGTACTTTGGACGGTTGTCAACTGGGCGGTGTGTACGCTGTTCGGCGGTAAAGGTAAGATCAAGGAAATATTCGCGGTAATAAGCTACAGCCTTGTTCCGTCACTGTTCGGCAGCATCGTGTTTGTAATATGCTCGAACGTGCTTGTCCCCGATGAGGCGGCGTTTCTTACGGTGCTTACCACGATATGCACCGTCTACACCTACCTGCTGCTTGCAATAGGCTCGATGGTCGTGCACGATTACAGCTTCGGAAAGTTCCTGGGAACCACAATATTGACGCTGCTCGGCTGCGCGATAGTCGTATTCCTGCTCATCACGGTCGGAATACTGATGCAGCAGACATGGGGCTTCCTCGTCACCATATATTCCGAGATACTCAAACTATTCTGAGAAAGGGAGGAATTTTTATGAAGATAAAACGTGCGGCATCCGCTGCTTTGTGTATGCTGCTTTGCACCGTGCTCCTCCTGCTCACAGGATGCGGAAGCGAAAAAATGGCGGCGCTGATAAAATACAGCAAGCCCGAAGAATTAGACAAGCTGAAAACGACCTGCGTTGCCGAAAACACGCGGTACAGCCTTATATGGGACGCCACATCATCCCGTGTCATAATGTATGATAAGCAAAGGGATTGCGAGTGGAGCTATGTCCCGCGCGAGTCGCTCAACCCGACCTATGATGCGGAAGGGTATGAGGCGACAAACCACCCGAGAACCGAGTCGCCCATCACCGTAAAATATTACGCGGCGACCACCAAGATAGATAACGAGACCAATGCCTTCGCTCAGTCGATAAACAAAGGCGATTACAGCCTGAAGCTGATCGAAAACGGCATTGAAATGATGTGCTACTTCGATAAGTTCCAGTTTGCGGTTCCGGTAAGCTTCGTGCTTGGCAAGGACGGACTGGATATATCGGTCGATGTGGACCGCATTGAAGAAGGCTCGGAATACTGCGTTTCGGCAATAACAATAGCTCCGTTCTTCTGCTCGATATCAAATAAGAACGCCGGGAAGGATAACTATTACATGTTCATGCCTTCCGGCTCCGGAACCGTTATTTATCCGGACAACTCAAACGAGCTAGGCATTGCGACCTCTGAGGCTGTTTACGGCGGAGACGCAAATATAGAGTCGCTTGAGCAGACCACCGTTACCGAGAATGTCAGAATGCCGGTCTACGGCGTGGTCAACGGAGACAACGCCGTGCTGGCGGTCATAAAAAGCGGCTCCGAGGCAGCCTACATCAACACAATGATGGGTCAGGCGCTCACCGGATACTCCTATATAGCATCCGAATTCAAGGTAAGGGGCTATCAGACAGCTGTCCAGACCCTGTTCACCTCGAATGTTGTAAAAACAAATCTTTATGCTGACGGCTTCATGTCAAACGATATAACGGTCGGTTTCTATCCCCTTTATGACGATGACGCAAGCTATGTCGGCATGGCAAAGAAATACCGCGAGTATCTCGAAAATGAGGGCAGACTCGGCACCTTAGAAAACAGCGATACCCTGCTCAACCTCAAAATATACGGCGGTATAAAGACAAAAGAATTCAATTTCGGTATACCGAAATCCGCAATGCTCACCGCCACTACGCTGACAGAGGCGCAGACCATGATAAAGGAGCTGAGCGAGGCTACCGGCGTTTCGATGAACGCCAACCTCATCGGTTTCGGCGGCAGCGGCAACGATATAGGAAAGGTTGCCGGCGGATATAAGTTGGGCAGCTCGTTCGGCAGCAAAAAGGACCTTAAGAAGCTGAGCAGCTATTGCGATGAAAACGGCATTTCGCTGTTCATGAATTTCGATATGGTAAGGTTCCGCAGCTCGGGCGGCGGTGTTTCCGAAACCTTCGGTAAAGCCACAGCCGCAACCGGAAGCTTCACCACAAAGCATTACTTTGACATGAACTTCCGCGTCAACAGCATAACGCTTAGCCCCTACTACCTCGTCTCGCGCAGCAAGCTGTTTGATGTGGCGGACAATGTAAGAGATGCCGCGACCGGCTTCGGACTGAAGGGCGTAAGCCTTGATACGCTGACAAGTATCGTTTATTCGGATTACTCCGACAAGGCATACTACTCGGCATCAAACACCGATGCACAGGTTAAGATGATAACCGACAGCTTCGCCGAAAAGGGAATTAAAATAGCAGGAAGCGATGCAAACGCTTTTGCCGCAGCCTCATGCTCGCATGTTTATGACGTTCCGATAAGATCGTCGCAGAACAGACTGTACTCTTACGACGTACCGTTCTACGAGATCGTTTTCAAAGGCAGCGTTTCAATGTCGGCGTCGTCGATCAACCTTGCGACCGACGAAAAAACAAGCCTGCTGACCGCAGCCGAGACCGGTCTGGGACTGACATATTCGCTGATAAGCGATTATGACACCAACCTCGTCTCCTCGGCGCAGAACGTATTCTACGGCTCGCTTTATTGGGATGACACGATCGAACGCGGCGTCAAGACCGATATAATCGACACCGTGAACGGCTACAAAGCATATTTTGAGTCGGTAAAGGATGCGAAGATCGCAGAACACGAGGTCATAAACGAAAAGGTAAGAAAAACGGTGTTCGATAACGGCGTTACGGTCTATGTCAACTACGGCGAGACCGAGTATACCGACGGTGCCGTAAAAGTGCCTGCCCGTGATTATATTACAGTGAAAGGAGCGTGACCCGAATGACAAACGATGAAGTAAAAACAAAAGAAACCCGGGTGACGCCCCGAAAGTCTGCCAAAAAGCAGAAAAAACACAGAGGTATAGAATCCCTGAAAAGCCGTTACGGACGTCTTTTCGTGCTCCACTGGGAGATCGGTCTGCTGCTCTTCTTTGTGGTTCCGCTGTTCAAATCGCTTTACTTCGCGTTCTGCGATATAAGCTTTGCCGGCGGCGTTTTCCGTTACGACTTTGTCGGAATGAAAAACATTGACTACGCCTGGAACAGGGACGCATATTTCAAGACAAATATGCGCGAAACACTGATCTCAATGCTCTATTCGCTGCCGGTTATAGTGATTTTGAGCCTTATACTGGCGCTTCTGCTCAATCAGAAGTTCAAGGGAAGACTGTTCTTCAGATCCCTTTACTTCTTACCGGTCATAATAGCGTCGGGCGTTGTTATACAGCTCCTTTTCAAATCAACCAGCAGTGAGCTGTCGTCCTCCGGTGTTTCGGACTCGTTCGCAGCAAACATGCTGTCGGTCGACGACATACTCAAATGGCTGTCGCTGCCGACCGAGGTGGGCGTGTATTTCAGTACGGTGCTGAATAACATATTCAACCTCGTCTGGAACTGCGGAATACAGATAGTCCTGTTTATCTCAGGTATGCAGTCCATCCCCGATTCGCTTTATGAGGTTTCAAAGGTCGAGGGCGCTACAAAGTGGGAGGAGTTCTGGTTCATTACACTGCCCATGCTGGCGCGGACCCTTATACTGGTCATCATATTTACGATGGTCGAGCTGATAACCGATAAAAGCAACGCAGTTATGGAGCGTGCATACGCATTCATGGGTGTCGCATCCAACTACGGTAAAGCGTCGGCAATGCTCTGGATATACTTCGCAATAGTCGGTACGTTTATCGCGTTTGTGATGCTCATATATTCAAAGGTTTTCTTAAAGCGTTGGGATACGGGAGGTAGAAGCTGATGACCAAGGTACTTGACAATATCAAAGGCTTATATAACAAGGTCAAGAACTCAAGCTCCGAAGCCCGGTATAAAGCCCTCCGCAAGGCAAACGGCGTGTTTGCGTCACTGCTGCGCTACTTTGTCCTTATAACCATAGGATATATAATTCTTTATCCTTTGTTTTACATGATCAGCTGCTCGATCCGTACGAGAGACTCGTTCTTCGATCCGTCAATAGTCTGGATAACCTCCGACGTAACGCTTGAGAACTTCGACCTTGCAATGAGGATCATGCATTACGGCAAGGCGTTCCTTAACACGGTGGTGTTTGAACTTATATCGGCGGCGATACAGATTATGAGCTGCTCGCTCGTCGCTTACGGACTTGCAAGATTTGATTTCAAGGAAAAGAAGATACTCATGCTCTTCATGTTCCTGCTGATTCTTGTCCCGTCGCAGATGATGATGCTGCCGATAGTCACGACCTATACAAAGCTTGACTTACTCGGAATACTCGGTATCATATACGACCTGACAGGTATCGACCTGCGCGCAAACGTCCTCAATACCGTGTGGACCTTCTACCTGCCGGCACTGCTCGGCGTCGGTATAAGAGCCGGTATAATAATCTACATCTACATCCAGTTTTTCAAGGGACTGCCCAAAGAGCTGGAGGAGGCTTCCTGGATAGACGGTGCCGGTCCGCTCAAGACCTACCTCAGAATAGCGCTCCCGTCGTCGGGTGTCGTTATCATGACGGTCACGGTTTTCTCGGTAATATGGCACTGGAACGACTACTACCTGTCTCAGATGTACCTCTATTCCGACAGCTGGCCGCTCGCAGTAAGGCTCAGCGAAATAACCTCAGCCGAGGCTATAGGAACACTGAGAATATCGTTCGGTCCGGGAAATCCGGAATCTATTGCAATCGTTATGGCTGGCTGCGTTCTCTTTGTAATACCGGTGCTTATAATGTACATGGTGCTGCAGAGAAAGTTCGTAAAAAGCATAGATCGTGTCGGTATAACGGGTTAATTAATTCATTATTACCAACAAAACACCCTAAAATTTGTTGAATATTTTATAAAAAAATACAAAATAACGATTGAAAAATGCAAATGGTTTTGGTATTATAATTGTATAGTATCGGTTAAAGTGCCGTCCGGTGCCCAAATCATGCTGGAAAATGCAGGTGGGCACCAGCGGATTTTACCGCTATAAACATTTCTTAGGAGGAAATATAATGAAAAACAGCATCAAAAGAATAGTATGCGTGCTTTTTTCACTCTTCGTCCTCGTAGGCGCCATGTCGGCATGTGGCAGCAAAAAGGATACCACATCTGATAATTCAAGCGCTTCGAGCAACAGGGGTGGCGGCAGCGGCGCTTCAACGGTTTCAATACTTACACCGTCTGATGCAACCGGTGAATATAAAGACTTTGATCCGTACGCATCTATTCCTGACAGCATCAAGGGCTCTACCGTCCGTTTTGCTACATGGATAGACCACACCCAGACCGAGGGCGCTGTTCCGCTTGCAAACTTTGAAAGGGATACCGGTCTTAAGGTTGAACTTTTCACCGTTGCTCAGAGCGGATATGTCAGCAAGCTCCAGTCGAGCATTGCGTCAGGCGACATTCCCGATGTCTTTGTTTCAAACGAGGGCGACCAGAACTTCCCTCTGACCATGCAGTTCGCAGCTCCGATCAACAAGGTTTCCACCGTTGATCTTAACGAGCCGATCTGGGATCAGTCGATGCTTGCCACAGCCACTATCGACGGCAATGTTTACCTTGTAAACACCATTGGTTCTCCGTGGTCGGGCTCCAACCTCTGCTACTACAACAAGTCGCTCTTTGAAGAGAACGGCTTCACCACTCCTGCCGAGTATTATGAGCAGGGCAACTGGACATGGGCTACCATGAAAAAGGTTATGAAGGACGTTAAGAGCCTTGGCGACGATTATGCCGGCGGTATGGTCGATGTTGAGATTCTCGGTGATTCTGCCGGTGTTTCCTTCGTAATGTACGATTATAAGACCGCCACCTTCAAGAGCGGCGTTAACACCAAGGAACTGCTTGCTACATATCAGTGGTACGCTGATGCCCGTGAGGAAGGCCTCCTTGGCGGCACCTATAAGAAGTTCACGGAAGGCAAATGCGGTATCGTTACCACCGGTGTTTATGGCTTGAAAGCAACCGGATATTTCAAGGATATGGATCCTAATGATATCGGCTTCACATTCCTCCCCTCACTTGAGGACGGAACCGCTTCCAAGACCTCGTCTATCTACCGTATGTACGGTATCATAGCAGGCTGCAAGAATGCAAATGCGGCAGGTTACTTCATCCGTTACTGGCTTGATCCTAAGAACTATGATATTGACAATACCTTTGTTACCATAGAAGCAGGTAACTTTTACTACACACTCATCAACAAGACCGCGGACGAAAAGTACTTCAATTATGACGACGCTGTCTGTACACTTATCGGCAGCGCCAGCTCCGGAGTGTTCATCAATGGCGCAAAGGGTGCTTCCTCAGCCCAGGTAAAAACAAAGATTGATGAAGTTTCGAATAAGGTTGATCAGGCTGTAGCAGAGGCAAACAAGATCATAACCGATCTTAAGAACGCCAACAAATAAGTGAGTTTGTCCTGAGATTTCCGAAACCGGCGATAACGCCGGTTCCGGATATCGATGTCTATAGTTGAGAAAGAGGTAGAATAATGAAGACACGCGTTTTCAAGAAAACAATCAGTATTCTCTGTATTCTTTCCCTGCTTATGTCAGTGTGCGTCGTCTCGCTTACCGGTACCGCAAGTGCCGCGAGCAGAGAGTTCACCTTCAACAATGCAGGTAAGGTATTCAAAGAGGACCTGGAGCTTGGCGATCCGCTGCCCACTCCTGAGGCGGCTGTAGCCGGTGCAGAGTTCCTTGGCTGGTACGACTCTAAATTTGAGACCAAATTTGAGACTGCCGGCAAAACCCTGAGCCTTTACGCCAAGTATACACAGCATATTTTTACGTTTGACGACGGAAAAGGATATTTCAACCCGAACAACAACTTCGGTGTGAGCGGTACACTCGGCGGCGGCTATTCGATAGCAGCGGACCCGGCAAATGCATCCAACAAAATCCTTAAGTACAATGCCGTAAAAGGCAGCCGTCAGAACTTTGCTCTTGCATCGTACAACGGTCTGGATGACGACGGACTTAAGCTCGCAGCCGGTAAGTATGTTGTATCCTTCAAGTATAAAGTCACCGGTGCCGCAGGCAAAACATACGCAGACTTCTGGCTCGCCAAGTCAGCCGATATAGGTGCCCCCGGTAACAAGGCAGGCTCCGGCTGCGGATACATGAACTTTTCAACGAACACCAACACCTGGGCTGATATGACCCTTACCCTTAATATTAATGAGGCAACGGTCAAGGATAATCCGTATCTGCTCTTCACCTTCTATACCGATGTTAGCGGCTGCGTCTTCTATATGGACGATCTTGTTATAGCACCCATAAGTGATGTAGGTGCAGAGTACAAACTTTATGATAAGGGTGAGGTTACTACCGTGACCGCACAGCCCGGTTCGGCTGTTCCCGAGAAATTCAGCGGTTCGTTCCTCGGCTGGTATGACACAACTCTTACCACCAAATACGATAAAATGCCTGTTCTCGCCAGAGAGCTTGTTGCCGTATACGACGGTACTTCGCTCAACTTCGAAAAGAACGGTGTGTATGATCCCAATAAGAAGATAGGCACAGACGACTCATTCAAAATTGTTGCCGATCCTACAAATGAGAGCAACCATGCTCTGTATACATCCTTCAAGAATTCCATTGCAAACAAGAACTTTGCTCCGGCTATGGTTGAAGGCTTCAGCAAGGGTCTTACCCTTAAGGACGGTCAGGTCTATACCCTTAAGTTCGACTACATCGCTAAGGATGTAAACGATGCAGGTATATTCATGCAGCTCCGCAACTCTACAGATGCCGGCATCGGCGGCATTGGCGGAAAGAGCGATCCAATGGCGGACTTCACCGTGTCGGAAGGCAGCGATGTATGGACCTCATACGAAGTACAGTTTACCTATAAGGCTGCTTCGGATAAGCCCAACCTTATCATCTGCGCTCAGGACGGAAAGGGCAGAGTCAATAAAGGCTCTGAGTGTACGGCACTGTTCTATATGGACAATATAACGATCGCCCCTTACGTCCCCAAGACCGAAGCCGAAGACTTTGTTATGGATTTCGAAAACAACTTCAAATGGAGCGTTCCCGAGGCCAACAAGTACACCGAATCGGACGGTAACGGATATGTAAACCGCGGTGAGATTGTAAATGCCGACGACAACAATGTCTTCAGAATGAAGCATTTCCGCAAGAAGAACGGCTATATATACTTCACCGTCAATGACGGCAAGACACAGTTTGAAGTCACCAAGGGCGGTATCTATACCCTCCAGTTTGACTATAAGGTTGAGCACAGCGAAACATCGACCAAGATCGGTGCACTCCTTGCAAAGCCTACCGCCGCAAGTACCGGCTTCTCCTTCACCGATCTCGGCGTCATAGATCAGTTTGAATATCGTGACGATGCCGATTGGTACACCGCAACCATTACCTTCGTTGTATCGCCTGCTGATGTTACAGACGGCAAAACCAGCATAGGTATATATCTCAAGAACTCTACCGGTGTTCCGCTTGAGTACGCAACTTCTGTTCTCTTTGACAACATTGTAGTCAAGACCTACTCCACCAGCGGTGAAGATGTCCTGTTCATGTTTGATTCAAAGGGCGGAAGCGAATGTGCTCCAATGCTGTTTGATGCTGAGTCGCCTATCGGCGCTCTGCCCACCCCCACCAGATACGGCTATGACTTCGCAGGCTGGAAATACGACGTTACAGAGAACGGCGTCACCACCACCTACGACGTTGAGGAGGGTGACTCCTACAGCTGCGGCATAGTTAATGCATATGCTGCGTGGAATCTCAGCGACGGCGCAGTTGAGTTCAATTTCAGAACCAACGTTGAGGATTACGACAAGACTGTCGGAACCCGCGTTTCTTTCCCGGGCGGACACATTGATATGCCTGCCGATCCGGAGTGCATGGGTCAGACCTTTGACGGTTGGTATTATGACCGCGCATTCACAAAGCCTGTCGATCCTGACAGCGCTGCTTCTGAAAGCGGCACCATCTTCGCTAAGTGGATCTCTCACGGACAGAAGATCATATTTGACAACTATCCGGAGAGCATTACCAAAAGCACAGGCAAATTCTCCGACCGTTACTCGATAGTTGAAAAGGACGGCATGACCGTTCTCCATCACAATCCTCAGGACGGTACCAACAAGGGCGACAGCGCTGAGGCAAGAGCACAGCTTTATACTGATAACAATCAGTTTATCCGTGTTTATGACGGTATGCGCTACACCGTGACCTTCAAATATAAGATCGAGAACTTCAAGACCGCCGGTAACTTCAGCGTGTTTATCTCTTCTGGCGGAAATACCTGGTCGGCATACAGAAAACAGACCGGTTCGTTTAACTACGTCGCAAACACTGACGGTTGGGTAACCGGCACCATCACATTCTTTGCGACCCGTGCCGATGAGTCCGTTGCAAACGACAACTACCTGTCGATCTGCGTATCAGGTCAGAGTGACGCTTATGTTGAAGATGTTGTTATCGACTGTGTCGATAACGAAATGAACATCTACGGTTCGGCTATCCGTTTCAACACCAACGGCGGCAAGGATCTTGCAGCTATCTCCGGCGATCCGGGCGATGCCATCGTTCTCCCGACTCCGGTAAGAAGCGGATACAAGTTCCTCGGCTGGTACAGTGACATTGAGCTTACCACTCCGTTCACTGATAAGGTGTTCGGTGAAGAGCCGATAATGGTTTATGCAAAGTGGCAGCTCGGCAAATATGTAGAGGGATTTGAGGATTATCCTGCAAGCGTCAAGCAGCTTGGCGTTTCCGGCGGTCACACCTTCTACAATGATACCGTTGCCGGATTTGACGCTACGAATGTACACAGCGGCAAGACCTCGCTCTTCCGTAACGGTACTTCAGCCGGCGTCAAGACCTTTACGCTTATGAGATCCGCTGACCTTGCACTTTCGGTCGGCAGCACCTACACCCTTACCTTCTTTGTCAAGCCGACCTCTATCGGCAACGACACCGGAACCATAGCATTGGCTGAGATGAGCACATTCACCGGCATCAACAATGCAACGGCTAAGGATGTCATCGTTAAGGTCTCTGATCTTAAGGAAGGTGAGTGGCAGCAGATCACCTATACATTTACCGCAGCTTCTGAATTCTATGCAATTCAGACCTCTGACGGTAACAACATGTATTTTGACGATATCACCATGACCCTCTACGGATATACCGGAGGATCGACCGGTGACACATCGGTCAGCCCGCTGCTGATCCTTGCGATCGTCATAATGTCTGTCGGAGCACTTCTCGTAACCGGTAAAAAGGTTTTCGATAAATAATCGGAAATAAATTTACGCCTGCAGGGCATAAGCCTTGCAGGCGTTTTCTCTTTATAAGAGAGTCAATTTAAAGGTATAGACTGATCTTTCGTTCCTTACAAATAATGCTGCTTACATAATTAAAACCGACACTTACCGTCGGCACCGGGCAGACGTTTGCAGAGATGCATTAAGGCGATATTAAAAATGAACAATATTGATTATTTACACAGCAATGACAGAGTACTTGATTTTTCAAGTTGTAAATACATAATGGGAGGTTCATGAATTGATAAAAGCAGCCGGAAGCGCACGAATTTTACGGCTATAATTCGGACGCATTGTGGGATTCTATTATAGGTTTGATGTATGTGCCTGCAAATATAGCAATCATTTTCAAGCCCAAAACCACTGCAGCGCAAAAGCTATCGGGCGAAATCGGGAAAATAATCGAGGTCTTTAAATAAGCAGAAGATAAGCATTATTTAAATTAAGCCGTCCATAGAAAAATAATTATATGGCGCTCTCTTGATATTTTGCTCGCCGCTGCTGTTTTTAAATGCTGAATTTTAGTTTAGCGGTGTAATAAATATATTGACGGACTTAAGGGCAGGGGCTCGTCTCCTGCCGTTATTTTTGGTCTTTTAATACCGCTAAATTTTAGCAACCGAAAAAATCAGTCAGTATTTCGGCTGCTAAACTAAAATTTGGCGGCAGCTAATCATAAAAAATGCGGCGTGGATGCCGCAAAAACATATGATTTTGCCAAGACACTAAAGGACCGATGGATTTCCACCGGTCCTTTTCTTTGCCGTTTTTAAATTCAAATAATTACCGCACCTTAGCTTCAGACTGACGGATGCCGGGCGCCGCGCGGTTTCATCCGCCGTTTTGTATGGCGTCTTTGCAATTACAGCCCTTTGGCGCAACACTTTGATTATGATAACCGAAAAAGGGAAAAGCACGGCAGCGGCGGGGTTGCGATACTCACCGCACCGTTACGGTGGCGAGGTACTTTTTGACCGTGTCGCGAAGATCGTCTGCGCATTGGTCAAAGCACTGGAACTGAACTATGTACCAGTCCTTATCGTTCTCAAAAATGCCTACCATAAAGCAGAACTTGTCGCCTTTATCGAGCTTTGTGTATTCAAAATACGGCATATCGGCATCTAAGTCTGCGTTTTTGTACTGCAGGGAATTGGTCGAAATGAACGCCTTTGCGTATTCCGCCGGTGTTTCGTACGGAGCCTCTTCCTTGGACTGATGCGATATCAAAGCGCTCATGTTGTCGTCATATACCGAAAGGTCAAAGTCTTCAAACCCGTCGTCATTTAGGAACCGATCGGTCAGCTCTATCGAGGCGTTTCCTCCCTCGAATATTTTGGGTTTCGCGGCATCTTCCGGGGCACCGATGTTGGAGGCCAAGTACAGCATACCTACCGCAAAGCCTATGCAGCACAGGGAAATAAGCAAGGACAAAAGGACCTTAAAAATGTTTTTAAGGCGCGACCTGATCACTGCAAGGCACAGCAAAAAGCCGGCAGCACCGACCGCGGCAGGCAGAGCACCGCCAAGCGATATGGCAGGACAGGCAAAGCAAAGAAACGCGAAAACAAGGGCAAAAGCGCTCGGCTTTTGCGGCGGCGTGTACGGCTTGCCGGTGGAGAGCCACCTGCCGTCATACACTATGTCGGCTTTGCCGGGATATATCACAAAACGGTATTCGGCAGAATCCACCGAAAACGGAATTTCCACAACACCGCCGGTCTCGCGCAGTACTTTGAAGCCGCGCGGTATTTCTATTTTGTTGCCGCCGATGTAAAGCTCGTGTCTGCCCGAAAAGTTGTGGGGCGTAAACTGCACCTCTATGTCGCCGCTTTGCGACGGAATGGTCCATTTCTGTGGTTTTAACAACTGTATCTCCTCCTCTTATTATACTTGAGGATAACATAGATTGTCGAAACATGCAAGCAAATTTAGGCGGATCGCAGTCTGCGCCCTGCAATATCTGCAAAAAGGCACAGAACGGCGCCGGCAAAATAGCACGCTATGTCCAAAAACGAAAAGGTCGAGCCGAGCAGTATACGGAAAAAGCGTATGCCGTCGAGCCGCAGCAGCTTTACAATGTTAAAGTACTGACCGACCTCTACCGCCGCGGCAAATAGGAAGATATAGAGCGGCAGCAGCTTTATTCTTTCTGGAAATGCGGCACGCAGCAGGTAAAATATCACCGGTACCACCAGCACATCGCCCAGGTACGGGCGCACAAAATCGTCGTGAACGAATAAAGCAATCAGAACTTCCGTTGCAAGCAGCGCCAAAAACAGCAGCATATATATGAGCCGTACCTTTGTTTTGCTTTTCATATCACAAACAAAAAAGCGACTGCTTTAATTTTGCCGCGCACTTTTCCACCTCTGACGGCGCCGGACCGCCGGCAACGCTGCGGTTGTTCACGCAGGTCTCAAGGCTTATTGCACCGTACACCCCGTCCTCAAAGAGGGGGCATATTTTTTTGTATTCGGAAATGGGCAGCGTTTCGAGATCGACATTAAGCTCAATGCACCGGGCTACAAGTTCGCCGGTCGCCTTGTAGGCGTCGCGGAAGGGCAGTCCCCGGCTTACAAGATAATCGGCGCAGTCGGTGGCGTTTATAAATCCGCCCGACGCAGCCTTCCTCATGTTTTCCTTATAGACCGTTATGCTGTCGAGCATCGGAGTAAATGCGGCAAGGCATTTTTCAACGGTGTCGACCGCGTCAAAGACAGCCTCCTTGTCCTCCTGCATGTCCTTGTTATAGGCAAGCGGCAGCCCCTTCATGACGGTCAGCAGCGTCATGTTGTCGCCGAACACCCTGCCGGATTTTCCGCGGACAAGCTCGGCAATGTCGGGATTCTTTTTCTGCGGCATTATGGACGAGCCGGTCGAAAAGGCGTCGTCAAGCTCTATAAATTTGAATTCGGACGAGCTCCACAGTATTATCTCCTCCGAAAAGCGCGACAGGTGCACCATGATCAGCGAAAGCGCCGAGCAAAGCTCAATGGCAAAATCGCGGTCGGACACGCCGTCAAGACTGTTGTTTGAGATGCCGTCCATAAAAAGCGCCGCCGCCACCGCTTCACGGTCGAGCGGATAGGTTGTGCCTGCCAGAGCGCAGCTGCCCAAAGGGCATATGTTCATACGCTTCCGGCAGTCCTTTATCCTGCCGATATCCCGTATAAGCATCTCGCCGTAGGCAAGCAGCGCATGACCGAAAACGATAGGCTGGGCACGCTGTAAATGGGTGTAGCCCGGCATGACGGCGTCCTTGTACAAAAGCGCCTTGTCGGCTATGACCTCACAAAGTGACTTCAGCATATCGACAAGCGTTTCACATTCGTCACGCAGGTAAAGCCTCAAATCAAGCGCCACCTGATCGTTGCGGCTGCGCGCGGTGTGCAGCCGTTTTCCGGCATCGCCTATGCGTTCGGTCAGGTTCGCCTCGACAAAGGTGTGGATGTCCTCATATTCTCCGTCGAAGGTAAGCGCGCCCGACTCTATATCGTGCAGAATGGACAGCAGCCCGTCGGTTATTTTTTCGCAGTCTCCGTCCGAAATTATGCCCTGCCTGCCGAGCATGGCGGCATGGGCAAGCGACCCTTCGATATCCTGCCTGTACATTCTGCTGTCAAAGGGGAGCGACCGGTTGAAATCGTTGGTCCTCGGGTCAAGCTCCTTTTTGAATCTGCCTGTCCATAGCTTCATAAATATGCTCCTTTATTTGTTCCAAAGTCGGCGGAAGCGCGGCAGTATAGCTGCCGCGCTCAATCTTAAAACCTTTTACATGCCGAGCTTCTTTGCTCTTACCTTCATCGACAGTCCGTACAGATTGATAAATCCGCCGGCATCCTTCTGGTCGTAAACGTGATCCTCGTCAAAGGTCGCAACCTCTTCGTCGTAGAGGCTGTAGGGTGAGGTGACGCCTGCGTTTATGACGTTGCCCTTGTACAGCTTCAGCTTTACCTCGCCGGTAACGGTCTGCTGCGTTGAGGTGACAAATGCCGACAGCGCCTCTCTCAGCGGAGTGAACCACTTGCCGTTGTAGACAAGATCGGCAAACTGCTCGGCTATGAGATACTTGTAATGCTGAGTGTCCTTGTCGAGCGTTATGGTCTCAAGCACCTTGTGCGCCTTGTAAAGAATGGTGCCGCCGGGGGTCTCGTAAACGCCGCGCGACTTCATGCCGACAAGCCTGTTTTCAACAAGATCGGCAAGACCAATTCCGTTTTCGCCGCCTAATTTGTTGAGGTACTCAATGGTCTCGACCGCTCCGAGCTTCTTGCCGTCTATTGCTGTCGGCACGCCCTTTTCAAAGCTGATGGTCACATAGGTAGGTTTGTCGGGCGCCATTTCGGGCGATACGCCAAGCTCCAAAAATCCCGGCTTGTTGTACTGCGGCTCGTTTGCCGGATCCTCAAGATCAAGTCCCTCGTGCGAGAGATGCCAGAGGTTCTTGTCCTTCGAATAGTTGGTCTCACGGTTTATCTTCAGCGGAATATCGTGCGCCTCGGCGTAATCTATCTCCTCGTCACGCGATTTTATATCCCATATCCGCCAGGGCGCGATTATCGCCATGTCGGGAGCGAACGCCTTTATGCTCAGCTCGAACCGCACCTGATCGTTGCCCTTTCCGGTGCAGCCGTGGCATATCGCGTCGGCGCCTTCCTTTTTGGCTATCTCCACTATTTTCTGCGCGATGAGGGGTCTTGCAAACGATGTGCCGAGCAGATAATCGCCCTCGTAAACGGCGCCTGCCTGCATGGTTGGGTAAATATAATCCTCGACGAACTCCTTTTTAAGATCAAGGATGTAAAGCTTTGACGCGCCGGTCTTTTTAGCCTTTTCCTCAAGACCGTCAAGCTCGGTCCCCTGACCGACGTCGGCTGAAACGGCGATGACCTCGCAGTTGTTGTAATTCTCCTTGAGCCAGGGAATTATTATCGATGTGTCAAGTCCGCCCGAATAGGCAAGGACGACCTTTTTTATCTCTTTCATTTTTTGTTCCTCCGTTTTTGTATCGGTTTGACACCATTATACACCTTTTTTCATAAAAATCAAGAGGTTTTTGCAAAAATATTCAAAAAATATTTGAATATATGCAAAAGTATGCATAATTGCCGCCCGAAACGGGCAGACAGTGACGCTTCAAAATTTTTTGGAAATTATCAAAAAAACTATGTTATTCCACAGTGTATTGTGTTATAATCAATTAGAATAGGCAAAGCGATCGGGGACGGCGTTCCGGTCTGCCGGCTTTGTCATAAGTGTAAGTTGGGATCACGATATTAGCCTTATAATTAAGTAAAGGGAGGTGCCGCCGCTTGAAAAAGATATTTACACCGATCATCGCGCTGCTTATGGCTGCGGTGCTTTGCTCCTGCGGAGGGCTGGGCATAAATATAGCCGACAGCATCGTGCCGCCAAAGCCGTCTGGCGAGCTTTACAATATACAGAAAACGCTTGAGACCTATGTCGGCGGCAGCGTGAGCCTTGTTTACCCGGCGTCGGGCAGGTACCGCTCTGCCATAATCACCAAGGATCTTGACGGCGACGGCAAGCCCGAGGTGTTCTCGTTCTATAAGACCAGTACCGACGATAAAACGGCGGTGCTGCACATAAATTATATACGCTGGACCGATGCCGGCGGCTGGGTGTCGGTGTCCGATATAGAGGTCAAGTCGTCGGGCGTTGAGTCGGTCGAGTTCGCAACGCTGGATCACAGCGGTCTGCCCAAAATAATAGTCAGCTGGAGCCGCTTTTCGGCGGTTGACAAGCAGGTGTCGGTCTATGAAATGAACGCCGGCATTTTAGCCGAGGTTACAAGTGAGAGCTACTCGGTGTTTTCAACCTGTGATTTTGACGGCGACGGAGTGAGCGACATAGTGGCTGTGCACCTTGATAAAGAGGCAGGCACGTCGACGGCGTCGCTTCTGTCGCTCACCGAGCAGGGCTTTACCAAAAACAGCTCCTGCATGCTGGACGGAAATGTGACGTCATATTATGAGCCGGTAATTTCAAGCCTTGCGGACGGCACGCCGGCGATTTTTATCGACGCGGCGAAGTCTACCGGAATGATAACCGAGGTTTTATGCATCAGCGACGGTGCACTTACAAGCATATTCTCATCGCCTGAGGTCTTAGGCGGTGAAAATGTAAGAACACTGCGCGCGTCGTCGGTCAGGTCGTCGGATTTTGACGGCGACGGGTCGGTGGACATACCTCTTGCCGAAAAGCTGCCCTCTCCGGCAGGAACGCAGGAGTCGGACGTAACATACATGACCACCTGGAACAGGGTGGACGGCAATATGCTGACCCCTATGGATCATACCATAATAAACTATGTGGACGGATACTACGTCATAATACCCGATGAGTGGGTAGGGAACATAACGGTGCAGCGCAACCTTGACATAAGGCAGCGCATTATATCGCGGTGGAGCCCGGATGAGAAGGCAGCCGGCGAGGAAATAGTGCGGTTACAGACCTTAAAAATCAAGGAATGGGAAAGCAATCTCGAAAAGTACGAAAATTATTTTGAGCTGGCGCGGTCGTCTGAGGACGTTATGATAGCAAAGCTTTCAAACAGCGCGCTTAATCCGGGGGAGGACTACATCCGCGCGCATTTCCGTCTTATTGACGACGCGGCGGCAAACAAAACCGGAACGGGCAAAAGCAATCTCAATGTAAAATAGCAGTCACGGGAAACGGAGGAAAGCGGTCTTGAAAAGGATACTGATTGTTGAGGACGAGCAGAATATAAGGGAATTTGAGGTCATAAACCTAAGGCGCGTCGGCTATGAAACGGTCGAGGCAGGCTCGGGTGAAGAGGCGCTCAAAATCTTTGACAGCGACCCCAAGGGCTTTGACATAGCGCTGCTTGACATTACCATGCCGGGCATGGACGGATTTGCGCTCTGCAAGGAGCTGCGCCGCCGGTCACCCGAGCTCGGTATAATAATGCTCACTGCCCGTACACAGGAAATGGATAAGGTCAGCGGACTGATGCTGGGCGCCGACGATTACATAACCAAGCCGTTCAGCCCGACCGAGCTGAATGCGAGGGTTGATTCGCTCTACCGCCGCATCGAGGTGCATGCCAATGCCGGCAAAGGCGTGTCGGAGGAGATACGCCACGGCGAATTTGTGCTCAACATGCGCCGTCACACCCTTTCCAAAAACGACCGCAACATAGAGCTTACGCAGGTCGAGTTTCAGATAATAGAATACCTTTTCACAAACCCCGATACGCCGCTTGAGCGCAACGATATACTGACACGCGTCTGGGGCGAATCGTATTTCGGCGAGGAAAAAATAGTGGACGTCAATATAAGGCGCCTGAGAATGAAGATAGAGGATGAGCCGTCCAACCCGAAGCACCTGCTTACCGTCTGGGGCATGGGCTACAAGTGGTGCACCGGTTGATCGGTTTATCTGTTTAAATACGCAAAGAAGGAGGGAAGGACATGGATCTTAACATAAAGCTGCACAGCATAACAAGACGCTGGCTGATAAACATACTGCCGGTTATTATGCTTGTGGTCGTAGTCGGCGAAATAAGCGTCGGCGTGGCGCTGTTCAACTATTACAAAAGCCTTGTTATAAGCTCGGCTTCGGAATATGTCCGTGATATAAATGTTCTTTCCCTTACCGATGAAACCGGCTTCCCTGCCGCGGCAAGAAGCTACGCGCAGGATTTTATGTACCGCGACAAAATAGAGGTGCAGATATTCGACGCTTCGGGCAACATGCTTGTGACCACCAACGGCTTTGCTTTTGACGGCGGACAAGACGGGGCGACCGACTACGCCGAGGCGGTAAGGACCGGCGGCGAGGCGTCATGGTACGGTAAAAACGACAACGGCGAGCGCGTGCTGGCGGTCACAACCGTACTGCCCGATCTTGGCTACGGCTCAAACGGCGCATATCGCGTCGTGGTATCGATGGAGCAGGTCATGACGGCGTACGGATTTCTGCTCGGCATGGCTATAGCCATAGGTGTGCTGATGGTGGGATTTGCGCTTTTGTCGGGCGCGTTTTTCGTAAACTCCATAGTCCGTCCCGTGCGCGACGTAACCACTGCGGCGAGAAAGATAGCAGGCGGCGACATGAACGCCCGGCTGGAGGTCAAGCAGAACGACGAGATAGGCGAGCTGTGCGACACAATAAACTACATGGCGTCGGAGCTTGAAAATGCCGACAAGCTGAAAAACGATTTCATATCGTCGGTCTCACATGAGCTGAGAACGCCGCTGACCGCCATAAAGGGCTGGGGCGAAACGGTAAAAATGTCGGTCGGCGAGGACGACGATGTCGTAAGACACGGACTGGAGGTCATACTCGGCGAGGCTGACCGGCTTTCCGGACTGGTCGAGGAGCTGCTCGACTTTTCACGCATGGAATCCGGCAAGCTGACCATAACGCCGTCGCTCAACGATCCGCTTAAAATAATCGGCGACGTCGTCGATATGTATGAGGAAATGGCAAGGCAGCACAAGCTGTCGCTCGTTTTCGTCGGTCCCGAAAGGACCGAAAAGATAATGGCTGACCGCGACCGTATCAAGCAGGTGTTTATAAACATCATAGACAACGCCATAAAATACACCGAGCCGGGCGGTCATATCGTAGTGTCGGTCTTCAACGAAGAAGGCTGCATCCGCGTCACCATAAGCGATACCGGCTGCGGCATACCGGCAAAGGATATCGACCATATAAAGGAAAAATTCTACAAGGCTAATACCAACGTCCGCGGCTCGGGGATAGGGCTCGCGGTCGCTGATGAAATAATAAAGCACCACAACGGACTGCTGTTCGCTGAAAGTGTCGAGGGCGAGGGGACGACCGTCACCGTCGTGCTGCCGACCGTAAAGGCGCAGCCCGACGAGATAACCGAGGTCATATTCCCACCCGAGCAAAAGAATGAACAGGTATAAAGGGAAAAGAGGTCGCAAATTGGGATATAAAAAAACGTCGATAGGCGGTCAGGCGCTTATCGAAGGCATTATGATGAAGGGACCGTACAAGACCGCCATGGCGGTCAGAAAGACCGACGGTAGCATAGACCTTTCCGAGGTAAAGGAAAGCAGACTGCGCGACCGTTATAAATTCTTCGGTCTGCCGCTTATCCGCGGCATGGTCAACCTTGTCGAGGCAATGGTCACAGGCTACAAAGCCATGATGCGCTCGGCTGATATCTCCGGCTTTACCGAGCTGGAAGAGCAGGAGGCGCAGAAAAAGCAAAGCCATAAGGACGCCGGGCAGGAAACGGAGCAGGACGAAAAAGCAGTCATGCCGGAGCAATCTTGTGCGGCTGATACCGGAGACATTGTGCCGAGTGACACCGAAACCGCCGGGCAAACAGATGCCGCACAGCCGGGAACCGAAACGGCAGATAAGACGGAAGCGAAGGACCCGGCAAAAAAGGATGAGAAGAAGGGCTCGTCGGTCGCAGCCGGAGCCGCAATGGCGGCAGGCTCGGTGCTCGGTATCGTGCTGGCGGTGGTGCTGTTTATGTACCTGCCGGCGCTTGCCTTCAAGGGTATAGACGCGATAACACCGGGCGACCTTAAATTTTACAAGGGTCTTATCGAGGGCGTCATAAAAATGGCGATATTCATAGGCTACATAGCCCTCGTTTCACTTGAAAAGGACATAAAAAGGGTGTTCATGTACCACGGGGCGGAGCACAAGACCATATTCTGTTATGAGCATGGGCTTCCGCTCACTGTGGAAAACGTGAGGATACAAAAGCGCTTTCATCCGCGCTGCGGAACATCGTTCATGTTCCTTATGCTTGCGGTGGGAATACTTATAAGCAGCCTGCTGGTGATCATTCTGCCCGATTTTATAATATCGCGCAACTACCTCTGGGTGCCTATAAAGATACTGCTTATTCCGGTCATCTGCGGACTGGGCTATGAGCTGATAAGGCTCTGCGGACGGCATGACAATGTGCTTACCCGTATCATAGCCGCGCCGGGGCTGTGGATACAAAGGCTCACGACCAAGGAGCCTGACGACAGCATGATAGAGGTCGCAATAGCCGCAATGAAGGATGTCATACCGGACGACGGCTCGGATGAGATAGCGTGAAATGCAGCCCGTTTTTATTGATTTTTCAGCGGCGGAATGGAGACCGATATGACCTTTGAGGAGCTGACGGCGAGGATAAAAGCCGGACTTTCGGCGGCAGGAATAGACGCAGCCGCATTTGAAGCCGGCGAAATAGTGAAATTTTACGGCGGCAAAAGGTTTTGCCCGGTCGGTGACGGTACCGTTTCTGCGGCACTTGTCGCCCAAAAACGCAGGATATCGGGCGAACCGCTGCAATACATTTTGGGCGAGTGGGAGTTTTACGGGCTGCCCTTTAAGGTCGGTCCCGGAGTGCTGATACCGCGCGCCGACACCGAAACGGCGATAGACTGCGCCGCGGCGCTTTTAAAGGGCAAAGCGGAGCCCAAAGTGCTCGATATCTGCGCCGGCAGCGGATGTATTGGCATCGCCCTTGCAAAAACGGTGGGGGCAAAGGTCACGTTCGTCGAAAAATCGCCCGACGCGATAAAGTATTTAAAGGAAAACCTTGTACTTAACCACACGCCCGGTGAGATAATAACGGCGGATGTTTTAAACGGGGCTTTTGAAACCGAAAAGCGGTTTGATCTCTTGATAAGCAATCCGCCGTATATAAGAACGGCAGAGCTGCCGCAGCTGTCAAAAGAGGTAAAATGTGAGCCGGAAATGGCGCTTGACGGTGGAGAGAACGGGCTTTTGTTCTACAGAAAAATAGCCGGAGAGTGGAAGCATCTTTTAAAAAGCGGCGGTCATATCGTTTTTGAAACGGGCTATGACCAAAGGCGCGAGGTTGAGACGCTGCTCGGAAGCTGCGGCTTTACCGATGTAAGCGCAAAAAAGGACATTTGCGGAAACGACCGCGTTGTATTTGCAAAATATATATATTAAAATATAAGGAGAACTAAAAATGGCAGACGATAAGGCAAAAGCATTGGCAACTGCCCTTGAACAGATCGAAAAGAATTTCGGCAAGGGCACTATAATGAAGCTCGGCGAAAACATGCACATGAATGTCGATCACATCTCGACCGGATCTATCGGTCTTGATGCGGCGCTCGGCATAGGCGGACTGCCCAAGGGCAGAATCGTTGAGATATTCGGACCGGAGTCGTCAGGTAAGACCACGATAGCCCTCCACGTTATAGCCGAAGCCCAGAAGCAGGGCGGCGAGGTGGCGTTTATAGACGTTGAGCATGCGCTCGACCCGGTCTATGCCGCAAATCTGGGCGTTGATATCGACTCCATGCTGGTGTCCCAGCCCGATACCGGCGAGCAGGCGCTCGAAATAACCGAGGCGCTCGTCCGCTCGGGCGCCATAGAGGTCGTTGTTATCGACTCGGTCGCGGCGCTGGTGCCTAAGGCAGAAATAGAGGGCGACATGGGCGACTCACACATGGGTCTGCATGCAAGACTTATGTCGCAGGCGCTCAGAAAGCTGGCAGGCGCGATATCAAAATCGAACTGCATAGCGATATTCATAAACCAGCTGCGCGACAAGGTCGGCGTCGTTTACGGCAGCAGCGAGACCACGACGGGCGGCAGAGCGCTGAGGTTCTACGCGTCGGTCCGTCTTGACATACGCCGTCAGGAGAGCATAAAGGTCGGCGGAGAGATCGTGGGCAACAGGACCAAGGCAAAGGTCGTAAAAAACAAGGTCGCGCCGCCCTTTAAAGAGGCTGAGTTCGATATTATGTACGGACGCGGCATCTCGCACGAGGGCGAGATAATCGACCTCGGCATAAAGTACGATATCGTAAAGCGCTCGGGCGCATGGATATCATATAACGACGAAAAGATAGCACAGGGACGTGACAATGCCAAGGCTTACATAGCAGAGCACCCCGAGCTTGCGAAGGAGATCGAGGACAAGATAAGGGAAAAGCTGGCTGAAGCTCCTGCCTCGCAGAAAAAGGGCAAGGCGGCTGCGGCTGCCGAAGAGGCCGCGGCACCGGCTGCTGCTCCTGAGGAAGCGCCGGCGGCAGAGACACCTGCAAAGCGCAGACCCAAGATCAGCATAGACGTTGACGTTGAATAATGAAAATAATTGCACTCAAGCCGCGCCGCAAAAGTCTTACCGGCGTGGAATTTGACCAGCCGGTCGAACCGGAGCTTTTTCTTGCCGAGACCGACGCTGCAGGGCTTATCGCGCTTGACAGCGAGCTTTGCGAAATGAAAAGACTTTCGGCAGGCATGGAGCTGACCGACGAGGAGCTGGAGTCGCTTGTCTCGCAGTCGCACATAAAAAGGGCAAAAAGCAGGGCGATGTGGTACCTTTCACGGTCGTCCTACCCTAAAGCAGGGCTTATAAAAAAGCTTTGCGCCTCTTTTCCCGATTATGCCGCCGAGGCGGCAGCCGACCGCATGGAGGAATTGGGTCTTATAAACGACCGCGACTATGCCGGGCGCAGGCTCGAGCGGCTGATGGCTGATAAGGGAATGTCCCTTAAAATGGCTCTTTATACATTGAGCACCGAGGGCATAGACCGTGAGCTGCTGTCGGCTTTAAAAGAGGAAAAGGAATACGAATACGATCCGGTAAGAGCCGTGACCGAAATATATGAGCGCAGATTCAAAAATAAGCTGCGCTCGCAAAAGGATGTCGACCGCATGATGGCGGCGTTTGTCAGGAAGGGCTTTTCGGTGCAGACCGTAAAAAGGGCTCTCGAAGAGGCAGGCGAGGACGTCTTTGATACAGAAAATACGGAATTTTGAGAGGAAACACCCATGCAGAAAATCGGAATGGTATCGCTCGGATGCCCCAAAAATCAGATCGATGCCGAGGTCATGCTGAAAAAACTTGAGGACGCCGGCTTTGAAATAACGCCGGTCGAGTCTGAGGCTGACGCCATAATCGTCAACACCTGCGGATTTATAGAGTCCGCAAAGCAGGAGGCGATAGAAAATATACTTGAGGTATCGGCATATAAGACCGACGGCAATTTAAAGGCGCTGATAGTCACCGGCTGCCTTGCGGAGCGTTACCGTGACGAGATAAAGGAGCAGATGCCCGAGGTCGACACAGTTGTGGGACTGGCAGGAAACAACGATATAGTCGATATCGTTAAAAAGGCACTTTGCGGCGACGGGGAAAACGTCTACGGCAAAAAAGAGGAGCTTGTAATAGAGGGCGACCGAATGCTTACCACCCCCTTCTACACCGCATATATAAAGATCGCCGAGGGCTGCGACAACTGCTGTACATACTGCGCCATTCCGGCGATACGCGGCAGATACCGCAGCAGATACATGCAGGATATACTGTTTGAGGCAGGGCATCTTGCCGAAAGCGGAGTAAAGGAGCTCATAGTGGTCGCGCAGGACACAACGCGCTACGGCAAGGACCTTTACGGTGAGCCTAAGCTGGCGCAGCTGCTTACTAATTTGTGCAAAATCCCCGGCATAGAATGGATAAGGGTGCTTTATACATATCCCGACCTTATAACCGACGAGCTGCTTGACGTGATGAGTAAGGAGCCAAAGCTGCTGCATTATCTCGACATTCCGATACAGCACTGCGACAAGGAGATACTTCGCCGCATGAACCGCGGCGGTTCAAGGGAGGAGCTTGAGGCTCTAATGGACCGCATAAGGGCGAAAATACCCGACATAACGCTCAGAACGACCCTTATCACCGGCTTCCCCGGCGAGACCGGGCAGCAGTTCGGCGAGCTTTGCGAGTTCGTAAAGGCGGTAAGGTTCGACCGGCTTGGCTGCTTTGCCTATTCCGAGGAGGAGGGCACCGCGGCGGCAGAATTCCCCGATCAGATACCGATGCAGCAAAGGGTCGACCGCAGCGAGATAATAATGAACGACCAGCTTTCGATAACGCTGCAGAAAAATGAGGAAAAATTCGGTACCGTGCAGCAGGTGCTGGTCGAGGGCTACGACGATTATATCAAATGCTGGTTCGGCAGGAGCCGCGCCGACGCTCCGGATATAGACGGAAAGGTGTTTTTCAAGGCAAACGGCGAAATTTCGGTTGGCGATCTTGTGTATGTCCTTATAAACGACGCCATTGAATACGACCTTTTGGGCGAACAGACCGCAGACTACCATGAAAGCGAGGAAATTAAATGAATCTGCCAAACAAGCTGACCCTGACACGGGTTATTATGACGCCCCTTTTTATGGCGGCGATGCTTATAGATTTTAAGTTCCATTATATAGTGGCTCTTGCTTTGTTTGCGCTGGCATCCTTTACCGACTACCTTGACGGTATGCTTGCGAGAAAGCACCACATTGTCACCAATTTCGGAAAATTTCTTGATCCCTTAGCCGATAAAATGCTTACCACATCGGCGTTCATAGCCTTTCTTGCAATGGATTACGGCAAGGGTATAGCCTGGGTGCTGTTTATAATCCTTTTCCGCGAATTTATGGTGTCGTCATTAAGACTGGTTGTGGTGTCGTCCGACAAGGGCGTGGTCATAGCCGCAAATATTTTCGGAAAAATAAAGACCGTCACCCAGATGGTGACCGTTATCTACGGCATTGCGGTCAAGGTCTTTTGCGAGGAAATAACTGTGCTGTCGTCGGCGTCTATGGCGCTCGAGGCGGTGTTTACCGTGCTTATCTGGCTGTCGGCACTCTTTACGGTCATTTCCGGCGCGATATATATGAAGGACAGCTTCGATTATATCAACCCGGCAAAATAATTTATGATCAAGATATTAAAAAAAGGGAGGGCGCAGTATGAACTGTGAACAGGCAAAACCAAAACGAACCTGTGATGCGGCAAAAAGTGAGACTTTATGTCAGGGCATTTTCGGCGGCAGGCTGTTTTTTGCAGCCGCACTGCTGCTGACAATTTCCGCGGCATTGAACGTAAACACAATACTTCTGAACCTACAGTACTGTATGCTGTATCTGCCGAATTTCTTTTGGAGGACTTTTTATTCTGTTCTGGCATGGATGCTGTATTCATTCGCGTCGCAGGGATGCGAGGGCGGCAGCATAAGACCGGTGCTCAAAACGCTCGGCGTTGTAATGAGAATAAAACAGGTCGTGTATTTCGTATATGCGGGTCTGCTTGTCATCGCCGTCGCAGTACTCATTTTTACGCCGGAGATGAGCGCCGACAGTTTTTTGGCAAGGTTCGGCTTATTCGGATATGAGATGTTAATACCGAACCACGGGCTTGTCGATACTGACAGCAGTATCAACACGCTGCAGGCTGTGTACTTTGCCGTTAAGGCAGGCGTTATTATAGCTCTCGGCATATTCCTCTACGGCGGAATATGCAGCAGTGTAAAGGCTTTTAATATGCCGTCCGATGCGACGGTAACGGGCGGCAGCGCCGTAAAGGCGACGCTTCCTGCCGCGCTTTTTGCAGTCGGCGCTTACTATTGCCTTACGGGACTTGTAAATTTGAGCTCGTATGAGTTGTTAAGATCCACTATGACGGCAGACTTTATAAATTTGCTGTCCTCCGCTTTGTTCGGGGCAGGACTGGTTGTGCTGGGACTCAGCCTCAGACAGGCGAGAGAGAAATGCTGGCCGATAAATTTGTTGTAGACAAATCGAAAAAATCTGATATAATATAGTATATAATTAAATGCGTAAAAGGGATAAGTAGCCGCCTTTACCGGGCAAAAGGGACAGAAACTCACCGACTGAAAGGTTTCTGAGCCGGTCGGGATCGCGGTGAATGCACCCGTCAGCACGCGGGAGGAAATTTTTTAAAGTATTCCCGTGCGTCGGTCACGTTACAACCGTTTTAAGTGATAAACAGGAGTGGAACCGCGATAATTCGCCTCCGTCGGATATTTCCGGCGGAGGTTTTTGTTTTCCACGACTTTTGGAGGCGGATTTATTTGTTTGACAGAATAAAAGAGGACATCGCCGCGGTAAGGGACCGCGACCCTGCCGCGCGCTCGGCACTTGAGATACTGCTGCTGTATCCCGGTGTAAAGGCAATAAGGATGCACCGCCGTGCCAACTGGTTTTACAGGCACAACATGAAGTTCATAGCAAGGTGGATAAGCCAGCGCTGCGCCAAAAAGACCGGCATAGAGATACACCCCGGCGCCACGATAGGCAGGCGGCTCGTGATAGATCACGGTCACGGCGTTGTGATAGGCGAGACCGCCGTCGTGGGCGACGACTGCCTGATATATCAGGGCGTCACCCTGGGCGGAACGGGCAAAGATGTCGGCAAAAGGCATCCGACAATAGGCAACAACGTCATGATAAGCAGCGGCGCCAAGGTCTTGGGACCGTTCAAGGTGGGCGACAATTCGCGTATAGCCGCCGGAGCGGTCGTGCTCGAGGAGGTGCCGCCCAACTGTACGGTGGTCGGCGTTCCGGCAAGGGTCGTAAGGCAGAACGGGCAGAAAATAAGACCGCTCGATCAGATACATGTGCCCGACCCCGTGTCGCAGCAGCTGTGCGCGCTTAATTTTAAGGTAAATGAGCTTACAAAAAAATTAGAGGCGCTGACGAAAGAAACCGAAGGCACAGAAGCTAAAGATGCAGAAAAGGAGTAATATAAATGAAGATTTATAACACGCTTACAAGAACAAAGGAAGAGTTTGTACCGATTGATAAAAACGAAATCAAAATATATGCCTGCGGACCGACCGTTTACAATTTCATACACATAGGAAACGCCCGTCCGCTCTGCGTTTTCGACGTGCTGCGCCGCTATCTTGAGTGGCGCGGCTATACCGTCCGCTTCGTTCAGAATTTTACCGATATCGACGACAAGCTCATTAAAAAAGCCAACGAGGAGGGCACCTCTGTCCCCGAAGTCGCCGAAAGGTATATAGAGGAGTTCTGGACCGACGCTAAGGGGCTTGGCGTCCGTCCGGCGACTGTGCATCCGAGGGCTACCGAAAACATCGACGCGATAATCTCGCTCATCGGCACGCTTGTCGAAAAGGGATATGCCTATCCGTCGGGCGGCGACGTTTATTTCCGTGCCGGAAAGTTTAAGGGCTATGGCAAGCTGTCGCATCAGCCGCTTGAGGACCTTGAGGCAGGCGCGAGGATCGATGTTTCGGAAATAAAGGAGGATCCCATGGACTTCTGCCTATGGAAGGGCGCCAAGGAGGGCGAACCCTACTGGGAGTCGCCGTGGGGCAAGGGCAGACCGGGCTGGCATATCGAGTGCTCAGCCATGGCAGGCAGATATCTCGGCAAGACCATAGATATCCATTGCGGCGGACAGGACCTTATTTTTCCGCATCACGAAAACGAGATCGCCCAGTCGGAGGCTGCAAACGGCTGCGAATTTTCGCATTACTGGATGCATAACGGATATATAAATGTTGACAATCGCAAGATGTCAAAGTCGCTCGGCAATTTCTTCACCGTCCGTGAGGTTGCCGAAAAGTTCGGTTACGAGCCTATAAGATTTATAATGATATCGGCTCAGTACCGCAGCCCGATAAACTACAGCGTGGACATAATCGAGCAGGCGAAAAATTCGCTTGACCGGCTGTATTCCTGCCGCGACGGTCTGCTGTTTGCCATGCAGCACGCAGAGGAGGGCGGCGAGACACCGCAGTTCATAGAGCAGAGAAAGGCGGAATTTATCGCCGCTATGGACGACGACCTCAATACCGCCGACGCCTTGGGCGCCGTTTACATGCTTGTGAAGGATATAAATATAGCGGTGGCGGCAGGCGCTAAAAAGGCTTCGCTCTCGGCAATGCTTGCCGCTTTGGAGGAGCTTTGCGGCGTTCTGGGTCTGATTTACGACAGAAAACAGGAGCAGTCGCTCGACAGCGAGGTCGAGGCGCTCATCGAGCAGCGCACCGCCGCGAGAAAGGCAAAGGATTTTGCCACCGCCGACGCGATAAGAAATAAGCTGTCCGAAATGGGAATAGTGCTTGAGGACACTCCGCAGGGCGTAAAATGGAGCAGAAAATGACCGGCAAAACGTCGATAGAACCGCTCGGCAGCTTTTCAATAAAGGTGTCGGGCGACCACACCTTCGGCACCGACGCCGTGCTGCTTGCCGATTTTGCCGGCAGGTCGTCCGCCGAAGTCGCCGTTGACCTTGGCACGGGCTGCGGCATAATACCGCTGCTGCTTATTAAAAATGAGGCGGCAAAAAGCGTAACCGGTGTGGAGATACAAAGCAATGCCGCCGCGCTTGCTGCGGAAAATGCAGAGCTGAACGGTATTGCCGATCGCTTCAAGGTGAAAAACGCTGACCTTAAATATATAAAAGACGAATTTGCCGCCGGCACAGCCGATCTTGTGACCTGCAATCCGCCGTATAAGGCGGAGGGAACAGGCAGCAAAAACCTGACCGAGGCGCAGAAAATAGCGCGGCATGAGGTCATGTGCACCTTGCCGGATGTTGTGGCTGCCGCCGCCCGGCTGCTGAAATTCGGCGGCAGGCTGTGCATCTGCCACCGACCGGAGCGTCTGTGCGACATATTCTGCGCGATGCGCGAAAAAAAGATAGAACCGAAGGTGCTGCGCGAGGTCATTCAGCGCGACGGCTGCGAGCCGTGGCTGGTGCTCGTTGAGGGGCGTTCTGGCGGCAAGCCGGGGCTTAAAATAATGCCGCCGCTCATAGTTGAAAGGGACGGCTGCCTTTCGGACGAAATGATGGATATTTACGGGGATTACAAACAGGGAAGATCAAGAAAGGTGTAAGGAGGTGCTGCCGTTGTCAGGCAAGCTGTATGTTGTCGGCACGCCGATAGGAAATTTGGGGGACCTCTCCCCGAGGGCTGCCGATGTGCTGTCGACGGTGGATTTTATTGCCGCCGAGGACACAAGGGTGACCCTAAAGCTGCTCAATCACCTTGCCGTCAAAAAGCCGATGGTCAGCTACCATGAGCACAACAAGGTGACAAGGCACGATGTTATAGCCGACAGGATAGAAAAAGGCGAGAGCTGCGCTCTTGTGACCGACGCCGGTATGCCGGCGATATCCGATCCCGGCGAGGATCTTGTAAGATACATACTTGACCGAGGCATTGAGGTGGAATCGGTTCCGGGACCCTCAGCACTCATCACGGCGCTTGCCATTTCCGGTATGCCGTCGGGCAGATTTTGCTTCGAGGGCTTTTTATCGGTCAACAAACCGAGCAGGCGCGAGCATCTTGTGTCTCTGAAGCATGAGCGGCGCACGCTTATTTTCTACGAAGCGCCCCATAAGCTGGCAGCTGCGCTCCGCGACATGGCTGACACATTCGGCGACCGCAATATTGCCCTTGTAAAGGAGCTTACCAAGCTGCACGAATCGGTCGAAAGGACGACGCTTTTTTCTGCCGCCGCAAAGTATGCCGACGGCAGCGCAAAGGGCGAATATGTCATAATAATCGAGGGTGAGGCAGAAAAAACGGAAAGCAGCGAAATGCCGCTTTTTGATGCTGTCGCGGCGGCGAAGGAGCTGATGGACGGCGGAATGCCGGCGTCGGCTGCCGCAAAGGAAGCGGCGGCGCTGTCGGGCAGAAAGAAAAACGAAATATATAAAGAGCTTGTAAAACAGCAGTAAAGTAAAAAGAAAACCGCTCCGAGGGCTTGCCGTTCAAGGCTGCCTTCGGGGCGGTTTCTTTGTTAATTATTCACAGAGGGTCATTCAACGTCCTGCAAAGCGTCGTAACCTTCCTCGCCGGTCCTTACCTTTATGACATTTTCAACATCGTAAACAAATATCTTGCCGTCTCCGATGTGTCCCGTATAAAGGACCTTCTTTGCGGTATCGACCACCTGCGATACAGGCACCTTGCAGACCACGATATCGACCTGTATCTTGGGCAGCAAAGTAGCCTCGACCTCAACGCCGCGGTAGTATTCCGGCTTGCCCTTCTGAGCACCGCAGCCCAAAACATGCGACACCGTCATGCCGGTTATGCCTATGCCGACCATTGCGGTCTTGAGTGCTTCAAGTCTCGCTTCCTTGCAGACTATTTCTACCTTTGTAAACTTATCCGTGCCCGTCCTTGCCGGAACATCGGCTGCGACCTTGGGCATTTCCTTGACCTCGACCGCCTCAGCGACCGGAACATCTCCGGTGACCTCGACTGCCGGTGCCTCTTCGCCCTCGTCTATGTACTCAGGCAGCATTGCAAAGCCTGCATAAGCGCTCTGCAGTCCGTGCTCCTTGACGTCGAGTCCTTCCATTTCCTCCTCGCGGCTGACGCGGAGTCCGAGTGTTTTCTTGATGATAAAGAATGTTATGGCTATGGTGACGGCAGTCCAGAGTGCAGTTGAGCCCATTCCGAGGAGCTGGATGCCGAGCTGCTTGAAGCCGCCGCCGTAGAAAAGACCTTCACCGGCGATCTGGTTGGAGCCGAAGTTCACACCGTCGCCGATAGCCCTTGCAAATGCCGGGGCTGAGGATGTTGCGAAAAGTCCGACCGAGATGGTGCCCCAGATACCGTTTACGCAGTGTACCGCAACGGCACCGACCGGGTCGTCTATATGCAGCTTGTTGTCGAGCAGCCACACGCCGAATATTACAAGAACACCTGACACAGCGCCTATCACTATAGCGCCGAACGCGTCGCAGACATCGCAGGGTGCCGTGACGGCGACAAGACCTGCAAGCGATGCGTTAAGGCACATCGAAACGTCCGGTTTGCCGTATTTTACCCATGTGACTATCATTGCGACAAGTGTCGCTACCGACGGAGCAATGGTAGTTGTGACAAATACCGAGGCAAGCTCGTCGATCGTTGTTGCGGCTGCGCCGTTAAAGCCGTACCAGCCGAGCCAGAGTATGAACACGCCGAGACATCCGATGGGAAGGTTGTGACCGGGGAATGCGCCTATTTTTGTCACCTTGCCCGACTTGTCTCTTATGAATTTTCCGATACGCGGACCAACCATCGCGGCGCCTATAAGACCGCAGATACCGCCGACCATGTGTATGCAGTTGGAACCGGCAAAGTCGTGGAAGCCTATTTTGGCGAGCCAGCCGCCGCCCCAGGTCCAGTGTGCTTCGACCGGATATATAACCGCCGAAATGACTGCCGAGTAGACGCAGTAGGAAATAAATCTTGTTCTTTCGGCCATGGCGCCCGAAACTATGGTCGCGGCAGTCGCACAGAACACGAGGTTGAATACGAAGTTCGACCAATCGAAGTTGGCATAGTCGGTAAAGATATCAAATCCAGGCTTGCCTATGATACCGACAAGATCCTCCCCTAAGAATATACCGAAACCGATGATTATGAACATCACGGTGCCGATACAGAAGTCCATAAGGTTTTTCATCAGAATGTTTCCGGCGTTTTTTGCCCTTGTAAAGCCGGTCTCGACCATTGCGAATCCTGCCTGCATCCAGAACACGAAAGCAACGCCGATCAGAAACCAGACGCCGAAAATGTTACTTGTGACAAATTCTAAAATTTCGCTTGTCATTTTTAGCATCTCCTATATTCAGTATTTTTTTATTTTCAAAGCAAGGATCCTACACGTTGACCTTGAAAACAAAAACAAAAAGACGCTGCGAGTCCTTACGGATTCGTAGCGTCTTTGCTAACATGTATATGTTATATCACTGCGTTTTTAATTTGTCAATATAAATTTAAAAAAAACTTAAAATTTTTTCTTTTCGGTCAGTTTCCGCACTCGATGCTTATTCTGTTGAAGATGTCAAGTATCGACTCGGTCGTGGTAGCGTCCTTTTCTTTGCCGCTGCGGTCAAGTATCACGCCGCCCTTGTCCATCATGATGAGCCTCGTGCCGTATTCGACGGCGTAGCGGAGGTTGTGCGTGACCATTATCGCGGTAAGCTTTTGCTCTTTTACTATTTTGTCGGTCAGCTCCATTATCGTGTCGGCTGTGTGCGGATCGAGTGCCGCGGTGTGCTCGTCAAGTATCAGAAAATCGAGCGGAGTCATGGTAGCCATAAGCAGCGCCAGCGCCTGCCGCTGACCGCCGGACAAAAGTCCCACTCTGACGTCCAGCTTTTCCTCAAGACCAAGACCTAAGCCTGCGAGCAGCTCGCGGTAGCGCTCCTTACCCGTGCGGTTGACACCCAGCGACAGCCCGAAGCGCTTTCCCTTGTTGTCGGCAAGCGACATATTTTCAAGTATGGTCATGTGAGGGCAGGTGCCTGCGGCAGGATCCTGATACACCCTGCCTATCCTGCGGTAGCGCTGGAATTCCTTTTTCTTTGCAATATCCACGCCGTCAAGCAGCACGCTGCCGCCGTCTATCGGTATGCTTCCGCATATTATGTTGAGCATCGAGGTCTTGCCGCTGCCGTTGCTGCCGACGACCGAGACAAATTCCCCGTCATTTACCGAAAGCGAAAAGCCGTCGAACAGGCACATTTGTGAAACCGTGCCGGGATTGTATATCTTCTTTATATTTTTAAGCTCTATCATTGTCTTGCCGCACCGCCCTTCGCTTTCGAGTGCTTCTGCACGAGCGCCCTCGTTTTTTCGTTGAAGATCAGTATGAGCGTAAACATAACGGCGTTGAGCAGCTTTAAGTATATGCCGTTTTTGTCGATCAGGACAAGATAATTAAGGCACAGAGAATAGACTATGGCGCCGAGGATGACTGCGGTGGTATCTTTTATAAAGCGTATACGCGAGAAAACGGCTGTACCGATTATGACCGACGCCAGCGCCAATACCACCTTGCCGCTGCCGCTCGTGTTGTCGTACTGCATGTAGAGGTTTGAATATACCGCGCCCGAGACCGCGACAAAGCCGTTTGCAAGGGCAAGACCTAATATCTTGTAGTTGCCGCTGTCACGCCCTAAAGAGGTGACCAGCTTTTCGTTGTCTCCGGTCGCGCGCAGCATGTAACCGAGCTTGGTCTTTAAAAACAGATCGATGATGAGCTTTACGGCAATAACAAAGACAAGCTCTATTATGAGTATCATGTAGTCCCTGCCGTCCTTGCCGAGGAGCGACGCAGCTTTCCCGCTGAATATGCCTTTGAGCCCCTCGCTGCGGTAGGAGAATATCGAGGTGGTCATGCCGTTTTTAGTCAGCAGTCCGGTAGCTGCCAATGTCACCGAAAGCAGCGCCGTCATGACGATTATACCGGCAAGCAGGTTGGATATCTTAAATCTGACATGCAAAATACCCGTGACCGAGCCTACGACAAATCCCGAAATGAAACTGAGGATAATTGCCGTGAGCGCCGGTATACCGAGCCTTAGCATAAGCACCGTGCAGAAAACGCCGCCGAGCGGAAACGTCCCGTCGACCGAAAGATCGGGGAAGTCGAGTATCGTATACGAAATGTATACACCCAGCGCCAGTATCGCGAAGCACAGCCCCATTTGCAGACCGTCTATCGTTGTTGCGAAGATAAGCATTGCGTCAGTACCTTTCTTGTGTGTTTATAGCAAGAGCCGGCTGCCGGAATTTCTTCCGACAGCCGAGGAATATTACTTGCAGACGTCGACCGCCGTGATGTTCTGCGGCATCGAAAGTCCGAACCTTGCGAGAGCCTCGCTGTTGTAGTAGTTCGTAGGATCGGTTATGACCGCGACCGGGATATCGCTTGCGCTCTTGCCGCCTATTATCTCGGCGGCAGCCTTGCCGGCTGATTTTCCGACCGTTACATACTCAATGGAGGCGCTTGCGAGGCAGCCGAGCTTTACCTGTTCGATCTCGGAGCCGAACACCGGGATGCTCTTTTCGTTGGTTATAGGAAGAATGTTGGTCTCAAGCTTTCCTACTATCGTGTTGTCAAGCAGGTTTATGAAGCAGTCAACGCCCTGTGATACAAGGTCGTTGGTCTTTGCGTCTATGGTCGTGATGTCGGCAACTGCGCTGTCAAGCACGGTCATGCCGCTGTATTTTGCGGCTGCCTCTTTGAGCTTTTCTATCTGGAAGGGTGAGCTTGACTCCTCGGTCGAATACATGACGCCTATCTTAAGGTCGCTCTTTCCCATGAAGGCGGTCACGACCTCAAGCTGCTTTTCAAAGTTGGGCACATCCGAAGAACCGGTGATGTTGTCGTAGTTTGCCATTACCGACGGGTCGGTGATGGCGCAGTAGACAACCGGAGTATCGCTGTCGGCAGCGGCGTTGGCTGCGGCTATTGCCGACGGGGTGGCAATGGCGATTATTACCTTTGCCTTTTTGTTTACAAGGTTGTTTGCCTGGGTCTGCGAAACACCGGCGTCAAAGTTGCTGTTGAGCAGCTCAATGTTGTATTTCGTATCATCGATGCCGGCTTCCTTAAGACCGGCGATAACGCCGTCGTAGCAGTTGTTGAGCGAGCCGTGCGAGCCGAACTGGATGATTCCTATTGTTTCCTTTTTGCCGTCGGAAGCCGAACCCGAGTCGTCTGACGAGCAGGCGGAAAGTGCGAATATAAGTGCTAAGGACATTAATATGGCGATAAGTTTTTTCATTTTTGATTACCTCTTTAATTTAAAGTTTTATGTTTATAAAGTAAGATGTGTTGGCATACTAATCCGCCATCGCCATCGAAAAATATTTACTGTCACAGCCGACACATCCTTTCCTTGATTTAAAGATAAAAAAACGACCTTGCCCCAAAACAATGGGACAAGATCGATATAATCCTGCGGTACCACCCAAGTTGACGGTAAAAAACCGTCCGGCTCTGCCTCACGCATAAACGCGAGCCGTGCTGTAACGGGCACATCCCGTCGGCTGCTACTCACGCAAACGCGCTTTCGGCCGCCCTCATAAGTCCATTCACCTTTTTCGCTGCTGCTGCCATCCCACCGCCGGCAGCTCTCTTTGAGCACCTTTTAAAAAGGTTACTATTCCTAATCACAGGTTTTCCTCTTTGCATGAATGATAGCACTTTAAACAGCAAAAGTCAAGTGCATTTTTTAAAAATTTTAAGCCCGCCTTAAAATATCATGCATTTTCCATAAAAATCGCCCTACTGCAAGGCGCCTATATTAACAATTTGTTTAAAATGCGGTCATTTTAAAACACAATTATTATTGTATACTATGCTTGACGGGCAGATATGCTGCCTTTAAAGTTTAAAAGGAGGATCTAAAATGTATAACAGATTTGTGCTCAATGAGACTTCGTACCACGGTGCCGGTGCGGTAAAGGCGGTCGCCGATGAGATCATTGCGAGAGGCTTTAAAAAGGCGTTTGTCGCCTCCGACCCCGATCTTGTGAAATTCGGCGTTTCAAAAAAGGTGACCGATGTGCTGGATGCCGCCGGTATCTCCTATGAGCTGTTCAGCGAGATCAAGCCCAATCCGACTATAGATAACGTAAAGGCAGGCGTCGCCGCATTCAAGGCGAGCGGAGCCGATTGTATCGTCGCGATAGGCGGCGGATCATCAATGGATACCGCAAAGGCGGTCGGTATAATCATCGAGAACCCCGAGTTTGCCGATGTCAGAAGCCTTGAGGGCGTCGCTCCCACAAAGAAAAAGTGCGTGCCGATAATCGCCGTGCCGACCACCGCCGGTACAGCTGCCGAGGTCACCATAAACTACGTTATAACCGATACCGAAAAGAACCGCAAAATGGTCTGCGTTGACGTTCACGACATACCGGTCGTCGCAGTTGTCGATCCGGATATGATGTCAACCATGCCAAAGGGACTTACCGCCGCGACAGGAATGGACGCGCTGACCCACGCCATCGAAGGATACATCACCAAGGGCGCATGGGCGATGAGCGATATGTTCCACTTAAAGGCTATAGAGATCATCTCGAAGTCGCTGCGCGGCGCGGTCGAAAACACGCCGGAAGGACGCGAGGGCATGGCTCTCGGACAGTATGTTGCCGGAATGGGCTTCTCGAACGTCGGACTCGGCATCGTGCACTCAATGGCTCATCCGCTCGGTGCGCTTTACGATACGCCGCACGGAGTTGCCAACGCGATAATCCTTCCCACCGTAATGGAATACAACGCACCGGCGACCGGTGAGAAATACCGCGATATAGCCAAAGCCATGGGCGTTGAGGGAACCGAAAAAATGAGCACCGAGGAGTACCGCAAGGCTGCCATCGATGCCGTAAGACAGCTGGCGAAGGATGTAGGTATCCCTGCCGACCTCAAGGAAATAGTAGATCCCAAGGATATAGATTTCCTTGCGCAGTCGGCGTATGACGACGCCTGCAGACCGGGCAATCCGCGCGACACAAGCGTTGCCGAGCTTGCCGATCTTTACAGGTCTCTCATCTGATTTTAAGCGGCACGGCAAACGAAAACCGAAAAAACCGGTAGAATTTTCAAATGGGCGAAAGCGCAGCTTTCGCCCATTTTTGTTTTTCATCTGCACGGTGATAAACTAAAATTTTAGGTATTATGTGGAGGAGCGCAGCAGATCCTCAGCCTTCTTTTTCAGGTCGTCGCGGAGCGTTTTGGGGGACAAACACCGCACCCTGCCGCCGAACTGCATTATCCAGCCGACAAGCCCCTCGCTTATAAGCGCGTCGGCGGTAAACCTGAAGGCGGTATCATCCGGCAATGAGCGTATCATTATCTCCCTGCCGAACCTGTCAAGTACCTGATCAAGCAGATCCTTGTCACATTCAAGGTCTATCCGGCATACCTCGCCGCCGAACATGTTGAATACCTTCCTGGCGTAGTCCGCGGTGTCAAACCGCTGCGAATATTCGCTGACCTCGGAAAAATGGCGCCACGGCTCTGCGGTTACTCTGGCGCTGCGGCAGCGGTCTATTCTCAGGTGCATGAGGTTGTCGTATTTTTCGTTGTTGCAGATGAGATAATAGTGATCATTGTCCCACAAAAGGGAATAGGGGCTTACCTTGAAGCTGCGTTCAGCCGTTTCAAGTCCGTTTTTCCCGAGAACGTTTTTAAAATAGCAAAGCTCGACCTTTTTACGGGTCGATATCGCGGTGTTAAGTGCCTCGATTATGCTGTACAGCGAGTCGTTGGTGCTTTTGGGACGGTTGTCTATGCAGACCCTGCCGCGGAGCGTCTCGGCTTCGTGGACACTGACCTGCTTTTCAAGCCTCGATATAAGATCGCGGCTCTTTTTTGCCGGAATAAATTCCGCCGACTGCACCGCGTCTATAAGCAGGCAGACCTCCGGTATGCCGAACTGCCGCTCGGCTATAAAGTAGCCGTGATTTTTGCCGCCGGTTTCTATCGGAACGCCGACCGAGCACAAAGCGGCGATATCTGAATATATCGCCTTGCGTTCGGCGCTGACGCCGTTTTTTTCAAGCATTGATATAAGCCGTGCGGTCGATACCGGGTGCAGACGATCGCTCTGCTCCTCTAAGTATCGCAGTACAAGCAGTATCCTTGCCTTTTTCATAGCTTCACTCATAAAGGTCCTCCGTCGGAAAACAAATCCAGAAACTCGCTGCGGTCGTAAATACAGTTTATGGCGGTAAGAAGCTGCGACGACGACATACCGTGCGGAAGGTCGAGCCTTTGCTCTAAAAGCTCTCTTCTTTTTCGGCTGTCCGGACCGCCTACAAGCCCCAGCTCATAAAGATCCGCCTTTGTGACCGGTTCGCCGCGCCTTTCGCGGCTGAAAATCACGCCTGCCTTTTTCAAGGCATCGGTTATTATCTGTTCACAAAGACCCTCGACCCCTAAAAAGCCCTCGGCTGACGCCGCTGTTTTGCGGCGCTCGGTGCCCTTTATCTGGGGTATAAAGACGTTTGTGATTTTATTAGGCGGTACTATGCCGGAAAGATGCGAACGTATCAGAAAGCCGGCGCCGTCGCTGTCGGTCATTATTATAATACCGCGCTTATTTGCGGCTTTTCTTATAAGCTCAGCCTTTTCGCGGTTCTTGAATATCCCGAAACCGTCGGTTGTAATAATTTCGGCGTCTATAAACGACGACAGCCGTATCTTGTCATACTTGCCCTCGACTATAACCGCCTTATCGAGATGTATCATGTCCGACCCCTTGCTATCAAAGCCAGCTGCACTACCGCCTTTTCAAGCGTGGTCCTGCCCGGAACCCTTGACCCTTTTACCGCCATGTCACATTCGCAAAGGCAGCGCAGCGACTCGGTAATCTGCTTTTCGCTGAGGTTTTTCAGCTGCCTTTCGGCGTCGGTCATTCTGAACGCCGTGCCGAAATATCCCAGCTCCTTTGCCGCCGCTTCGGGTCTTATTCCGGCGCATTTTGCGGCGTACGCCCTGTAGATATCGATATATGAGGAGGCAAGGATAGTGAGGATATATGCCGGGTCGGTGTTCATGAACGAAAGGTCGTCAAGTATTTTGTAAGCGCCGGCAATATCGCCTTTCAGCACCGCCCTTGAAATATTGTAGACCGATGCTTCAAGTGATCTTGAGCATACGGTATCGACCGTTTGGTTTGATATATTGCCGCCCTCACCCACATAAAAGCAGAGCTTTTCAAGCTCGTTTATAAGGGTTGACAGATCGTCCGAACAGGTGTCGATCATGTGTCTTGCCGTTGTAGGCTCCATCCGGCACTTGCGCCGCGCGGCGCCCGACTGCAGCAGCCGCATTATATCGGCGGTGTTTTTTCTGCCTATACAGTAAACGTGACCGCCCGACTCCGTGACTGCCGAAAAAAGCTTCAAGAAACGGTCGCCCGGCTTTTTTTGCGATATCTGCACGGTTTCAAACCAGATAATGAAAACGGTTGTCGGCGGCATGTCGGCTATAGCCGAAAACAGCTTGTCGATCTCGCTTTGAGACGCCTTGTCAAACGGAAAATCGCACAGCGTCACCGCCCTTGACGCGCTCATTACCGGAAAGGCTGTGACGGCGTCATAGACGGTCTGCGCCTTTACGGCACCGTCGAATTTCATCAGATTCAGCTCGGCAAGATCCGTGACCGCTAACTGCAGCATTTCGTTTATATGCCTTTTTATGAGGTACTGCTCCTCGCCGAATATGCAGTAGCAGCCCGAAAGGTTTTTGCCCTTTATGGCTGACGAGAGATCGTTTTCGGTCAGAAAATCTATTGTCTTTTTGCTATTTGACGGCATAAAACACCGGCTCCTTTCCTTCCTTTATTGTAACCGACACATCAGTCCCCTCAGCCACCACCGTGTAAGAGTCGGATATGCTTTGCGGATAAAAGACGGGCGACATGTATATACCTCTGAATTCCCCGTCCGGCGGCAGCAGGGCTATGATATAGTGCGCGTCGTGCGGCAGGTCTCTGCCGTTTATTCCGAATATGAATTTCTGCGTTTTTGACAGCATGAGTACCGAGTCTCCGCCTTTTTCAATGCAAAAGGTCAGCATGTTACCGGAGCTGAACATTTCGCCCTCGCCCACAACCGAAACGGCGGTTTTTTCATATACCTTGTGACCGCTCAAAAGACTTTTATCGGTCACGGCGATTTTTCCGATTCCGACTTTGGATGCAAGGGCGTCAAAGCCGCCCCAGTAGGCATTGCCCTCGGGCATTATCAGTGTGTCTATTGTACCTGCCGACCATTCCTTTAAAATTGCCGAAACGGCATATACGTCTCCTTTATCGTCGCCGCAGCCGATAACCGTTACCGACCGGTTATATTTTATGACGGCACAGAAACCGGAGCCTGCATTGACCGCTGTGATCTGCAGCGAATTTGCAAAAGCAAGCCGCCCTGCCCACATGCCGGTCACGGTCAGCAGTGCCAGCATCAAAGACAGAAGCTTTACGCCGCCCGGACGGCTGCAAAGCAGCCATACGCCGGTGAGTCCTAAGCAAAGTGCTGTTATAACAAGGGCAAGGCAGCTGCCGAGCGGAATATATGAAAAAGGAATTTTTGCTATCAGCCCCACTGCGGCCGAAATATACCGCGAGACAAGCGTCGCAAATGAGAAAAACGGAACCGAGAAAAATCCCACAAAAGGCAGCGCCGACAAAATAACGGCGGCAAGCAGCGAAAGCAGCAGGTAACCCACGGCAAAGCTGATGGCGATGTTTGCAACGGGCGATACCGTGGATACATAGCCGAAAACGATCATCGTTATAGGCAGTGTAAAAATCGCCGCGCCGACCGACTGTGCCGCAACCGAAAGAGTGTTTTTGACGATATCGCACAAGACAAAGTTTCTGATATTAACTTTGTCGTCAATCAGCTTTCCGGTGGCACCGCCGGCGACGATGACACCTGCAGTCGCGCTGCACGACAGCAGAAAACCGATGTGCAGCACATAAAACGGCTCATACAAAAGCATCAGTATTACCGCAATGCCAAGGGAATTGAGCGAGTCCTTGCAGCGTATGGCGGTACCTGCACCAAAGGCTGCCGCGCACATTATTCCGGCGCGTATCGCGGACGGAGTGAAACCCGTCACCGCCACGCCGAGAAGCACGACGCCGAGCGAGCAGAGCCGCGCGGTGCGCCGCTTGAAAATCATACAGAACAGTCCCATAACGGCGGAGCACATTATGCTTATGTGCAGACCGGATACCGCAACAATGTGCGATACTCCGCAGACCTTGAGGTCGGAATAAAGCCGGTCGCTTATTCCGCTTATATCGCCGAGCAAAACGCCGCAGGCAAGTGCCGCGTCGTCGCCCGAGAGACGTTCTCTTATGGTTGACCTTATGGCGCTTCTCAATGCAACGCAGGTCTCATACGGCGTGTAGCGGTGCCCGACCTGTTTTATGTTGTTTGCAAAGCATGAAACGAATACGCCCTCGGCATAACCGGAGGAGCGGTAACGCTCGTCGGGCAGGGAAAACTGACCGTCAAAGGAAATGATATCGCCGACCTTTGAAAAGGCGGCGTCATCGTCGCCGTTGACCGATACCGTAAGTTTTATGCCGGATGGCGCCGATCCTTCGCCGCCGTCTACGGTTTTTACTTCAAGGCGTGTATATGCGCCGTGTCCGCGCGGCTCCTCGGTCACCCTCGCCGTGACCGGCAACCGGCTGCCTGCCAGCGCCTCGGAGCGCGTTATCCGCGCATAGCTTCCGGCGGTCATTATAAGGCAAAGAAGCGAGGACAGAAGCAGTACATATGCCGCGAACCTGCCGCCTTGAATATTCCTCTTAAAAACGGAGCAGACGGCGGAGAACAGCAGCAAAACAAGCGCGGCTGCAATGCCGGCGACGGTACCGCACTTATAAAGCAGAGCCGCTGTCGCAAGTAAGACCAGCGAAACGGCAAATGCCGGGCGTTTCACGAAAGGTCACTTCCCAAAACCGGACTGTGACCGAACAGATTTATCATAATTTAAGATCATCCGGATCAAAATTTCTGCCTATGTCGCCAACGACGGGTTCGCGCCGTAAGGGGTCGTATTTATACGACCTGCAGCAATCAAATGGCGAGCGAAGACCTTTTTTTGGGCAAACGATCTCTTTGCCGCCCATTATCGACCGTGCAAAGCGGCAGTATTCGCACCTTTTCGCAACAAGGCTGCTGTAGTATTTTTTATCGGACAAAACTCTCCCCCCGCAAACACAAACAGATTTTCCTACATTGTACCACATTTCGCCCGCTATTTCCACCCTTTTTCGCAGTTAAATGTTATCGGTTAATGACAAAAGGCACGCCTGTCGTTTCGGTTTTGAACAGGCATGCCTTTTTTGTTATTCCGGGTTTATTGCTCAAGTATCTCGTCGAATGTTTTTTCCAGCACCGGAGCAAAAAGGTCGTAATGATAGTGTTCGATTGCGTATTTATATGCGTTTTCGGTTATCGATGCGGTAAGCCCACGGTTAAGATAGGCTGTCTCGAGCGTGTCAAACCAATCGATGTCGCGGCACAGGAATCCGTTTTCTCCGTCCTTTATAATATCTTTATATACACCCACCGCCGAAACTGCCGAGGGCACCTTTACAAGTGCCGATTCGAAAAACTTAAGTTCCGATTTGCAATCATTGAAATAGTAGTTGACCAGCGGCGCAATGTTAAGGTCAACCTCAGCTATTTCGTATTGGAGTTCTTCATAAGAGCAGGCCGGTTTGAAAATTACACGTCCCTCATCCTTCAGTTTGGCAAGTTCGCCGTCAAGGTTCATAAATCCTACTATTTTTAGGTATACATCGCTGTACTTTTTCAGCATTCTGATAACAGCCTCCCTGCATATGCCGAAATCATTCTGATGTGAGTCGGAGCCGGAAAAGTGACCTATATAATACTTACTTTTGTCATACACACGTTCATCCACGGCTGTTTTCGAGCATGCTTCCTGCTGTTTGTTGAAGTAGTTCGGGATGACATATGTCTTTTTGCCAAAGTCTTCAATAAGATGATCTCTCAGATATGTCGTGGTGGTTATGAAGGTGTCACATTGTCGGGCGACCTGCGTGTGACCGCCCGCGAGACCAAAGTGAATGTTCATATTGCCTACATTTGGAGTAAGCCCGATGTTTGTGACATAGTCGAGAATACAATTCGCATTATATATAAGGTCGTCAATGTCATATATCAGCGGAACGCCGTGATGCTTGCAGGCAAATGCGAAGTTGTTTGTGTCATTGTCGAGGGTAGCCCTTTGAAACACAACTGCCGAAATATGCGACAAATACGACAGGATCAGAGGGGTCTCTGCCGACGTGAAGCACACCGCCGAGTATTCTTTACTGTTGCGAAGAGACTGTTTGAAATTGAAAAACCGATACCTGAAGGTGGCACTTGCAAAATCGTTGGTTACATATACGATTTTTTTGTTTCCGTCATCGTTCAACAGAGTTCTTATCCGCGAGCCAAAATCAGAATAATCAATCTGCCTCGGATATTTGTGTTTCATTGACAGTTTATACATTTACATGTTCTCCGTTATTTCTTTCATATGCTCGGCAGCCCTGCTCAACGCTTCGCTCCTGTCTTTGCATATGTTGACAGTGCTCTCATAATTGACTCTTCTCAGCTTTGGATTTTCAGCAAGCCGTATTGCCTCTCTCATACCGCCCAGCACATCGTCTGTATCGGTATTGACGGCAATAACGTTGTCCGAATATCTGCCAAGATCGCTGCTGTCGGTGTATTTGTTGGTCAGACAGACAGCGCCGGCCAACGCAGAGTCAATCACGGTTTGCGGAAGTGCTGGCCCGTATGCAAAGGAAATGAAAAGATCGGCTGATGAAAGCAGCGCTTTATAGCTATCCGCAGTCAGATTACGCACTATTTCCATATCTTCACTTATATCAAATTTAAAGTCTGATATCGAACTGTCACATACCACCGTAATTGACCATTGCTCAGGAACAATAACATTGTGCTTAAGCGCTTCGTTTATAGCTGCAACGCCGAAATAAAACATGTTGCCGCTGCTTCGGGTATCGCCCCACAGGACAAGTTTATACTTTTCTTTGTCGGAAAAGCTCTGTTCAGATGGTGCCAAGGCGTTGAATACCGTAAATGAGTCAAGGCAAACAGAAGCCTTTTTTGCACTGCCGAATTCTTCTTTGCACAAATAGTCATAAAGCGGTTCAGAGCAAGCCACAGGTACGACCTGATCGTTTTTCAGTATATTCTGTATCTTAATTGCAACGTCGCCGTTTTTGCAGAAGAAATTGTTTGCGTCCTCCACAACATAAAATATTTTTCCGGCGGCATTTGGCGTGTTCAGCACACAGTCGGCATTGCGCCAATCCGCGCAAATAAAGATGTCCTTGGGGCAGATATCAATATACATTCTTGAGGATTTGGCATAGAATTCGACATTGACATTCCGGGAAATGCTTATGTTCAGATCGTTTATATGTTCTTTAAATTCTTTGTCGGCAGGCTTGTCACTGATGATGCGCAGGTCAAAATTATATATATTACAATATTGTGCAGCCAGAAGAAGCGAAACCGATAACGCTGTATCGGTAAATCCCTTTTCTGTATCGGCAAAAAACAGGTTGATCCTGTTGCGGCTGCTGCCCGAAGCAACCCTTGATTTCAGCGAAACACAGTCATTTCCAAAGAATTCAGCCGCCATATCGTCTATATATGATATGGTCATACCCGGCGGCACAAAGCCGGGGTGGCTTGCCATATAGTCGATACAATGCAGCAAAGGGTTGCCATTAATATCGCCGGCAATTGACAAATAAGCGCTGGTGCTGAACCTTGCACTGGGGTTTCTCAGTTCCTTTGCGCCGTATAAATAATAATGCGTTGCGGCGTCAATGCCTGAAGAAACAACATCCGGATATGTGTCAAGATAGTAGGTTTCACTAAACAGACTTGAATTTTTGATCTTTTGAATGTCATCAGACATACGGCTGCTGCTTTCTGAGCCAAACAGACGTTTAAACGAATTCCTGCCTTTTTTGATTGCTTTTTTAATAAACATAAGTTTTATTCCTTTCGGATATAAGATCAGATCGACCGCAATGATTGTCGAACCACAGGCGTTTTGCGAGTCAATACCACCGAAGTTTTAAAACACATTATACATTATACTATATAAAGACAAAAAATCAATACCTTTGTAAATGACATAATCCTCTTAGAGCGGACACTTGAAAAAGCAAAATAATTTTAGGACTATACAAAGCAATCATGGTACAACGGTTTGTCTGCACTATACGGGTTGTATCACTTTGCGGTGCAGAATAACACGGCGGTTAGTGGTATTGCGGTATTGATTTTTACAGATATATGTGCTACACTTATCTAAGTTGTTTTATGATTGTTAGATACCGCATCACTTTTGGAACAGGAGATTTTAAATATGCAGAACAGCGCCGCAAAGACGGACAAAAATACGTCACGTTCAAAAACAGACCTTTTGTTTTTGGCAATATGTGCATTGGTACCGTGCTTTACTTTCTTTATTTATGCACCTTTCGAATTGTATTTTGCCAACATAAATGAATTTTGGTTCGGACTTTCCTCGTTCTGGTTTGTGTCTGTCGGGTTTGCCCTGCTCTCATTTTTGATACTGTTTTCCATAGGCCTTATTTTCAGAAAATTCGGAAAGGTCTATGTTTACGGGGCTTTGCTTGCAGGCGGCGGATTGGCGTCCTTTATTCAGGGAGATTATATCAATTTAAAGCTCGGAGTCTTAAACGGGGAAGAAATTATCTGGTCTGATTATTACGGCAGATTTGTAATCAATGCTTTGATATGGATTGCAATTATTGCTTCTGCCGTTATTCTTTCGGTGATTTTTAAAAACAAATCAAAAAAGCCGATAGGCGTGATCTGCGCCGTAATTCTTATTATACAGGCTGTAACATTGACTACTTTGGCGGTCGGCGGCGACAAAAAGGACACCTCATACGGCAAGGTTGTAACCGTAAAGAATCTGTTTACTTTGTCCGATAAGAATAATGTTGTTGTATTTTTAATGGACATGTTTGACTCTGACTATATGAATGAAATAATTGAAGACACTCCCTCCGTTAAAGATGACTTCGATAATTTTATTTATTACCGCAATCATACGGGATCGTATAGCACGACTCTTTACTCTATCGGTTCGCTTCTTGCCGGGCAGCATATTGATAACTCCTATCCAAGCTTTAAGGATGCGGTCAACGCTCAGTCAAAGAGTGAAAAGTGCATGTTCCCGGAGCTGATGAGCAAGGACTGCTCCATTGACATGTATTTCCCGTTTGCAGAAATGGCACCGGACGATGTGCTGAACGCGAATACGGCCCTTAGCGATCCGGAAGACAGTTATTACATCAACAACTATTTCAGGTTCTCCATAAAATTATATAAGCTCAGTGCATCTAAATTTGCGCCCGACTTCATGAAGCCTTATGTTTGGGTGGACAGCTCGGCATTTGACCGCTTCAGAAGTTCGAGAGGTGAAAATGCTGCGTATTCCGAAGATAACATAGCTCTGCACGAATTGTTTGACCAGGGAACAGTTGATAAGGACGACAAAGAGCATTTTAAGTTTATTTATGCAACAGGCGCTCATTTCCCGTATACTAACGATGAGAATTTCAACCGGCTTCCCGGCGACGATTATTCGCGAGAGCGTGCTATAGGGTCGGCGAGGGGCTCTCTGAAGCTCTGCCTCCAGTATATAGAAAAAATGAAGCAGTCGGGTGTTTACGATAATACGACCATAATTATTATGGCAGACCACGGATTTTATACCGAAGGGGCACTTACCAATCCGCTTTTCATGGTAAAGCCGAGCGGAAGCTCCGAACCGTTTACAATATCTGATGCGCCCACCTCAAGCATCAATTTCCAGGCAACGGTTATGTCGGCTTTCGGATACAACGATGACGGTCGATACGGCGTGTCCAATACGGACATATCCGAGGGTGACCGGCCGGAGAGATATTTTTACCAGTACTCTCTTGCCGAGCCGAATGTTAATAATAAATTCAGACTGATCGAGTATAAAATTGCCCCGGAGGGCAATCAAAGAAAAATGTTCTCTTTGACCGACAGGGAAATTGAGACAGACGGCACGGTCGTGGTTCATCACGAAAATTGTGCATATTGTGAGGAGCACGGTATGGAGACTCCGGATGTCCCGAATTACGAGGGTATTCTTCACGAGCAGAAAAAATAATGCCGGCCGATCGTGCAGGCGGCGGACAGGTTCGCTGCTTTTTGCGAAGGAAAGCATGAAAAAACCAATATAACAAAAAGGCATTACAGGCAAATCAAAGCCCGTAATGCCTTTTATAATATTCAAATGTGCCCGTAAACGGTCAGAATATTTTAGTATGGTTTTCATCAGCCTGCTGCCGCCCGACAGTCAAACCCGGCACTCTTGAGCCTGAATACAGAGTGCCCAGACGAACCCGAGCCGGTCTCGGTATCATTCCCACTCGCTCCCCGAAACCGTGACCTAAACGATTTTGTATATGTGGTTTAGCTTCGGTTATCGGGATTGCTTAGATTATCCAAGAATTACGGTGTATCATAATTCCTGTTGTCATTATGTTGTCACGAAGATAGGTTGGTGCAGGACCAATCTGTATAGATATTATAGCGCAGTGTTCTTTGAATTGCAATACCGTTTTTCAAAATTTACACGCAACTTTTTCAAAAAGCGTGCAAAACATATTGATTTTTTGGAGCGTTGGCATTATAATATAAACACGCATAATGCAAATATTGCGTGCAGAAAGTTGGTGACAGGTTGAGCAAGTACGGTATCGTCAACGAGGTCTTTGATACCATCGGAGAAATTGCAAAGAAATCGGACTTTATTTCTGCCGGGCTCAAAGATCAAGATGTATATGCGCTTTGTGAGCAGGGGTATCTCGAGCGTGTGAAAAAAGGGTATTACAAGCTGGCTGTCGGGGCCGAACCCAAGGAGGAGCTTATACTTTCAAAACTGATGGCGCACGGGGTCATCTGCGTTGAATCAGCTCTGTTCTACTACGGCTATAGCGACTTTGCGCCCAGAGAATGGTCGATTGCCGTTCCACGCTCTTATTCCAGAACGGTAAAGGCGATTCGGGCGGAAGTGCCGGTAAAGGCGTATTATGTTCAGAATCCGGTGTACCATTTGGGGGAAACAACTGGCATCTTCAACGGCGTAACACTTCCAGTCTATGACCGTGAACGCACCGTCTGCGACTGCTTCAAGTACCGCACGAAGTTGGATAATGAGATATTTAATAAGGCAGTTAATGCCTACGCTTTAGATTCAAAAAAGAATCTTACAAATCTTTCAAAATATGCAAAGGAAATGGGCGTTTATAAGAATCTTATGAACATTATGGAAGTGTTGCTTAACAGATAGGAGGAAGTATATGGTTAACACGTCGACTGATTATAAAAACAATAAAGAGTCTCTAATTAAGGACATAGCTGAAAGAGAAAAAATCATTTCTGACTATAAAAAATATGGTGTTTTAGATAGAGATAAAGCAATCAATAAAATTCAAGAATTAAGAATAAAAGATAAAGAAGTTGAAGAAATTACAATAGCCAAACTTGCGACATTTTCTATACCTTTTAGTAGATATTTTGTCGGCTGGTTTTGTAGCGAATAGCCGCATTTGTTACTCCGTGTTTAAAAGAATATTCAATTACTGCTTGCTTAAACCGCAAGTATTGAAAAAGGTTACCCCCTATGGCTTGCAGATGAACTTTGATGAACTAATAAAAATATTAGAAAGGCATCATTCAGCTTTGGAAGTAGATCATCTTGTTTATCCTGCACTAAAACGCTTAAAAGATTTAAGGAACAGAGTTCACTTGCAGAAATCTGAAGGAAACAAAGATCACGACTATAATGCGTTTGATTATTCCGTGAAAAAAGAAATGAGTGAAATATTGCACGATATACTTACTTCACCGAAAATTACAGACCACCCTGAAATATTTGAATTTATAAAAACAGAGTAAGATAAAAAGAGCTATCAGACTTTCAAAAAATCTGATAGCTCTTTACTTTTACAATAATTCAAATTATGTTGCCATTTTGTTGCCAAAAAGCATATACAATCGGCAAAATCCCAGTAAAATAAGGCTTTTTCAGGAGTGTGAATTTACTCCCACTCAATAGTTGCCGGGGGTTTGGAGGTGATATCGTAGACGATGCGGTTGACGCCCTTTACCTCGTTTACTATGCGGCGCGACGCAGAGTCGAGCACATCGTACGGGATGCGTGCCCAGTCAGCCGTCATGAAATCGGCTGTTGTGACGGCACGCAGCGCTATAGTGTAATCATAGGTCCTACCGTCGCCCATGACGCCGACGCTTCTCATGTCGGTCAGCACGGCAAAGTACTGGCTCAGATCGCGGTCTATGCCTGCTTTGGCACATTCGTCACGGAATATCGCATCCGCATCCTGAAGAAGCGTTATCTTCTCGGGCGTTATGGCGCCGATTATCCTGACGCCCAGTCCCGGTCCCGGGAATGGCTGGCGGTAGACCATGTTTTCCGGCATGCCGAGTTCGAGACCGACCTTTCTGACCTCGTCCTTGAACAGGTCGCGCAGCGGTTCGATTATCTCGTCAAAATCAACGTGGTCGGGCAGTCCGCCGACGTTGTGGTGGCTCTTGATAACAGCTGCGTCGCCCACGCCGCTCTCGATGACATCCGGGTATATCGTGCCCTGAACAAGGTAGTCCACCTTGCCTATTTTCTTGGCTTCCGCTTCGAACACCCTTATAAATTCCTCGCCTATTATCTTGCGCTTGTGCTCGGGCTCGGTAACGCCGGCGAGCTTTGACAAAAACTGTTCGCTTGCGTCGATCGCCTTTAAATCTATATCATATTTTCCGCTGAAAAGCTCCACAACCTGCTTTGCCTCGTTTTTGCGGAGAAGTCCGTGATCGACAAAAATGCAGGTCAGCTTATCGCCCACAGCCTTGTGCAGCAGCAGTGCCGCGACCGACGAGTCAACGCCGCCCGACAGCGCGCAGAGCACACGCTTGTCGCCTATGCGCTCCTTGAGCGAAGCGACCGTGCGCTCGGTAAATGACGACATGGTCCAGTCGCCGTTACATCCGCAGACCTCAAACAGGAAGTTTCTGATCATCTTTGAGCCGAGCGGAGTATGCATGACCTCGGGGTGGAACTGCACGGCGTAGAGCCTGCGGCTCATATCCTCCATGGCGGCTACGGGGCAGCCCTCGGTCCTGCCGCTTATCCTGAAGCCGAGCGGTATCTGATTTATATAATCGGTATGGCTCATCCAGCAGGTGGTATGCGCCGGCATGTCGCCGAACAGTTTGCTCGAGCCGTCGACCGTGAGGCTTACCTTGCCGTATTCGCTGTTGCCGGCTTCGACCTTGCCGCCCAGCATGAATGTCATGAGCTGAGCGCCGTAGCAGATGCCCAGCACAGGTATGCCGAGCTCAAACAGCTCCTTTGAATAAAGACAGGCATTTTTGCCGTATACGCTTTTTGGACCTCCGGTAAGTATTATACCTTTATATCCTGCCGCTTTTATTTCTTCAATGGGCGCCGTATAGGGGCGTATTTCCGAATAAACGCAGCATTCGCGCACGCGTCTTGCGATCAGCTGATTATACTGTCCGCCGAAATCCAGCACAAGAACCTTTTCCATATAGGAATGACCTCCGATATCAAATTTTGAGAACTATATTATTATAATACAAACCGCCCCTTTTGTCTATCGAAAAGAGGCGGTTTTCAAAAATTCTTGTAACTTTACTAAATTTGCGGTCCTGTTTTGCTATTCAACTGTTACAGATTTCGCAAGATTGCGCGGTTTGTCGATGTCGCAGCCGTTTTCCTTTGCGACATAGTAGGCGTAGAACTGCAGCGGTATGACCTCGACCGACGCCAAAAACAGCGGATCCACCTTCGGCACAAACAAAACGTCGTCCGCCTCGGTGAATATGTGGCGGTTGCCTTCGGGTGCTACGCCGAGCACAACGGCGCCTCTCGCTCTTACCTCCTTGATGTTGCTCATGGTCTTTTCAAAAAGAGGCTCGTAGCAGGCGAGGGCTATGACCAGATGCCCGTCGTCAATGAGGGATATCGTACCGTGCTTCAGCTCTCCGGCTGCGTATGCTTCGGAATGGAGGTAAGATATCTCTTTCAGTTTCAAGGAGCCTTCCATTGCGACCGCATAATCGACATTTCTGCCTATGAAGAAAAGCGAACGGTGCCTGTGATATTTTTTTGCAAGCTCAGGTATGTTTTTGTTGCCGTCTATCGCTGCCTGCATTATTTTCGGCAGCCCACAAAGCTCGGAAATATATTTTTTATATTCCTCGTCCGCTATTTTTCCGAGCACCTTTGCGGCGTAAACGGCAAACAGATAAAGCACGGCAAGCTGGGTGGTGTAGCCCTTTGTGGTCGCAACGGCGATCTCGGGACCGGCACGGGTGTACAGCACGTCGTCAGACAGCTTTGCAATGGTGCTGCCCACAACGTTTACTATCGACAGCACATATGCTCCGCGCTTTTTGCACTCCTTCATTGCCGCTATGGTATCGGCTGTTTCGCCCGACTGGCTTATAACTATAAGCAGCGTTTTTTCGTTTACCACCGGGTCGCGGTAACGCAGCTCCGACGCAAGATCGACCTCGACCGGTATCCTCAGCAGCTTTTCTATCATGTACCTTGCCGCCTGACCGGCATATGACGCCGAGCCGCAGGCGGTTATGACTATGCGGTCAAAGCCTGCAAGGCGTTCCTTTGTAAGATCGGTCTCGTCGAACACGATGTCTCCGTTTTTAATGCGCGACATTATGGTCAGCTCGGCAGCCTTGGGCTGCTCCATCATTTCCTTCATCATGAAGTGATCGTAGCCGTCCTTTTCGGCGACCTCGATATCCCATGTTATACGGGTGACCGGTCTTTCCTGCGGCTCACCGTTTTCGGAATAAACATTTACCTTAGACGGGGTTATGACAGCCATGTCGCCTTCCTCAAGATAGATCACCTTTCTTGTGTATGACACAAGTGCGGTAACGTCCGACGCTATAAAGTTTTCGCCCTTTCCGACGCCTATTATAAGAGGGCTCGAACGCCTGACCGCGATGAGCATGTCGGGACAGTCGGAGCAGAGGATGCCGAACGCATATGTTCCGCGGAGCCTTGAAACGGCGGCTCTTACTGCACCCGGAAAGTCGTGCTGCTCTTTATAATACACGGCTATCAGCTGAGACACTATCTCGGTGTCGGTCTCGCTCTTGAATTTTACGCCCTTTGCCTCAAGCTCCTGGCGCAGCGGTATATAATTTTCTATGATCCCGTTGTGAACGATGGCAATTTTGCCGTCGCTGCTCAGATGGGGATGCGCGTTTGTGTCAGACGGCGCGCCGTGGGTCGCCCAGCGGGTATGGCCTATGCCTGTGCGACCCAAAACGGCATTTCCGCCGTCGGTTTTTTCCGATATGGTCTTGACCCTTCCGGTGGTCTTGCTGACCGAAAATTTTCCGCCGTAAAGAACGGCGATGCCAGCCGAGTCATAGCCGCGGTATTCAAGCCTTGAAAGACCGTCGAGCAGTATCGGCGCGGCGTTGCGCTTGCCTGTAAAACCTACTATTCCACACATAATAAAAAAGACCTGTCCTTTCTGTGCACTGAATTTGCAGTACACGAAAAAGCTTTTCGCAAAATTCTGCGAAAAACCTCCTTAGGCTGATAATAGCCAGCCTATGCACAACGATAACGGTAAAAGCGGCGTCTTTGTCGCCGGGATCGCTCCCGGTTTTTTCCCACCGCCTGACGACATACCTGCCGTGGGGCACCCGCTGAAAAAAATCGATTCTCCCCAAACCTCGTCAACCGTTGTGCTGTGGACGGTCCAAGCGCTTAAATTTACTCATGAAAATATTATCATGCTTGCAGTTGACACTAAAAATGAATTTACAGCACACTCCTGCATGCTATATTTTATACTAAACCGGCGGTTTTGTCAACCCAAGGCTGCAGGAGCCCGACACCGCACAGGTTCCGACCTTCGTCGGCCTACAGTATCTCTCTTGCGTTTCTCCTGAACTGTGACGGTGTGACGCCGACGATTTTTTTAAACACTCTTGAAAAATAGTACGCGTTATAAAATCCCAAACTGTCGGATATTTTGCCTATCGGGGTGTGGTCTGCCGTAAGGCGGTCACATGCGGCAGCTATTTTGACGCCGTTCACATATTCCGATACGGTGCTGCCCTTATTGACCTTGAAAAGCCTTGCGATGTACGATTCCGACACGCCAAAGACGTCCGACAGCAGCGCAAGGCTCACCTGACTGCCCTTGTTTTGGTCTCTGACCGCAGTATCTGAAATACAATGTATAATACCGCCGGCAGTATCCAAAAATACTGTCGGCGGCTTTTTTGCCGCACATTGAAAAAACGGCTTCTGCCGCTTGTTTGGGTGTGGAAAAGGTATGGGTTCATATTTTAAACGGTCGGTCTCCTGCTTTGTTGTGCTGCTTCTTCTCATGACGGTGTGCGGAGCAAGGATACTGTCGCTCTCGACCGACAAAAGCCTTACCGAGGCGGCGGCGTCGCAGTCGACAAGAAGGCTGTCGGTAGCGACGGTCAGGGGACAGATATATGACTGCCTTAGCAGACCACTCACCGGCATCACCTCGGAGCAGGTCACGGTCATAATGCCGACCGACAAAGGCTTTGCGGCGGCAGAAAAGCTCTGCAAAGAAGATGCGGACACGGTTCTTTCAAAGCTTCGCAGCGGGAATCCGCAGCTTATAAAGGGCGGCAGCGGCACGCCGCTTGCAGGCACGGTCTGCTTTGACGTTCCGGTGAGATATTCCGGCAGCCTGCAGCATGTGATAGGCTATACGGATGGCACGGGTCATGGCGTGTCGGGCATTGAAAAATATTTTGACGACATCCTTTTCCCAAAAAACGATCTTGCGGTCACCTACACCGTTTCCTCGACCGGCAGGATGCTGTCGGGCGAGGGATACAAAATAGTGTCCGGCGGCGATACCGGCAGCGTCATGCTCACTGTGGACATGGATATACAAAAAGCAGCCGAGCAGGCTATGGAGCAGGTGCCGGCAGGTGCGGCAGTTATTGTCGACGCAAAAAGCGGAGCCGTAAAAGCCATGGTCAGCCGCCCCTCATACGATCAGTACAACGTAGCCGCAGCCCTTGCGGACGACAAATCGGCGCCGCTTATAAACCGTGCGCTCTTTGCCTACAACGTCGGTTCGGTCTTTAAGCCCTGCGTCGCCGCCGCCGCAATCGAAAACGGGGCGGCTGATTACACATACACCTGCTCCGGTCAGATAGAGTATGGCGGTCTTACATTCAAGTGCAACAGCCGTGCCGGTCACGGAACGTTGGACCTTAAAGGTGCTCTTGAACGCTCATGCAACACATATTTTTACACGCTTGCGCTGAAAATAGGCGCAGAAAACGTTTACCGGTACGCAAATTCCTTCAGGTTCGGAAGTCCCCTGCAGCTTGGCGGCGGCATAATATCGCAGAGCGGAAGCATGCCGAAAAAGGAAACGCTTGAGCAGCAAAGCGCCGCTTTGATAAACCTTTCGATAGGGCAGGGCGAGCTGCTGCTGTCGCCGGTGGCGATATCCTGCATGTATGCGGCGATAGTAAACGGCGGCAGCTACTATCAGCCGTATATAGTCGAAAAATGGGAGAGCGGCGGCAGTGAGGAATATACCTCAAAGGCACCGCCCATAGCAGCCATAAAAAAGGAGACCGCAGACACGCTGTCGGAATACCTTGCCGGGGCGCTGCAAAACGGGACGGGCAAGGGTGCCTATGTTGAGGGCATTGCAGCAGGCGGCAAGACCGGAACGGCTCAGACCGGCTGGAAGGACGGCGACCGCAGCATCCTCAACGGCTGGTTCTGCGGATATATGAAGGGCGAGCTTACCGATTACGCCATTGTGATATTAAAGGAGGACGTGCGCTCCGGCTCTGCCGACTGCGCCCCCGTATTCAAGGAAATAACCGAAAAAATGCACGATATGGGCAAATAACGGCTCAAAAACGTCAAGATTTGTGTTGACAAGTAAGGTTTGCGGTGATATACTGTGTTTTGTAGTTAGAATTCTGATGTTTAAAGGAGAGTGGGGCAACCCGCTCTTTAATTTTTGTAACGGAGGGATGCCGATTGGCACAGTCACCGACCGCAAAAAGGGTCGCAGAGCTGATAAAAGGTCCTGTCGAAAACGCCGGCTACATGCTGTGGGACGTGCGTTTTGTGAAGGAGGGCGCATCGTGGTACCTGCGCGTCTTTATCGATAAAGACGGAGGAATAGGCATTGACGACTGCACCGACGTTTCACATCTTATCGACCCGATAATAGATGAAGCCGACCCGATAAACGTTCAGTATTATCTGGAGGTCTGCTCGCCCGGTCTCGAAAGGGAGCTTACCGAGCCGTGGCACTTTGAAAGATTCCGGGGTCAGTGCGTCACGGTAAAGCTTATAAGACCGTATAACGGCAGGCGTGAATTTAAAGGCACCCTCGTTTCCTATGACGGCGGCGTGACGCTGCAAACTGAGGAAGGAAACGTTACATTCGCTAAATCTGAGCTTGTTAATGTCCGACTTTGCGACGCGGATATATAATGTATGGAGGTATAACGGAAAATGGCTAAGGCAAGAAAAAAGGAAGAAGTAATCGATTACAATCAGGAAATATTTGACGCTTTGAAGCTCATGTCTGACGAAAGCGGAATACCGGAGGATTATCTTGCGGAAAAGATAAAAAGCGCGATAATCGTCGCCGCAAAGAAGGATTACGGCATGCGCGACGTCGTGTTCTGCGATATCGATATCGAAAAGCGGATATTTAAGGTGTATGTCCGCAAGACCGTTGTAAACGAGATCGAGGACGAATACACCCAGATGCTGCTTGAGGACGCGCTGAAGGTCGATCCCAAGGCTGTTGTCGGCGAGTTTGTCGATATACCGCTTGAAACCAGAAAGTTCGGCAGAATAGTCGCCCAGAACGCAAAGCATGTCATAAGACAGGGCGTAAAGGAGGCTGAGCGCGGTCAGACCTATGAGGAGCTCCACAGCAAGAGCAGGGAGCTTGTGACCGCCATAGTCCAGCGTGTAGACCCCAGAACCGGCAACGCCACCATAACGATAGGACGCGGTGAAGCGGTGCTGCCCAAGACTGAGCAGGTTCCCGATGAGGAGCTTTACGAGGGCGAGCATATCAAGGTATATATAGTTGACGTCAAGAATGAGGACAAGGGACCGAGGGTCATGATCTCAAGGACCCATCCGGGACTTGTCAAGCGCCTTTTCGAGACCGAGGTTCCCGAAATTTACGACGGAACGATCGAGATAAAATCGGTATCGCGTCAGGCAGGATCGAGAACAAAAATGGCTGTGTGGTCAGCCAATCCGGATGTTGACGCGGTAGGCGCATGTATAGGTCCCAAGGGTGCCCGTGTAAACGCAATAGTAGACGAGCTCGGCGGCGAGAAGATAGACATAGTGAAGTATTCGGATGATCCGGTAGCATTTATCACCGAGGCGCTGTCGCCTGCAAAGGTGCTGTCGGTCGAGATAGAGAGCGAGGATCCCAAGGTCTGCCGCGTTACGGTGCCGGACGGTCAGCTTTCTCTTGCCATCGGCAACAAGGGTCAGAATGTGCGTCTTGCGGCGAGACTTACCGGCTGGAAGATAGACATTCATCCCGAAAGCGGATTTTACGGTGAGGAAACAGCCGAAGCCGCGGAATGACAACGGATATTCAGTAAAACAAAAGGAGTGGCCGCGGCATGAACAATAAAAAACAACCTCTGAGGCAGTGTACCGGATGCGGCGAAATGAAGCCGAAAAAAGAGCTGGTGCGGATAGTTAAGTCTCCTGAGGGCATCATAAGTCTCGACCGCTCGGGAAAAGCAAACGGTCGCGGAGCATATATCTGCCGCAATGCGGAGTGTTACCGCAAGGCGGTCAAGGCGAAAAGGCTTGAGAGAGCTTTTTCGGCACCGATACCCGAAAGTGTGTCGGAACAGATCTTAAAGGAGCTGTCGTCTGATGAACAATGATCCCGTACTCTCAAGGCTCGGGTTCGCGAGAAAGGCAGGCAGGCTGTCCTTAGGCTTTGCCGCTTCCAAAGAAGCGTGCGGCAAGGGCGACGCAAAGCTCATTATAATAGCGTCGGATGTCTCGCTGAAATCCGAAAAGGAAATAAGGTTTTTCGGTGGCAGTGTAAAAGCCGTCAGAATAGATAAGACCATGGACGAGATGTCGGCGGCAATAGGGGCGAGAGCCGGTATCGTTTCGGTAAACGATCAGGGATTTGCAGACGCAATAGGAAAACTGATACCGTTTTGCAGTAGCAAGGAGGAAACACATAATGCTGATTAAATACAAGATACATGAAGTGTCGAAGGATTTCGGGGTGTCGAGCAAGGAGCTGATAGGACTGCTGCATGATAAGCTCGGCGTGGATAAAAAGAGCCAGACCTCGCTTGAGGACAATGAGCTGAACCTCATTTTTGACTATCTTACAAAGAAAAACGAGGTCGAAAGCTTTGACGATTATTTTGCGGCAGGCGAGCGTGCGCGCGAGGAAAGAGCTGCCGCAAGAAAGGCTGAAAAGGACCGCAAATTGGCTGAGCAGATGGCTGTTCTCGAGCAGCTGAAGGCTGCCAAGGCAGCGCAGGCGGCGGAAAGTGCGTCCAAAGCGGAAACGGTGGAAGCTCCGGCTGCGGAAAACGCCGGAAAACAGGTGGTGAAGCTCCAAGACGAGCCCAAAACCGAGCCTAAAACCGAAGCGGCTCCCAAAAAGGAGACTGCCGCAAAGCAGGATGAAAGGGTGGCTGCAAACAAAAAGCCGCAAAAGGCTGCTCCCGACAAAAAGGCTGCGGCTGAAGCTCCGGCTCCGGTCAAAAGAGAGCCGGTCTATATTCCTCCTCAGCCTAAAAAGGAGAAAAAAGGAGAGGCCCCCAACCGCGGACCGGTCGAGATACGCAAGGTTGACACAAGGTCGTCAAACGTCAACATCGATAAATACAACGAGAGATATGAGAATATCGCTCCTGCCAATGCTATGCGCGGCGATAATATCCAGCGCAAGCAGAAGATAAAGCAGAAGTCGCAGGAATACCGCCGTCCGCAGGGCACAAAGCGCGAGACCGAGGCGGATAAGCTTCGCAGAATTCAGCTTGAAAAGATCAAAAAGACGCCTGTCACCGTAACGGTGGGCGAGGAAATAACGGTGGGCGAGCTTGCCGCGGCGCTGAAAAAGACTGCGTCCGAGGTCATAAAGCAGCTCATGAAGCTCGGTATGATGGCAACGGTCAATCAGACCATCGACTACGATACCGCCGAGATAGTCGTGACCGAAATGGGCTGCAAAATACAGCGCGCCGTCGTTGTCACGATAGAAGAAAGAATAATGGATATCTCCGAGGATACCGAGGAGACATTGCAGCCGAGAAGCCCGGTCGTCGTCGTTATGGGTCACGTTGACCACGGCAAGACCTCACTGCTTGACGCCATACGCAATTCCAAGGTCACCGAGGGCGAGGCAGGCGGAATCACCCAGCACATCGGTGCTTACAGGGTCAACCACGACGGCCACGATATAACCTTCCTCGACACGCCGGGACACGCAGCCTTCACATCGATGAGACAGCGCGGAGCAATGGCTACCGATATAGCCGTTCTCGTCGTTGCCGCGGATGACGGTATAATGCCGCAGACGATAGAGGCTATAAACCACGCCAAAGCCGCAAAGGTCCAGATAATAGTTGCCATAAACAAAATGGATAAGCCGGAGGCTAACCCCGACCGTATCAAGCAGCAGCTTACCGAGCAGGGTCTCGTGCCCGAGGAATGGGGCGGCGACGTTATATGCGTGCCGGTCTCAGCCAAAACGCATGAGGGCATTGAGGATCTTCTTGCCAACATCCTGCTTGTCGCGGAAATGCAGGAGCTCAAAGCCAACCCCAACCGCCGCGCAAAGGGCGTTGTCATCGAGGCACGCCTTGATAAGGGACGCGGTCCCGTGGCGTCGCTGCTCGTTCAGAACGGCACGCTGCGTTCGGGCGATATAATAGTCGCCGGAACGTCGGTCGGCAGAGTCAGGGTAATGCTTGACGAAAACGGCAAGCCGGTCAAGGAGGCAGGACCCTCCGTTCCGGTCGAGATAACCGGACTTGACGAGGCACCTGCCGCAGGCGACAGCTTTGACGCCGTTTCCGACGAGCGTCTCGCGCGTCAGCTGGTTGAGCAGCGCAAGCAGAAGGCTAAGGAAGAGGTATTCAACGCCGCTCAGAAGGTCACGCTCGATAACCTGTTCAATCAGCTTGAGCAGGGCGAAATGAAGGATCTCAACGTTATAGTCAAGGCAGACGTCCAGGGCTCGGTTGAGGCTGTAAGAGAGAGCCTGCAGAAGCTGACCAACGAGGAAGTGCGCGTCAATGTCATACACGGCGGCGTAGGAGCTATAAACGAGTCGGACGAAATGCTTGCCGCAACGTCGGGCGCTATTATAGTCGGCTTCAATGTCCGTCCCGATCCGGTCGCCAAGGAGGCTGCCGAGCGTGACGGTGTCGAGATAAGACTGTACAGGGTCATTTACGACTGCATAGACGAGATAACCGCCGCAATGAAGGGTATGCTGGCGCCTAAGTTCCGCGAGGCACAGTTGGGTCAGCTCATCGTACGTCAGACCTACAAGGTGTCCGGCGTCGGAGTTATCGCCGGCTGCTATGTGCAGAACGGTAAGATCACCCGTGACTCTAAGGTGCGCGTCGTGCGTGACGGCATTGTTATCGCCGAGGACGATATCGCGTCGCTGCGCCGCTTTAAGGACGACGTCAAGGAGGTCGCCGAAAGCTACGAGTGCGGTGTCGGTCTTAAAAAGTTCAACGATATCAAGGAAAATGATATATTTGAGGCATTCCGCATGGAGGAATACCGCGACTGATAAAGGAAAGGTAATTTGAAAAATGCCCGGTTTTAAATTAGGCAGGGCGGAGTCTGACATAAAGCGCGAGCTGTCCGATCTGTTCAGGGAACTAAAGGATCCGCGCGTCAGCAGTCTGCTCAGTATCATAAAGGTCGATCTGTCGTCGGATATGTCATACGCTACGGTGTATGTCAGCGCTATCGAGGGCAGGGAAAAGACTGTCGAAAGCGTAAAGGGTCTGAAAAGCGCCGCAGGTTATCTGCGGCGTGAGCTCGGTTCGCGTCTCAAAATAAGAAAAACGCCCGAACTGCGGTTTGTTGCCGACGATTCCATTGAACACAGCGCGCACATCGCGCAGATAATCGAGTCGTTCGGGGAGGACAGGCAATGCGGGGACAAATGATAAGCGCCTCGGCGGCAGCGTCGTTCCTTGAGAGAAGCGACAAATTTGTAATACTGACCCACGCCTCGCCCGACGGTGATACGCTGGGCTCAGCCTATGCGCTGGCGGATGCGCTCTGCGCTCTCAATAAAAGAGTGTTTGTCGTCTGTCCGGACAAGATCCCGGAAAAGTTCGGGTATCTTATAAAGGAATACGAAGCATTTGAGCCGGAAACGGTGGTAGCGGTCGATATAGCCGACGAAAGGCTGCTCGGCAGTCTTTACGACCGGTATTCGGGCAGGGTCGCGCTTTGCATAGACCATCACGGCTCCAACACGAAGTATGCAGAAATGCTTTATCTTGAAGCGGATGCCGCAGCGGCATGCGAATGTATCTATAATGTGATAAACGAGCTTGGGACAATGATAACGCCGTATATGGCAAGCTGCCTTTATACCGGTATCGCGACCGACACAGGCTGCTTTAAATTTTCAAACACAACGCCGCGCAGCCACCGCTATGCCGCCGAGCTTATAGAAAAGGGCGCCGACTACGGCGAGATAAACCGTGTGATGTTCGAGGTCAAGAGCCGCGGCAGAATAGCCATGGAGCGTAAGGTCCTCGAAAACATTGAGTTTTATTACGGCGGCAGGTGCGCCGTGATAACGGTCACAAGGGATATGATAAAGGAAACAGGCTGTCCTTTGGGCGACCTTGACGGTGTGACCGCCATGTCGCGCCAGATAGAGGGCGTGCAGATAGGCGTGACCATAAAGGAAAAGCCGGACGGGAAATACAAGGTCTCACTGCGTACGTTCGAACCCTACAATGCTGCCGACATATGCGCTGTTTTCGGCGGCGGCGGACATGTAAGGGCTGCCGGATGCGAGTTTTCATGTGATATAGAGAACGCCAAACGTCAGCTGCTTTCCGCGATAGGGGAGGTGCTGCGGTGACGGGCGATACCGCTGCCGTGGGACTTGTGCTGCTCGATAAGCCCGAGGGGTATACATCCTTCAAGGCTGCGGCGGTGCTGCGCAGAATATACGGTACAAAACGGGTCGGTCACACCGGCACGCTTGATCCTATGGCGACCGGCGCTCTGCCGGTGCTTATCGGCAGGGCGACAAGACTTTGCTCTTTTGTGGCTTTGTCGGACAAGGAGTATATAGCCGACATAAGGCTCGGCATTACGACCGACACGCTGGACATCACCGGCAGGGTGCTTACCGAGTGCGTGCCCGATGTGTCGGACGAAAGACTGCTCGATGCAGCAGCGCATTTCAAAGGCGAGTACGATCAGATACCGCCGATGTTTTCGGCTATCAGCAAAAACGGTGTCAGAATGTACGAACTGGCGCGGCAGGGCGTCGAGGTCGAGCGCGAGCCGCGGCGTGTAAATATAAAGGAATCAGAGATAATTGACCGCAGCGGCAATGATTTCAAACTGAGGGTGCTCTGTTCAAAGGGCACATATATAAGGTCGCTTGCCGATGATATCGGACGGTATCTCGGCTGCGGAGCGGTCATGACGGGACTGAGAAGGACCCGCACTGCAGGCTTTTCGGCTGCCGACTGTTCATCTGTGGCGCAGATAGAAAGCGACCCAAAGGCGCATCTGCTGCCGCCCGAAACGGTGGTAAGGCATTTAAAGCCGGTCGAGGTGTCCGAAGCTCAGGCGGTACGTTTTTTAAACGGTGCCGGGCTTGACGCAGGCAGGATAAAATCGGCGGACATATATGCCGACGGCGAGCTTTTAAGGGTGCGCTGCGGCGAAAGATTTCTGGGACTTGCAAAATATTCCGATGAAACATGCGAGCTGTCGGTGAAATGTGTTATCGACGCTCCGGCGGCAAAATTTTAAACAGGCGGAGGTGAAGGGCATGGATAAAAAAGGCACTGCGGTTGCGCTCGGAACGTTTGACGGGCTGCATATAGGTCACAAAGCGGTGCTGTCGGCGGCACTTAAGTTTACTGATTGCGACGCGGTTGCAGTGACCTTCGGCGAACCGCCCAAAAGGCACACCTCCGGCGAATTTGTACCCATGCTCATGACCGCCGAAGAAAAAAACCGCGCCTTGAGGGAAATGGGCTTTTCTGCCGTCGATGTTCTTGATTATGACAAGGTCCACGACATACCGGCGAGAGGTTTTCTCGACATGCTGTTTGAAAAGTACGATATAAAAGCCGTGACCTGCGGCTTCAACTATCGCTTCGGTGCCGGCGGCAGCGGCGACGCGGCTTTGCTTACCGCCTGCTGTCACGAGCATAAGGCGGAGGCTGTCGTTTGTCCGGCAAGCACTGTGTCCGGTCAGACCGTATCGTCCACGCTCATAAGGGAGCTTATATCCGACGGCAAGATACCGTTTGCCAACACGCTGCTCGGCAGGCGCTTTTCTATAAGCGGAAAGGTCATCCACGGCGACGCAAGGGGAAGAACAATAGGCTTCCCGACCGTAAACCAGCTGCTTGACCCGGAGATAGTAACGCCGCTGTTCGGCGTTTATGCGACCGCGGTAACGGTGGGCGGCAGGATGTATCCGGCTGTCACGAATATCGGGATAAGACCGACATTTCTGCTCAAAAAGCCGATGAGCGAGACAAATATTATAGGCTTTGAGGGCGACCTTTACGGCGATGATATCAGAGTCGAGCTTTTGTCGTTTTTAAGACCGGAAACAAGGTTTGACGGTATAGATCAGTTAAAAGCTGCCATTGCGAATGACGCCGAGGCGGCAAAAGCCGCATTTGCAGCCGTTATCGATACACAAAAAAAGAACTGACCGGGATGTTTTTCATTCCGGTCTCTTTATCTTTAAAAATTTGTCGCTTTGCTTTTTTAATATTGCCAAAACACATGACGTTTGATATAATAAATAAAATGCTATTTTAAATGAAGCGGCACTTTAGCGGACAAGGCAATGCCGAACGCAGTGCCGGCTTTAAAAGGGAGAAAATCATGAACGTTGTTCTTTTAAGCTATACCCCAGAACCGGAGCTTAATATCGCCAACGCGGCAAGACTTTGCTACTCCGGTGCCACCATCGACGAGGTCCGCGAAAAGCTCACGCCGGAAAAGACCGCGGCGTTTCTTGATATGTTGTCGGGACTCGGTCACGAAAGTCCAATTGAGCACGCATCGTTCACCTTCGGCATCGAGGGCGTTTCGCGCGCTCTGCTTGCACAGATAACAAGGCACCGCATAGCCTCCTTCTCGGTCCAGAGCCAGAGATATGTCAAGGAGGATCAGTTTGAATACGTCACTCCGCCCGAGATAGAAAACGACCCCGAGGCAAAAAAGGTGTTTATAGAGGCAATGGAACGGTCGCAGGAATACTATGACCGCCTGACCGAAGAGCTTAAAGCAAAGCACAAGGCACGTCTGATCTTGGCAGGTGAGGACGAAAAGTCGGCTGAAAGAGCTGCCGAAAAGCAAGCCATTGAGGACGCAAGGTTTGTCCTGCCGAACGCCTGCTGCACAAAGATGATAGTTACGATGAACGCCAGAAGCCTTTACAATTTCTTCTCGCACCGCTGCTGCAACCGCGCTCAGTGGGAGATACGCTGTCTTGCCGAAAAAATGCTTATGCTCTGCCGCGAGGCTGCTCCGCATCTATTTAAAAAGGCAGGTCCTGCATGTCTTAACGGTCCCTGCCCAGAGGGGAAAATGAGCTGCAAAAGGGCTGCCGAGATGCGTGAAAAATACGCCGTGAAGGACTGAATTACATGGGTAAACTGATAGTTATTGAGGGGCTTGACGGCAGCGGAAAATCAACACAGCTCGATATGCTTGAAAAGAGACTTTCCGAAAACGGGATAGACGCAAGGGAAATATCGTTTCCCGATTATAACGACCCGTCGAGCACACTTGTAAGAATGTACCTCGGCGGTGAGTTCGGAAGCAGACCGGATTCGGTAAACGCCTTTGCCGCGTCGCTTTTTTACGCGGTAGACAGGTACGCAAGCTACAAACGCCACTGGGGAGAATACTATGACGCAGGCGGCACCGTGATATCGGGCAGATATGTGGAGTCAAACGCATATCATCAGATGGCAAAGCTGCCGCGCGAGCAGTGGGAAGCGTATCTTGACTGGCTTTACGAGACCGAATATGAAAAGACCGCCATTCCGCGGCCCGATCTTGTCATATTTCTTGATATGCCGACCGATGTGTCGTCAAAGCTCATGACTTCACGCTACCATGGCGACGACTCAAAGCGTGACATTCACGAAAAGGACAGGTCTTATCTTGAAAGCTGCCGCAAAGCGGCGGCATTTGCCGCCGAAAAATGCGGCTGGAATATAATAAACTGTGCCGAGAACGGCATGCCGCGGTCGCCGGAAAGCATTTCGGACGACATATTCGCAGCCGTTATGAAGGTGCTCTAAATCTTTGATCATAAAGGAAACAAAACATGTATTATGAATTTTTAGCGCCCGGCTTTGAGGAGATCGAGGCCATTGCAACGCTTGATATAATGCGCCGTGCAGGAATAGATGTACGGACTGTTGGGATAGGTTCGCGCACCGTGACAGGCAGCCACGGGATACCGGTGACGGCTGACATAAGTGAACCGGAGGTTGATTTTGATGCCGCAGAAGGCATGATACTGCCGGGCGGCATGCCCGGAACGCTGGGACTTGAACGCTCAAAAACGGTGGGGAAAATGCTGTCTGCCGCAAATGAAAAAGGTCTGCTTATAGCGGCGATATGTGCGGCACCGTCGATACTCGGTCACAAAGGTCTGCTTAAAGGTAAAAACGCCGTCTGCTTCGAGGGCTTTGAGGATCAGCTTACCGGCGCGAATGTGCTGAATAAGGCAGCCGTGTGCGACGGCAACATCATCACGGCGTGCGGAGCCGGAGCGGCGCTTGAGTTTGGCTTCATGATAGTAAAATACATAAAAGGCGGCGCAGCCGCAGAGCATCTGAGGGCTTCCATGCTATGCGGCCGAACGATATAAGGATATATAAAAACGGTCTGCGCGACGCGATAAAGTGCGAAAGACGGTCGATGCCGCAGGATATAAAGGCTGAGCTTGACCGCAGGATAGCAAGAAACGTTTTGCGGCTTTATCAGTACAGGTCGGCAGATACGCTGCTTGTTTACGTTTCGACTAAGATTGAGGTCGATACATTCGAAATAATGGCAAACGCCTGGCGTGACGGCAAGCGTGTCGCCGTGCCGCGCTGCATACCGGGAACAAGGCGGATGGAATTTCATTATATTTCATCGACGGACGACCTGTCCCCGGGCAGCTTCGGCGTGCTGGAGCCGGAGGAAAGCAGCCCTGTCGTCACAGATTTTTCAGGGTGCCTCATGCTGCTGCCGGCTTTGTCGCTTGACTATCTCGGCTACCGTTTAGGCTACGGCAAAGGGTATTACGACCGGTATCTTGCAAGGTTCACCGGTCCGCTCGTCGGCATATGCTATTCGTCGGATATAAGGCGGCATATGTACCACGGGCGGTTTGACCGGCCGGTCGACGTTATACTGACCGAGGGGTGGATAAAGGATGTAAGCGCCCGTCGGCATATAGAACAGAAAAAGATACCGCGGCAAAGCGCCGCACCGCAGATAAGATCTAGGAAAGGGTGAGTGTTTTGGATAACAACGGACAGGAAAATATTAAAAACACCGATGAGCAGCTTGATATGACCGATAAGAGCATTGCCGGCGTATCGCCGGATGAAAATGCGGCTGCGGATGAAAGCACAGAGTCTTCGGCAAATGTTCTTGACGACAGCAACCTTTCCGACGACTTCGTTATAGGCAAGGACTTCTTTATAGACAGCTCGGAGGCTGACAGTATAGCCATCGAGGAGGACGAACGCGAAAAGAAAAAGGTGTCGGGCAAGCGTAGAAAAAAGGCGGGCAAAAGCTGCCTTACCTCGGTGATATGGATGGCGGCGATACTTGTTATCGCGGTCGCCGCGGCAGGATTTCTGCTGTTCCTCGGAATGGACTATTTAGGCGTCAGCCTTTCGTCGGATTCGACCGTGCAGAAGGAAATAGTGATAGAGCAGGGTACGAGCGCCAAGATGGTAGCCGAAAAATTAAAGGACTCAGGCGTTATAAAAAGCTCCCTGTTTTTCAGATTATTTGCCAAGAAAAACGGCTACGACAGCAAATTCCAGTACGGAATATATTATTTCTGCAAGCAGGACAGCTATGAGGACATAGCCGAAGCGCTCATAAAGCAGGGCGCTCACGGCGACGAGGTCGAGGTGATCATCCCCGAAGGCTGGACGATAGACCAGATAGCCGCAAGGCTTGAGGAAAACGGCGTTTGCAAGGCGTCGGAATTCAAAGAGGCGGTCAACGAAGCCGATAAGACCAAATATCCGTTTGATTTTATGGACGGCGTAAAGCACCAGTCGGACGGCGTGCATTACACGCTTGAGGGCTATCTGTACCCGGATACCTACCGTTTCTATGCCACCGGCGGCAAGAAAGGCGCCGAGCAGGCGATCAAAAAAATGCTCGAAAGATTTGACGAGCTTGTGACACCCGAGCTCCGCGCAAGGGCTGAGGAAATAGGCATGTCGCTGCATGACGCGCTGACGCTGTCGTCGGTCATTGAGCTTGAGGCAGGTGTCGGCAGCTATGCCGATAAGCAGAAGGTATCAGCCGTTTTCCATAACAGACTGAACGACTGGGGCGAGCAGGCATATCTTCAGTCCGATCCGACCCAGAAATACCCTTACAACAAATCAAAGTACGACACATATAAGATAGTCGGTCTTGCTCCGGGCGCATACTGCTCGCCGAGTATAGACTCAATAAAGGCGGCGCTTTACCCGGACGAGGAATGCAAGGCGTATTATTTCGTGACCGATAAGGAAATGAACTTCTATTATTCGCTCACCTACACCGAGCATCAGAAGACCATAAGCAGACTGAAAAGGGAAGGCAAATGGGCGTGACCGATATTAAAGGGAACAAAAGCGAACTGCTCTGCCCGTCGGGCGACCTTGAAAGGCTGCATGCCGCGGTCGATTTCGGCGCAGATGCGGTTTATCTTGCCGGCGAGGAGTTCGGCATGCGTACCGCAGCCACCAATTTCGGAGAGGACGATCTTAAAAAAGGCATAGAATATGCACATTCTCACGGCGTGAAGGTGTTTGTCACCTGCAATACACTGCCGCACAATGAGGAAATGCCGCGTCTGCCCGATTTTTTGTCGATGCTTGACAGTGAGGGTGCCGACGGCATAATAGCATCCGATATCGGTACTATGGGGCTGGTGAAGAAGTATGCACCGCATGCGGAGCTGCATGTGTCGGTACAGTCCGGCGTTGTAAACTATGTGACCGCAAGGGCATTTTACGACATGGGCGCCAAGCGCGTGGTCGTGGCGCGTGAGCTGTCGCTCGACGAAATAGCCGAAATAAGGGCAAAAACGCCGCGTGAGCTTGATCTTGAGGCGTTTGTGCACGGAGCAATGTGCGTTTCCTTTTCGGCGAGATGCCTTTTGTCGTCATATATGACCGGAAGGGACGCCAACCGCGGCGACTGTGCCCAGCCCTGCCGCTGGAGCTATTCGCTCATGGAGCAGAAACGCCCCGGTCAGCTCTTTGATATAACCGAGACCGACAAGGGCACATATATACTCAATGCCAATGACCTTTGCATGGCTGAGCACATAGGCGACATGATGAAGGCAGGCATATATTCCTTTAAGATCGAGGGGCGCGCAAAGTCGCATTACTACACCGCTGTCACGGCAAACGCATACCGCGGAGCGCTTGACGCCGCAATGCAGGGACTGCCGACGCCGCAGTGGGTCACCGACGAGCTGGGCAAAATCAGCCACCGCACCTATTCTACCGGATTTTATTACGGTACACCGGAGAATTCGCAGACATACCCAACCGCAGGCTATGTGCGTGATTATTCGGTCGCCGGAACGGTCACAGGGTACGAGGACGGCAAAATAGTTGCGACACTTAAAAATAAATTCTCCGTGGGGCAGACGCTCGACTGCCTTGAGCCACGGTCCGATCCGTTTGTGTTTACGGTAAGCGAAATGTATGATGCCGACGGCAGCAGGATTGAGACGGCGCCGCACCCGATGATGACGGTAAAGATACCGTTTTCGCGTCCGGTCGCAGCCGGTGCGATACTTAGAATGAAAGCGGAGCAGATCTGAAAACGGTCTCCGCGAAGCATTTAAAACAGATCAAAAAACAGGGATCGGAATTTTTTTCCGACCCCTGTTTTTTGTGTTGGATAAACTGAAATTTACCGCGATCAACGCGGAAGAACGGCGTCCTTCACCGCGACAATCTTTGACGCAAATGCCACGGCGTCCGAAAGAGCGGTTTCAATGCTCATACTTTCGGAATAGCTGCATATAAACGCCGAAGAAAACCCGTCCCCGGCACCGACGGTTGAAATCACACGGGTCTTTACCGACGGCTTTGTGTAAAACGCTTTTTGGACGGCGTCATATGCAACAGCGCCCTCGCTGTCAAGCGTTATTATCAGCGTCTTTATGTTCGGCGCTTTTTCGCAAATAAGTTTTGCCGCCGCAAAGGGATCCGCAACACCCGAGCCAAAGGCAGTAGCGGTAAAGGTATGGAGCTCTTCGCGGCTGATTTTCAACACGGCTGCGCTGTTTGCACAAAGCAGCAGCTTTTGCCTGTCAAAAAACGGCGCCCTCAGATTGACGTCGCAGAATATTCCGCCGAAATTGCCGTTTGAAACGAGTCGGTTCAGGGCGTCGGCATTGCATGCCGAACGCTGGGCAAGCGTGCCGAAATACAGCCAGTCAAACCGTTCGCCAAGCATGCTTTCTTCTATGGATATATGATCGTACGCAACATCGTCCGCAATGTTATAGTGCGGCACCTTGCGCTCGTCAAGCGTTACGCTGCAGTATCCGGTAGGCTTGTCACACGTTGTGACATAATCCGTGTTGACTCCGAATTGTTCAAGCCTTTCGAGTGAGAGCCTGCCAAGCGCGTCGCTGCCTACCGCCGAAAGCATGTAGCTTTCGGCACCGAGACCGGCGCAGTTCGCGGCAAAATTCAGAGGGGCTCCGCCGATCACCGGGCCGGAGTCGTATATATCCCAGATTATTTCTCCGAATGACAGTATTTTCATTTACAACGTTCCTTATAGCTGAATTGACCGGAGGACACACCGGCACGAGGCAGTTTTGATACCGTCAGTTTACCACAGACGCACAAAAATAGCAATTATAATTTCAACGATCCGCCGAGGATGGATTTTAGTTTAGTGGTGCAAAAAGGCAAAAAAACAGCGGCAGAGGGCATATAATATGTCCTCTGCCGCGATATGCGAATATCAGAATACGCAGAAGTCGCCGAACACCGTTGCACCGTGGTCGAGCTTTTCAAGGCCTATTCCGAGCCGCGACGAGCTGACCTCACCGGCGCTTCCGGGCGTTATTTCCCGATCAATTCAAGCCTTTTCATTACTAATATTCCTTTTAAGAGCTTACTTCTTTACTATGTCGAACACGCGGACGTAGTCTACCAAAAACGTGTCGCCGACAGCCTCGAACGCTTCCTTTGTCGGTACGTGCTCCGGCGTTCTGTAGCCGCTGACCTCCGTGCTTATGAGGACAAACTCGTCATGCCCGGAAATGTCCTCGGTGATTTTGCCGTCCTCCTTGCCGTCTATATAGAATGTATAGCCGGTCTCGTCAAACAGCATTCCGAAACGGTGGAACTCTTTTTCGTCGATCACCGGACCGGTCCCTGTGACGTGATGCTTCATATCCTGACCGTAGCCGCCGGTGAAAACATTGTGTTTTGCGATCTTTCCGGGCTTGAACGACTCCATTATATCGATCTCAACACCGGTGTCGGCAGGGTCAAGCGATGCGCCTATGACCGGCGACTGCATCCAGAACGCGCTCCACCAGCCCGGCTTCTGCTGCAGGCGGCAGCGGCACTCGTAATAACCGTATCTGTGGGTAAACAGGTTTTCCTTCAGCTTGCCTATGTTCCACTGAATGTCGTCCTTTTCAAACACCGTTTTCTTTACAGGTTCGTCCATGAAATTATGACCGGTCTGCAGCTGAGAACTCACCGGCATGCCGTCTTTCAGCATCATGGTGAATACGGCGTTGCTCTTTCCGTCAAGCGTTACGCCTTCCTCGCACCATGCCGGGTGGACCTTGCCCATCATCGAGGTGCGATAGTCCCATTTTGTCCTGTCGAGTTCGGTACCGTCGAACTCATCGCTCCAGACAAGTTCAAATTCCATGCCGTCGGGCAGTAAGCTGTCCTCATGATCCTTTACTTCAAATTTTTTCATTTTTCTATTTCTCCTTTTTAAGATATACTGTTGAAATATTTAGCGGTAATGCTATAATTATAGTAGCGATAAAGGCAGAGCCGTTCTATATATTTTATTATCTGATTTTTTAGATTTCTTATCATGGAGGGAACCATGGAAATAAGTTACAGGGTGGTCGGCTGCGGACTTTTTGACTCAAAGGTCTGTTTTCCGTCCACGGGGCTGACGCCCGGCCGCAGGCTTGACGGCTTTGAGATAGAGCTTTTCTATGAGGATCAGCCGGGTATGGCGTTCATCGACAACACGCCGTATAAAATGAAAAAGGGGATCGTCATATGCGGAAAGCCCGGGCAGCTGCGCCACAGCCGGCTGCCGTTTAAGTGCTGCTATATACATTTCCGCACCGACAGTGCCGAGTTGTCGCGTGCCTTTATGAGTATTCCCGACTGTTTTCAGACTGCCGATTTTGCCGGACTGCTGTCCCTTTTTCTACACACGGCTGCCGCCGACTATGCCGACGACCTGAGCGGAAGACTCAAAGAACGCTCGTTGACCGACAGGATCATAGCCGAGGTGCTGCGCCTTATGCCTGCGGCAGGGACTGCGCCGGCTGTGGCCACGGGACATTTTGACGAAATGAAAAGGGCTAAAAAATACATCGACAAAAATTATGCACATGATCTGTCGCTGCCGGTGATAGCAAGGGCTGCAAGCTTAAGTCCGGTTTATTTCCACAGGCTGTTCTGCAAATACTACGGTCTGACCCCTGCGGAATATGTAAGGAATGTCAGAATCACGGCGGCAAAGGAGCTGCTGCTGTCGACCGATCTCTGTATTGCCGAGATATCCGAACGATGCGGCTTTTCCTCACAGGCGTATTTCGGCTGCCGCTTTAAGGATACCGTGGGCGAGGCGCCTCTTTCGTACAGAAAAAATAAGCTGAAGAGAGATAAAGCGTAAAAAATACTGGACTTTTCAAAAGATATATTATATACTTATTTGTGTGTTTAGTTGTTCCGGCGGCTTTGCCGACCAAGCGGAACAAAAATAATGTTATCCGCAGCGGCGGATATTTAAGGAGAACAAAAAATGAAAAAACTGCTCAGAGTAATAGCTGTTGCACTCAGCGTCGCGGTTCTCGTACCGGTACTCGGCGCGTGCCATAAGAAGGATGAAATCGCCTACACGATAGGCGGTCATAAGTTTACATCGGCAATGTACAGCTGTGTTCTTACCCTTGCGGCTTCCGGTGCCAGAAGCGATATCGATACGTTTGTAAAATCCCAGAATTCCGATTCGTCGTCATCCTCATCTTCATCTTCCAAGGAGACCGATTATACAAAATATAAATTCGATGCTGAAGGCAAGGTCAGCAGCGAGGGCACCGTTTCCTATAACGACTATGTAAAGCAGCAGGCAGTCAGCACGCTGAAGCAGTTCGCCGCTGTTTTAAGCCTTTGCGAGAGCGAAGGGCTTACCCTCAGCGAGGACGAAATAAAAGAAGCAAAGGCGCAGGCATCATATTACTGGAACGTCGGCTGCGACTATTCGACCTATGCCTATTATTCAAATTACGGCATGAATCCCACTCAGTATTTCACACCTTATGCCAACCGTCTTGAGCAAAACGGCGTGTCGGAATCGACCTATGAGCAGTATATGATATATCAGTATCAGTACGGCTCCTATTTTGATCATCTCTACAATGAGGGCGGCGCGAAGGAGGTCTCAAAGGAGACCCTTACCGAGTATCTTACCGCACATTATGCGATAGCCAATGCCCTTTCACTTACCACCAAGGACAGCAAAAACAAAGATCTGTCGGAGGAGGACAAGGCAGCGGTCAAGGCAAACGCCGACGCTTATGCAGCAAGGCTTGAATCCGGCGAGAGCTTTGACACTATATATAAGGAAGAGACCAAGTCAGACAGCAGCTCAGGCAGTTCTTCCGGTGAAGAAACAAAAAGTGACGAGGAAAAGGAATATACTCCCGAAAGCTTTGTGAAGCTGTACGGCGATAGCGAGACCTCGTCCAATAGTGATCTTTTCAAAACCGTTTCTGAAATGAAGACCGGCGAGATAAAGGTTGCTGAGGACACCTCCAATTCGGCATATGTAGTGCTTCAGAAGCGCGACATAACCGAGAAGGATTATTGGCTGAAGAATCTTCGCAGCAGTATTTTACAGGCCTTGAAGTCTGACGAATTTGATGACATGCTGAAAGAATACGCCGAGAAGCTTGAGGTGGTGGAGGACAGCCACGCTACCCGTCCGTTTACCGTTAAAAAGGTGAAGTTCCCCAAGGCTTAAGCTGTTTTTGCGGCGCAGGTTCGTCAGTCTAAACGTTCACGCTTCTCCGGAGTGGCGACATTCCGGAGAATTTTTATAAAGTACGGCGGAATACTATTTGTGCGACACGAAGGAGTGGATTTATGCAAAACAACATATCTGAGCCGTCACGCGGCATATCCTACAAATTCTTGAAAACCGACAGGTTTAAGACGACGGTCATATCAATGGGCTTTTATCTGCCGATAGATGGTGGTGCGGCGGCAAATTCGCTGGCGCTGTCGCTTATGCGGAGCGGCACCGCGGCACTGCCCGACCCGTACAGCTTCCAGAGAAAGCTGGCGTCGCTTTACGGAGCAACCGTCTCGTCATGGACGGCAAAGCAGGGCGACGCGGCGGAATACAGGATAAATATAAGCGTCAATGCCGACAGGTATTCGCTTGAAAACGAAAACACTGTAAACCAAGCCGGCGAGCTTTTCTGCGATATGGTATTCGGCAGATTCCTTGACGGTACTGAATATCCGGCTGACGCCGTGACGCGTGAAAAGCGTCTGCTTTCGGAACGCATTGCCGGAAAAATGAACGATAAACGCATCTTTGCACGGTCGCGCTGTGAGGAGGAAACATGCAAAGACGAGCCTTACGGAATGTCGCCCGACGGCACCTGTGCCGAGGTCGGGGCGCTGCAGACTACGGATGTGACCGCGGCATTGGAAAGGCTTATTAAAACTGCCTTTTTGTCGGTCATTGTAATAGGCGAAAAGGAGCCGGACGAATTTAAAGAAAGGATCGCAAGGCTGCTCTCCAAAGCAGAGAGAAAGTATTCGCCGCTGCCGCACAATATAACTGCTGCGGCAAGGGGCAGCGTCAATGCGGTTGAGGATAAAATGCCGGTCGAACAGGGCAAGCTTGTGATAGCACTCAGAAGTGCCGATGGCGGAAACGACCGTGAAACGACCGCGATGAGGGTCATGGCTGATATTTTCGGCGGAGGTCCTTATTCCAAGCTGTTCTGCAACGTGCGTGAAAAAATGAGCCTTTGCTATTACTGTTCCGCACGCCCGGTACGCAGCAAAGGTCTGATCTTTGTGGAAAGCGGAGTACAGAATGATAATATGGATGCCGCACAGAAGGCAATATGCGAACAGTTTGAAGATATGAAAAAAGGAGCTTTTTCCGAAAAGGATCTTAAATGTTCAAAGCTGGCGCTGCTTGATGCGATACGTTCCGCGGAATCGGACCAGCAGTCGCTGCTCGGATGGTATTCAGCCCGTGCGCTGGACGGCTGTGCCATGTCGCCGAAGGAAGCATGCGCCGAGATAGAAAAAATAACGGCGGACGATGTCATATCGGCTGCAAAGGGCTTTGCCGTTGACACCGTTTACAGGCTCACGCCGGCGGCGGAAAAGGAGGAATAACCATGAGCTTTAAGTCGGAACACCTTGTTTCTGCAGCGGCGGGCGAGCAGTGCACCGTTGCGGTGCATGATTCGGGTCTCAAAATTTTCCTTTGTCCGAGAAAGGGATATTCCACAAATTACGCAATATTCGGAACGCACTACGGTTCAATAGACACCGAGTTTGCTCTGGGCGACGGCGAGCTGCAGCGTGTGCCCGAGGGCATAGCGCATTTTCTTGAGCACAAGCTGTTTGAGGGTGAGGACGGCGACGCTTTTGAAAAATATGCCGTGACCGGCGCGTCGGCAAACGCCTATACGTCGTTTGACCGCACCTGCTACCTTTTCAGCTGTTCGGACAGGTTTTACGAAAACCTTGACATACTGCTCGATTTTGTTTCGTCACCCTATTTTACGCCCGAAACGGTAAACAAGGAGCAGGGGATAATCGGTCAGGAAATAAAGATGTACGAGGACGTCCCGGACTGGCGCGTTCTGTTCAACCTTTTCAGGATAATGTACCACGAACACCCGGTAAAGATCGAGATCGCCGGAACGGTGGAGTCGATAGCCAAGATAACCGACAAAACGCTTTACGACTGCTACAACACATTCTACGATCCGTCGAATATGTTTCTTTGCATATGCGGTGATTTTGATGAGGAAAAGGTGCTGGCGGCGGTCGAAAAGCGCATAAAACCAAGACCGCATGAGGCAATCCGCAGGTCGGAGTTTTCGGAGCCGGACAGCATCGTGAAGGATTATACCGAGCAGGAAATGGCGGTTTCGATACCGCTTTTTGTAGCCGGTATAAAGGACAATGTCATGAAGACCGGAAAGACAGCCGTGCAGACAGTGGCTACCGAGCTGCTTATGGAGCTTGTTGCCGGAAAAATATCGCCGCTTTACGCAAGGCTGCTTGAAAAAGGGCTTATAAACAACAATTTTTCGACCGAATACTTTTACGGTCACGGTTATTCCGCATTGCTGTTTGAGGGCGAGTCAAAAGACCCAAAGGCTGTGGCGGACGAAATAAAGGCAGAATTATTATCGGTTGCGTCCGGCAATATCGATAAAGAGCTGTTCTCGGACGCAAAACGTAAGCTCTACGGCAGGGAGATCCGCCGCTTCGGCGATGCAGAGGAGACGGTCGGTGTGTTTGTGGATTGTGCTGTCGAAGGCCATATGCCGTATGACAGACTGTCGGCTTTCAATAAGCTGACCGCAGAGGATATAGTAAAAAGAGCCGCCGAGCTTGACCTGTCCTGCTTCGCCCTTTCGGTAATAAGACCTAAAAGTTTAAGCTGATATTACTGTCCTGTCCATTCGTTTAGAAGGGACAGGATAAAATATTTATTGACAAATGATTACCATTATAATAGAATTATTAAGGTGTTATATTTATATTTTGGAGATGAAATTGCTTGAAGGTTTTAGTGACTGGTTCAGGTGGATATATAGGCAGACATGTTGTAAAAGCGCTTCTTAGCCGCGGCATAGATGTTATAGCCGCCGATATACGCAATGACGGATTGGAAAGCAGTGACCATCTAAAGGTTATGAACTGCTCGATTTTTGACAAGACAGATAAACCGTTCGAATATTTCGGCGAGCCGGACGTCTGCATACATTTGGCGTGGCGCAACGGATTTGTCCATAATTCGGATACGCATATAAGCGACCTGTCGGCGCATTTTGATTTCATGAAAAGCCTCATCGACGGGGGACTCAAGAAAATAGCCTGCATGGGCACTATGCATGAGATCGGATATTTTGAGGGAGCTATCGATGAAAATACGCCCTGCAGACCGCTTTCACAGTATGGTATTGCCAAAAATGCGCTCAGAGGCGCAATGATCAATCTGTGCGAACGCAGCAACGTCAAGCTGTTCTGGCTGCGTGCCTATTATATTGTGGGCGACGATGCGAGGAACCACTCTGTATTTTCAAAAATAATCGAAATGGACGCAGAGGGAAAAGAGACCTTCCCGTTTACCTCGGGGAAAAATCTTTATGACTTTATAGACGTGGACGAGCTCGCACGTCAGATAGCGCTTGCCTCAATTCAGGATAAGGTGACCGGAATTATAAATGTCTGCACAGGCAAGCCGGTGTCTCTCGGCGACAAGGTTGAAGAATTCATAAAGGAAAAAGGTCTTAGGATAAGACCGCAATACGGTGCCTTCCCGGACAGAAACTACGATTCTCCGAAGGTATGGGGCGATCCCGGGAGAATTAATGATATATTGAGAGACGCGGAGGAAAAACAATGATACTCAGGCCTGAGCCAAAGAGACTGCTGATATATTCTTTCTATGACAAAAGCGGCATCATAGACCGTTATGTGACTATGGTCATAAAGGATCTGAAAAGGAACGTTTCAAGGACGGTTTTTGTAAGCAACGGCAAACTTGCCGATAAGCAATCCGAAAAGCTGGAAGGAATAGTCGACAAAATACTTGAGAGAGAAAACGAGGGGCCTGACGTTTGGGCATACAAGCAGGCGCTCGAAGGAGAAGGATTTGACAGCTTATCTCAATACGATGAAGTCATTCTCATGAATTCTTCGCTTATGGGACCGGTCGAGTCTACAGACAGGATGTTCAGCGACATGTCATCCAAGGATCTCGACTTCTGGGGGCTGTGCAAATTTTATGAGGTTGAGGATGCGCAGGCCAATGCATTTTCCGGTAGAAATAATAGCGAGTACATACAGCCTCATTTTATAGTTGCAAGAAAGGGCTTGCTGTCGTCCGAGTATTTTGAAAAATACTGGCGCAATATGCCGGACATAGAAACACAAGTCGATTCGGCACGGACGTATGAAACCGGGTTTACGGAAAGATTCAGGGAGCTTGGCTTTAAATATGACGTATATGTCAATACCGACAGTATAGCGGCTTACAGCAATTCGCCGATAAACTATATGCCGGTTGAGATGATAAAAGAGTACCATTGTCCGTATTTTGAGAGAGAAGTGTTTTTCCACGATTACAGCGATATGGTGGTCAACACAGTCGGACAAGCTGCACACGAACTGATGAAGTATCTTAAGGCAAGTACAGATTATGACACCGATGTAATATGGGAAAACATATTGAGATGCTGCAATATGAGCGATATTAAGAATGCCCTTGCTCTCAATTACACCCTGCCGTCGGATAAATATATTGGTGACAATGATGATCGCAAAAAGATAGCCCTGGTATTCCACGCCTATTTTCCGGATCTTATCGAGGAAACGGCGCGGTATGTAGACAGCATGCCGGACTATGCCGATATATATATAACAACCAACACAAAAGAAAAGGCAGATCTTTTTAAGGAAAGATTCAAAGACAATAAATTCAACAAATTAGAAGTAATCGAAATAGAAAACCGCGGACGCGATGTCAGCTCACTACTTGTCGCAACAAAGAGCTTTATAATGGATTATGACTTTGTCTGTTTCGCGCACGACAAAAAGGTCGGGCAGGCAACGCACAAGGCGATTGGACAGAGTTTTGCCTATCATTGTCTGGAAAACGTTCTTGCAAGTGAGAAATATGTCATGAATATCGTGGACTTGTTTGAAAAAAATCCGCGGTTGGGACTTCTCACCCCACCACCGCCTGTGCACGAAAAGTATTTTTGGACCATGGGCAGCAACTGGGGTCCCAATTTTAATATAACTCTGTCTTTGGCTGAACAGATTAGGCTGGATGTTCCGATAAATGAGGAGCATGAGCCGATAGCTCCGCTTGGCACAATGTTCTGGTTTAGACCGGTGGGCATGAAAAAGCTGTTCGACTGTGACTGGGAATATAATGATTTTCCGGAGGAGCCGAACGGGATTGACGGCACGATACTCCATGCTGTAGAAAGGATATACGGTTTTGTTGAGCAGGATGCCGGATATTACTGTGCATGGGGTATGGCTGATTATTCTTCGGGTATGTATCTGTCGTCTGTCAACTATATGCTGAGGGGTTATGCGAGAAATTCGTTCCAAAACGGGATCAGAGGAGATTATGCCTATATGGTCGCCATGGATGAGGCAGCACTCAAAGCATATTCCGGAATAGCTCAGGCTATAAGCGGCTGCACAAAGGGCGCATTGGCTGGTGTTGTTGGAGTGGGAGAGGTTCAGTCCGCAAGAATGTACTTTGATACGGGAAACGGACTGAGCGAGGACGATGTCGTAATAGAGAAAATTCACTGCGACGGCAAATTGAATATAATTGATTATAAGTTTACGGTTCCCGCAAACATCATAAGATTTGATCCCACCGAAAATAAGACACTTATGTTAAAGGATCTTACCATGATCGCAAGATACAAGGACGGAAGCACAAAGGAAATACCGCTTTCCGACTGTACAGCCAACGGCAGACGGTTCGGTAAGAACAACTATGTGTTTATCGACGGAGATCCTCAGATAAAGTATGCATCAAAAGGCAGGAATATTGTCGGGGTATTGGTCAAGTGCTCTGTCAATACGAATGTTGACTTTGAGGAGTATGCGGAGATCGTCAGATGGTATGACCAAACATGGTACTGTGGGATCACAGGCTTCAAAAGAAGACTGTGGAATAAGATAAAGAGTGTGCTGAGACCCGTAAAAAATCTTTTGGTGAGGAAAAACGGCTAAGCAACGTTTATATTACCTTGATTTTGTTCGTGCATTATCAACGCTTATAATAGTTTTGACGCATTACAATGCACTTTATATCTATAACGCTCAAAATCCGCGTGCATTTGTGATCTGTGCATACCCGTTTAATATTTATATTGGTTCTTTGGGAGTTTCGCTGTTTCTGATCATATCTGGTGCTTCTTTGTATTTGACATACGGAAATGCCGATAAATTTGATTTCAAAAAATTCTATACGCGCCGCTTCCTCGGAATATATGCGATGTTATATGTAAGTATTCGTACCCGTGTTTTATAATTCATCACTATGTGACCTTCAAGGTCGTCGAAGGGTTTGATCTTGCAAACATGGGAAGGCTGAATTCCTATATACTCTTTACGGCATGTCTGGTTGCCGTTTGCATCGCAAGCTGGATGCTGTATGCTGCCGAAAAGGCTATCATGGGTGCACTGCTCAAAAAGCGCGCGGATGAAGGGTCAGACAACACCAAGCAGGCTGACACAAAACCGGCCGAGGTCTGAATAACTGCTGTTTTGGCGGAGTACGCTTCCATGTATTCCGCCTTTATTTTATTTGTGTTATAAAAAATTTATGAATTTTGGAATTTGCCGGTTGTCAGCCGGCAAATTTGATGTATAATGAAATAGTATTGCGAAGTGAGCTCTATTTTTTGAATTCTACTCTAAAGGAGAATCAAGATGCAGACTTTGACTGTTTACGATGTCACTCTGTTCGGCATCCACATGAAATTCGATTCGGTCGCATTTACCCTGCCTATAGGCGGCGGCTGGAGCATTTACTGGTACGGCATATGTATAGCTATAGGCTTTTTGCTTGCCATTATTTATTGCTTTAAACGTGCCCCCCGTTTCGGCGTTGATGTTGACAAGCTTACAGACATAGTGCTTGTGACAACGCCTGTGGCGCTGCTTTCGGCAAGGGTGTATTATATACTGTTCGATCCGAGCGGCACAAAGATAAAATCCTTGTCGGACTTTTTCGGTTTCAGCGGCGGCAACGGCGTGTCCGGACTTGCCATCTACGGCGGTGTTATCGGCGCCGCAGTCATGGGAATTGTCATGTGCAGGCTCCGTAAGGTTAATGTGCTTGACGTTTTTGATCTTGCTGCAAGCGGATTTCTGATCGGTCAGGCTATCGGCCGCTGGGGCAACTTCTTTAATCAGGAGGCATACGGCTCCTACACAAACAGCACATTCTGGGGCATGACCAACCAGACGCTTGACGGCAATGTGCACCCCTGCTTCCTTTATGAGTCCATATGGTGTTTAATAGGCTTTGTGATACTTCATTTTCTCGGCAAAAAGCGCCGTTTCAGCGGTCAGCTCGCCCTCACCTACGGCGCGTGGTACGGCTTCGGCAGAATGTTTATCGAGGGACTTAGGACCGACAGCCTCTATATAGGTCCGCTCAAGGTCTCGCAGTGGCTTTCGGGTCTGCTTGTGATAGCCTGCGTCGCACTTCTTATCTGGAAGTTCAGAAAAATGGCTGAGGCAAAGGTCGATGAAACCTATACCGCCATGTTTGACGATATCGACCCCAGCTCGGTCAAGGGCGTTTCATACTATGAGGGCGATGAGCAGGAGGGTGCCGACAGCACCGGGGACACCGAAGATACCACCGGCAGTGAACAGGATGCCGGCGATACCGACGGAGAAGATGCCGAACCTTCCGAAAATGACGATAGCAACGATAAAAACAACGACGGCGGGGAAGAATAATGGCTGAAATAATAAACGGCAAGGAAATATCTGCTGCCGTAAAGCAGCGCATAAAGGCGGAGGTCAAAAAGCTTTCAGAGCAGGGCACAGTCCCGGGGCTGGCTGTCATAATTGTGGGCAGCGATCCGGCGTCGCTCGTTTATGTCGGCTCAAAGGAAAAGGCGTGCGCTGAGCTCGGTATACATTCCGAAAAATACGCGCTGCCCGAAGAAACGACCGAACAGGAGCTGCTCGACCTTATAAAGAGGCTCAATAATGACGACAACATCCACGGAATACTCTGCCAGCTGCCGCTGCCCCGTTCGATAAACGAAAAGGCGGTCATAAACGCCATTTCTCCGGAAAAGGACGTTGATGCGTTCCATCCGCAGAACGTCGGCAGGATAATGATAGGCGACTATGATTACCTCCCCTGCACGCCTGCAGGAATAATGGAAATGCTGCGGTATAAAAATATTGAGACAAAGGGCAAACGGTGCATTGTTATCGGCAGGGGGAACATAGTCGGCAAGCCTATGGCAATGCTTATGCTGCACGCCGATGCCACCGTTACGATATGCCATTCAAAAACGGTGGGACTTGGCAGCATATGCAAAGAGGCGGACATACTGATAGCCGCCGTCGGCAGACCCAAATTCGTTACCGCCGATATGGTCAAGGAGGGTGCTGTCGTCATTGACGTCGGCATGAACCGACCGGAGGGCGGAAAGCTCTGCGGAGACGTTGACTTCGAAAATGTCGAGCCGAAATGCTCCGCGATAACGCCGGTACCCGGCGGCGTGGGACCCATGACCATAGCAATGCTTATGCAGAATACGCTCACTGCCGCAAAAAGAGCGGCAAAGGTAAAATAAATGCTGAAAAAGAGGAGGGGAAAGGGTGAAAAGGATAATTACGGCAGCCGTTTCTTTGCTGCTTATAATACTTACCGCTTTTTCCGCTTCGGCAGCATCGACCCGTCATAAAATCGACGGCTTGGAGTTTTACCTTGACAGCGACTATAAAATATACACGGCAGACGATCTTTTGCCGGGCTCGTCGGTCGACGGGCTGCTGTTCTTTGCAATATCGGGCGACAGGGATCACCAGATACAGGTAAGGCGCACGAAAACCGAGTTTTCCACGCAGATAGGCTCTTTTTCGGGACTTGACGATGCAACAATAAAGCCGGCAGGGGACAAGCTTTTCCCCGACGGATATACGACCGTGACGGTCGGCAAGGTAACATATCTTAAAACGACCGGTGACGCGGACGGCGAGCACAGTACGGTGTATGTCACCGTGTCGGACGGTGAGCTTTATACCTTTGCTTATTTCGGCAAGGACCCCTCGAGGATAGGCGAGTTTTTAGCAAGCATCAGTATTCCGGGCACCAGCTCAGGCTCGCACCTCAAGGTGTATATGATAGTTATTTTCGCTGTGCTGATCGTACTTGATATTGCATTTATAGTCTTTTTGGTGCTTTCATTTGTGAATGATCACAAGCGCAGGAAGATGGAGCGCGACAAGAATATTGTCAGCCAGTATATAAAGATAAAACGAAGGAAATATTAAGAGAGGTTGATACTATGCTCGCAAATCTTAACGACGTGCTGCCAAAGGCAAGAGAGAACGGCTACGGAGTGGGACTTTTCAACACCATTAATCTTGAAATGGCAAAAGGGGTTCTTTTGGCAGCCGAGGAGACCGGATCACCGGTAATAATCGGTTCGGCTGAAGTGCTGCTCAACTGCTCGACGCTGAAAGAGCTGTCGTATATGCTGATACCCATGGCACGGGAGGCATCGGTTCCGGTGGTTCTGCATTTTGATCACGGGCTTACCGAGGAAAAAGTAAAGGAAGCAATAGACTGCGGATTTACCTCGGTAATGTACGATTGCTCGTCTAAGCCTTACGATGAAAACGTCCGGTCGGTGGCAGAGATCGTGCGGTATGCCCACGAACGCGGAGTGACAGTCGAGGGTGAGCTTGGCCACGTCGGTTCAAACGTCAATGAGAGCGATTCCGGCGTTTACACCGAGCCGGAGCAGGCAAAGGATTTTGTCGAAAGGACCGGCGTTGACGCACTTGCGGTGGCTATAGGTACCGCCCACGGTCTTTATAAGTCAAAGCCTAAGCTGAGGCTGGATATTTTGAGCGACATAGCAGCCACGGTGCCGGTTCCGCTTGTGCTTCACGGCGGCTCGGGACTGACCGACGACGATTTTAAAAACGCCATAAAGGGCGGAATTGCGAAGGTAAACATTTTTACCGACCTGAATGTTGCCGCCGAAAAGGCAGCGGCGGAGATGTATTCCGAAGGACTGGGCTATTCAAAGGTGATGCCGCATGTTGTCGATGCGGTCTTTGAAGCCGCAAAAAGGAAAATGATCATTTTCGGAAGCGGACGTACCGGTACATACTGATCAATATATATACTGTTAAGCGATCGGCAGGGCAAATCTCCTGCCGATCTGTTTTATACCCATGCAGTGATAAATTTTAGTTTATAGGTATAAGAAACCGAAAATCTAATTGTGCATTTGTAGGGAACGACCTATGTGTCGTTCC
>ERZ779895.154-NODE-154-length-107582-cov-14.638602_pt1 | contig 107582 bp, 129 predicted proteins | sample MGYA00511093_ERZ779895 | MGnify/ENA primary metagenome ERZ779895 (study PRJEB29588, sample SAMEA2142970) | human gut metagenome | biome: human gut; feature: human-associated habitat; material: faeces | place: Denmark | collected 2008/2010 ... | reverse complement strand
GACCCGCGGAGTGCTCCAAACTTGGAAAGACACGGATCATCGAAGATGCAGACATTCGGCTGGTTAGAAATTCCATATTTTTTGAATCGAATTTCCATCTGCATTTCCATCTGAAATCCCACGGTGTGGTCTTCTTATAATATTACTTATCAACCCAAAGAGATCTATGCTTATTGCGACAATTCCACAAAAAAGGCGCTTCCGATTAACGGTAATCGCCCATATAAAACAGTGCAACGACGCCCGGACCCGTGTGAGCGCCGATGGTCGGACCGACATGGTTGATCAGAAAGCTTTCATAGCCGAAACGGTCTTTGATGAGATCAGCAACATACTGTGCATCTTCGATGCAGTCGCCGTGGCTGAGGAAAATGATGTCATTCTTGTCACGCCAGCTGCCGATCTGTTTTTCCATGGCATCCACGAGAGCAATCAGCGACTTTTTGCGTCCGCGCACTTTGGAGAGCGGAATCAGATGTCCCTCATCATCCACATGGAGAAGCGGCTTTAAACTGATCATCGTACCGAGAAAAGCAGCGGTTTTTGACACGCGGCCGCCGCGGTAGAGATGAAACAGATCATTGACGGTGAAATTATGTACAAGGTGAAGTTTGTTTGACTCAAGCCAGTCTGCGGTCTCTTCCAGTGTATGTCCCTGCTCCTTTAAGGTGACGGCTTTGTGCACCAGAAGTCCCTCGCCGAGAGAAGCGCAGAGAGAATCGATGACGATGATTTTCCGGTCGGGGTATTTTTCGGAAAGTTCTCCCGCAGCGAGCCTTGCGCTGTTGTAGCTTCCGCTTAAACCGGAAGAAAAGGCGATATGAAGAATATCGGCATTCTGTTCGTTGATTATTTTTTCAAAAACAGCGGCAGCCTCCTCGGGATTGGCCTGGGAGGTCGTGGGAAGAGAACCCTGACGCATGCAGTCATAAAATTCCTTTACCGGAAGCGGATGCTCCCAAGAATAAGTAGTATCGTTAATCGTATATGTAAGAGAAAGCATGCCGATCTGATGCTGTTCTACATAGGCAGCCGGAAGATCGGATGTGGTATCGGTTGTAATGATAAAATTATTCATAAGACCTCCTGATACATGTATTTGTATTTATTATAATGGAAGCAATGCGAAAAGAAAAGTTTCCGGTAGTAATTTCTAAAAAAAATATAAATTTGAAAAATGCTATTTACATATGTAAGAAAACGATGTAAAATAAGCACATCTTTTATCAAATAGTTGGATTTTATCCACATTTCTAAGTATCACGCTATATGGAGGCAGTTTCATCCATAATTCCAGTAAGGACAATCACACAGCACAGAGTGAAGTGAGGAACAAATGAATATTGTATTTTGGGGAGAAACACACCGGAGCGGTACGACGGCGAACTATACTGCAATGGCAGGCATTTTGCCGCACTTATGCCCGGACAGGAAGATTGTGTGCGGCAGCCTGCAGAGGGAGCGATGCGAGGATTCGGCACTCTTTTTGTGGGATGCGGGAGTGTGCAGTCCGGCGGGTCAAAAGAAGCTCCTTTTGACAGCGGATCTTGTGGTGGTAAATTTTGAACCGCAGGATTACGACGGAATGGAGCAGTTCTTTTTGCGCCATATGTATCTGGAGAAGCGCATGGTGTATCTGTATGCCAACTGCATCGGGACACCGGAGCCGGATGTGCTAAACAGAGTATATCGGGTGGATGAGGGGCAGATTGGCATCGTGCGGTACAATGCAGCGTATGACTGTGCATTGAAGCGCGGGCTGGGCAGCTCTTTTATAGCGGAGGAATACGGGTCTGCGAGAAGCGGCAGGAATCAGGAGTTTATCGACGGATTAGTAAAAGCGGCGGATCGTATTTTAAGGGAGGTATGTAAGATCGATAAAACCGGACATGTTTGGTAAAAGAAAAAGACACAACAGAAGGGTGAAGGAGGAAATTATTATGGAACAGGTAATGAAACATTATGGAAATGCAATCCTTGCAATTATTGTATTGCTTGCACTCGGCGCAATCATTATTGCGGCGCTCTCCTCGGACGGATATGTGGCGACGGAGTTCAAGAATGCGCTGACGGGATTCTTTTCCCGCATGAATGGCTTAACGCCATAGGGAGGATGACATGGGGGAGATCATGACGTTTGAACCAACGGAAGCGCAGTTTGGGGTTTTCTGGAAATATCTGCAACGCCCGAATGTTACCGATGTGGACTACAACGGAAGCGAATTGTGGATTACGGACTTAAAGATCGGAAGGTATCGTGTAAAAGAGCATCTGTCCGATGCATTTATCAGCACTTTTACGCACAATATTTCCAACTGCGTGAATCGTCAGTTCAATAATGCCAATAAGGTGCTGGAGGCTGATACCAGAGAACTGCGTATCAGTATTATCCATGAGGCGGCGGCCGCATCTGGCACCAGTATCTGTATCCGGAAGTCGCCGAGCATGGTGCGCATGAACATTGAGAGAATGCTGGAAGAATCCTATTGCCCGGAACGGATTTTACAGCTTTTGATGAACTGTGTGCTGGCGGGCATGAATTTTGTGTTCGGAGGAGAACCCGGTGCGGGAAAGACGGAGTGTGCGAAATTCTTTATGCAGTTTATACCGCGCGAGGAGCGGGTAATTACGATTGAGGATTCGCTCGAGATCCATTACCGGGACATCAATCCGGGGGCGGATGCGGTGGAGCTTCGTGTCGGAGAAGATTTTTCCTACACGGATGCCATCAAGGCGAGCCTGCGGCAGAATCCGAAGTGGCTTGTCCTCTCGGAGGCAAGGTCGGTGGAGGTGACGTCGCTGCTCGAGCAGTGGAGTACCGGCGTGAGCGGCTTTACGACGATCCACCTGGATGATGTCAGAAAGCTTCCGGACCGCATTCAGAATATGATGAGCGATGCGCGTGACGCAGAGCGTATGGAGAACCGGATCTACCGCTATGTGAATGTGGGGATTCTGATCCGCTGCGTCAGACAGCCGGACGGAAAGATCCGAAGATATATGGATCAGCTGTGTTTTTACAGCAGGGAGCAGTATGAGAATCGTATTTATATGATACTGGAGGATGGGGAACTGCTCTCGGAAGAGCTACCGCCTGCGATTGTGAGACGCCTTGGACAGGCGGGAATAGAGGATCCGTTTTGCTGCGCACACTGGCAGAGATACAGGAGAGAGGGAAAATAGATGAAAAGAGAAGGACTGTGGGAGAAACTGCGGCTGTTGAATCCGAAAAATTTGCAGCGCGAAGTGCATGTGTACGGTTATCGTTTTTCGTGGAGGACGCATCTTATGGCGGTGATAGCCGCTCTGGTTGGAATCGGTGGGATTGGAATGGTGTTTCAGCTAAAACCGCTGTTTTTGGCAGGGGTGCTTTTGACAGTGCTTTTCGTATTCCCGGTACTGGTACTTGACATGTATAAGAAAATGTATGAGCAGAAGCGTTTTGGAGATGCATGTGCCTACATGGAACAGCTGCTCTATGCGTTTCAGAAGACCGGAAAGATTGTGAGTGCATTGAAGGAGGTGCGCGGAATTTTTGGGGAAGGGCAGATCCGACTCTGCGTGGAGGAAGCGATTGCGCATATGGAGTACGGGCATCCGGTCGGAGAGCAGGGCGTTCTGCGTGAGGGTTTACAGAAAATCGAACGGTATTATGCCTGTGATAAGCTGGCGACGGTACATGAACTTCTACTGAATGCGGAGGAATATGGCGGGGATGTGGAGGCATCGGTCACGCTTGTTCTGGAGGATATTGAGCGGTTCAAAAAGCGTGGATACCAGCTTCAGGCAGAGAAGCGGAAGAGTCATACGGATAATGTGATTTCTATTGTGGTGGCAGTTCTTTTGTGCGCGGCGGCATTGTATCTTTTGAATGAGATGCAGGAGATGTTTACATCAGAGGCTGGCGTATCGGTGTTTACCGTTCCTGTGATCCAGATATCTTCGATGGTGTTTCTTCTGCTACTGCTTGCATTTTATGTGAAGAGTGTCAGAAGCCTGACGGCTGACTGGCTGGAGGAAAAGCCGCTGTATGACACGGCATATATCAGACACAGCTATGAACTGGTAATGGGGTATGAAAAGAAAGCACAGCAGTATCGGCGCCTGATTCCTGCAGGAATTGTGACTATGACTGCGTTTGTGCTTTGGACTGTGGGATGGCGCATTACGGGAATACTCCTGCTGGTGACTGGTTTACTGGTTGCAATGCAGCCAAGAATCAGTTACCGTATCGCAGAGCGGGATGTGACAGCAGAATTGTATCAGGCGCTGCCGCGCTGGCTTTTTGAGATGGTATTACTTTTACAGAACAATAACGTTCAGATGGCGATTACAAAATCTGCACAACATGCCCCGGCGGTGCTCGGGAGCGAACTTGCGGAGCTTTGCGCGAGAATGGACGAGCGTCCGGATCAGTTACAGACATACACGGACTTCTGCCAAAAATTTGATCTCCCTGAGATGTTAAGCTGTATGAAAATGCTGCATGCTTTTTCTGAAAACGGAACAGGAGATATTGATGTGCAGATGAATCATCTGATTGAGCGTGTGGTTCTGATGCAGGAGCGCGCCGATGTTTTGCGCAGTGAAGAACGTGCATTCCGGATGAAGCTGATTTTTGCATATCCGGTGCTGGCAGCCACTGGAAAACTGCTGGCAGATCTTACGGTCGGAATGGCGTTGATGATGCAGGTTCTTGGAGGCATGGGAGGTGCGTGAGTGAAATATATCATAGAAGTGTTCAGTGTGATGCTGGTGCTGGTTTTTAATCTGCTGCTGTGCATCAGTATGCTCGGGGTGAGTGCCGATGTGGCAGCGGCGAAGGAATTTAAAGCTGCAATGATTGCAGAAATTGAGAACAGTGACTTTAATCCGTACGTGATTGATGGCTGCAAGGCGCAGGCAAGAACAGAAGGGTACGAACTGGAAGTGCAGTCCTACACCTACGGTGGACAAAGCGACCGCAGGATTGCGGGGATCAATCTCTATTATAGATACCGGATACCACTGTTAGGGGTCTCGCAGCAGCGGGTGACGAGAGGAATCGCACGGTAAAAGGAGGAGCAGGATGCAATGGAGTCTGGAAGAACTTGGAATGACAATGCTGGTATTGCTGGTGGGCTGGTTTGGATGCACGGCAATTCAGGAGATATGGATGCAGGTGGCTGGCATGATATAGGGGGATTTCGTGCCCGGCTGTGTCAGAGAAAAGGAGCGTACAGATGAAAGAGATCGCAGAGGTTTATGGCAATGGATTTTTGCAGATTGCAGGCGGAATAGGGGCATTGCTCTTATTCTTCCATGCCGTGGATGGGCAGGGGATGATCGGTATGGTCCTGCGGTATTATATGACGGGAATCTGTGGGAGTTAAGTGTTCAACAGGAAAAGAACAGAGGTGATCAGATGGAGCAGGTACTTCAATGCTATGGAAAGGGAATTGCGGCAGGAATTGTGTTGATAACAGTCATGGTACTGCTGTTTGCAGGAATTTGTGACGAGCAGGGCAACCGGGGAATTATTAACATCGTAAAGACATGGATACCGGAGGAAGAGACAATCACAGAAAACGCTGCCATCGACGCTTTTGCGGAGGCGGGGGAGGTGGCGTACCCCACGATCCGGTATGCGTACAATGGTATGCTGCACAGGGGAGCATATCTGCCGGGAGACTTATTTTCTGCGGTAGACGGAATGGGAGAAGAACGGAGTGTTTTGTGGTGTGAGATGACAGATCCGCATGGAAACAGCTGCACAATAGAATCACAGCAAGGTGAGGTTGTGTTTGATGTGGAGGGGATCTATACGGTGCGGGTCTGCGCGACAGACGAAGCAAACCGCAGAAGCGTCTGTGAGTTTCAGATACCCGTGAACCGATGAGAAGACAGAAAGCCGGGAAAGGAGATATATGTGAAAAATGCAGCGATGATCATTGTCAGTGCAATCATGGGATTTCTGATACTCGGGATTGTGCTGACGATTGGCGGAAGCATGAACCGCAGATGTGAGGTGGAGACGATTCTTCCTTCCGCTATGGAAAAGACGGTCGAGGGGATGCCGTTTGCGGAGGCGGGGGGTTCTTCCGGAGAATTGGTGATTGCGGAGTGTGTGGAACTTCTGGCGGCGGAAATCGATACAGACTCCGATGTGGTTTTGAAGGTCTATCAGAATGATGTGCAAAAGGGGGTATTGTCAATGAAATTACAGGAAAAGTTTCAACATCCCAATGGAATGGAAGGTACGGCAGAAGCGGTCAGAACAATTATCCGGGAAGAGAGGGAGAATGTATCAAAAGAGCAGTACCGGGTGCGGTTTTACCAGAACCGGGAGGGAATGCTCGGTGAGGGAAGCTGTTATAAAGTATATACCGTGGAGGAGGGACAATGTCTGCAGCCACCGGCAGAACCGGGAGGCAATGGTGTGGTATTTGCCGGCTGGCATGACTGGAATGATTACGCGGCGGACTTTTCACAGCCGATAGAAGAAAATCGTGATTATTATGCCGCCTGGGAATAGATATGGGAATTGCAGGGAATACGGCAAATATGTATGGTGCAGATCGTGGCACCGGATCATGACAGGCAGTTGTAGACTATATTATCAATGCGATGATACGATCTACAGAGAGAATCGGTAAAAAGAGGGTTAACTGGAAGTGATAGAGGGAAGCATTAAAAGCGTAGCTGAGATTATAAAAATATAGAAAAAAACGTACTGTGTAGTGTATACTAATGTGGTAGTAGATATGCCTCTTTAAAAGCGAACGAAAGTGTTGATTTGTATGGCAAGTGTTCAAAGAATTGGATTCAAGTGAAAGGAGCTATGAGAAACTGGTGGAAGCATTTATGAATGAAGTTTTTTAAAGGGAAGCGGCAAAGACAGGAAAGAAAATTATAAGAATCAGGGAGATTAGTTTATGAAAAAGAAAAGCGTAGTAGTATTATTAACAGTAACAATGGTGATAGAAATGACAGCAGCAGGTTGCGGAGATAAGCAGCTTGCGCTTGCAACAGATAGGGTAAGTGTCGAACTGGGGTATGAGCTTAATACGGATGTAGCGGCTTATGTGGCGGATGCGGATATCGCAGTGGAGACAACAATTGATTTTGGGGCGGTTGATATAAGTAAGCTTGGAACTTATACAGCAGTGGTTACTTATAAGGATCAGACAGAGTCCCTTGAAGTGGACGTAGTAGATACCACAGCGCCGGAGGCGGAGGTGGTGAATCAGGTTACAGTCGGTGTGGACGAGCCATTGTACGTGGAGGATGTTTTAACGAGTGTAACCGAGCTGACCGGGAATGTAATGGCAACATTTGACGATCTGGCAGATGAGTCTACCGATGCCACCGAGGAAGTAGAGACCACTGAGGGTGTAGAGGCTACCGAGGGTGTAGAGGCTGCCAAGGATGTGGAGACCACTGAGGACATGGAGGTCACCGAGGAAGTAGAGGCCACCGGAGCGTCAGAAGATATGGAAACATTTGTGTTAGACGATGTAACGGTAACAAATGACGCGATAGTCTTTCATACAGTGGGGGAGTACAGTGTAAGCTTAACACTCGCAGATGAGAGTGGAAATAGCAAGCAGGTAGAAGTGCCGGTACTGGTTGGTACAGAACCAACATTTTGGGGAATTGAGGATCTTACCGTAACAACCGGAGCAGAGGATGTGGACTATCTTTCGGGTGTAACGGCAACGGACAGCAATGGGAATGATCTGACAGATAAGATCGCATGTGATGACAGCAAAGCAGATCTGTCTTTGGCAGGAGAGTACGAGATTACTTACACGGTAACAGATGAGAACGGGTTTACTGCAAAGCAGACCGCCAAGGTGACAGTTGCAGATGGAAAGACCGCTAAAAAGGATACCAAATCTGCTACAACAAAGTCGGAGACAACAAAGGCTGAAACCGGATCAACCAACAGCAGTGCTACAAATACTGGAAGCAGTAATACTGGAAATAGCAACAGTGGAACATCTGGAAGTAGTAATTCCGGAAATAGCAACAGTGGAACGTCTGGAAGTAGCAATTCCGGAAACAGTAACAGCGGAACATCTGGAAGTAGCAATTCCGGAAATAGCAACAGTGGAAGCAGCAATTCCGGAGACAATAGCGGAAACAGCAACAGCGGAAGTAGTAATTCCGGAAACAGCAACAGCGAAAGTACAACACCAAGCGGTGATAATGGAAGTTCTACACCGAGTGCTGATAATGGCAATAGCAACAGTGGAAATTCAAGTTCAGATGGAACAATGTCAGTGCCAGATAGTGGCTTTGGAACAGGAGAGTTAGATCCATCACTTGGTGATAATACTGGAACTGGTGGAAATGGTGGGGGAAACTCCACAGATGGACCCGATTCTAATTTCTGATGATGCTACTCCTGATGTAAAGGAGGCAGAATATGTATAATGAGCGAAAGCTCAAATATAAAAACGGGGCGATAAAGCAGTTTTTGATAATAATGTTGTTTGCGGTGATGTCAGTAGTGCATACAGATAAAATATCGGCTGAGACATCGTCCGTAAATGCGGCCGCTGAAGTAAAAAAGAGCGTAACAGAGTATTTGCCAGTGGGTCAGAATAAAGAAAATACAACAGTAGGTCGCTATGCGCTAAATTATACTGGAAATATCAATGTTTATTCTTCGCCATCATCGAGAAATGATGATATATCCTATTGCAGTCAGATACTGCCAGGATGGTCTAATAGTTCTATGGGGACACTTTGCGGAGATAACAATTTTACCAAAGTGGTAAAAGCGTATCTGATTTGGGAGACAAGAAAGCGGTATAATCAATATGATGAGAATGCAAATCACGTAAGATTTATTATGCGTGATGGAAATGGGATAAACATTTATCCAGACCGGGTTTTTGTGGATGACCGCAGCTCACAGTATGTTTCGGGGTGGGAGCAGTCCCGTCCCCGAATCTACTGTAATGTTGCGGATGTAACAACCATTGTAAGAACCTATGGGTACGGCAATTATTATGTCGCCAATATACCGGTATGCCATGCATCCGACCTCTGGGAGCAGGATACGGGAGGCGGTGGAACGCCGACTGGATGGCAGCTGATTGTTATTGAGGAAAATGCAAATTATCCGGTGCGAGCGGTTACTTTAAAAGCAGGTTCTATGTTTCGTTTTGGTGATTTTGACTGGGAGCGGAATGATTATGGAACAGATCCAGTATCCAGAGCCACAGTAATGATGCAGACAGAATTATTTGATGGCTTAAAAACTAAAGAATACGGAGACGTGACAGGACAGATACTTTTTGGATGTATCGATGCGGCGAGGGTTACGGAAAATCCCAAACGGATATCCATGTTTACACAACAGGCTCGGGATAGTGAAAAAAATGTAAGGAACGGTGGGATTGTAATAGAGGGGCTTTACCGTGATGGATCACTATTTTGCCAACAAACGGATATGTGCTCCGTTTTGTATAACGTTTCGGGATTATCATATGGTGCGACAGTGTTTGGGGTGGATGTTGCCAATGTCCGTTGGGATACCCAGCTTTACATCGGAGCGGCGGTAGACATTGCTTTTCCGGAGTTTGAGTCGCAGCAGACAACAAGTATATCGGATGGAAAGGTTATCGTAAAAGGGAAGATTGAAAATACATCTGCACAGGATGATACTGGTCTTTATGACGGCGAACTGACGGTGACACTGGATCCGAATCTGACTCCGGATCTGACGAATTACAGCATTGCGGTAAATGGCAATATTGTGTCCAGTGCTACTGTGAGGCAGGGTACGGTGACGGATGCGGACGGGAGAGTACATAATACGGTTATCTTTTCTGGTGGTGGCATATCAAGTTGGTTTAAGGGAGATAAGATTGAGTATACGATCTATTGCCGGATCAGCGGATCCGGTATGAGTCGGTTTGATAACAGGGATCAACTTGATGGGTATTTAAAATCTGCAGGAGTTGACACGGGACACTGGATCGACAAAGCATGCATTGCATCCAGCTGGTGCAATGCTTTATTCCGAGTTGATCTGATTGCAGGAAATGGAATTCAGAGTGTCAGTGGTGTACGCAATTATATGTCTGGGGTAGCGGTTACAATTGATGCGGTGGTAAAAAATGGTTACCATTGGACGGGATGGACTGGCACGTATGAGACGGATAGAAAGCAGTATGCGTTTGCCATGCCTGCACAAAATGTGCGAATGACTGCAAACGCGCAGATTAACCACTCAACTTTAAAAGTTGATCCCAATGGGGGAACATGGCAGGAAAGTACCGCTGTGCAGAGTTTTACGGAGCACTATGGAACGGTTGAATCCATTCCGTATCCGGTAAGAACCGGATATACTTTTTCAGGCTGGGTGAAATCGGATCCATTTAACGGTAGTCTGAACAATGCGGTGTATACGTTTGGCGCAGAAGATGATGCGACAGATGTTCTGACGGCGTCTTGGACAGCAAACAGCTATACGCTGCATTTTGACCCAAACGATGGCAAAGAACAAGCGCCGATTGATGATATAACGATCATGTACGATCAGAATGTGACGTTGCCGGATGTTACGGGACGTTATATCCGCTATACGTTGGACGGAGAGGATATCACGCAGCAGGTATTAGACGGCACGATTGTTTTGGATGATTCTGGCGTAGTGGTTATGGTGATGGATGCGGATACGGGTCTGATGATGACACCGGCAGGTGGCATTATAAATGAGGATGGAAGCATCACGAATTCAGATGGAAGCGTAGCAGATCCGGAAGTAGTAGAAGCGGATGCTTCCAGTGAATCGACAGAAGTACCGGAGGAAGATGCAACAGAAGCAGAAGCGGATGTGGAAGAACTGGAAGTTCCAGAAGAATCGGAAACTCCGGCTGCTGATCCGGTGTCGGATAAAAAGGCATATGCGGCTGTTTTTATGGGGTGGGCGCTCGAGGATGGGCGCGATAGCTTTATACCGCAATGGACAGCAGGAATGCAGGTCAGTGTGGCGGATCTGATAGAAGCATCCGGCGTGGCAGATCAGAACGGTGCAATGATCACACTGTATGCGTCTTGGGATGACTGCCCGTGGATTGTTGCCACAAATCTCTACTATACACTGGAGCAGGCGAAGCAGGGGATTATCACAGACAGTGAGATTTTAAGCCATGCGACTGCATCAGATCGTGAAGATGGAAGCCCGATCGAGGCAGGATTTCATGAAAATGGAACATCTTTTTCGGTCCCGGATTATCAGGCATCGGATTTTACGCAGTTTTTGCGTGGAGGAAGCTGTACGGAAAATCTCACGGTAGTTGACAGCGCCGGGAGTATCTATTGTAAGCAGATAACGGTTTATGTGGTGGATACAACGCCTGCAGATGTACGAACGGAGAGAACGACACGCTTTATTGATGAAAAATATTACGGAAGTTCTTATGAACGGGGAGGGCTTTTGGATGATTCGATCTGGAAGACGGATACTGCGTACGTGTCTGCACTTCGGACGGCGTTTGGAAATCTGGAAAATGATGCACCGGTTGAAACCTATATGATTAACGGTGAGACGCGCCGGAAGATCCGCGAATATGTGGATGCGCACGGATTCGGAGACAACAGAGAAGCCGGAGCATTACAGGAAATGTATGATCGGTATCTTGTGCCAAATTGTGTAAGATGAAAATAAAAAACAGCCGGCAGGCGTTTCCTGCCGGTCGGCTGCAACTCTTTCGTTCTTCTGTGAGCAAGAGCGGAGAGGATGTTCCCTAATATATTCTTGTTGATTACGGACAGCCCTTACGTGTGTTCTTCTGCATCTGAGACCGGAGCTTCCGGCTTCTTGATATAGATCTTTTCAATCCGGTTTTTATCCATCTGTTCCACACGAAGCAACACATCATCATCGGTAATAATCACTTCGTTCTTTTCCGGAAGGTGATCCAGCAGACCGATGAGGTAGCCGCCAATCGTATCATAATCCTCGGATGTAAAATTCAAGCCGATCTCATCACAGAGATCTTCCAGGTTGGTGGAGCCGAGAACCATGTATTCACGGTCGCTAAGCTGGACAATCGGATCTTCTTCGTCAGTATCGTACTCATCACGGATTTCACCGACAATCTCTTCCAGAAGATCTTCCAGCGTGATCAGACCCGCAGTAGCACCATACTCATCCAGAACAATGGCAAGTGAGATAGAGGACTTACGCATTTCCATAAACAATTCTGCAGTGTTCTTGTGCTCGTATGTAAAATACGGTTCACGCATAATATCACGAACAGAAAAATGATCCTTGTCGTGACAGAGAAGCAGATCTTTCATATTGAGGATACCGATCACGTTGTCGGTCGTATCTTCATAGACTGGCAGCCGGGTAAACTTATCCTCCTGAAAAATCTGAATCAGCTCATCGTAGGAACTGTCTACTTGCGCAAAGGTCATATCGATTCTCGGAATCATGACTTCTTTGGCCTGTGCATCGCCAAAATCAAACACATTGTTAATCATGGTGTGTTCTTCAGACTCGATGACGCCGGATTCCTTGCTGACATCCACGATTGTGCGCAGTTCTTCCTCGGTCATCTTCTGGGTATCGGCATTCGGATCAACGCCGAATAATTTGCAGATGCGGTTGGCAAGCTTATTGATGATAAAAATGACCGGAGTCAGAATTTTCATCAGTACCTCAATCACATTTGCATAGGTGAGAGCCAGTTTTTCGGAATTGACCGTCGCCAGTGTCTTCGGCGAGATTTCGCCAAAAATCAAAATGAGTACGGTAAGGATGCCGGTTGCAATACCTGCACCTACACTGCCCCAGATCTTGATTGCCAGAGAAGTGGCGAGCGAGGATGCCGACAGATTCACGATGTTATTACCGATTAAGATTGCAGAAAGCATTTTTCCGGAATTATCTGTGATGCGAAGAACTGTGGCAGCGCGTTTGTTCCCGTCTTCTGCCAGGGTACGCATCCGGATGCGATTGACGGTAATTAAAGCCGTCTCTGCGGATGAAAAGAATGCAGAGAGCATAAGTAAGAGCACTAAGAAAATTATTTGAAATATGTCACTTGAATCCAAGTATGTTCACCTCATTAAATAGCAGGATGCGCACAGATGTATGTGCCATGCCTTTGGTTAATAGTATTCCGGCACACAGGGCGCCGGAATACAAAAGTGTAATATGAATGACATTATATAAAGAAAATGTCTATTCATCAATACTGTAGTTTGGAGCTTCCTTTGTGATGTGGATGTCATGCGGATGACTCTCACGAAGAGCAGCAGCGGAGATTTTTACGAACTTGCTCTTTTCCTTGAGATCCTCGATCGTCGGGCAGCCACAGTAACCCATACCGGAACGGATACCGCCGACCAGCTGGAAAACAGTGTCCTCCACATTGCCCTTGTAAGCCACACGGCCTTCGACGCCTTCCGGTACCAGCTTCTTGGCACCTTCCTGGAAATAGCGGTCTTTGCTGCCGTTCTCCATAGCTGCAAGAGAACCCATGCCGCGGTAAACCTTGTATTTTCTTCCCTGATACAACTCGAAAGTTCCGGGAGCCTCATCACATCCAGCAAAGATACTTCCCATCATGCAGACATTTGCGCCGGCTGCGAGAGCTTTAGTCATATCGCCGGAGTATTTGATACCGCCGTCGGCGATGATCGGAATACCGGCTTCCTTTGCAACCTTATAGCAGTCCATGATAGCGGTAATCTGTGGAACACCGATACCTGCAACGATACGGGTGGTGCAGATAGAACCAGGTCCGATGCCGACTTTTACCGCATCTGCACCGGCAGCGATTAAGTCGCGTGTTGCTTCTCCGGTAGCCACGTTACCTGCAATGACCTGCAGATCCGGATAAGCGGTCTTGATCTTCTTGACAGCCTCAAGGATATTTCTGGAATGTCCGTGAGCGGAATCCACAACAATGACATCTACGTGAGCCTTTACGAGAGCTTCCACACGTTCCATCATGTTGCCGGTAATGCCGACACCTGCACCGCAAAGCAGACGACCCTGCTCATCCTTTGCGGAGAGCGGATACTTGATCTGTTTTTCGATATCCTTGATGGTGATAAGTCCCTTCAGATGAAAATCTTTGTCGACGATCGGCAGCTTTTCTTTTCTCGCCTTGGCAAGAATCTTTTTTGCCTCTTCTAAGGTAATGCCTTCAGGAGCAGTGATAAGACCTTCGGAAGTCATACTTTCACTGATCTTCTTGGAAAAATCTGTCTCGAACTTTAAGTCACGGTTCGTGATGATGCCGACGAGCTTGTTATTCTCGCAGATCGGAACACCGGAAATGCGGAATTTGCGCATCAAGTCTTCAGCATCCTGCAGTGTATGGCTTGGAGAAAGGAAAAATGGGTCTGTGATAACGCCGTTTTCTGAACGTTTTACCTTGTCGACTTCATCTGCCTGAGCCTGAATGGACATATTTTTGTGGATAATACCGATACCACCCTGTCTTGCCATGGCAATGGCCATTCTGTGCTCTGTGACAGTATCCATTGCAGCACTCATCATAGGGATATTGAGCACGACCTTTTTGGTAAGGTGTGTCGTTAAATTAATCATGTTCGGAGTTACTTCTGAATACTGTGGAACCAAAAGCACATCATCAAAAGTAATTCCTTCACCGATAATTGTTCCCATTTTTATTTTCCTCGCTTTCCTTGTATAAATGTTTGTTAAAAAAGTATATTAGTTTCTCTATAATAGCAAAAAAAAATGTGTGTGTCAATGTAGTATAAGTGTCAGTTGATAAAAAAATATATTGATAAGTTAGACTAATATATAAAAATATTCACAAACGGACAGATGTGTGCTATGATGGCAGTGGGCGACGGAGCCACTGTTACAGGGGGTACGTTGCCTAAATTTATATTACGAGAGCAGTGTATAAGGAGGCAGTATGGAGTTTCGTCCCTGTATTGATATACATAACGGCAAGGTCAAGCAGATTGTCGGCAGCAGTCTTGCGGATGAGGGAGACCGGGCAGTGGAGAATTTTGTCGCCGGAGCGGATGCTGCGTATTATGCACATCTATATAAGGAAGCGGGACTTCGCGGCGGACATATCATTCTGTTGAATTCGCGAGACAGTGCGTACTATGAGGCGACAAAGGCACAGGCCATGCAGGCGCTTGCGGAGTATCCGGGCGGACTTCAGATCGGAGGAGGCATTGATGCCGCGAACGCAAAGCAGTTTCTGGATGCGGGCGCAAGTCATGTGATTGTCACCTCCTATGTGTTTCGTGACGGAAAAATTGACTATGAACGGCTTGCAACATTGAGGAAAAATGTCGGAAAAGAACATCTGGTTCTGGATCTAAGCTGTGCAAAGCGGGCGGATGGTTATTATATTGTGACCGATCGCTGGCAGAAAGATACGAGGGAACGTGTGACAACAGAACTTTTGGAACGCCTCGGCAGTGAGTGTGACGAGTTTTTAGTACATGCGGTCGATGTGGAGGGTAAGGCAAACGGTATTGAGAGAGAACTTGCAAGTCTGCTTGGCTCCTGGGGCAGGATACCGGTTACCTATGCCGGCGGAGTGCGGGACTTTGATGACCTTGCACTTTTGAGAGAGCTTGGATGTGACAGGCTGAATGTGACGATCGGAAGTGCACTGGATTTGTTCGGAGGATCGATGCCTTTTGAAAAAGTTACAGAATATTGCAGATAGCAGGAGAAGAATCGCGACAGTGAGAAAAGATCACGGCAGTGAGGAAGGAACTTGACAGTGAGAAAAGATCACGACAGTGAGGAAAGACCGTGACAGTGAGAAAAGATCACGACAGTGAGGAAAGACCGCGACAGTGAGAAAAGATCACGGCAGTGAGGAAAGATCATGGCAGTGGAAGATGGAGGAGAAGAAAATGAGCAAGTACACAAAGCAGGATATTATCCGAATCGTGGAGGAAGAGGATGTGGAGTTCATCAGGCTCCAGTTTACCGATATGTTCGGGACACTCAAGAATGTGGCAATCACGTCCAGCCAGCTTGAGAAAGCATTGAACAATGAATGTATGTTTGACGGGTCCTCCATTGAGGGATTTGTGAGAATTGAAGAGTCGGACATGTATCTGTATCCGGATCTGGATACGTTTGTAATCTTTCCGTGGCGGCCACAGCAGGGAAAAGTTGCCAGAATCATCTGTGATATTTATACCGCAGACCGCAAACCGTTTGAGGGAGATCCGCGGTATGCTTTAAAGAAGGCGGTGGCAGATGCGGAATCTATGGGATACCGTTTTGATGTCGGGCCGGAATGTGAATTTTTCCTGTTTAATCAGGATGAGGATGGACAGCCGACAACGATGAGCACGGAGCGTGCCGGATATTTTGATCTGGGACCGGTTGATCTCGGGGAGAATGCAAGAAGAGATATGGTGCTGACATTAGAGGATATGGGCTATGAAATAGAGGCGTCCCATCACGAGGTAGCACCGGCGCAGCATGAGATTGACTTTAAATATGACGAGGCGTTAAAAACAGCGGACAATATCATGACATTCAAGCTTGCGGTAAAGACCATTGCAAAGCGGCACGGCATGTTTGCAAGCTTTATGCCAAAGCCGAAGTACGGGGTGAATGGTTCCGGAATGCATGTGAATATGTCGCTTTCCAAGAATGGTCGGAACATTTTTGACGATCCGGACGGGGAGAACGGACTGAGCAGGGAAGCTTACTGGTTTATCGGCGGCATTATGAACCATATGAGAGCCATGACTGCAATTACCAATCCGCTTGTCAATTCCTATAAGCGTCTTGTCCCGGGATATGAGGCGCCGATTTATATCGCATGGTCCATGACAAACCGCAGTCCGCTGATCCGGATTCCGGTATCGCGCGGCAGCAGAACCAGAGTGGAACTGCGCTGCCCGGATTCGGCAGCAAACCCGTATCTTACGCTCGCGGTGTGTCTGGAAGCCGGACTGGATGGAATCCGCCGGCAGATCGATCCGCCGGCTGCCGTGACTGAGAATATATTCGAGATGCGGCTGTCGCAGATTAAGAAGCAGGGAATCGAATCACTTCCGGCGGATCTGGGAGAAGCGGTCGAAGCATTTAAGGCAGATCCTTACATTCGGGAAGTACTTGGCGAACATATCAGCGAGAAGTACAGCGAGGCAAAGATGGCAGAGTGGGCAGATTATCGTGCGCAGGTGACAGGCTGGGAAATTGACAATTACCTTTATAAAATATAGAGCCTGGATGCAAAGGGGATAGAATTGACAAATATTATTGTTGCATTTCCCAAACAGGATAATGCCCGCAATATCAAAAAAATACTGATGCAGAACGGTCATCATGTCGATGCAGTCTGCAGCACCGGAGCGCAGGTGTTACAGAGCGCCGGTGAACTTGGCGGCGGGATTGTCGTGTGCGGGTATCGTTTTGTGGATATGATGTACACAGAACTGCACGAATATCTGCCGGTACAATTTGAAATGCTGTTGGTTGCGTCTCCTGCAAACTGTGGAAACCGGGATGTGGAGAATCTGGTCTGCCTTGCCACGCCGCTTAAGGTAAACGAGCTGTTAGATACGGTGGAGATGATGGAATATACCATCACCAGGCGCAGAAAAAAGTTGAAGCAGATTCCGAAGGAGCGCACGAAGGAGGAACAGGAGCTGATAAATGAGGCAAAAGCACTTCTGATGGAACGTAACAATCTGTCGGAGGAAGAGGCGCATCGGTACATACAGAAACGCAGCATGGATAATGGAACCGGTCTGACAGAAACAGCCCAGATGATTTTAAGTTTGCTTGCCTGATGAGTGAGAGAGAGGATTGCCGCAGATGCGGCGGTCCTTTTTTTGTAATAGGAAATATCGTTCCTGTTATACAAAAACGCTCCGCGGGGATGCATACCCGTGCGAATAGGAAAAGTCGCAGACAGGAGAATTTTGTTTACCAGGAATCAAAAAGTGCTTGCGGATTGGATTTAAGTATGAGATAATGGGTGACAGAGAGTGGCAATGCGTTGTGTCGTTGGCGACATTTTGAAAGAGAACGAATTCTGCATGGAAGGAATAAGGAGAGAGACATGTACAAGATCAATGATAATTATCAGAAACTTCCGGGAAGCTACCTTTTCAGTACGATTGCAAAGAAGGTAAATGCCTACAGCGAAGCAAATCCGGACAAAAAGATTATCCGCCTTGGCATCGGTGACGTGACACAGCCGATTGCACCGGCAATTATTGAAGCTATGCATAAAGCCGTCGATGAGATGGGGCATGCGGAGACTTTTCACGGATATGCACCGGATCTGGGATATGAATTTCTGCGCAGCGCAATCGTGAAGAACGATTATCAGGCAAGAGGATGCGATATTACGGTTGATGAAATTTTTGTATCGGACGGAGCAAAGAGCGATTCCGGTAATATTCAGGAGATTTTTGCACAGAATAACCGCATTGCAGTGTGTGATCCGGTCTACCCGGTATATGTGGATTCCAATGTTATGGCGGGACGTACCGGTACTTATGATCCGGAGACGGAGATGTGGAGCGATGTGATCTACATGCCGTGTACGATGGAGAATAATTTTGTGCCGGAGTTTCCGAAAGAGACACCGGATATCATCTATCTGTGTCTGCCGAACAATCCGACCGGTACCACCATCACAAAAGATCAGCTGCAGGGCTGGGTAGATTATGCAAATAAGAACAAAGCGGTCATTATTTACGATGCAGCGTATGAGGCTTATATTTCAGAGGAAAATGTGGCGCACTCCATCTATGAGTGTGAGGGTGCCAAGACCTGTGCGATTGAACTGAAGAGTTTCTCTAAGAATGCCGGTTTTACCGGGGTGCGTCTGGGTTATACGGTTGTTCCGAAGGAATTAAAGTGCGGTGAGGTATCGCTGAATGCTATGTGGGCAAGACGTCACGGAACCAAGTTCAACGGTGCGCCGTACATTGTGCAGCGGGCAGGAGAGGCTGTTTATTCCGAGGCAGGAAAGACACAGTTAAAAGAGCAGGTTGCTTACTATATGAAGAATGCGAAAGCGATCAAGCAGGGATTAAGGGATGCCGGTTACACGGTGTTCGGTGGTGTGAATGCGCCGTATATCTGGCTGAAGACACCAGGAGAGATGACATCCTGGGAATTCTTTGACGATCTGCTCGCACGCGCCAACGTGGTTGGAACACCTGGTTCCGGATTCGGACCGAGCGGTGAGGGATATTTCCGGTTGACGGCATTCGGAAGCTATGAGAATACACTGGCAGCGTTAGAGCGCATTAAGATGCTGTAGGAACATCACAACAAAAAGCATTAGACAGAGGAGACATGGCAAGTGAAGACCGTGTCTCCTTTTTGCAAATACAAAGAACGCCGGATTGAGAAAATTTGCTGACGGGTATTGCGTCAAAGGATTTTAGGAAAGGCATCTGTTGATTTCATGAGAGGAGAATTAAGTGCTGTTTCATTCGTTTTCATTCCTTTTGTTTTTCCCGCTGGTGACGGGAATGTATTTTCTGATACCAAAGAGGGCAAAACAGTTATGGCTGCTTGTGGCGAGCTATTATTTTTATATGAGCTGGAATGTGCAGTATGGCTGTCTGATTCTGCTTGTGACCGCAATCGGTTATGGGGGCGGACTTTTGCTGGCACAAAATAAAGTACGACAAGGGAAGAGACGTCTGGCGGTGCTGACCGGCAGCGAGCTTGTGTGTGTCGGAATCCTCTTTTTTTTCAAATATTCTGCTTTTGCAGTGCAGAATATCAACGAATTGCTCCGTGCGGTGGGAAGCGTGCGGGCGTTAAGGGTGCCGGATCTCATTCTTCCGGTCGGAATATCTTTTTACACGTTCCAGACCATCGGGTACCTGATCGATGTCTGGAAAGGGAAGACAGAAGCGGAAAAAAGTTTCCTGCGTTTTGCGCTGTTTGTGTCATTTTTCCCGCAGCTTGTTGCGGGGCCGATCGAGCGGAGCAGCAGTCTGCTTGCACAGCTGCGGGAGCCGGCAGAGTTTGACTATGACAGGGTAAAGGACGGACTGCTTCTGATGCTGTGGGGGTATTTTGAAAAAATGTGGATTGCGGATCGTGCTGCGATTCTGGTCGATCAGGTCTATCAGGATTACCGGAATTATTCCTCCGGCATGCTTGTGTTTGCCACGGTGCTGTTTGCGGTACAGATCTACTGTGATTTCGGCGGTTACAGCCATATTGCCATCGGGGCGGCGCAGGTGCTTGGCATCCGCCTGATGGATAATTTCCGACAGCCCTATTTTGCAGTGAATTGCCGGGAATTCTGGAGACGATGGCATATCAGTCTCTCGAGCTGGTTCCGCGACTATCTGTATTTCCCGCTGGGAGGAAGCCGCGGCAGCAGTGGGAGAACCGCTGTAAACCTGATGATAACATTTCTTGTCAGCGGGCTCTGGCATGGCGCAGGCTGGCACTATGTGGTGTGGGGAGCAATCCATGGAAGCTATCAGGTGGCTGGCAGAGGCATCAGATATGTAAGTGAGGCCGCGCAAAAGAGGCTGCCGGAGAAAAAGATACGTTTTTTTTCGGAAAAAATGCAGGGACTGACGCGCGCTACCCGGATTTGTGTGACATTTATCCTCACGGATTTTGCGTGGCTTTTTTTCAGGGCAGATCATTTGGGACGAGCTGTGGCGATGCTTCGGCGGATTGTGCAAAATGGTAACTGGCTGGGACAGTTTACCGATGGCACATTATTTGGCATGGGGCTTTGCAGACTGGAGGTGTATCAGCTGGCATTTGCCATCGGAGTTCTGCTTGTAGTGGATATCCTGCATGAATCCGGGATTTCCATACGTGCCTGGCTTGCAAAGCAGGTGCTTGTGATTCGCTGGAGTATTTACATGCTGGTTCTTCTGGGATTTGTCGTGCTGTTGCTGCAGAATTACGGAAGAGCGGCGGCGGAGTTTCTTTATTTTCAATTTTAGGAGGAAGGCATGAAGCGTTTTACAAAAAAGTTGATCGCCTTTTTAGGAATATTTGCGGTACTGCTTCTGACCTTTGATCTGTTGTCGGCGACGGAGAGATTTCGCGGTGTGTTTGCCACGTTGACGGACAGCAGTGATTACGAGGAGGGAGCCGAGCGGGAAGTGGCTGCGTATCTTGCAAAGAGCAGAACGCCGGGCAGTTACACGAAGCTGTTGGTCGGTGACAGTGTCTGCGCACAGATGACGGAAGCGTTTTTTGATTGTAATCAACAATACTGTCTGGTCGGAAATAACCGCGCGCTGACCATGGCGGGGGAATATCTTCTGGTAAAAGAATTTCTGGAGACGCATGAGAATGTCTCGGAAGTCTGGCTGATGACGGGACCGGATCTGCTTCAGACGTCGATTGATGCCACATACAGCTATTCTTATGTGGTTCTTCCGTTTTTGCAGGCGGATCTGCTGGGCGAACTTGACGAGGAGACCGCAGAGGAAATGGAGGAGACGTTCGGAAGCTTTTTCCTGAAAAAGCCGGTGGCAGAACTGATCGCCGGTTCGGCGGTAAACCGCAAGCTGTATTTGAATTATGTGAAGGAGCGGGAGGAAGCGGCGAAGAAGGGGAAAAGCGGAGATGACCGGACAGACGGCATGTCTGATCTGGCAGAGCGCTATCTGCGGAAAATTTACGAATTGTGCGACACGCAGGGGGTGGCATGCTATCTGATCCCCGATCCGCTGGCAGATACACCGGCGCGCCGCAAGCAGGTGGAGCAGATCCGGCAGGATTTTGAAACACGGGGATTGGAGCGGCTTTTCCCGGATTATTTTTCTGAAATTACCTATTATCCGGCGGACCAGTTTTCGGACGGAATTCATTTTGGCAGACCGTACAATACAAAGGAAGTGTACCGCGAAAAATTAAGAGAACTGTATCTGGACAGAGGGTATCTGGATGGATTTCAAATATGAGCCAGGAAGGATTCCGATTCCTGCTTTGTGCAGAATGCAAGCGCAAAGAAGTGGAGAGAATTATAGCCGGGCAGCAGTATGGCATCAATGCGGCACTTGCAAGAAAATGATAAAAAGCTTGACAAAGCTCCATATCCATGTATAATACAAAATGCAAATGAGTTGCAAATGCATGCGGATTGCAAAAACGAATGAGTTGCAAATGTGTGCGGCATGCAGGTGGGATGACGCATTGGGAAGCGCTATGACAGCGCCAGGGAGGAATGATTTTATGCTGGATGTATTATTGGATACAGTGCTTGACAGCGTCAGGCTTTTGCCGTTTTTATTTTTGACCTATCTTTTTATGGAGGCATTGGAACATCATACGGGAAGCAGGCTGAGCCGGAAGATACAGTCCGCTGGAAAATGGGGACCTGTGTGGGGCGGTCTGCTCGGTGTGATTCCGCAGTGCGGGTTTTCGGCAGCGGCATCGAGTCTTTTTGCCGGAAGAGTCATTACAGTCGGAACGCTGGTCGCCATCTATTTGTCCACTTCGGATGAGATGCTCCCGATTCTGATTTCGGAGTCGGTGCCGGTGGCGACGATTGTGAAAATTCTTGGCAGTAAGGTGATCATTGCCGTGTTGTCCGGTCTGATCGTGGAACTGGTATATGTGAGACTTTTGAAGAAGCAGGAAAAAGAGATGGATATTCATGTCGTGTGTGAGGAGGAGCATTGTCATTGCGAGGATGGGATTGTGGTTTCCGCGTTTAAGCATACGGTAAAGATCTTTTGTTTTATTTTCCTGATTTCACTGGTATTAAACGGTGTGATCGGGCTGATCGGAGAGGAAACGCTGGCGGGACTGTTTTCCGGACTTCCGGTTGTGGGAGAGCTGATTGCTGCCCTCGTGGGGCTGATCCCGAACTGTGCGTCGTCCGTTGTAATCACACAGTTGTATCTGGATGGAATTATCCGGTCGGGCGCCATGATGGCAGGACTTTTGGTGAATGCCGGTGTGGGATTTCTGGTACTGTTCCGGCTGAACCGCGACTATAAGCAGAATGCGGCCATCATCGCTACCATGTATGTGCTCGGTGTGCTCTGGGGTGTCATGATTGAAGCATGTGGAATTGTATTTTAGGAGACAGGGATATGGTTTCACAGACTTTTGCCGAAGCGTAAAAATGTGATATAATGTTCGCGAAGGCAAAAGTGAGCATGGAGCAAAGACGGACGCGCATGCTTGCATGCGTCGGGCGGATATGTTCCATGTGAACATGCCCGCGAGTCCGGGAAAACGGAGTTTTTCCGGACTTTTGCCGAAGCGTAGTTGATATAATGAACTCTGACGAGTTCATATTAGAAGTTCCTGCGGAACTTCGGATGCGCAGAAGTCGGCGCAGAAAAGATGATATAATGAAAATAGATGCAGTTGCGGAGGGATGAGATGGCAGGAAGTGGATATGCGACAAACAGCCGCAGAAAGATTCTTGATTTTTTAAAAAGCAACAGTGACCGGACCGTGACAGCGGCGGATATCGATCAATATCTGAAGCGAAACGGCGATGCCGTCAATATCACGACGATTTACCGTTATCTGGATAAGCTTGCCACAGACGGCACCGTCATGAAATATGTGGCGGAGGCGGGAGGAAAGGCAGTGTATCAGTACGTGGAACTGGGACAGCACTGCGAGGAGCATCTTCATCTGAAATGTGTCAAATGTGGATGCATCATTCATCTCGACTGCGGATTTATGGATGAGATTGCAGAGCACATCCAAAAGGACCACGGATTTCAGCTACAGTGCAAAAATTCTATATTATACGGTATCTGTAAAGATTGCAGACGGGAATAGTCTGCAGTCTTTTTTTATATAATGAACAAAACGACCATGACAGTGAGGAATGGAAAACGGAACAGAAAGGAATGGAGAGAAGCAGGCGGATCCGCTCGGCCGTGATCCTTGAGGCGGTATTGCTTTTTTTGATGGGAGTAATCCTCTGGGAGAATGGAAAGTTGCCGCAAAAATCAGCCGTGGAAACAACGGCGGACGGCTATATCAAATGGGTAGATTTTAATGTGTCGTATGAGGCATTGTCTAGGGCATACGAGTATGACATAAGCAGTTACGGAGAAAAACAGCATCTTGACTGGATTGATCTTCTGGCGTACGTCGGGGCAAAGAACGGCGGAGATTTTGGAAACGGAGCAACGGAGGACATGCGTACCGCCGCTGAAAAAATTCTCTGCGGGGAGGATACGATGGAGCGTATGACCGCAGATATGAAGATGTTTTCCTATTACAGGGAGGCATACGGAGCGGTTCTTGGCGGTATGGTCGGTGAATATGAGATCCAGGAAAAGGAGGATGGGGCATATGTAAAAAAGTATGGTCTGAAAGCATTTTCGCCGATCGCAAAAGGGTTTGAGTACAGTGATTATGATGATTTCGGAGTGTCAAGAAGCTATGGGTATCAGAGGCAGCATCTGGGGCATGATATGATGGGGCAGGTCGGAACCCCAATCAGAACGAAAAGTAGAAAGACGTTAAAAAGTAACGTCGAGATGATCGCCATCGAAAACACAGGACTTTACGATGGAGCGGATCAGTTCGTTAATTTCGGTATAACTCATGGAGTCCATATTGTCAAGCAGATTGCATATCCGGTGATACACAAATTCTTTTGTCTCGGCGGACAATGCCACCCGGCGGTTGCGCTGCTCGGCAGTGCGAAGCTTCTTTTCAAGGACAGACTTTTCTTTGTCCAGAGCTTCCAGTTCAGCAATGATATACTTTGCCGCGGCAGAATCGGCGCTGCCGGAGAGCGCATTCATCAGATTCCGGATGGAGTCGGTCGTCTTTTTCAGATCCGCGCGCATTTTGCCGGTATCAACGTAAGAGACGTTTTCCTCAAGTTCAATGCTGTCCGGAGACAGCTTAATCTTTTTTAATTCCTGCAAAAAACGGTCGTCAATGTCATCTACCCGCGTATAGCCGGTATCGCAGGCGGACACTCCCTCACGCGCCATTTTGGGGCAGTAGTAATAGGAGAACAGGCTGCCGTTCTTTTTGTATGTACGGATATTCATTTTCACGCCGCACTTGCAGCGGAGTGTGCCTTTTAAAATCCCGGCTTCGTACTTGGCGTACCGGGTGGATTTGTTCTGACCAAGGCGCTTCTGGATGGCGATCCAGTCGGTACCGGAGAGGATCGGATCATGAATGCCGATGGCGATCGAGTAGGTATCTTTTCTGACGGTCGTTCCGTTGGACTGCGTGGTGCGGCCGTAGCCGATCAGTCCGTGCCTGCCGTCGAAGAGTGCCGGATCAGGAAGCTTGTAGCCTTTTTCCAGAAAGTAGTAGTACGCGTCCATATCGTTGGCGCAGTAGACCGGATTGGTGAAGAGGTTGTATAGCTTGCTGCAGCTGTAAAAAGCATCCCGTTCCGTGCGGATTCCCTCCTGCCGCAGCGTATGTTCCAACTTGGTGATGGACGTGCCGGAGAGCATGAGGGAGAAGATATACTTTACCGTCTTGATCCGCTGCTCGTCCACGATGAGATAGGAGTGCGTCTTATCGCCTATTTTCTTGCGGACGGATGTCATACCCGGCGGCAGGGTGCCGCCCGTCCACTTCCCGGCTTCCCCCAGGCTTGCCATATTGTCCGCAACACGCTCTGCGGTGTTCTCGCGCTCCAACTGTGCAAATGCCGAGAGGATGTACATAACGGTCCGTCCCATCGGTGTAGAAGTGTCAAAGGATTCTTTTACCGACAGGAAAGAGACATTGTGTTGCTGCAGCGTCTCATAGATCTCGGAGAAGTCCTTGACGCTTCGGCTGATACGGTCCAGCTTGTAGACGATGATGATATCGAGTTCGTCCGCCTTGACATCCGCCATCAGTTCGGTAAAGGAAGGGCGGTGCGTATTCTTCCCGGAGAACCCCTCGTCCTTGTCGTAGATTCTGAAATCCAGTTTCTGATCCTTGAACATCAGCCGGGCGTAGTCCTTGCACGCCGTGATCTGCACCTGCACCGAGTCACTGTTGTCCCGGTAGACCGATTTTCGCGGATAGATTCCGATTCTAAGCATAGTATCACTCCTTTGTTCCTGTACAGTGTATGTAAAAATAGGTATAAAAATAACAGCCAGCAAAGAACGGGTGTTCCGCTTGCACTTGGCTGCTCCGAATGATACAATATGCTTGTTGAGGGCTTTCGTATCATTCGAGAGCGTGACCGTCCTGCTTTGGAGTGGGGCGGTTTTATTTGACAAAAATATAGGGTAGACATATAATATACTTAACGAGGCAGCCGGAAGGTGAGTGCACTTCACCCGACCCGGCGAATTTAATACTAAGTTATCAAGAGATAGCCGTTCCTAAACTTTGACGAGAGCAGGACGGCTATTTCTTATGTTTTCTACGGGTATCTATGTAAGTCAGTATCGCCACCAACATGATGACGAAGGTAAATAAGTCATTCCATGAAACCATAATAATCATCCTTTCCGTAAGGCTCGGATCAGATGAGAGCACGTCCTCCAGCTGCCTGGGTAAGCATATTATATTGTCAAGGTGCAGTGACTAATTAAAAGGTAGTTCTTCGTCAACCTCATCTGGAATATCCATAAAATTGTCTTTGGTATATTCTACATAATTCCAAGGTTTTAATAAATCTGAATCAAAAAAAGAACTAGGGCATCCGCACATAGGGCAGTATCTTGCATTTGATGGTAATACATCTGAATTTATACAATCATCGTTTATGCATTTATTTACTAAATGGCGTCCGCATATTTGACAAAAGTCTCCGTCAATGTCGGTGTCTTCATTGTGACAAACGGGGCATTCTTTTAATTTCCCGTTTTCATAGGTTTCTTTTAAAGAATATTTCATGTTATCTCCATCTCCCCATTCTAAAGTATTTTTTTCGCCACATATAGGGCAGTGCTTTCCATATCTCTGAATTAAACCAGCACCACAGTTTTTGCATTTTCGTTTGTAGATGAAATTATAATATAGATGAAAGATACGGTTATCATACTCATCTTGTGCATTTACATGTGATTGCCACTCCATAAATTCATGATAGCGACGTTTAGCTGCCGGTTCGGATATTTTACACATAAGCTTAATGTAATTTGCATTTTTTATTTGAAAACCAAGCAGAGCGGCATGTGGAACTAAAATAAGCGAAGCAAAATAATCCGCCTCTTCTTCAAGTTCATTATATTCATATGTGGATAACTCATTTCTAAAGATTCTAGTTTTTTTATGTTCAATATGATGTTTAAGTACTACATGCCCTAATTCATGTGCGATATTCCAACGATATCTATAAGATGAAGTTATATTTAGATCAATATCATTATAATAGATAATGTAAAAATCTGCATTGGCATAGTAATCGGTACAGGCATCTTTGGTTCCAGCAAAATTTAACATGTTAGGGTATGAAAGATTCATTTTTTTCATGTGTTTGCTGTATTTTATCAGACGAATATTTTCAAAACTGCGTGTTAACTCTTTTATTTTTATAGGAATAAAAGAATTGCCATAATGAACAAGCGTTTTATATACAGCTTCTTTTATTTCTTTTCGCCGCTCTAAAGATATGTTAGTCTGGGTCATCTTCACCATCATCCTCGAAATAAGCTGAAAAAGAACGTGTTAACATATCCATCATAAATTTTTTATCTGCTTCTGGCATTTTTTGCCTAGCACGTTCAATACGTCTGACATCTGGATCTAGGTGCTGTTGCGTATCATTTGAGGAAATAGTTTCATCCCATCCCATTATGATAGCAGGTGATATATCAAGTGCTTTCGCAAGTTTTACGATTTTATCTCTTTTCATATTTGCAATATCTCCGCTTTCCCAACGTGAAATAGTCGCGGCAGATACACCTACTAAATGTCCAACATCATCAAGAGTAAGTTGCTTTTCAAGTCTTCTATTTTTCAAAACATCTTTTACATCCATAGGTTTTCACCCCTTTTTCTTTGTGCCTTAATTATAAGGTTACTATTGCAAAAATGCAATACGAAAATGCAAAAAATATAAAAAAATTGCAAAAACGTATTGCGTTTGCGTAAAACATGTGCTATATTGAATTTACGGAAACGTAAAACAAAGGAAAGGAGAGAATAGGAGTTGTTTAACAAATTGAAGTTTAAGGCAGCAGTAATTGAAAGTGGGAAAACAATCGCAGATGTGGCAGAATACCTTAATATTAACGAATCTACACTATATCGAAAAATTAATGGGACAAGTGAATTTAGTAGGGATGAGATACAGAATATCTGTGTCTTTCTTAAGTTGGATTCTCCACTTGAAATTTTTTTTGCAAAATAACTTACGTAAACGTAAAAAAAGAGGGTGATACTATGAACATTCCAAGATACATGACACCACAGGAAAGAGAAGCGTATCGCATCGGATATGAACGTGGGAGACAGGAAGGTCTTAAAAAAGCATCATTGCTTATTCAGTTGGTGGCATCAGACAGTAACGATTTTAAGGAGAGTATTCTCCAGAACAGCAAAGAAGCTGTTGAGTTGAGAAAAATTTTTACAGGGAAAGGAGAGTAAAATGAGTAACTTAATTAACATCGACATGGACACGCAGACAGTGTCAGCAAGAGAGTTGCATGAAAAATTGAATATTGGAACAGCATTTAAAGATTGGTTCCCAAGAATGGCTGAATATGGATTCGTAGAAGGCGCAGATTTCAACATGCTCAAAATTGAGCGGGTTCAAATGGAAGGAAGCAGAGAAGTAAGGCGAGAGGTTACAGATTATAACATTTCTGTTGACATGGCAAAACAGATTTGCATGATTCAGAGAACACCAGAGGGCAAAGTAGTGCGTCAGTACCTCATTGACTTAGAGAAAGCATGGAACACACCAGAGCAGGTATTTGCCAGAGCATTAAAGATGGCAGATCAGACAATCAGCAGTTTAAAAGACAGATGCAAATTCCTTGGTGGACAGGTTGTAGAACAGCAGAAAGTTATTGAAGAACTTCAACCAAAGGCATCCTACTATGACATGATTCTCCAGTGCAAAGATTTGATTGCTACGACAGTCATTGCAAAGGACTATGGGATGTCGGCAAAGAAATTCAATGCGATGCTTCATGACATGGGAATCCAGTTCAAGCAGGGCGACACATGGGTTCTTTACTCAAAGTACCAGGGGAATGGTTACTTAAAGGCGAAAACTCATAATTATGCAGATGCCGATGGAGTGCAACACTCCAAGGAACATTCTTATTGGACGCAAAAGGGACGATTGTTTCTTTATGATTTCCTTAAGCAGAATGGCATTCTTCCGTTAATTGAAAAAGGACAGGCGGCGTAAGGGATAGCAGAGAATAAAAGACACAGCATCATCTGTCCAATTATCTGGACAGTAAATAAGAAGGGAGAGTGAAGAATGAAAGCAGCACCGGAAGTTAATAAACCAGTAATAGAAGAAACGCTCCAAAGCATTGATGGTACCTTGAAGCGTATCGAGGAGTTACTTAGTAATAAAAGTGATGTCACGGTTATTACAAGCAGAATTATGGGAGGTATGACTGAAGCATTGGAGAAAACCCAAAAGGAACTTTCTAAATCGGGTCCGAAGCATCATTGGGATTAGCAAAACCTATTCTTCTTGCGGGTTTAGTTTTATCTTCGCGCTCAATAGATGTGAGTAAGAAATTGAGCTGGCTGGCGTGTTGAATTAGTTGGGATTTTTTCCCATTTACCAAACCATAAAAATAGAGGATATCGGGGTTTTGATAAGATACGTTTGTGACAATCATGGTGATTGACGTTCCAAATGAAGCTAAACGGAGTGCAATTTCATGGTCGTCATCAAGGGTTGCTTCAAAATCATGAATTTGTTCAAGAATTTTTTCATATTTCCAGTCAGCGTGGTTATAGTCACGAATGGAGATGGGAGTAAGAAAATTATCCATGTATAGTCTCCTTTCATAATACTCGGACGCGGCAACGTCCTGTAAGGAGATTGTACCACACATGAAGAATAGCATACAAGAATAGTTTAACAGCGGAGGAGATGATGCACAAAGCAGGAAAGGGTACAAGCAGGCTGTCATATGATTTAACGGAGGTGGAAATGTATGGCAAAGAGAAAGAAAAAGGAGATTACCTGCAGCGTAACGATAACCGAGGGAGCATCGGAACGGCTTACCAAGGCATTGGTTAAGATTCATTATCAGCGGAAGCGTGATGAAGAGATGCGCGGGATAACGAAGGATGAAACCGCTTAGGCGGTAGCGGCGGACAAGCCATAAGAAAGGAGTGAGAACGTTGAAAAGGATAGGCAAGATCATTACGGCGGTCGGAATCGGCATAATGTTTTTCGGTGGAATGTGTGATGCAGACGGCATTTATTATTACTACCTCATTGCCGTGATTGCGTTAGGCGCGTTGGTATCATTGGCGGGCTTGGCGATCATGTCGGTGGAGCTGCGCAGAGCCGAGCGGCGGAAAGCATGTTTTTACTTTATCCGCAGACGGGACAGGCTGGATGCGGATGTGGAGTTTATCGATTTGGACAAAAAAATAGCACCCTGATAACTTTGGCGAGTACAGGTGCTATTTACCGTAGGAATACATAAGTATTTCTGCGTTTATTGTAACACTGACGTGGAGGATATGTCAATGTACGAGTATCAATGTAGGTGCTGCGGTTGCATGATGGACCCGGGCGAAGGCCGGAATGGTATGTGTGATGACTGCGTTACCGGGGAGACAGAACGGCAGCGCCGCGAAGAGAAGATGGAGTGGATGATCCGGGCAACGGATTGGACGCAGCTGGAAGTGGAGGATTTTTTGAATGAAAGCAAGGTTATGTAACAAGGACATGTGCAATCTCGTGGATGTGTTGCGGGAATTGCCGGAAACACTGGAAGGGGTCGGCGTTGCGGGAATTGCCACTATTACCGTTACGGACGACGGGAGCATTAGCGGGGTGCTGGCTGTTTCGCCAGAGACAGCAGTGAGACTTAAGATCAGTGACAATGGCGACAAAGGAGAGTGGGAGTATATCGATGATTGAGATCGCGCCGGATGCGCCGGACTGGGATGAATACGAAGCGGAGCAGGAGCGGGCACGCCGGCATAGAAAGAAACTGGCAGCAATATACGACCGCGATGAGCGGTTTAGAGAAGAAAAGGAGATAGAAGATGCAGGAAATTAACTTATTAGTAGAGCAGAAAGACGGAAGTATCGAGACAAACTTTGAAGAGATCAAGGTAGCCCTTGCGGCAGGACTGGAGGAGTACAAGGGGATGGTGTTTACCGCAGAATCCCAGCCGGAAGCAAAAAGGACGGTGGCAAGCCTGCGTAAGCTGAAAAAGGCCATGAACGACAGGCGAATTGAGATCAAGAAAACTTTTATGGCGCCGTATACCAATTTTGAAGCGCAGGTCAAGGAACTGGACAAGCTGATCGATGAACCGATCGACTTTATCAGCGGGCAGATCGAGGAGTTTGAGCGTAGGCGCGTGGAAGCAAAGAAAGCGATGATCTGTGAAATCTATACCGGGATTATGGCGGAGCATGGAACCGTGATGGAGTATCTGCCGCTGGATCGCATCTATGACAGCAGATGGGAGAATTCCACGACCGCGCAGAAAGCTATCACAGAAGCCATCACAGCACATGTGGAGCATGTAGAGAAAGATCTGGACACTATCCGGGCGATGGAATCGGAGTTTGAGGATAAAGGCCTGGCGAAGTATAAGGCAACGCTGGAACTGTCAGATGCCATTGCAACCATGAATCAGTACCAGAAGCAGAAGGAAGTAATTCTGCGGAGACAGGCAGAGGGAGAGCAGAGAAAGGCAGAAGAGGAGGCACGCCGGGCGGCAGAGGAAGAGCAGAGAAAAGCTGCTTTGGTGCATGAAGAACCGGTTGTACCGGAAGTTGTGCCGGATGTTGCTCTGGAGGAAGAAAAAGAGGTGCGGTCTGCTCCGGCGCCGGCGGGAACCGTACGGTATGAAGTAATTGCCGATCCGTTCCAGATCGCACAGCTTGAATCTGCTATGCGCGAGTATGGAATTGAATTCCGGAGGGTATAAGCATGGCAGAATCAGCAAGAAAAATGAATATATATGAAGCGATCTCTCGGTGCATGGAAGAGATCGGGGCGGTTGGTAAAGATGCAGTGAATAAACAGCAGGGCTTTAAGTACCGCGGAATTGATGCGGTCATGAATGCAATCAATCCGGCGCTGGTAAAGAATCATGTTTTTATTGTTCCGGAAGTATTGGAACAGCAGAGACAGGAGCGAACCACAAATAAGGGTGCGGTTCTGATCTATTCCATCTGCCGGATAAAATATACGTTCTATGCAGAGGACGGCTCGTCTATTGAAGCAATCACAGTTGGCGAGGGCATGGACAGTGGAGATAAAGCAACCAACAAGGCAATGGCGATTGCATTTAAATATGCATGCTTTCAGGTATTTTGCATTCCGACCGAGGAGATGAAAGACCCGGACGGCGAGACACCGGAACCAGTTGCACCAGCACCGCAGTTTACACCGGCGACAGCAGAGCAGTTACATAAAATCAATAGATTTGTGGATGCCTATGCTGAAATGTGTGAGAACGCAAATGCGGTAGATATCGTGAACCAGCTTAAGAAAATGTACAATTTTTCCGGTACATCTGATATTTCTACGGAGCTGGCAAACAAGCTGATCAAACAGGTAGAGACCTGGTATAAGAAAAGGAAAGAAGCTGATGCCTGATGGAGACTACCGGAAAGCTAACTGGTGCAAGCCGGACATTTGATGGACGAGGCATCATCCTCACGTTTGAGGTTGACGCTTCGGCAGCCGGTCAAATTGAAAATTTACAGAATCAGGACAAGCTAAAAATAAAAGCTGTCAGATATACGCAGAAACGGAGCCTTGATGCAAATGCTTACTTTCGTGTGTTGGTTGGAAAAATTGCTGACGTACTCACGATTTCAAAGGCAAAAGCTAAAAATGTTCTGATCTGTAAATATGGACAGCCCGAATATCTTCCAGATGGAAATATTTTCTACTATCAGTCAAACGCACCAGAAGAATATATGTGGGAACAGGAAACGATCCATGCAATGCCGGTTCGGCATGACGGAAAACTGACTGTATATAAAATCTATCGCGGGAGTCATACCTATGACACGAAAGAAATGTCGGTTCTGATTGACGGAACGGTAGCGGGTGCAAAGGAACTTGGAATAGATACCATTACGCCAGCAGAACTACAGGAAATGAAAGAGCGGTGGGGAATATGAAGCGATTATGGAGCGTATTTACGGATGATATGGAGCATTGCTATTTTACCGGCGCGGCGCCGGTTGAACGCCATCATATTTTCCCGGGTAATCCGAACCGGAAGAATAGCGAGAAGTATGGATTTGTCATACCGCTTCGTCCGGATCTGCATCCGAATGGAACGCAGGCGGGGAAGAATGCCGCTGAAATGGATCTGAAGCTTAAGCAGATGGCACAGGAATATTTTGAAAGCCATTACGGAAGCAGAGAAGAGTTCCGGCGGATATTCGGGCGGAGCTGGTTATAGGGTTGAAACACCCGCCTGCGGGCGAAAGAAACCGATCATGCGGAGACTTATTATATCACGAACTGTCGAAGCCATGATGATACCTCCGGGGTCGTCCCGGAGGGGAAAGGGGAAGAAAATTGAATTTAGAGCAGAGAACGATTACTTCATTGGAAGTTGCAGATATGGTAGGAAAAGACCATTCAAAATTATTGAGAGATATCAGAAATTATACGGAGCAGTTAGGACAAGCCAAAATTGGACAGTCCGATTTTTTCACAGAGAGTACATACCGGAACAGCCAGAATAAAGAACAGCCGTGCTATCTGGTTACGAAGAAAGGCTGCGAGTTCATTGCACACAAGCTGACTGGGGTTAAGGGAACGGAATTCACGGCGAAGTATATCAATCGTTTCCATGAAATGGAAGAGGCGCTGGACCCGTACAGAGGGATTTCGCCAGAACTGGCAGCTGTCATTGCTGTAGATAAACGGGTGACGGGCATGAACGTAAGACTCGACCACATTGAGAACGATATGCCGCTGTTCGGTGCAGAATCGGATGAATTGTCGGCACATATCAGACGCAGAGGTGCGGAACTTCTCGGCGGCAAGAAAACGGAAGCATATCTGGACAGTATGATCCGGCAGAGAGTGTATCGGGATATTTACAACCAGCTTCGCCGGGAATTTGGAATCTACGATGATGAGGGCAGGATGAAGAGTTACAAGGCATTGAAGAGAAAGGATCTCGCGGATGCACATGAATTTGTTGACTGCTATACGCTTCCGGCGTACCTGGTGGATCAGATCAATGATTGTAATGCACAGATGCGGATGGGTGGTGCGGATGGAGTATAAGTTCACGATCCCGGGGCGGCTGGATGGTTTGAATGAATACACCGCCGCCAACCGGACGAATCCACACAAGGGCGGACACATGAAGCAGAAGAATGAGGACGGAATCATCTGGCAGATCCGGCGGCAGCTTCCGGGTATTGGCACTATTGCGGCACCTGTACTGATCTATTACCGGTTTTTCGAGAAAGATCGGCGCCGGGATAACGACAATATTTTGTCCTGCGCGGCCAAGTTTGTGCAGGACAGCTTGAAAAAGGCATGGGTTATCAAGGACGACAACCAGAGATGCATCCCGCACTTCTATTTCGATACGTTTGTGGATAAGGAGAATCCGAGGATTGAAGTGACGATCACGGAACTTACCGCGGAACAGGCGAAAATGACGCTGAAAGATCTGCTTAAGGACTTAGAAACGGGGTGATGGCTTGGCAGACGGAAAAAGCAGTTTTGTCCTGTATACGGAGTATCTGCGGCACATACAGAAAATGAGCATGGATCAGCGCGGAGAACTATTTACCGCGATTCTGTGCTATGCGGCGGGCGAATCTGTACCGGAACTTGATGCGGCGGCAGATATGGCATTTAGTTTTATCCGCGAGCGAATGGATCGGGACAATGCGGCGTACATGGAAAAGGTTGAGAAGCGCAGGGAAGCCGGTAAACTTGGCGGCAGACCTAAAGCAAATGCTTATGATGAAAACCAAACAAAAGCAAAAAAAGCAAATGGTTTTTCTGAAAAGCAAAATAACCCTGATACTGTTCCTGTTACTGATACTGTACCTGTTATTGAAAAAGAGAGTAAAGAGAAAAGCATGCGCTTTTCCCCGCCCACTCGTCAGAACGTAGCAGAGTATTGTGCAGAAAAGGGATATAGCGGCTTTGATGTGGAGAGATTTCTTGACTATTACACTTCTAACGGGTGGATGGTTGGTAAAAACAAAATGAGAGACTGGAAAGCCGCGGTTAGAAACTGGGCGCGGGCAGGCACAGCCCCCAAACCCAAGAATACCAGTGGGAATAAGTTCAATAATTTCAGCCAACGGGACTACGATTACGATGCGTTGGAAGCGGAGTTGCTTAATTCGACACCACAGGGAGGATGAAATGGAGAGAAGAAAAAGAACGAGCATGTATGACCCGTACCGAGAGGATATTGTGGCAGCGCTCGAAGCAGGCAAGACGATCAGAGTTGTGGAAAAGTGAGATAAAAAAGTGAAGGAAGGTGTAAATAAGTGAGTAATGCATTGGCAAGAAAGAGAAAGCGTATGCAGCCGTTGGGGTATACCAAAGATGAACTGCTTCGGATGCAGCGCTATGCAAAGACAGAAAGCAATACCAATGATCTGATCGAAGAATCTTTTTTGAATATTCGGTTGATTTCATTTCAGATTCTTCATGACAAGTTTGGATTTGGATATAAGAGACTGATGAAAGTTGAAAAGATCATAACGGAATATTTGAACACAACGGCGGCAGGCGGATTATCGACAGAGCAGTTGCAGTTTTACATGAGAGAAAAGTGTGGAATTGATGTGAAAGCAGAAGCAAACAGGGTTCCTTTTAGAGAAGGCTTTTCCCTGGTCGAAAGGAAAGTTGCCCCGGGTTCCATGCAGACCGCCGGAAAATTTCTGGCAGCATCGATCTGTAATTACTATGCGCTTCTTGGTGTATGCCTTAAGACGGGATTTAATTTCTCAAAAAGGCAGGTGGCGGAGACGCTGGAATGGATCAGATATTACATCAACAGCCTTGCAACAGGGTATGAAACGATGACAGGTATCGCAAGTGTAATGGAACAGGAGTGTAAATACTGCGATCCGAGGTTTATAGGAAAGACATATGAGGTGTGAATATGCATAGAGACAGCAAGGAGCGCCGCAGGCGCATGGTGGAAATCAGTGAGAAGATGACACACCCAAGCAAGCATGTGAGCGAGGATGCGATTAAAAGGTTTCGGGAGACACCGTATCAGCTACGGTGCGGAAGGGTGCAGGGAAAATGAATGTCGATAAATGATGCCATAGAAATATTGGAAAAAGCTATAGAAGCCCAAAAAGATAATAGAGATATGCTCCAAGCTTTAACAAAAGCTGTGAAAGCATTGCAGATATGCAGGGACGCAAAAATGAAACAGCAGCCAAGAAAAGTGGCAACCAGGTATGCGCGGAAAGAATTCTACTGCCCTGCATGTAAAAAACATATACGTGACATCTACAGAAATAAAGGCAGATATTCATTTTGCGATGTATGTGGTCAAAAAATAGATTGGAGATAAAGACACGGAAGGAAGAAAAAAAGATGCCGAAGTGCAAGAACTGCAATAACTTATATAATCTGTCAAATAAAGATGATGTAATTGTCGGTAAGCGGTGTCCGAAGATTAACGATAGTCCGCATTTAGACATGGAACGCGACTGCAAGCATTATAAAGCCATGACCAATGCAGACCGGATCCGGAGCATGACGGACGAGGAACTGGCAAAATGGTTTGATGCTGTGACGAAAGACATACTTGGTGGAAGCACTTGGGATAAAAAAGGATGGCTTAAATGGCTTAAGGCAGAGAGTGAGGGATAGCATGGAGAGATTAACAGAAAGGAATCCATTATGGATTGATGATGAACTGTGGGAAAGGGCATGTGAACCGGATTGCGAGGAAATAGATGCCGTATATCGGAAACTCAAAGACTACGAGGATGCCGAGGAGCAGGGATTGCTTCTGCGGTTGCCGTGCAAGGTGGGAGATACCGTATGGGTAGTTACTTCTCCGTTTAATGTGTTTGATGGCATTGAATATGATGAAAATATGAAAGATGAAGTGTATGAAGCTTTTATTTCTAGTGTAACTTTCTATGAATGCGGGGAGCAATATAGAATTTATGCAAAAGCAACAAATCACTTTATCGGAGCGTATTTTAGAAAATGCGATTTTGGGAAAACCGTATTCCTTACAAAAGAGGAAGCCGAAGCCAAGCTAAAAGAAATGGAGAACAGTCATGAGTGATTTTTTGAGATTTTTTGACAAGGTTGCATACAAATATAAGTTACATCTAAAGTTACATCTAAAGTTACATCTAAGCATTGCATACAACAAGGTTGCTGATTGGGGAATTTATATTTACAGAAGCGGGCGCGGGGAGAACGGAAAAGATCTTGTGATCGTAAATGTATCGGATTGTGACATGGAGCTGTGCTTTGCCAGAGCGCAGTTGCAGTTGAAAGAGTGGTTATTGGAAAACGAGGGAGGATATTAAGCTATGACGGAGAATGAAGCAAAAATTTTTATTCAAAACGCGATGGAGCAGTCAAAAAATGTATTGGCGGAACTGATGCTAATAATGCCAAAGGTATTTGCGGCTAAAAGAAAGAGCCTGGGTGAGTATTACAGTAATTTGGAGAACTGCAAAAAAGAAATTCAGTCATGTGAAGTAGCAATCAAGGCACTGGAAGAGGTGCAGCGCTGGCACACATCAGTAATCAACCCTAAAATCAAAAATGTGTTCGCAAATACTTCTACACAGATTTGCCAGAACTGCGACCATAAAGATGAATATATCGAGGAGTTGGAAGCTGAGGTTGAGCCGTATCGAGCATTAGAAAAACGCCTTACGGAAATGTTCGGCGGAGAACTATCCCTTGAGGACGTAACGGATGAACTGGAACGATATCTGAAAGAACCGGATAACACGCATCCAATAAACGCCAAAATCCTTACCTACGAGGATGCGGAAGCTTGGGATACTTACCGCGCAATCGGCACGCCGGAAGAATGCCGGGCGGCTGTGGAGAAGCAGACAGCGATTCCAAGAGAACTCATTGAAGGAAAGTACTTCTGCCAAAAGTGTCATAACCTAATGCCTTATCCGGGATATTGTGGGTGCGGGCAGAAAGTGTATTGAGAGGAGGGCGAACGATGGGAAGACTAATTGATGCGGATGATGTAAAGAAAATGATTTCTGATACGTTTGAGAAAGAAAAGGATATTATAAATAGCTTTTGGAAAATGGGTACGTTGATGGACAAAGTCGACGAAATTCCTACCGCCTACGATGTGGATTCGGTTGTGGAGCAGTTAGAGAAAGAAAAGAATCCGCTCTACAGAGAGGATGGGAGTCTGATGGGGGAAAGAACAGTGATCAAAATTGACAAGGCAATCGAGATCGTGGAAGGCGGTGGAGTAGATGGCTAAGTGGAATGCGGACGTAGGTTTACAACTAACGATTGACTATGATGACATTGAAGCTGATACAGAAGCGGAAGCCATTCAGATTGCGAAAGAGAGGGCATTAGAAGATATCGAATGGAATAACTGCGACTGTGATGCGAGCAATCCGATTGTGTATTACTGCCAGGAGGAAGAAACGGAGGAAGCGGAGGATGAGTAGAGCGTTACCGATTTTATTCAATACTGAGATGGTTCGGGCGATTTTGGATGGTCGGAAGACTTGCACAAGGCGAGTTATCAAATTGCCGGAAAATATGGATGGTGTACCGGTTGGAAAAAGCGGAGATAGCAGTAATCCGCTTGGGTTCATGTATCCTGGTGGTATTAAAAGACCGCCATATCAGCCGGGAGATATCCTCTACGTTCGGGAAACATGGTGTGCGCTTCCGGTAAATGAAGCCGGTCATATGCGTGGTCACTCTATTTATTATTATAGAGCTGATGGAGATCTGCGACCGGAAGGATGGCGTGGTAAGTGGCGCCCGTCCATTCACATGCCGAAAGAAGCGGCACGTATCTGGCTTAAGGTTACGGATGTGAGAGTGGAGCGGTTGCAGGATATAACACCAAAGGGGGCAGAAAGCGAAGGTGTTGGAAACCTTTTCTATGATGATATCGGATACGGTGAAAAAAATTATGGAACAGAAGTAGACACAGAGTACGGGATTGCAAAGGAGCAATTTGCTTGGCTGTGGGAATCAACCATCAAGAAATCCGACCTTGACCGGTATGGTTGGGATGCAAATCCGTGGGTTTGGGTTATCGAATTTGAGCGGTGCGAGAAACCGGAAGGAGTGTGAGGTATGGCTAAAGCAGTATTGATTATGGATATGCCGGAACAGGTATGCCAGAAATGCACATTGTGCTATGAGACAGAGAATGATGACGAATATCTGTGCTGTGCGACAGGGAAACTTGTACCAGACGGAGCAAAGCCGGACTGGTGCCCGCTCCGGGAGTTGCCAGAGAAATCAGATCATCCAGAGCATTGTGACAATGGAAGGTTCGATGCAGGGTGGAACGAATGCTTAGATGCCATAGAGGGAGGTGCACATGGGAAAGAGCAGAGCGAGTAAGCTGAACGGCTACCGGAGTGCGGTAAGCCGGCAGACTAACGATGTGTATAAGTTCAAGACCAAGAGAGCTAAGAAAAAGTAGTGTAAAACGCGATTGCGGATGAGAAACAAGTCTGTACCGAAAAATGACTTTTTTGAAAAAATTTCTGACATATTATCGTTGCCCCAGTGAGGAGGCGATAATATGGCAATTATTGTGACAGATCCACAGTACATTGTGGCAATCGCATTTGCAATCGGAACGTTAGTGAAAATGTTACGTAAATAATCGAAAGGAGTGAGAGGTTTGCTGGCCAGCGTAAAAGAGCTCTTTACTCCGTGAAGAAATGGAATCAGTACAGGAAAGAATGGAACGTCTTGGAACAAAGGAAAAGATTGCTTCGTTCATGCAGAAAGAAAAGCAGGATTATGCTTTCAAACGCAAATATGCGCAGATCAGAGCGGAGGAGTTCAGATCAGAATGTGACCGCAGAGGGCTAAATTGCCATGTGTCGGTAGGCGGTCTGGACAGCATCATTTTATATATATTCCTCCATGAGGTGTGTGGAATTGATGCTCCGGGGGTATCGGCATCCACTTTGGAGGATCAGAGCATCCAGAGGGTACATAAAGCGATCGGTATTATAAATGTGCCGCCGCTCCTGCGGGAGGATGGTACACGATGGACGAAACCGAAAGTTATACAGGAATTCGGGTTTCCGGTCATATCCAAGGAGATCGCCGGGAAAATTGAGTTGTTGCAGAATCCGACCGAGAAGAACAAGACAGTCAGACATGCGATCATAACGGGAGAAACCGGGGAATACGGTGGCTGGCAGAAGAATTCAAAGATGCAGCTTAATCAAAGATGGCTGGAACTGTTTGGGGGATATGAGAATGAAAATGAGGGGTGCGACTTTCAGAAGCCGGACTTTCTCGTATCTTCCAAGTGCTGTTATTATCTCAAGGAAAAGAACTGTGATGATTGGGGCAAGGAACATAACAGCGTGCCATATTTGGGACTGATGGCATCCGAGGGCGGCAGACGTGCCAAAAGCCTGCGGATGAATGGATGTAACTATTTTGGGGCATCGACCATCCGATCAGCGCCATTTGCGATATTCCACAGACAGGATATATTGACACTTGCCTTAGAGATGGACGAACTTTGGAAGCATGGCTTAAAAGAAAAGTATCGTGACGCAGGCCTTAAGGCAGGAAGAATGTCGGAGTGCTTCCAGATGCCGGATTCTTTGATACCGGAGATTTACGGAACGATTGAGAAAAAGCCGGACGGTACATTGTATACAACCAAGGCGCAGCGTACCGGTTGCAGTATGTGTGGGTTTGGAATCCATATGGAGAAACGCCCACATCGGTTTGACCTGTTGTATGAGAGTAACCCGAAAGAATGGGATTATCTTATGTTTCACTTGTGCAAGGATAAGGACGGAAATGACTATGGATGGGCGAAAGTCCTGGACTATATCGGTGTTGGTTGGGAACCTTCCACCATAGGCGGTAACTGCAAGGGGCAGATGAATTTGAAAGATTTTATGAAATAGCGGGTTTGAGGGGACTCGAACCTCTCGGCGCCCAAACTTATACTTGAGCCTTGCTCCTGTTTCATTGGTTCCAAATGCAAAACCCGCGCTCGCCTGCATCCGCCGAAACGTTTTGTAAGAACGAAAGTATTGTCATGAGTGTACCTCCTGAAAAAATGAATCTGAAACTACAGTTATTTTTTGGGCTGCGTGACCACATGACGGAGCAACAGGATAAAAATGTCACAAGTATAAAGGTTGTTGGCATAGATACAGCATTATTATAGTTTGTTTAGAGAGAAAATTCAAGAAAGGAGCCGAACCAGCGCGCATAAAGGGTACCCGGTTCCTGAAAAGAAAATGAGTGATTTAGACAAATTCAATTATGAGCGTCCGAACCAGATAAGCATGTTTGACATTATGAGAGAGCCAATACGCATAACAAAGCCAATCCGGTTAATAGAACTTTTTGCAGGGTATGGTTCACAGGCTATGGCGTTAAGAAATATCGGGGCGCAATTCGTGCATTACAGGGTGGTCGAGTTTGATAAATATGCAATCGTCAGTTACAACGCTGTGCATGGTACAGACTTCCCTACAATGGATATTACAAAAGTTCATGCGAAGGACCTGGATATCTGTGATACCGGGAAATACTGCTATCTTATGACATATTCATTTCCGTGCACGGATTTGTCACTTGCGGGCAAACAGGCAGGGATGAAAAAGGGAAGTGGTACAAGGTCGGGATTGCTGTGGGAAGTTGAAAGAATATTAAGCGAAATCCAGAAAAGCGCAGGAGAACTGCCACAGGTACTATTCATGGAGAATGTGCCACAAGTCCATGCAGACGCAAATATGGCAGACTTCCAGAAATGGATTGATTTCCTATCTGATCTCGGATATGTAAGCTACTGGCAGGATTTGAACGCAAAAGATTACGGAGTTGCGCAGAACCGGAACAGATGCTTTATGTTTTCTTTTCTTGGCGAGTATAACTATCATTTTCCACGGCCTATACCACTTGCAAAGAGGATAAAGGATTATCTGGAGGATGAAGTGGATGAGAAGTATTACGTTAGCAATGCAGCATTAAAGGGATTTGAAGAGCATGCAAAAAAGCAGAAAGAAAAGGGGAACAGTTTTCATGCAGTGTTTAAAGATGTTTATGATGCAGCCCCTACTATAAAAAGTAGATACTACAAGGATGGATCTGACTGTCTTATCAGAACCCATATTGTGGGAAGGATAAATTCCTCGCAAGATGGAAAGATCATGAGTGTAAATGGGATTATGGCAGCACATACGGCAGGGCATAGCAATGCACCTAAAATTCTTGAGAGAACCATTGTTGCAAGTCGTGGTAGAAATCCCAATAATCCATCAGACAGAACGACGGGCACAACTACAGAACAGCGTCTGGAGCCTAATATGCAGGGAATATGTAATTGCTTGACAAGTGTGCAGAAGGACAACCTTGTTATGGAAGAACATATAATACAAAGGTCAAACCAACAATATCGCATAAGAAAGCTTACTCCACGAGAATGCGGCCGGTTGATGGGAGTATCTGACGAGGATATATCTAAAATGGAAAAGGTAAACAGCAATACGCAACTGTATAAGCAGTTTGGTAACAGCATAGTCGTGGATGTTATGTGTGCGATGTTTAAATCCCTAAACATCAATCAATGATGTAATAAATTAGCTATAGTCCCCGCCAGCAGTAATGCGGCGGAGCGGAAAGAGAGGGAAAGATGAAGTATACAGTAGAAACAACGGAAAACGGTGTTAATGAGACGCTGGAATTGAATGGAACAATTTACAAAAAGGAATGGTTAAGAAGAGAAAACGGTCTTCTTGAGTGCTCACAGAAAGATTTTCGGGCGTACATGGAAGAGGATGGTTACTCGGGAGAACTTATTGCGAAAGTCGATGGAATATTTGATGGATTTTTAGCAGATGCTGTGGACGAAATGAGAGAGTATCTTGGCTAAACCATGCTGGCGTGGGTCATGACTAACGCAGACGATACGTCGAAGATCTGGCAGGGAGAGGAATAAAAATAAAATTGTAGTACATTGACAATTGAATATTGACGGTTGATGTAGTATAATCTCCTTAATACATGGATACAGGAGGGCGTTATATGAGTGATTTAAAAGATGATAGCAAATTGTACAAAGAGCTTTCAGAAATGTATGATGCAAAGAGTAATAAAGATTTAGATTTATTTAATGAATGCGTAGACATTGCTGAGAGATACTCTAAAAGAGAAATGAAATATGTTATCTTTAGGCTTAAAGCAATGGATGATGATGCAGATACTGGATTAGACATTGTAAATGTACCTGTAAAAATAATAAAGGCACTCGTCGGAGATAGTTATAAATCATCATTTATAATATCTGTTTTGGAAACTGCGCTGGATGAAATGTGTAATTAACTATTATACCAACCGTCAATAATTCGATGGTTGGTATTTTTTTACGCAAAATTTGAAAGGGGGAATGTCTATGGATGAAAAAGAGATATACGAAATCTGCCAGAGCGTGGACAACTTCATTGCTGCGGAACTGACGGAATCCATCGTGCGCGGCACCAGCTACGATATGCTGGAAGCCCACCACGGCATTCTCCCGATCAGCAGGACGCACTTTTATCGGAAAAAGCGGATCGTGCAGCGGATCATTAAGCAGAGGATGGGGCGGATCGTGGAGGAGCAGAATGGGCAGTTGAGGATGGTGTGGTAGAGAGAAAAATGATACAATATCTTAAAAATAGTTGATCGGGGGAACGTCAATGAAACGTCAAATCCATATAAAGAATAATTTGGTAAATCATAAACTTGATAATCTTATTGATAAAAATATTGAATTACTTACAAAAGAGGTTAATTTTATTGGAAATACGATTTTTAGTGACTACTTAGAGAAGTTGCAGGATGTTATATTGACGGATGAGGTTCTGCTTGTTGGAGAAAAACTAGATGTGCAACTTAACGAAGAGGCAAATGGTACACTTGCTAAATTAAAGAACAACAAATATTGCATTGTTTTAAACTATAATAGAATTGTATTAGATAATGGAAAATTAGACTTATATGTTAAAAACATAATTTATCATGAATTTCAACATTTGAAAGATGCGCACTATGATTCTTTTTTTACAAGGACAACAAATAGCATTAAGGAAGAGAATGAAAGAATAATAGGAATGATGTTTTTTAAGGAATTTAATGCTTCTTATCGTGCCCAATTATATGAGCCGATAGTTTGGAGAACAAATTATTATGGAGTAGCTGACTTCATAGATTGGTGCAAAGATAATATTTATAATATAAGGACAGAAATCAACGAGTATAAAAATATATTTCAAATAAGAAGTGATTTAGAGAGAATGGTAGAGCAAGTTCAAAACTTTAATAGAGCTGTGATGTATAAACTTGCATTGGCATGCGGAGCAAATTGCGGAGACAACGTAATAAAGAGCGGGGAAAAAAGAATAACGTTACTGATAAATGGAATAGACTGGGAGATAGATGAATATATAAATTCGTATATAAATGGGTTAAATGAAGCGCTGGATGATGATAAAAAAATTATATGTTATGCGGCGGATAATTGTATGGGAATATATGATATACTTAACAAATTTTTTATAAAAAAGATCAATGCTTTACAGAAATAGAGACGAATTTATTTTTATGAATTTGGCACAAATCCACTCCCAACCTATTGTATGATATTATCAGAAACATTGCAGTGATAATACCAGAAAGGGGAGAATACGGTGGGAGTAGATAAGAAAATATTGGAGCAGTATGTAGATGCATGTGAGATGATCCGGGAGACGGAGCAGGACATTAAGAGATTGAAGCGTAAGCGGCAAACGATTGTGACAGGAAGTGTAAAAGGTTCGATGAATGATTTCCCGTATGCAGAAACACATTTCAAGATTGAAGGAACATCGTTCACATACATGGATGATGCGCAGTTGCGTATAGAAGAGAAACTGCTGGAAGAAAGAAAAGCCCAGTCGGAAGAGATCAAACTGCAGGTGGAGCAGTGGATGAACGGCATACCGGTACGGATGCAGAGGATCATCCGGTATAAGTTCTTTGAGGGAATGAGCTGGGAACAGGTAGCTGTAAGAATGGGGAGAAAAAGCACCGAGGGAAGCGTTAAGATGGAGTTTCAGAGATTTATGGATGCTGCGTAAAAGTTTGTTACGAATGTTACACATGTTACGAAAAATCAATGTATAGTATAAACTGCAAGAAGTGAATTGAGAGAGTCAAGAGCCATTTGCTTTTTGCAACTCCCCCAACCCAGAGAAGGCGCCCGTTTAATGACGGGTGCTTTTTTGTATGTAAAGAAAAGGTAGGTGATGGTCCTTGCCAAAGGCAAAAGATGCGAGAGCGGACAAAGCCTTTGAAATGTATAAGCAAGGGCTTAAGCTGATAGAGATTGCAAACCAGCTCGGGATAGCCGAGGGAACTGTGCGGAGCTGGAAGAACCGGTATAAGTGGGATGATGACGGCAATGCAACGTTGCGAAAGAAAGAGAAAAAGGAATGCAACGTTGCGAAAGAAAGTAAGCGAGCGAAGAGAGCAAAGGAAGAGCCTGTTGCACATGAGGTTGAAGCAGTAATACAGAATACTGATTTGACCGATAAGCAACAGCTTTTTTGCATTTATTACATTCGTTGCTTTAATGCAACCAAGGCATATCAGAAAGCATATGGATGCGACTACCGTACAGCACAAAGTAATGGCTATCAATTACTTACAAATACTTACATCCGAGATGAGATTATGCGGTTGAAGCAGGAGCGACTCAATAGAGAGTTTCTAAGTGAGTTAGACATCTTCCAGAAGTACATGGACATTGCATTTGCAGACATGGCGGATTTTGTTGATATTCACGGCGGTTTTGTTTCCGTGAAACATGAGATTGATGGAACAATCGTCAGCGAGGTAAGCAATACCCAGAGCGGTATCAAAATTAAACTTGCCGACCGCATGAAAGCGTTGCAGTGGTTATCTGACCACATGGACCTTGCAACGGATAAGCAGAGGGCTGAAATTGCACTGTTAAAATCCAGAGCGGACGCTGGCAAGGATGACCGGGAGAATAAGCTGGATAGATTCTTTGAGCAGATAGAGGGTGCACTAAAAGATGCTGAGTGATTTATACACACCAAAACAGCTTGATACATTCCGATTTGCTGTAAATAATGATTATTTTATGCTAATCAACCACGGTGCCAAACGTACCGGAAAAACGGTTCTAGACAATGACCTGTTTCTGTATGAGTTGCGCAGGATTAAGAAAATAGCCGCTGCACAGGGCGTTGAGAATCCGCAATATATATTGGCTGGTGCGGATCTTGGAGCACTTAACCGAAATGTACTGATTGAGCTTTCAAACAAATATGGCATCGAGTTTCATTTTGACAAATTCAACCGTTTCAAGCTGTTCGGGGTGCAGGTGTGCTGCTTCGGTCATTCTAAGATCAATGATTTGGGGCGCATCCGAGGAATGACTGCATATGGGGCTTATATCAATGAAGGAACAATGGCAAAGCAGGAAGTGTTTGACGAGATTAAGTCCAGATGTTCCGGCAATGGCGCGAGGATGCTGATTGATACAAACCCGGACAACCCTGAACATTGGCTTAAGAAAGATTTTATCGATAAAGCTGATGGAAAGACCATTAAGGCAGTGCAATATAGGCTGGATGATAATACTTTCCTGTCAGAGCGATATAAGCAGAACATGAAGGAAACAACACCTTTTGGAATGTTCTATGACCGCAATATTAATGGAATGTGGGTGATGGGTGAGGGCGCTGTATATCGAGATTTTAATGCGAAGATGCATTACATCAGCAGGGAAGAACTGCAAAAGGTCAATTTCGTTAAATACATTGTTGGGGTTGACTGGGGATATGAACATTTCGGGGCAATTGTGCTGCTGGGAAAGGATGATAAGGGTTGTTACTATCTTATCAGAGAAATTGCCCGCCAGTTCGAGGAAATAGATTTCTGGTTAGAGCAGGCACAGAAAATCAAAGCCGAGTACGGCAATATACCATTTTACTGCGATTCTGCCAGACCGGAATACGTCAAGAAATTCAAACAAAATGGTCTGCGGGCGATTAATGCGAATAAAGCGGTACTAAGCGGTATTGAGCGCGTAGCACAGCTATACAAGCAGAATGGCTTGCGCATTGTGGATGACGTGGAGCGGTTCCGGGATGAAATTTATATGTATGTCTGGAATGAGAAGACAGGAGAGCCGGTCAAACAGTTTGATGATGTGCAGGATGCTATCCGATACGCAATATATACTGACGAAAATCGTGGTGGCATCAGCATTTTGAAATAGAGGTGAGAACATGGAACTTGAGGTAATGAAAAAACTCATAAGAAAATACGAACCGGGACATACACGGTTTTCCTTGCGGGCGATGCAGGCGGAGCGGTACTACCGGAATGAAACGGATATTCTGGTGAAAGTCAAGCCCGAAGACGAGAAAAAGAAAGAGGATTCCGACAACCCTCTGCGCAATGCAGACAACCGGATTCCCCGGAACTTTCACGGACTCATCGTAAACCAGAAAGCCGCTTATATGTTCACAGCACCGCCGCTCTTCGATATCGGGAATGAGCATGGAAATGAAGTCGTGACAGAAGTACTCGGTGATGAATACCGGAAAAACTGCATGGAGCTGTGCGTCAATGCTGCCAATGCGTCGGTGGGATGGATTCATTACTGGGAGGATGAAGATGGAACATTCCAGTGGGCGGTAGTCGACAGCAAGCAGATTATTCCGATCGAATCCCACAATCTGAAAAAGAAGTTGCTAGGTGTTCTCCGTATGTACGATGAAATCGACGAGGAAACAGGAGATACCTATGCAATTTATGAGTATTGGGATAAGGAAAGCTGCTGGTCATTCCGACGGAAGAACGGCGATACCTTGGATGATGGGCTGTTCTACTACAATACGTTCATGGTGCCGGATACCGGCGATTTTACCGCAGAATATCGGCACGAATTCGGAGAGGTGCCGTTTATTCCATTCCCGAACAACAACACGAATACAAATGATCTGAAAAACATTAAGCCGCTGATAGACGTATACGACAAGGTCTACAGCGGTTTTGTTAATGATTTGGATGATATTCAGGAACTGATATTTGTCCTGTCCGGGTATGGTGGTACGGATCTCGATACGTTTCTGGCAGATCTAAAAAAATACAAGACTATTAAGGTGGACGGTGATGAGGGCAGCAACCCGGGGGTAAGTACGCTCAACATTGAGATTCCGATTGAAGCCCGTAACAGCGTGTTAGAAGCCACCAGAAAGGCTATTTTTGAACAGGGGCAGGGATTTGATCCGCAGCCGGAGAACTTCGGAAATCAGAGCGGAGAAGCGCTTAAATTTATGTATTCGTTGCTTGAAATGAAAGCTGGACTGACGGAGACGGAGTTCCAGCTTGGGTTCGCCCGTCTGGTAAGAGCGATATGCCGCCATGAGGGAATTGATTGCAAGAAAATCATCCAGACGTGGACCCGCACTTGTGTAAAAAATGACACGGAGCAGGCACAGATTTGCAAGGATTCGGTTGGAATTGTCAGTAAAAAGACGATTCTCAAAAATCATCCGCTTGTCGAAGATGCGGATGCGGAGCTGAAGCAGTTGGAGAAAGAGGCACAGGAAGCACAGGAGAAGGCAGATGCTTACGCCGGTGCTTTTGATGCATCTAAAAATAGCACTGAAACAGATAGCAATGAGAAAGCAGATGCCGAGCAGTGAAATGAGGTGATTGCATGGGAGAACGGACAAGTGAATACTGGCAGGAGCGCTTCCGGCAGATGGAAGAATCACAGCATGATACGTCCGTTCAGACCGTGCAGGAGATTGAGCAGGAGTTCCGGCGGGCAGAGCAGGCGCTTGACGGGAAGATTAACGCCTGGTATCAGCGGTTTGCTGCCAACAACGGCATTTCAATGGTGGAAGCCAGACGTTTGCTGAATAGTGACGAACTGGAAGAGTTCCAGTGGGATGTGCAGGATTACATCAAATACGGGCGCGAGAACGGCATAAATCAGCAGTGGGAAAAGCAGCTTGAGAATGCATCCGCAAAGGTGCATATCAGCAGACTGGAAGCGCTCAAGGTGCAGACGCAGCAGGAGATTGAAAAACTGTATGGAAATTATCACGATTCCATAGACGACCATATTGCAAGCGTCTACACATCCGGATATTACCATACCGCATACGAAGTGCAGCGAGGTATCGGTGTTGGCTGGCAGATGCAGAGCTTTAATCCGGAAAAGGTTAATGACATCATACATAAGCCCTGGGCGGTGGATGGACGCAACTTCTCGGACCGCATTTGGACGGATAAAACGAAGCTGATTAACAATATGCACGATTCCTTAACGCGGATGTGCATCACCGGAGAATCGCCGGATAGAGCTATACGGGAAATATCCCAGAACATGAAAGTGAGCAGGTCACAGGCGGCGCGAATTGTTCAGACGGAATCAGCCGCTTTTTCTGCTAAGGCACAGGAAACGTGTTTTTCTGATCTTGGGGTGGAGGAGTTCGAGGTGGTAGAGACATTGGACAGCCACACTTGCCCCACCTGCGGGGAGATGGACGGGAAGCACTTTCCGATGAAAGATTATAAGATTGGTGTTACCGTGCCACCGTTCCATCCGAATTGCCGGGGATGCACCTGCCCGTATTTCAACGATGAATTTACCACAGGGGAAAGAGTTGCGCGCGGGGCAGATGGCAAGAAGTATTATGTGCCGGAGAACATGACGTATGAGGAGTGGAAGAAAAATTTTGTTTACATTGATTGGAAAACTGCCGACATAAAGATTCCGAGTGACATTATGAATATTTCTGGAATGACACCAGATTATGCAGATGCTATAGAACGTGTGTATGAAAAAATGAAAAAGGAGTACATTGTAAATTTTCAAAATGTCACGGTTGAAAATTGGGGAGCAAAGAAGCCTGATGTTCCATTCTTTTGCCAGTATTATGAGGAAAATGGGAAACATATGGCGAAATTGGTGGTTAATTCGGGATATGATTTTTCTGGATTTGATGCTATTATAAAGGCAGGGTATGAGTATAAGTATTTTGCGGAAAAGCGTATTGAAGATTATATTGAACATGAGATAGTGCACATATTGACGGGGCAAGATATTGAAAGTGTAGAGGATTTCAACGCATTTTTTGAAGAGGTAAAAGACTTATATGTACCTGGAGTTTCTGGTTATTCGGATGAGGTGCAGAATGGATTTGAAACGCTTGCGGAAGCATATGTTAAGATAAAAAATGGCGAAGATGTTCCAGAAAAAGCAAAAGAATATGTCGATCGATATATAGAAAGGTGGAAACGGTAATGCTTAGAATTCCATACTGTTTATCATGTTCAAATTGCATGCCGGGTATGCGCTGCGACGCATATCCAGATGGTATTCCAACTGAGGTATTACATACAAAGAAAATAGATGGAGAGATATGCAGAGATAATATAGGGTTTAAAAAGAAACAAGATATACCACCAGCCGATAATGGTTAGGTGGTATTTTTATACCCCAAATTAGTAATGACAGGACAACCGGAAATTTATGAACCGAACGGTGCAGAGGTGACGCCAAGTAGGTTCCTCCGGCAGTCCTGTTTTTATATTGTCCGAAAGCCTTATGACGTTTAAACTGCGGCAATTTGCCCTTATGCATGGCATCAAAATTGCATACTGCTTGTGGAGACACCACGCTTAAAAACGGTGCAGGAAAGGAAACTATGGAATTTTTAAAAGACATTTTAGGCGAGGATCTCTATAAGCAGGTGTTAGATACCGTCAATGCCTATAATGGAAAGCCGGAGAATAAGGATAAGCAGGTAAAGCTTGCAGACCTTGGATCTGGTCAGTATGTTGACAAAGGCAAGTATGATACCGCCGTGGCAGAAAAAGAGAATCTTGCCGGTCAGATTAAGACGCTCAACACAACTATCGGAGATTTAAAGAAGAACAATGCCGATAACGAGACGTTACAGACCACTATTGCCAATCTGCAGGGAGAACTTAAAAAACAGCAGACTGCAAGCGAGGAGATTGCGAAGACCTATGCGCTGAAAGATTCCCTCACAAAGCAGGGCGTACTTGATCCGGATTATCTGATCTACAAAGCCGGCGGCCTTGAGAAGTTCAACTTCGACAAGGAAGGAAAGCCGATCGGCGTGGAAGAGGTTGTGAAGCCATACAAAGATGATGCGGCTATGGCTCACCTGTTCAAGCAGGAGCAGTCCAAACCGCCGTACAACCCGAAGAATGGCGGTGCAGGCGGTGTAACGAATCCGTTCGCAAAGGACACTTTTAATCTGACCGAACAGGGACGCATGTTAAAAGAAAACCCGGCGCAGGCAAAAGAACTTGCCGCAGCGGCCGGAGTAACACTGTAAGAAAGAGAGGTAACTATTTATGGCAATTACAAAGATTGCAGACGTAATTGTACCGGAGCTTTTTAACCGGTATGTAATCAACAGAACGATGGAGCTGTCCGCGTTCTTCCAGAGCGGAATCGTGGTAAACAGCCCGGAATTTGACGCACTGGCAAGCGAGGCAGCCAGAACACACAATATGCCGTTCTTCGAGGATTTACAGGGTGAGTCCGAGGCAATCCTTGAGGATGTGAAGATGACCGCAAAGAAGATCGGTTCCAACAAGGACGTATCCACCACGATTTACAGACAGAATATGTGGGGAGCAAGTAATCTTTCTGCAGCACTGGCCGGAGCCGATCCGATGAAAGCCATCGGTGACCTGGTAGCATCCTACTGGGCAAGAGATATGCAGAAGGAGCTTATCTCAATTCTTGCTGGAGTGTTCGGCACCACTACTGCAGGGGCAGAGGGAACACCGGCGGCGGAAACCAGAATGGCAGATCATATTCTTGACCTTACCACCGGAAAAACGGATGCGGCAAAGCAGATCAGCGCATCTGCGTTTATTGACGCATGCCAGCTGCTCGGCGACGCGCAGGCGCAGTTATCCGGCGTAGCGATGCACTCGGCGACAAAGTCTTATCTGAAAAAGCTGAATCTGATCGAGACAGAGCGTGATTCTACGGATGTTGAGTTTGACACCTATCAGGGTAGACACGTGACCGTGGATGATGGCTGTCCGGTAACTTCCGGTGGCGTGTATACGACATACCTGTTTGGCAATGGTGCGGTAGCTTACGGCAATGGTTCTCCGACCGGATTTGTTTCAACAGAGGTTGACCGTGATAAGCAGACCGGTGGTGGTATTGATTATCTTATCAACCGTAAGGCGTTCATCCTGCATCCGAGAGGAATAGCATACACCGGAGCTGTTCGTGAGCATGTAGAGACACCGCTTCGTGCAGAACTTGCCAAGGCAGAGAACTGGAAGCCGGTATACGAGCCGAAGCAGCTTAGAATTGTAGCAATCAAGCATAAGATCGGTTAGGAGGTGCGGTATGGCAGAGAAAAGCAAGCTGACAGTCGAAAGGCTGTCGGCGCTTCTCGGGATAAGCGACCCGGATGAGACAGTGAAAGTCCACTTGGAGTTTGCGCTTGAAAATGCAGAGGATACGGTAAAAAACTACTGCCATATCGACGAGATTCCGGCAGGACTGGAAACCACGGTACTGCGCATGGCGATGGATATTTACCGGAATGAGCATATGGGGAGTGCCAATATACCACAGACGGTTTCTTCGGTGCAGATCGGCGATACAACAACATCTTTTAAGACTTCCGCGGCGGAGTTCTCGGAAAGCCTTATGAAGAATTACAAGCCGGTGCTGAACCGTTACCGGAAGGTGGTGTTTTGATGGATATGGTCAGAATGGCAATTGAAGCCATGTATGAAGATACCTGCACGGTTGTGGAACACCGTAAGACCAAGGAAAAGGGCGTTGTGACATACACGGACACCGTGGTCTTGGAAAATCAGCCGTGCAAGCTGTCGTTTGAGACGATCGCACAGGCAGAAAAGACCGATGCGGCATCTCCGGTAGCGCAGGCGGTAAAGCTGTTTGTTGCGCCGGAGGTGGAAATCAAGAGCGGCTCTAAGATAATCGTAAACCATTGCGGAAAGACCACAGAGTACACAAGAAGCGGTGTCCCGGGGATGCACCCGACGCATCAGGAAATTATGCTGGATTTATTTAAGGAGTGGGCTTGATGGGAAATACAAAGGTTGATCTGAAACAATTGGAGGAGTTCCGGGATAGAGTTCAGAAAGCTGCCGATGAGGAACAGCAGAGAGCGTTCATGGAAGCCTGCGCCAAGGAGCTGGCAGCACGATTGCTGGCAAAGGTTATTAAGCGGACTCCGGTAGGGGATTATTCTGGAGAAGCATATGAGTGTAAAGGAAAGGATATGAACTTTACTCATATGGGAAATAAAGTTTCTGGAAAGACAGGCGGAACGCTTAGGCGAGGGTGGACTACGCAGGCAGAAGGAAGTGGTGCGGAAGGATTGGATTCAAAAAGTGCAGTGCAGTTCGTGGACACTTTAAAAGTAAATCATTTCGGTGATACTTATGTGATTGAGGTACGAAACAGCGTAGAGTATGCCAGCTATATTGAGTTTGGGCATAGGAAAGCAAATCATAAGGGCTGGGTGCCTGGACACTACATGCTTACCATGTCCGAGAAAGAAATCCGCGATGCGGCACCAGGGGTTCTTCGGAAAAAGCTCAATAAGTGGTTGAACGAGGTGTTTGCATGATCAACGAAGTTTTAAAGGGCATCACAGATGCCTTATATGCCGCATTTGGCGATAACTATGAAATCCATACAGAAGCATCCATGCAGGACATGGAAGAGCCTGCATTTTTTGTGCGTTGCATCAATCCGGATGTGCCGCGAGGGCTTACCGGCCGCAGAAAAGCAACATTGCTTTTTATCGTGCAGTATTTTCCGGAAAGCGACGAGCCAAAGAAAGAGATCAATACCGTTTACGAACGGTTGAGCGAGTGCCTGGACCTTATAAAGGTAGAAGGTAAAATGGTGCGCGGTACGATCGAATGTAAGGACATATCGGACGATGTGATGTCGGCAACGGCAGAATATACGTTATTCCTGGGGCAGAGCCAGAAAGATGCGTATATGGAAGAATGCGAAGTGAAAGGAGAGGTAAACAGTGGCAGAAGCAGTTAATAAGGTTACTTATACCAAAGAGCAGATCATTGGTTCCAAGAAATATGCGGGCAGGGTGGATCTCCTGTCGGCATTATTGGAACCGGGAAAATCTTATACGCTTGAGGAAGTGGATAAGAAAATGGAAAAATACATGAAAGGAGCGGTGCGATAATGTACGGAGGTGGACAGTGGACAACCCAGAATAAGGTTTTGGGTGGTGCTTATATCAATTTTATTTCGGCAGCGCGCGTGACCACGAATCTGTCAGAGCGTGGCGTGGCATCCATGCCTCTTGAACTTGACTGGGGTGCGGATAACGTGATGATGGAGGTGGCGCAGGAAGATTTCATTAAGAATTCGCTTACGCTGTTCGGTTATGCCTATACAGATGATAAGATGCAGCCGTTGCGCGAATTGTTTGCGCATGCGACAAAGGCTTATATCTATAAGCTGACATCGGGCGGTGCAAAGGCGGAAAATACCTATGCGACAGCGAAGTGCTGCGGAATCCGCGGCAATGATCTGAAGGTTGCTATTGCGGCGAATGTGGACGGAGATGGCTTTGACGTGAAGCTGTATCTGGATGCGCAGCTTGTGGATTCCCAGACGGTAGCATCCGCGGCAGATCTGAAAGAAAATGCCTGGGTTACATGGAAAGAAACCGCACTTGAAGCAACGGCAGGCGTTCCGCTGGCAGGCGGTACAAATGGAACGGTCAATGGTGAGGTGCATCAGAAATACCTGGATCTCTTGGAATCGTATACCGTGAATACGATCGGCGCGAGTGTGAGTGATGCTACCACGGCGAAACTGTACGCCGCATTTGCAAAGCGTATGAGGGACAAGGTCGGGACGAAATTCCAGGCAGTCCTGTATAACTGCGCGGCGGATTATGAGGGCGTCATCAATGTGAAGAACAGCCCGGATGTGATTCCGTGGGTTGTGGGTCTGGAGGCGGCGTGCGGGGTTAATGCAACCTGTACCAACGCGATCTATGACGGGGAGCTTGAGATTGACACCGCCTATACGCAGACACAGCTTGAGAATGCTGTGAAAGCCGGTGAATTTGTCCTGCACAGCGTGGGAACGGAAGTGCGTGTCTTGGAGGACATCAATTCTCTTGTGACACTTACGGAGGATAAAAACGAACTCTTCCAGAGCAACCAGACGATCCGTGTGCTGGATCAGATCGCGATGGATATCGCATCGTTGTTCAACACGAAGTATCACGGCAAGGTTCAGAACAATGAATCTGGTCGTATCAGCTTATGGAACGATATTGCATCGCATCATAAGCAGTTAGAGCAGCTTGGAGCAATCGAGAATTTTTCGGAGGATGATGTTGTGGTCTCCGCCGGAAGCGAGAAGCGCGGCGTATATGTGGAAGATAAGGTGACGATCGTCAATGCAATGTCACAGTTGTATATGACGGTCGTGATTGAGTAGGAGGTAAAGAGATGTTTAACGCTTATATGAATGAACAGGATGTGCCGTCTGCAAAAGAGGCGGAAGCTTTTGTCACGGTTGGCGAACAGAGATATAATCTGCTGAACGCAAAGAATTTTGAGGGCAAGGCAAACATCAGCACCAAGGAGATCCCGGTGCTGGGAAAGATCATCTCCGGCAGGAAGCCGACCGGAATGGTCGTGCAGGCAAAAATGACGGTCTACAAATGCTCGGAGATGTTTGACCGGATCGTAACAGAGTACAAAAATACCGGTCATCTGCCGGTGTTTGAATTGCAGACAACAAACAATGATGCGGCTACCTGCATGGGGCGCAGTACAAAGGTTTATCACAACTGCGTGATCGACGGAGATGTGCTGCTGTCAATGTTTGATGCCGAGGGCGGATTTGTCGAGCAGGAGATCAATTTCTATGCTGCGGATTATTCCAGCCCGGAATCCTACAAGGAGCCGTCCTACCTGTAACAAGCCAACGGCGGCGGGAGACTGCCGCCAATTAAGAGATTGAGGAGAAAAAACATATGGGAAACTTAAAAGCATTTTTGAAACAGAATAAGAAAGCCAAAAAGACAACGCAGTTTGCTGCCACAAAGTCACTGTGTGATGAGAACGGTGATCCGTTACTCTGGACGATCAGACCTCTGTCCACAAAAGAATCTGCGGCAATCCGGGATGAATGTACGATTGAGGTGCCGGTAACCGGCAAGCCTGGACTGTATCGGCAGAAGGTTAATACGGATGAGCTTCTGAGAAAAATGATTTGCGCCGCGGTTGTGGAGCCGGATCTGCACAATGCAGAACTGCAGGATTCCTATGGCGTTATGAGTGCGGAGGCACTGATTGTGGAAATGGTCGACAACCCGGAAGAGTTCGGCGAGCTTGCCACATTCGTGCAGGAATACAGCGGCATCGACGAGACGCTGCAGGAGAAGGTGGACGAGGCAAAAAACTAATCAATGGCGGCGACGGTGAAGCGGCATATGCGCATTATTGCTTGCAGAAGTTTCACTGGCTGCCGTCATTCTTTGCTGAATTGGATCGGAATGAGAAAGCTTTTGTGATTGCGTCCATTGATCTTCGGGTTGAGGAAGAGAAGCGCAAGGCAAAAGAAATCCAGAAGTAGGAGGTGAGAGGATGTCAAGTATTCAGACTGCGATAGAGTTGTCGGACCGTATGTCTGCGCCGCTCTACAATATCTGTACGGCGGTGAATATGGTGATAAGCAACTTTGAAGCGCTGGAATATGCATCAAGCACCGCGATTGATACGTCGTCGATGGAAGAGGCGCGGCAGCTGCTTGCCGATGGCATGGTGGGTTTACAGGACATCACAAGTGCCACGGAGAGCGCGCGCAGGAAACAGGAGGAATACAACCAGAAGATACAGGCTGGATCACAGCATACGGATGCTCTTGTAAATAAGGTAAAATCGCTTGTCGGAGCGTATGTTGGCATTTCTACGGTAAAAAACGCACTGGATCTGTCGGATGAACTTACGCAGACCACGGCGCGCCTTGATATGATGGTGTCGCAGTATAATGCGTTGAATGGGACGATGCAGACGACAGATGAACTCTCGCAGATGATCTTCCTGTCGGCGCAGAATTCCAGGGCGTCTTATATGGATACAGCTGCATCGGTGGCGAAACTTGGAAATAATGCCCGGGATGCTTTTGCATCGACGGGCGAGATTGTGCAGTTTGCGGAGCTGGTAAATAAGCAGTTCACAATAGCCGGTGCATCGGCAACAGAATCGTCCAATGCGTTTTTACAGCTGACGCAGGCGTTAGGGTCTGGCGTGCTTCGTGGCGATGAGTTGAACAGTATCTTCGAGCAGGCACCTAACTTGATCCAGACTGTGGCTGATTACATGGATGTTCCAATCGGTAAGATCCGGGAAATGGCATCAGATGGACAGATCACCGCGGATATTGTAAAGAACGCAATGTTTGCGGCGGCAGATGATATAGATGCAAAGTTCAACTCTATGCCGATGACTTGGGGACAGCTATGGACATATTACTCCAATCAGGCACTTATGACATTTCAACCGGTACTACAGCGGTTGAATGAGATGGCAAACGATCAGCATATGCAAACGGCATTGACCGGAATTATGAATGCCCTGTCCGGGGCGGCATCGATCGCTTTGAATGTGATCGATATAATGGTAACGGGCGGGGCGTATATCGTGGACAACTGGTCAATGATCGCACCGGTTATAGGCGGAGTAGCGGCGGCACTGGCGGCGTATGCAACGTATTTAGGGGTTGTAAAAACGGTAGAGGCAGTCAGTACAGGAATAAAAGTTGCCCTGTGTTTGGCATCATACGCGCATGCAGCTTTTACGAAAAAGGAAGCATCAGAAACTGCTATAGCTACAGCAACCCAATATGGGTTTAATACGGCATTATTGGCGTGTCCGCTTACATGGATTGTGGCAGCGATTATTATTGTTATAGCGGCAATATATTTGGTTGTTGCAGCAATTAACAAAACACAACATACCGCCTATAGTGCGACCGGGGTTGTAGCTGGAATATTTGCCACACTGGGAGCACATATAATTAACACGTTTGTTGTTCCGGCATGGAATGGGTTTGCCACGTTGGCGAATTTTTTCGGGAATGTATTTAATAATCCTGTCGCGGCAGTAGAGGTGATGTTTTATGATCTGTGTCTTACAGTCCTTGGATATATCTCGAATCTTGCGAGTGCGATACAGACACTTTTGAACAAAATACCGGGAGTTGAAGTCGATATTACCAGCGGTTTAGATGGATTCTACTCAAAGTTGGAAGAGGCACAGCAGGCGGTCAAGGATAAGTCAGGCTGGGTTGAGCAGGTCAGCAAGATGGATTATGTCGATTATCAGACTGCATACAACAAGGGATATGATTTCGGACAGGGCATGGAGAACAGAGTAAAGAATTTCTTTGGTGGAACAAAGGATGATAATTCTGATAACAGCGGAGCATTAGGCAGTTATGGAGCCGCATCTGATATGGCTGCGAATGTTGCCAACATAGCAGGTGATACATCGAGTATCTCGGATTCGCTGGATGTTTCGGAAGAGGATCTGAAGTATCTGCGAGATATTGCGGAGCAGGAAGCAATCAACCGTTTTACGACGGCGGAGATCAAGGTGGATATGTCCGGTATGAGCAATACTGTGCATAATACCAATGATCTGGACGGTATTGTGGACGGATTGACCACGCGAGTATTGGAGGCGATGGAAATAGTCCGGGATGGAGCCTAAATATCGACAAACGCAGAAGGGAGGTGTATAATAATTTCACAAATTATTAGGGAGGAACTATTATGGGGTTATTTGGTAAGAAAGATCAAGCTAAGGAATATACAGATATCGTGCATGTTGTAGGGTTGCCAATCCCAGAAAATTGTAAATGCAAAGTTATGCTTAAAACTCAGGAAATGGTAATTTCCGGGGCTGGGACAGAAATGACATTATTGTATGAAAAAATACATAATGTTGATTTTCAGATGGATATTGATGAAAGCATATATCAGAAAAGCAGTTTGGCGAAGGGAATTGTTGGAGCAGCAACTTTTGGAGTGGCAGGAGCGGTGCTTGGTTCTGCACCAAAGACAAAAACAAAACGTGAGGTAAAATGCTATGCAATTGTGACATATCAAAATGCAGATGGTGAAGCACAGACGTTTGTTTTAAGAGATGAATATCCTAATACTCAAAAATGTGCAAAGCTGATAGAGCAATTAAAACCCAAAATTACAGCTAGGATGAATAGAGTGGAATTATAAAGATAGAGAATCCCCGCTTACATGACGTAGGCGGGGATTTGGTTATTCTGGGACGTCAGGAACTATTTTTGTACCATTCGGATAAGTACAAGATGTTTGATTAAGGACTTTTTCTTTCCAGAGAGAGTAAAGTTCATCATCTATAGTGCCATTTTTATATAGAGTTCGCATTTTGTTCCATTCATCAATATATCCATCAAGTAAACCACTCAAAAAGCAAATTTCGTGAACTTCTAATTCTTGCAGATCCGGATATTCGTTTGGATTAAATATATTTTGATTGATGACTTCTCTGTTAGAAAAGATTTCTAATGGTGTGTTTTTCTCTATGTCAAAAAGCAATTCTAAAACATCAGACATAGCCGTTATTTCTGACTGTTTACGTGATGACAGACCGCAAAGCCAATCTATAGAAACATTATAAGTTTCGGCAATTCGGTATACTGTATCAATAGATGGAGATTTCGCTCCACTTTCATAACTAGAAATTGCCATTGCAGAAACACTGATAGATTCACCAAAGTCTTTTTGGGAAAGAGAGTGTTCCTGGCGTAGTTTCTTTAAGTTAGTGGAAAAAATACTTTTGTCTGTAGCCATATGAAGGACCTCCTTTGAATATAGGATACAACAAAGTATTGTAAAACGCAACAAAACAAACCAATATAATCAAACGTATATAATATACACAAAAGGGTTGACAGTAAACCTGCATGGTGGTAGTATGAAACTCACAGGAGGTGAGAAGATGGAATTAAACGCAAAAAAGTTACGATTTATCATGGCACGAAAAGAAGTGGGAGTACGTGAATTAGCTGAAAAGGCGGGCATATCGGCAGCAGCGGTTTCGAGATATACTCGAGGAATTACGAAACCATCAATAAAATCGCTTGGTAAAATCGCAAATGCACTAGATGTAGAGGTGGAAGAAATTATTGAAGATGAAAAAGAAAAAGAGTAAACACCCACCGACCAAAGTTCGTGTTTACTCAAAACAAGAAACCCGCAAACGGAATCTCTATGTTCATAATAAGAGATTCTAGCCTAAAAATCAAGGAGAAATTAAATTATGAACGAATTAATGGAACAGGTAAACAAGACACCTATCGAGATTGCACTTGACATTGATGAAGATGGAATGACTACGGCAAGAAAGCTGTATACGTTCTTAGAATTAGCTCAGGGGCAGTTCTCGAGATGGGTAAAATCAAACATTGTTGATAATGAATTTGCCACTGAAAACGAGGACTATTGGCGATTCGACATTGATGTCGAGACGCCCACAGGTGGCATTGTGAAGCGGGATGATTACAAACTGACAGCCCATTTCGCAAAGAAACTTTCTATGAAGGGGAACGGCGAGAAAGCAGAAGAAGCGCGTGAGTACTTTACACATTTGGAGGAACGTGTGAAACAGAAAGTCATTGACTTTTCACAGCTTTCGCCAGAACTCCAAATGTTCAGCAGAATATTTCAATCGGTTGCAGAGCAGCAGTTAGAACAGAAGCGACAGGCAGAAAAAGTGGAACAGCTCGATAAAAAGGTCGACTCCATTAAGGATGTAATCGCACTGAATCCGAATAGTTGGAGAACGGACAGCGCAAAGATTATCAATAAAATTGCTTTGCAGATGGGAGGATATGAGCACATAAAGGCTATTCGAGAAGAAAGTTATAAACTTTTGGAAGAACGCATGGGAGTGGCATTGAGCATACGGCTTAGCAATAAGAAGAAAACACAAGCATTGAACGGCGTAAGCAAGTCCAAGATAGACAAACTTAATCAGTTAGATGTAATCGCCGACGACAAAAAGCTCATTCAAGGTTATGTATCCGTTATTAAGGATATGGCAATCAAGTATGGGGTTACGGAGGTGGCTGCATATGTATAATTTCTATGTGATTGAGGGCAAAAAACTCATTAACTATAAACCTGGTTACGAGCAGTACACAAGGGCATTTACTCGGGTGGAAGAGGAACTGGAACAAAAAGCAGAGGGAATTTCATTAGAACAGTTAAAAAGATTATTCCCGGAGTTATTTGTTCGGAGCCTGTATTTATTCATAAAATATGTACCGGTGGCTTACGAAAAAGTTGAAAAAAGTAATCTTGAAGAGGAAATGATACAATATTTCTGGGCATTTATCGAGTCAGTAAGTGCCAGAATAGGATGTCTTACTCCACAGGAATTTGTCCGGTTGTTCCCGATAACTAAGGAATATGATGGCGAAAAGTATGGCATGAAAGATTACTTTTATACTGCACAGAAGATTAAAGCGATGCCGGATGAACCTATTGGAGAGGAGAATGTAAGCGAATTTTTATTCAATTACTGCAATAGGGACATTGAAGAGTATATGGTTACTTGGATGGGAATTGTGAATAGACTGCATATGCTCAATGGCGGGCGAGACATAACACTTGAATTTTTTGAGGATATTGGGATGCCAGTACATACATTCCATGAGAAAGCAGGATATATGGTTAATGATGAAACAGGCGAGCGATTCAAAATCAAGAAATCTACTAAGAGGGCAAGAAAATTGTTTAGCGTGGTATCTGATTAGTAGGAGGTGCAATATGGATAGAACGGCATTAAAGGAACGTGAGAAAATTATTGAGTTAATGAGCGGCGAGGCGGACAATCAACCAATGGCAAGCCAGAGAGTAATAGAAGCACGAGATGTTCTTGATGATGCGCTGGAAGAATATATTGTTGCCGTGCAGGAAGATGCTTTTTACTGGGGATACATGACAGCTATGAAGCGGTGCGAGAAAGCTGGGGTGGTAAGATGACAGAAGTAGAGAGAATGACAGTGGAACTGTTAGAAGAAATGGATGATATGTCACCGGAGGATATTGAGAATTTCAGAAGGGAATGGTTTGAAAAGTTAGGGCCGGAGCAAATTCGCAATGAAAAGGTTGACAACTATGTTAATGCTGTGTGTGATGTGGCAATTAGCAGAGCAAAGAAGAGACTGGAAGTAGCATAAGGTAATTAGAGAGCTTGGAAACAGGCTCTCTTTTTATATATTATTTTTAATAGGAAAGGAGGAATGACCGTGGCATACAGATTGTATATGGATGGCATTTTATTTCCCGTTACGCCGTCCAAGATCACCATGAAAATTAACGGCAAAAATGAAACGGTCACACTGATCAATGAGGGGGAAGCCAATATTTTAAAAAGCCCCGGTCTGACGGACGTGGATTTTGAGCTGCTGCTTCCGGCGGTGCAGTATCCGTTTGCGGTATACCCGAGCGGATTCCGTCCGGCAAAATACTATCTGGACAAGCTGGAAGCGCTGATGAGCGCCAAGAGTGCATTTCAGTATGTGGTCACGCGAACGGATGGAACAAATCAGCGTCTGTTTGATACCAGCATGAAGGTATCGCTTGAAAGTTACGACATCGTGGAGGATGCGGGGGAAGGGCTGGACGTAACGGTAAAAGTAAAGCTCCGGCAGTACCGGGAGTTTACAACCAAGGCGTGTACGATTGACATTTCGCTTCCGAAGCCGAGAGCTGCAATGCAGGCAGCAAGAGCGGCATCATCCAACGCGCCGTCCGGCGGGTCTTACACGGTGAAAAAGGGGGATTGCCTGTGGAAGATTGCAAAGCAGTATTATGGGAACGGAAGCAAGTGGGGAACGATTTACAATGCCAATAAGTCGGTGATCGGCGGGAATCCGAATCTGATCTATCCGGGGCAGGTACTTGCCATTCCGGCGGCGTAGGAGGGACATATGTACGAGTTATTGATACAGCATGATAGCACGGCGTATATGCCGCCTGTGAAAGAAGAAGTGAAGGTTACGACGGAGCGGCAGATCAGCCCCGGAGTGCTCGAATTCAGCTTTGTGGACACTGGAATCAACATTGGAAATGGTGATCCGGTTCGGTTCAAGGATGCAGATGGAAAAGAAGTGTTCTATGGATTCATTTTTCGCATGAAACGCGATCGCAGTAACATTGTGACGATTACGGCATATGATCAGATTCGGTATCTGAAGAATAAGGATACGCTCGTATATGAGAATAAGACGGCGGATGGTGTGGTGGCGCTGATCGGTGAGAAGTATGGATTTAACATCGGTACACTTGCCAATACGGTGTGGGTGATCGCGTCGCGGGTGGAAGATAATGTGTCGCTGCTTGATATGATCAGTAATGCCCTGGATCAGACGTTGCAGAATACGGGGGACTTGTACATCCTGCATGACGATTTTGGAAAGCTGAATTTGTCTTTCCTCGGTGATATGTATGTGCCGATCATGATTGATGCGGAAACTGGCCAGAATTATGACTATGAGTCTTCCATCGATGAAAATACCTATAACCGGATCAAACTGGTTTATGACAATGAGGATGCCGGGAAGCGGGAGGTTTATATCGCACAGGATTCATCCAATATCAACAGGTGGGGGATTTTACAGTATTTTGATGCGCTACAAAAGGGAGAAAACGGGCAGGCAAAGGCGGACGCGTTATTACAGCTTTACAATAAGGAGACGCGGACGCTGACAGTCAAGGATGCCGCCGGAGACTCACGGGTGCGCGGTGGATCGCTCGTCGTGGTGCAGCTTGATCTCGGTGACGTGAAGCTTCAGAATCTCATGTTGGTGGAAAAATGCGTTCACAAGTACGGCGAGAGCAAACACACAATGGATTTGACAGTATCGGGAGGTGATTTTAGTGCATGACGCAAATGATTTTGTCCGGGCGGTGCAGCAGGTATCGACGAATGCGAATGATGCCGGGTATCCGGCTACGGTGATGTCCGGGACGGTAACATCTTCCAGCCCTTTAAAAATCAAAATCGAACAAAGGTTTGAGATCAGCGGAAGCATGCTGATTCTGCCGGAACATTTGAAAGAGCGTGAAATCAAGGTGACAGTAAAGCCGACGCATACCGAGGACGGCGGTACGCCGGAGCATAACCATGAATATGGCGGCGAATTAACGGTGACGGTACATAGCGGTCTGAGTGTTGGTGACAGCGTGCAGGTGGTCCGGCAGCAGGGCGGGCAGAAATATCTTGTAATCGGGAAGGTGGTGTAAGCATGATACCGGTATCAAACCAGTTGAAAAATGTTGAAGTGGTAGAACAGCCGTCCCTCTGTCCGAGAATGATCGTGGAAAGTGAACGGATCATAGGGCAGTGCGATGATGTCGAAGCTATTAAGCAGGCGATCTATAACATTCTGAATACCGAGCGGTATCAGTATATTATTTTTTCGTGGGACTATGGTGTGGAACTTAAGGATCTGTTCGGAAAACCAATCGATTATGTCATGTCGGAGGTAGAGCGGCGCATCACGGAGGCTCTGGTGCAGGATGACAGGATTGATTCCTGCGACAGTTTTGAGTTTGAGAAAAAAGGAAGAAAATTGCTGGTTACGTTCGTTGCTCATACGAAATTTGGAAGCGTTCCAGCACAGAAGGAGGTGGATGTATAAGTGTACGAGGAGCAGACGTTTGATGCAATTATGCAGAGGATGCTTGAGCGCATCCCGGATACGTTGGATAAGAGAGAGAGCAGTCCTGTATATATGGCGCTTGCACCGGCGGCGGTCGAATTGGCATCGCTGTATGTTGGATTTGATTGCATGCTGGCGGAGACATTCGGCGATACAGCATCGCGGGAGTACCTGATCCGGTTATGTGCGGATAGGGGTATCACACCCAAGACAGCTACGTATGCGGTACTGGAATTAGAGACGGATGTGGAGGTACCGGTCGGAACACGGTTTACCGGCGGGGATCACTTTTATAAGGTAACTGCAAGCGGACAGGTAACCTGTGAGCAGCCGGGGGCAGCCGGGAATGAATACCTGGGGGATGTTATCCCGGTGGAGTATGTGATGGGACTCACAACTGCAAAACTTACGCGTGTGTTGATCTATGGAGAGGACGACGAGGATACCGAAGTTCTTAGATTGCGGTATCAGGAATCTTTCAATGAACGGGCTTTTGCCGGGAATGCAAAGGACTATCATGACAAAACACTGGGAATAGCAGGAGTTGGCGCTGTTAAAGTGATCCGGGCATGGAATGGTCCGGGAACAGTCAAGCTTGTGATATTAGACAGTGTTTTCGGAAAGGCAACGGATGTATTGATTCAGACGGTGCAGAAAGAATTTGACCCGAATAAGGACGGGCATGGCGATGGTCTTGCACCGATCGGGCACGCGGTGACAGTTGACACCGCATCCGAAGTCACTGTTAATATTGCGGCGACGATAACCTATGATAACGGATATGACCTTAATACCTGCAAGACCCAGATCGAGACAGCCATAGAGGAGTATTTTGCCGGACTTAGAAAGAACTGGGAAAATCAGTCGAAACTGGTTGTGCGGATTGCGTCTATTGATGCAGCGATCATGGGAGTGAAAGGCGTGGTAGATGTGACCGGTACAACGCTTAACGGCGGGGGAAACGTCGAATTAACAGAATATGAGATCCCGGTACTGGGGGTGGTTACTTATGGCTGATCGTTATATCAATCTTAAGGAACTGCTCCCTTTGTATTTGCAGGCGTATAAGGAACTTGCCGCACCTATGGATGCGGAAACACCGGAGTTCCAGATAATTGAGGCGGAACATAACAGGATCATTGCCAACCGCTATATCGTGACCTGCGATGAGGAGGGCATTGTTCGGTACGAGCAACTCATGGGAATCCAGCCCAAGGCAGATGATACGTTGGAAGACCGGATTTTCAGATGCATAACAAAGTGGAATGTGTGTCTGCCGTACAATTATGCTTTCCTCGATCAAAAGTTAAGGGAACTATGTGGAGCTGAATATACGTTGGATCTGGACATTGCTGGCCAGACCGTAACAGTTAAAGTGGGACTTGCGCAGAAGAATCAGTATGATGTGGTCGCGGAAATGCTGGAAGAGATAGTTCCATGCAACTTACAGTTGAATCTTTCTTTACTGTACAATCAGTACCAGGCGCTTAAACCATATCCACATATTATTCTGGCGCAGTTTACACATTGGGAATTGCGGAATTTGAGCATCCCCCGGAATTTAAGTGCTGCGGTAGAGAATATAGCGGCGTATGCAGTGGATGATCTGGCACGCTTCACAGTGGAAGAGGTTGCGGATATAGGAATCAGAAAGAAGGTATGAGATGAAACTTACGGATTTATTCAAATTCAAGCTGTTTGAGAGAAAAGACGTTGCAGATCTGGCGGTGGTCAATGAGAACTTCCAGGCGGCGGAGAGCGAGATTGACAAGCGGCTGCTCAAAACTGCGGTGCAGAACACGAACACAGTCACAGAAGCGGGATATGCACTGGATGCCAGACAGGCGAATCCGAATGTTAAGGGATCGCTGGCTGAACTGATTGCGGTGTTGAGCGAATTGTTGACAAGTCATAAAAGCTCTGGCGATCATGATAGCAGATATTATACAAAAACAGATATGAATACGATGCTTGCCAGAAAAGCTGATAGCGAGCACAACCATGACAAGGCGTATTATACAAAAGCATTTGTTGATGGTCTGCTTGCGTTGAAAGCAGACCTTACACATTATCACGATAACAGGTACTATACTGAAGCGGAGACGGATGCAAGAATGGCAAAGGCGGCTCGATATGTGGGCTTATATGAACAGGAGATTACGTTGGCAGCGGGCGGGGAATTTTACCAGGCAATTCCAAGTACGTATCAGAATGGGGGATATATTTATTTTATAAACTGCTCGGGTAACTCGTTGAATTTCACGGCCAACATGGAAGGATATAATATGGCTGTGAAGAATAGGGGCGCAAGTACGCTGGCAACTCGAGTGCAGGTGTATTTTTTTAGCATTGGCGTATAAATCAAGAAGAAAGGGAAAAAGTATATGAAGTTGAAAACCTCAAAAGACACTTACGAAATTGTAAGTGCAAACCATGAAAACGGAAAATTGAATATTGTATTTGAAAACCAGTCCTGCGAATCTTTGCAGGATATTTTTTCGGTCAAAAATGATCTGGCACGGCTGGAGATTTATGATCATGCTGAGCGGACCAGCATTATCACTGAGTATGTGGTGCTTGAACGTGTGGTGCTTGAGGATAATCATGCGACGGTAGTTCTCGGAAGAGAAAGTGATGACTATTCGCGGCGCGTCACGGATCTGGCATCAAAACTTGCGGAAGCATCGGCAACCGCATCGGAGATGGCGGAAACAGTTACCGCGACAAATAAGACGGTTGATGGAAATACAACCGATATTCAGAAGCTTGCTGCCGATATGGATTATCTGGCTATGCAGATGGAGGTGACATTGGATGAGTAAACATTATGAAAAGGTAAAAGGGTATTATGACAAGAATCTTTGGAGCAAAACCCGTGTGTACAATGCGGTAGGAAAGTGGATCACAGCCGGGGAATATGAGGAGATCACCGGGGAGACATATGAGGAACCGGCGAAGAAAAGTGCCGAGGAAGATACAACTATGATGTAGGAGGAGAATCATGAAACAGACGGAGAATTATGGCTTTAACGTGCCGGAGGAACATGAATTTTATGATGTTGCAGCGCAGAATGAGAACTGGGAGAAGTTAGATGCGGCTTTAACACAAATCGAGAGCCGGCTACAGGAAATTGCAGAAGCAAAACAGTAACAGAACCATAGTCATAGCGCCGAACAATTGATCTTTGTGATCGAACGTCCGGCGCTATTCAGTTGGCACAAACACTGATAAGACAGGTTTTATACTTATTATAAGGAAAGAGAGGATAAGGATATGGAAAAACTTTTTAATCACACAAGCATTTTTGTAGGAATCGTCGGCGGGATTATTGCCGGCTGGCTCGGCGGCTGGGATATGCTGCTTAAGACGATCGTGTTTCTGGCGGTGGCGGATTATGTGACCGGAGTTATCAAGGGCATTTATACCAAGACACTGAGTTCAGAGACGGGCTTCAAGGGGCTTCTGAAAAAGATTGTGATGTTCATCGTGATCGCAGTAGCATATTCGATTCAGAAACTGTTGAATGATGCGATCGCGCTGCGGGAGATTGTGATTATGTTTTACATCTGCAATGAAGCGCTTAGCCTGCTGGAGAACGCGGCAATGTTCATCCCGATCCCGGACAAGCTTAAGGATGTGCTGTTGCAGCTGAGAGATAAGGAGGTAGAGGACAATGGCAAATAGAAAAATTGGACAGGCAGGACTTGCCCTTATCAAGCAGTACGAGGGATGCAGACTGGCAGCATACCGGTGCGCCGCCGGTGTATGGACCATCGGGTACGGTCACACGGCGGGCGTACATAGCGGCATGACAATCACACAGGCGCAGGCGGACGCATACCTGCAGCAGGACATTGCAAAGTTTGAGGGATACGTCAACAATCCCGCATATGTTCCGATCACCGCAAATCTCAACCAGAATCAGTTTGATGCGCTGGTCAGCTTTGCCTTTAACTTGGGCGCCGGAAATCTCCGGAAGCTTTGCAAGGGCAGAACGGCGGCGCAGATCGCACAGGCAATGACACAGTATTGCAAAGCCAACGGCAAGGTGCTGGCAGGATTAAGGCGGCGGCGGGCGGCAGAGCAGGCATTGTTTAACAAGCCGGTAAGCGCGGCGACACCGGCACAGAATCAGAATACGGAGGATTACAACATGAAGACGATCAAAAAGGGTAGCAAAGGCAACGCGGTAAAGGTATGGCAGATCATCATCGGCGCGGCGGCGGACGGCATCTTCGGCAGCGGCACGGAATCGGCAACCAAGACCTGGCAGAGCAAGCACGGGCTGGCGGCGGATGGAATTGTCGGTAAGATGAGCTGGAAAGCGGGACTGGAAGCACTGTAAGAGTATGACAGGCGGGAGAAATCCTGCAATTATGTTATTTCGCAAAAAAACAGTTGGCATAGGTTACACTCTATGTCATTATATATACATAAGGAGTGAGATTATGATTAGTATAGAAAAAGCATATAGAATTGCGAATAGTTTTTTTGTGGAGAATGATTATGTGGGAGTTTATGAAGTAAGAGAAAATGAAGATAGTTGGTTATTTGTCCCGCAATGCAAGTCCGCTTGTTATGGGGTTGCTAATGTGTGTGTTCCAAAGAATGGAGACGAACCTTATGTATTCAGTACTACAGATGCAGATGGAGCAGTTATGTGGGAAAGAGGGAAAGAGGTTTCTATAATAAAGAAATAGTACAACCGGATATATTGGAATATTTGATGTTAATCAAGGGATACCCCAGCCATTCGGCTGGGGTTACTTTATATTCCCATCGGAACCCCAATCATCGCCGTAGAATCCGGCTACGTAGAAGCGATCGGTTGGAACCAGTACGGCGGATGGCGCATCGGCATCCGCAGCTTTGACGGGAAGCGCTACTATTATTATGCGCACCTGCGCCAGAACTATCCGTACCGGGAACAGTTGAAGGAGGGCGATGTCGTGACGGCAGGGGATGTGATCGGCTATATGGGGCATACCGGGTACAGCACGAAGGAAAATGTCAACAACATAGATACGGTTCATCTGCATTTCGGGCTGCAGCTGATCTTTGACGAGTCGCAGAAAGAGGGAAACAACGAGATCTGGGTGGACTGTTATAATCTGACGCGCTTTTTGTATAAGAACCGTTCCGCGGTGCAGAAAGTGGGGGAAAGCAGGGAGTGGAAGAGGACGCTGCAGATGACGGATCCGGCGGTTGTAAAATATCAGAAAACCGTAAAAAAACAGTGAAAAAATATTGACAATAGAAGCGGGAGGGTGGAAAATTTTGATATACGGATAGGGAGGAGGAGTGTCTGTGAGAGAACGTCGATGGATTCAAAAAGGGTGTCGGATTTTTTTCGCTATTGCACTTCTTATCTGTGTGGGAGGCATTCCGGCATATGCAGAAGAACCGGTACCGGACGCAGGGGAAATCACCGGCAGGGTATTATTTATCAGTTCCTATTCCTATGCATGGGAGACGGTTCCGGAACAGATTCGCGGTATAAAAGAAGCATTGGGCGCTGGTGTACAGCTGGATTATCAGTTTATGGATACCAAAAATGTCGAGACGGCGGAGAGTGAACAGCTATTTTACCAGACGCTAACATACTATCTGAAGATGGTTCCGGCGTATGATGTTGTGATTGTAGGAGACGATGCGGCGTTTCAGTTTGCAATGACGTATCGGGATGAGCTGTTTGCGCAGACGCCGGTTGTTTTTGAGGGAGTCAATGACGGGGAACTGGCGAAGAAGGCGGCAGCAGACCCGCTTGTGACGGGCGTGGTTGAGACGCTCTCTTATGAGAATACGATCACGCTGGCAAAGAAGCTGTATCCGGATGCAAGACAGGTGGTAGGAATACTGGATGATACGGTGACCGGAGAGGGCGAACGCAAGGAATTCCAGTATTACGATACTGTTTTTCCAGAGTTGGACTTTGTAGAGATCGACGCTTCAAAGCTCTCCCAGGAAGAATTAAAAAGACAGGTTGCTGCGCTGGGGGAGGAGAGCATTCTGGTCTATATTATGTGCAGCAGGGATGGCGACGGGAATGTGTACGCGGCGGCGGAAGCGATCCAGATGCTGAGTGATGTGGCGCAGATTCCGATGTTTTCAATTGTCTCGCACGGTATGGGAAAAGGATTTTTAGGCGGCGAGATTGTCTCGCAGGAACAGATGGGAAAAAGGGCAGGAGAAATGGCGGTGCAGATACTGGAGGGCACGGATTGTGCAGGGATCTCCATTGTGATGGAGCCGCCGAAGGTATATTGCTTTGATGAAAATGTGATGCGCAGGTTTGGAATCAGTGCATCAAAGCTTCCCGGGGATGCAGTCATCATCAATCACAGGGAGACCTTCTGGGAAAAGAACCGGGATACGATCAGGGCAACGCTGGTGATTGCTGCCGTGGCGTTGGCAATGGTGGCATGGCTGGCGGTGGACAATATGCGCCGACGCAAAATGAACGAAGTGATTACCAGGGCAAACGAAAAACTGTCTTACAGTGCACATTATGATGTACTGACACACCTTAAGAACCGTAGTGTCTTTATGGAAGATATCAGGCAGCGGATTGTCTCCGGGGAAGAATTTACGGTTTTTATGTATGATCTGGATAATTTTAAGCGGGTGAACGACACCTACGGACACAATACAGGGGACGAGGTGCTGCGCGAAGTGGCACTTCGGTCGCTGGCGGTGGAGGATGGCCATTTCACACCGTACCGCCTGGCAGGAGATGAGTTTGTAGCACTGATCGACTGCGGCGATTACAGGGTCATAGAGCGATATGCATCTGGTTTGATGGAACGTCTGCAAAAGCCGTGCAGAATGGGAGAGGAGGACGAGACACTGGGAGTCAGTCTCGGAATCGCGGTGTGGCCGGAACACGGAGCGGATGCAACGGAACTTCTGGCAGCGGCGGATGCTGCAATGTATACAGTGAAGAAAAACGGAAAAAATGGATATGCATTTTATAAGGAGCCATGTGCACCATAGGAAACGGTGCACATGGCTCCTTTTTAAGAGTAGAAATACGACTTATTTTTTCATGCCGGCGCGTTTTCTTAAGGTTGGATCAAGAATACGCTTGCGGATACGAAGACTCTCCGGTGTAACCTCCAGGAGCTCGTCGACATCGATGAAATCGAGTGCCTGCTCCAGACTTAAAATCTTAGGCGGAACCAGAGTCAGTGCCTCGTCCGCAGAAGAGGAACGCGTGTTGGTCAGGTGCTTTTTCTTGCAGACATTCAATTCGATATCCTCGGCTCTGGAAGATGAACCAATGACCATGCCGGCGTATACCTTTTCGCCAGGTCCAATAAAGAGCGTACCGCGATCCTGTGCGGAAAACAGACCGTAGGTTACGGACTCACCGGTCTCAAATGCGATCAGGGAACCGAGCTTGCGGTAAGCGATCTCGCCCTTGTACGGTGCATAGCCGTTGAAAATGGTGTTGATGATACCGTTACCCTTGGTATCCGTCATAAATTCACCACGGTAACCGATCAGGCCGCGGGACGGGATGTTGAACTCCAGACGTGTGTAACCGCCGGTAATCGGTTTCATGTTCAGCATTTCGCCCTTGCGCTGGCTTAACTTTTCGATGACGGCACCGGTAAATTCATCCGGTACATCGACATAAGCAAGCTCCATCGGCTCTAACTTCTTGCCGTTCTCATCCGTGTGGTAGAGAACTTCAGCTTTGCTGACGGCAAACTCATAACCCTCGCGGCGCATGTTCTCAATCAGTACGGACAGATGAAGCTCACCGCGGCCGGATACTTTGTAGGAATCCGGGCTGTCCGTTTCCTCGACACGCAGAGAAACATCGGTGTTTAATTCGCGGAACAGACGGTCTCTTAAATGACGGGAGGTAACGAATTTACCCTCCTGTCCGGCGAGCGGGCTGTCATTTACGATGAAATTCATGGACAGTGTCGGCTCGGAAATTTTCTGGAACGGAATGGCAACCGGATTCTCAGGTGCGCAGATGGTATCACCGATATGGATATCTGCAATACCGGAAATAGCTACGATGGAACCGATCTTTGCCTCTGTGACATCCACCTTGTTCAGACCGTCAAACTCGTAAAGCTTGCTGATGCGGACGCGTTTCTGCTTGTCAGGCTCGTGGTGGTTGACAACAACCGCCTCCTGATTGACTTTTAAGCAGCCGTTGTCGACCTTTCCGATACCGATACGTCCGACATATTCGTTGTAATCGATGGTGCTGATCAATACCTGGGTGTTGGCGTCCGGATCGCCCTCCGGTGCAGGGATATAGTCAAGGATCGTGTCGAACAGCGGAGTCATATCCTTTTTGTTGTTCACCAGATCGTCAAGCTCGCGGACTGCGTAGCCGTCTCTTGCAGAAGCAAAAAGGAACGGGCAGTCAAGCTGCTCCTCGGAAGCGTCCAGATCCATGAAAAGCTCAAGCACTTCGTCCACAACCTCGTTCGGACGTGCCTCCGGACGGTCGACTTTGTTGAGACACACGATAACCGGAAGAGAAAGCTCGAGCGCTTTCATCAGAACGAACTTGGTCTGCGGCATAACGCCCTCGAAAGCGTCAACGACCAGCACAACGCCGTTTACCATCTTAAGGACACGCTCAACCTCGCCGCCGAAATCAGCGTGGCCAGGGGTGTCGATGACGTTGATCTTAGTTCCTTTATAAGTAATCGCTGTATTTTTGGAAAGAATCGTGATACCACGCTCTCTCTCAATATCATTAGAGTCCATGACACGCTCCTGAACCTCCTGGTTCTCACGGAACACGCCGCTCTGTTTTAACAATTCATCGACCAGAGTGGTCTTGCCGTGATCGACATGGGCGATAATTGCAATGTTACGGACATCTTCACGTTTCATTTTCATATACAAAATCTCTCTTTCCTGTGTGAAACCTAGTCTAAAAAAGTAACCAATCTATTTTATCATATTTTCGGAGATGCGCAAGTGGTACTTGCGACAAAATCCGCCATTTCATTCCCTTTGTTATCGACATGTTGCATGAAAATTCTGGCACCGGACGTGATAAAAATAATGTGTCAGGCAGATCATACCAGCAGAACGGAACGAAAAAGAAGAACAACGCAAAAAAGAGTATGGTCGTAAGAAGGGAGAAAGATTCATGGCAGATAAAATTTTTGAAAACAACCAGGTGTCAATTATGGGAGAGATTGTATCTGATTTCCGGTTCAGTCACGAAGTGTACGGAGAGGGATTTTATATGGTGGATGTGGCAGTGAACCGCCTGAGCAATTATCTGGATTACATTCCGCTAATGATATCCGAACGGTTGATTGACGTAAATGCAGATTACATAGGACAGATCATTTATGTGAACGGGCAGTTCCGTTCGTTTAACCGGCATGAGGAGAAAAAGAACCGCCTTGTCTTATCGGTGTTCGTGCGGGAACTGGAGTTTTTGGAGGAACTGCAGGAGGATATGAAGAGCAACCAGATTTTTCTGGACGGATATATCTGCAAGGAACCGATTTACCGGAAGACGCCGCTGGGACGGGAGATTGCGGATCTTCTGATCGCCGTCAACCGTTCCTACGGAAAATCAGACTATATTCCATGCATCTGCTGGGGCAGAAACGCCCGGTTTGCCTCTGGCTTTGAGGTGGGAGGCCATGTGCAGGTATGGGGCAGAATCCAGAGCCGGGAATACGTCAAAAAGATCTCGGAACTTGAGACGGAAAAACGGGTGGCTTACGAGGTCTCCGTCAGCAAGGTGGATTTCCTGGAGGAATAATCAAAAGTTCCATTATTGACAACCGTTGTTGATAGTGCTATGTTAATTTTAACTATATGATACATATTTTGATAGAGGTTGCGTGCTTTAAGAGTAGCTTCCCGGATGTGACAGGCACAGGGGAAGGGAAGCAAAAGGAAAGCATGCCGAAAGAGCAAGGCACCTGCTGCCCTGGTTCTTGGGCATAAAGCTAAGAACTTTATGACTGTCATCTTTGCAGATGGGGCGCTATCGGTTCTGTATAATGGCATGCAGATATGCGGCAGAAGAATCAGACCGGCTCACCGAGCCGGCTTTTTTTTACTTTTTGTTCTGACTCTGATCTGACAGGGACAAAATTGTACCATGGGCATATATTAACATAGGAGAAACGGAGGATTGACATGGCGATATTCAAGGGCGCTGGTGTAGCGATTGTTACACCCATGAAGGAAAATGAAGAGGTAAATTACGACAAGCTGGAGGAACTGGTCGAATGGCAGATTGAGCAGGGAACGGATGCGATTGTGATTGTGGGAACGACCGGAGAGAGTTCGACGCTCACTACGGAGGAGCATTCCGACGTGATCCGGGCGGCAGTGCGTTTCGCAAAGCATCGCGTTCCGGTCATTGCCGGCACCGGTTCCAACTGCACCAGAGAGGCGATTCACCTTTCCGAAGAGGCGGAAAAGGCAGGAGCAGACGGACTTTTGGCTGTGACCCCGTACTACAACAAAGCGACACAGGGCGGATTGATCCGTTACTATACAGAGATTGCCGAGGCGGTAAAGCTTCCGATTATCATGTACAACGTTCCTGGACGTACCGGCTGCAATATTATGCCGGAGACCGCAGCCACACTCTTTAAGAACGTGGAGAACATTGTGGGTATCAAGGAGGCGACCGGTAGTCTGGCTCAGGCATCCAGGCTGATGTACTTAACGGACGGCAAGATTGATTTGTATTCCGGCGAGGACGGCATCGTGGTGCCTCTGATGGCAATCGGTGCGATCGGTGTGATTTCCGTGTGGTCGAATGTGGCGCCGGCGGATGTGCACGATATGTGCGCGGCTTTCTCCGCGGGGGATCTTTTGCGCGCGAGAGAACTGCAGTTAAAGGCACAGCCGCTTGTGGATGCGCTGTTTTCCGAGGTAAACCCGATTCCGGTGAAGAAAGCATTGAATCTGATGGGACTGGAAGTGGGACCGCTTCGTTCCCCGCTCACGGAGATGACACCAGAGAATGCCGCGAAGCTTGCAGAAGCGATGAAAAATTACGGAATAAAGTTAGCATAAAAGAACAGATGACTCCGGCGGAAGGGAGCCGTAAGGCCATCCGCCGGAGTATGTGTCTGCACCGCCGGCTGCATGCGGCACGCGGAGCGGGCAGTACAGAGAAGAGAGGATAACGTACGATGATTAAGGCAATCATGAATGGATGCAATGGTAAAATGGGACAGGTCATCTCCGCAATCTGCAAGGAGGATCCGCAGATTGAGATCGTGGCGGGAGTGGATCTCTATGACGGGATCAAAAATGACTATCCGGTATTCCCGAATATTTCCGTCTGCGATGTGAAGGCGGATGTCATCATCGATTTTTCCAATGCGAAGGCCGTGGACGATCTTCTGGTCTATAGTGTGGATAAAAAGATTCCAGTGGTTCTGTGCACGACGGGATTGTCGGAGGAACAGATGGAGCAGGTAAAGGCGGCATCGGGGCAGGTAGCAGTATTAAAGTCCGCGAATATGTCGCTGGGAATCAATCTGCTGATGCAGCTTTTAGCGCAGGCGGCAACGATTCTTGCGCCGGCAGGATTTGACATGGAGATCGTGGAGAAGCATCACAACCAGAAGCTGGATGCACCGAGCGGCACAGCGCTGGCGCTGGCGGACTCCATGAATGATGCGCTGGGACATGTCTATGAATACAAATATGACAGAAGCAGCGAGCGCAAAAAGAGAGATCCGCACGAGATCGGAATCTCGGCAGTGCGCGGAGGCAGCATCGTTGGGGAGCATGAGGTCATCTTCGCGGGACTCGACGAGGTCATTGAGTTCAAGCATACCGCATATTCCCGCAGCGTCTTTGGAAAAGGGGCTGTGGAGGCGGCAAAGTTCCTCGCCGGGAAAGAGGCAGGATTTTATGATATGCAGGATGTGATCCGGGCAACGATGGAACAGGCAGACTGATTGGACAGGCAGACGGATAAGGCAGATTGAAAGCAGATACAGATGGATCGAATGGGAACAGGAGCGTGGAAACGTTTTCTGTTCCCATTTTTATACAGGGCAGAAAACGAACAAAATCTGGTCAGCAGTGCGCGGATATGTTACTATTTGAGAGGTATCTTCGATTTTGATATTCTGAGGGGGAACATATGGAAAAATATATGGAAACAGATCTGCGGTATTTAAAAAGTCTGGCAAATCAGTATCCGACCGTGGCTGCGGCAGCGACGGAGATCATTAACCTGCAGGCGATTTTAAGCCTGCCAAAGGGAACAGAACATTTCATTACAGATATTCACGGCGAGTACGATCAGTTCCAGCACGTGATCCGGAACGGTTCCGGAGCGATTAAGCGCAAGATCGAGGAAGAATTCGGGAATGCGATCAGTGCGGGAGAGAAGAAAGCGATTGCGACCCTGATCTATTATCCGGAGCAGAAGCTAGAGCAGGTGTTAAAGACAGAAGAAAATATGGAGGACTGGTATAAGGTCTCCCTGTACCGGCTGATCCGCATCTGCAAGAGCGCTTCGTCAAAATATACCAGATCCAAGGTGCGAAAAGCGCTGCCGAAAGATTTTGCGTATGTGATCGAGGAACTGCTGACCGGCAGACCGGATGTCTCCGATCAGGAAGCTTATTATAATGAGATCATCCGGTCTGTGATCCGCACAGGCCGGGCGCCGGAGCTTGTGATTGCGTTCTGCAATCTGATCCGCAGGCTTGTGGTGGATCATCTGCATGTGGTGGGAGATATTTTCGACAGGGGACCGTACCCGAATCTGATTATGGATACCTTGATGCAGCATCATTCCGTGGATATTCAGTGGGGGAACCACGATATATACTGGATGGGAGCGGCGGCGGGAAGCAGACCCTGCATCTGCAACGCGATCCGTATCTCTGCCAAGTACGGCAATCTGAACCTTTTAGAGGACGGATACGGCATCAATCTGGTGCCGCTCGCCAGACTTGCCATGAGCAGATACGACAAGGATCCCTGCACCTGCTTTAAGCTGGATTACCGGGAGGATGAGTACGATGTGCGTGACGCCATGCTGGATGAGAAAATGCACAAGGCGATTACGGTGATCCAGTTCAAGCTGGAGGGACAGATGATCATGCGTCACCCGGAGTTCGGGATGGATGAGCGGCTTTTGCTGGACAAGATCAATATCGAAAAAGGAACGGTGTGTGTGGAGGGGAAGGAATACCCGATGAAGGATCTGAACTTCCCGACGATCGACTGGAAGCATCCGTATGAACTGTCATCGGAGGAGGAGGACGTCATGGAGCGGATCACGCAGGCGTTCTTGAACTGTGAAAAATTACAGCGTCACGTCCGTTTTCTGTTCACACAGGGCAGCCTGTACAAGGTCTACAACGGGAACCTGCTCTACCACGGCTGTGTGCCGATGAACGAGGACGGAACCTTTACCAGAGTAAATGTGTACGGAAAAGAATATTCCGGCAAGGCGCTCTACGATGTGCTGGAGAATTACGCGAGAAAAGGGTACTACGCGATTGATCCCGGGGAGAAGAAAAAGGGGCTGGATATCTTGTGGTTTATCTGGGAAAACCAGAATTCCCCGGTGTTCGGAAAAGCAAAAATGACGACGTTTGAGCGCTATTTTATCGCGGACAAGGCGACGCACCAGGAGCCGAAGAACCCGTACTACCGCCTGCTGGAGGAGGAAGAGGTGGTCAACCGCATCCTCTCGGAATTCGGGCTTGAGGGCGCGGAGGCACATATCATCAACGGCCATATTCCGGTGGAGGCGAAGCGGGGAGAGTCCCCGGTAAAATGCGGCGGGAAGCTGCTCATTATTGACGGCGGATTCTCCAAGGCCTACCAGCCGAAGACGGGGATTGCGGGATATACGCTGATCTATAATTCCTACGGTCTGGTGCTTGCGGCGCATGAACCGTTTGAGTCGGTCGAAAAGGCGGTGCAGGACGGAAGCGATATCGCGTCGCATACGATTCTGGTGCAGCATGTCGTGCGACGCAAGCTGGTGGCGGATACGGACATTGGAAGGGAGCTGCGCGCTTCGATCCGTGATCTGGAGGCGCTGCTACAGGCATACCGGGACGGCATCCTGGTGGAGAAGATTTAAATAGAAAGATAGAAGGAAGCAGGAAAAGAATATGTATATCGGAAATCATCTCTCGGCGTCAAAGGGCTATGCGGCGATGGGGCGGATGGCAGTGAAGCTGGGAGCAAATACATTTGCATTTTTTACAAGAAATCCGAGAGGCGGTGCGGCAAAAGCGATTGATCCGGCGGATGTGGAAAAGCTGCTGGAACTGATGCGGGAGCAGCAGTTTGGAAAACTGGTAGCGCATGCACCTTACACGATGAATCTGTGCGCGGCGAAGGAGGATATCCGCAAGTTCTCCAAGGAGATGATCGCGGACGATCTGCGCCGGATGGAGTACACGCCGGGGAATTACTACAATTTTCACCCGGGTTCCCATGTCGGACAGGGGGCGGATGCCGGAATCGAATGGATTGCGGAGGCACTTAACGAGGTGCTCACGCCGGAGCAGACGACGACGGTTCTCCTTGAGACGATGGCGGGAAAAGGCAGTGAGGTGGGCAGAAGCTTTGAGGAACTGCGCGCGATTATTGACCGTGTAGAGCTGTCCGATAAGCTTGGCATCTGTCTGGATACCTGTCATGTCTGGGATGCTGGATATGATATTGCGGGAGATCTGGATGGTGTCCTGGAGGAATTTGACCATGTGATCGGTCTGAACCGCCTGTGCGCGGTACATTTTAACGACAGCATGAACGACCGCGGTTCGCACAAAGACCGCCATGCCTGCATCGGCAAGGGAAAGATCGGGCTGGATGCGATGCGGCGTGTGGCGACGCATCCGCTGCTTTCGGACAAGCCGTTTATTCTGGAGACTCCGAATGATGATGAGGGATACCGCAGAGAGATTGCACTTTTCCGGGAGTGGAGGGAGTAGATAAGAATCCAGAGAAATACATTGCTTTTTAGAAGTGTGTGTGTTATACTTCAAATCACATGAATGCGAAAGCTTTTTCATGCAAATATTTGCCCACCAAGAGATTGGTTAAGCCCATACGGACAGGCGGGGCAGCTGCCGATGGTGGAGAGATCCACGTTATTGATTGAGTTAGAAGCTCAAATTTTATAAGTTGATGACGACTGCAGACGAAGGACTGCAGGACCCTGAATCGTATGCGATAGAGATATCACTTGTGAAACGGTCAATAAGAGTAGTAATAGCAAATATTTGCTGGCGAAGATGCCAACGTAGACTCTGATAATAGTTTTTGCAGCATGTAGGACAGATTACATAAAGTATGACTATGAGAATGTGACAAGGCAGGTGATGTGTGTGCAGCATACAGGCATCTGTCTTTTTTTTGTGTAATAGGAAACTTCGTCCCTATTACATAAAAACGCTCCGGGCAGGATTCTTTCTTGTGCTACAGAAGATGCCATGTTATGCGAAAGCATGAAAGTCATGCTTCCTGTAGAGCCAAAAGCTCTGCCGGACGGCATGCGCACTGCGGCAGGGAGCATCAAAACAGAATGTGAGGAGAATCATGGAAGCAGGATCCCAGAAGCGCGCTCCGGTCTACGAAGCGCTGGAACAATTAAAAAAGAGAAGAGTCGTTCCTTTCGATGTGCCGGGGCACAAGAGAGGGCGTGGCAACCCGGAGCTCGTGGAACTTCTGGGGGAGAAATGTGTGAGTCTGGATGTGAATTCCATGAAGCCGCTTGACAACCTGTGCCATCCGGTGTCGGTTATCAAAGAGGCGGAGGAACTGGCGGCGGAGGCTTTCCGGGCAGATCACGCGTTTTTTATGGTGGGAGGAACAACGTCCTCCGTGCAGAGCATGGTGTTGTCGGTCTGTCGTGCCGGGGATAAGATCATCCTGCCGCGCAATGTACATAAGAGTGTGATCAATGCGCTGGTACTCTGCGGCGCTATTCCGGTCTATGTGAATCCGGAGGTGGACAAAAAGCTTGGCATTTCACTCGGTATGGAGATCTCGGAGGTGGAGCGGGCGATTCTGGAGAATCCGGGCGCGGTGGCGGTTCTTGTGAACAATCCGACTTATTACGGAATCTGTTCCGATTTGCGCTCCATCGTGAAGCTGGCACATGAACACGAGATGCTTGTGCTTGTGGATGAAGCGCACGGCACCCATCTGTATTTCGGGGAGGATCTTCCGGTCTGCGCGATGGATGCCGGTGCGGATATGGCGTCCGTTTCCATGCACAAATCCGGAGGAAGCTTAACACAGAGTTCCCTGCTTTTAACCGGCAAAAATGTCAACTGGGAGTATGTCAGCCAGATTATCAACCTCACACAGACGACAAGCGCGTCTTATCTTCTGATGTCAAGTCTCGACATCTCGCGGAGAAATCTGGCGCTGCGCGGAAGGGAATCGTTCCGCAAAGTGGCGGAGATGGCGGAATATGCCAGGGCGGAGATCAACGACATCGGCGGATATTATGCTTACGGCAAGGATATGGTGAACGGCGGAAGCGTCTATGACTTTGATGTGACGAAGCTCTCAGTCTATACGCGGGGAATCGGTCTGGCAGGAATCGAGGTCTATGATCTGTTGCGGGATGAGTACGATATCCAGATTGAGCTGGGGGACATTGCCAACATCTTAGCCTACATTTCAATCGGCGACCGCATCCAGGATATCGAGCGGCTGGTGGGAGCGTTGGCAGACGTCAAACGCTTGTATTCCAAGGATCCTGCACAGATGTTAAATACAGAATATATAAATCCGACTGTTCTTGTTTCACCGCAGGCGGCTTTTTACGCAGAGAAAAAATGCATGCCGATCCGGGAGACGGCAGGAAAGATCTGCGGAGAGTTTGTGATGTGCTATCCGCCGGGAATTCCGATTCTCGCGCCGGGTGAGATGATTACGCCGGAGATCATCGAATATATCATCTATGCCAAGGAGAAGGGCTGCTCCATGCAGGGAACGGAAGATCCGGCGGTGGAGCACTTAAATGTCCTGGTGGATGACCGGCAGGTGTGGAAATAAGACCGCCGGAAGAATAGCTCTTAAGGAAGAGCATACGGTCAGGAAGAACCGGCAGAAGGAAGCAGCAGACCGTGGAATACGGTCTGGGGAAGGTGGAAGAGAGCGTGGAGTTATGGTTTTCGGATAATCAGACCGATCATGTGAAGGTGTCGGTCAAAGTGGAGAAGCAGCTGTTCGGGGAGCAGACGGATTTTCAGAGGATCGACGTGTTTGAATCCAGGGAATTCGGCAGATTTTTAAGCTCCGACGGCAGCATCGTCTTCTCGGAAAAGGATGAGTTCATCTACGATGAGATGATTGTGCATGTGCCGATGGCGGTGCATCCGCATGTGAAAAAAGTGCTGGTCATCGGTGGCGGAGACGGCGGTGTGGCGAGAGAACTTTCCTATTATGAGGAGATCGAGCAGATCGACGTCGTGGAATCCGACCGGACATTCGTGGATGTGTGCAGGAAGTTTTTCCCGGACAACGCCTGCGGACTGGAAGATCCGCGCGTCAATATCTATTACGAGGATGGACTGCGCTTTCTGCGCACAAAGCATGATGCCTACGATCTGATCATCAATGATGCGATCGATCCGCTCGGGCATACGGCGGGATTGTTCACCAAGGAATTTTATGGGAACTGTTACCGCGCATTAAAAGAAGACGGCATTATGGTCTACCAGCACGGCAGTCCTTTTTATGACGAGGATGAGGAGTCCTGCCGCGTGATGCACCGCAAGGCGAGTCACAGTTTCCCGATCAGCCGTGTGTATCAGGCGCACATTCCGACCTGTTCCTCCGGGTACTGGCTGTTCGGATTTGCGTCAAAAAAATATCACCCGCTGACGGATCTGAATGTGGAGCGCTGGAAAGCGCGCGGGATCAAGACCTGGTATTATACGACCAATCTTCATAAGGGAGCGTTTATGCTGCCAAAATATGTCGAGGATATGCTTGAGGAAGAGGAAGGCAGAAGGTAAATGGCAGATGCGGGACAGAACGGACTCTGACGGGACAGTCAGCGGAGCGTTCTGTCATCCGTTGGCAGAATGATATAAATAATATAAAAATAGAAAATACAGCCGCAGGACGGCAGAATGAGAGGATAAGTAGATGGGAAGATTATTGATTATCGGATGTGGCGGAGTAGCAGGGGTGGCAATTCACAAATGCTGCCAGAACAGCAAGACTTTTTCGGAGATCTGCATTGCAAGCCGCACAAAAGAAAAATGTGACGCGTTAAAAGAAAAGCTGCAGGGAACGACGGATACAGTGATCACGACAGCGAAGGTGGATGCGGATAATGTGGATGAACTGATCGCACTGATCCGTGACTACAAGCCGGATGCCGTGTTAAATGTGGCGCTGCCTTACCAGGATCTGACGATTATGGATGCCTGCCTGGCATGCAAGGTGGACTACATCGATACCGCGAACTACGAACCGGAAGATACCGACGACCCGGCGTGGCGTGCAATTTATGAGAAGCGCTGCAAGGAGGCGGGCTTTACCGCGTACTTCGATTATTCCTGGCAGTGGGCATATCAGAAACGCTTTACAGATGCCGGCATCACGGCGCTTCTTGGCAGCGGCTTTGACCCGGGCGTGACGAGCGTGTTTACCGCCTATGCGCTGAAGCATTATTTCGATGAGATCGAGTACATCGATATCTTAGACTGCAACGGTGGAGACCACGGTTATCCGTTCGCCACCAATTTCAACCCGGAGATCAACCTCCGCGAGGTATCCGCAAACGGCTCCTACTGGGAGGACGGACACTGGGTAGAGACAAAACCGATGGAAATTAAAAGAGAATATAATTTCCCACAGGTTGGCGAGAAAGACATGTATCTGCTTCATCATGAGGAGATCGAGTCTCTGGCAAAGAATGTGCCGGGAGTCAAGCGCATCCGTTTCTTCATGACCTTCGGTCAGAGCTATCTGACACATATGCAGTGTCTGGAGGATGTCGGAATGCTCTCCACTTCCCCGATCCAGTATGAGGGAAGAGAGATCGTGCCGATCCAGTTCTTAAAGGCATTGCTTCCGGACCCGGCGTCACTGGGTCCTAGAACCGTTGGCAAGACGAACATCGGCTGTATTTTTACCGGCAAGAAGGACGGCAAGGAAAAGACGATCTATATCTACAATGTCTGCGATCATCAGGAGTGCTACAGAGAGGTCGGCTCACAGGCGATCTCCTACACGACGGGAGTTCCGGCAATGATCGGCGCGGCACTTGTCGTAGATAAGGTGTGGGATAAGGACGGTGTCTTTAATATCGAAGAGTTTGATCCAGACCCGTTTATGGATATGCTGAACCAGTACGGACTGCCGTGGGTTGTCGATGAGAACCCCAAGACGGTAGCGTAGCCGTTTGCAAAAAGAGTAGGACACGGACAGGGAGAGACGAGAGCAATGAAGTGGAGTGAACTTCCAACCCCATGCTATGTGGTGGATCAGAAAAAATTAAAAGAGAATTTAACGATATTACATAATCTGGAGCAGGACACGGGATGCCATGTCCTGCTGGCGCAGAAAGCGTTTTCCACATATGCGCTCTATCCGTTGATTGGACAATACATTAGCGGTACCACAGCGAGCGGACTCTACGAGGCGCGTCTCGGCGCAGAGGAGATGGGGCGTGAGAACCATGTGTTTGCTCCGGCGTACAAGGACAGCGATATGGAGGAACTGGTCACGCTCTGCGACCATGTGATTTTTAATTCCTTTGCGCAGTATGTCAGGCACAGAAAGAAGGTGGCAGCGCAGAATGCCGCCGGCGGTACGGAGCACCGTGTCAGCATCGGACTTCGGATCAATCCGGAGTATTCCACGCAGGAGGGACATGCGATCTATGATCCCTGCGCGCCCGGTTCCAGACTCGGCATGACAAGAGAGGCGTTTGAGAAAGGACTTGCCGGACTTGGCATGAGACGGCAGGAGGATGGAAGCTATGAACTGCCGGAGGATGTGGAGGGACTCCATTTTCACACGCTCTGCGAGCAGGACGCGGATGATCTGGAATGCACGTTTTATGCGTTTGAGGAGCAGTTTGCTTCTTATTTAAAACAGGTCCGGTGGCTGAATCTGGGCGGAGGACATCATATCACCAGACCGGGTTACCAGATAGAGCGTTTAAAGAAGCTTATCGGCTATATCAGGGAGACCTACGGACTTGCCGTGTATCTGGAGCCCGGCGAGGCGGTTGCCTTAAATGCGGGATATCTGGTAACGGAAGTGTGCGATATTGTACACAACGGGATGGATATTCTGATTCTGGATGCGTCTGCGGCGTGTCATATGCCGGACGTTCTTGAGATGCCGTATCGTCCACCGCTTCGGGACGGATTTGCGGCGGGGGAGCAGAAATACACCTATCGGCTGTCCTCGCTCACCTGTCTGGCGGGGGACGTCATCGGGGACTACAGTTTCACACACGAGATTCAGATCGGCGACCGTCTGGTGTTTGAGGACATGGCAATCTACTCGATGGTGAAGAATAATACCTTTAATGGAATTCCGCTTCCGTCGATCGCAATGCTCCGGGAAGACGGGGAGGTTGAGATGTTAAAGCAGTTCGGCTATGAAGATTTCAAAGGGCGGTTGTCATAACCGGTTTTGGAAGACATCCGGGACAAGGGAAGATGACTTGGATGAGGGTAGAGGAAATGGAGAAAAAGATGCAAAAGTGTGCAGAAGATCCAAAAGAGAGAATGACAACGCCGCAGGCGGACGGATTTTTTATGCCGGGGGAGTACGAACCGCATGACGGCTGCATTCTGATCTGGCCGTCGCGCCCGGGTTCCTGGATTTACGGCGCACGCGATGCGCGGATTGCATTCCGGGATGTGATTGCAGCGATTGCGCAGAGTGAAAACGTATATGTGGCAGCCGGGCGGGATGCCATTGACTCCGCGCGAGAGATGCTGACCGGTGGGGACGCGCCGTGGAAAAAGCGGGTGACGGTCTTTGAACTGGAGACAGACGATGCCTGGGCAAGAGATGTGGCGCCGACCTTTGTGAAAGACGGCGCCGGCAGGATGCGGGCAGTGAATTGGTCATTTAACGCCTGGGGAGGATCGGTGGACGGACTGTATGCATCCTGGGCGTTGGACGATGCGTTTGCAAAGGCGTTTGCCGCAAAGTATGGCTATGCGTGTTACGATGCCTCGCCGTTTGTACTGGAGGGCGGATCGATTCACAGCGACGGTGAGGGGACGCTTCTGGTGACGGAGGCGTGCCTTTTGAGCGCGGGGCGCAATCCGGGGCTTACGCGCGAGGAGATCGAGGAGAAGCTTAGAACTTATCTTGGCATAGAAAAAGTGCTGTGGCTGCCGCGTGGAATCTATCAGGATGAGACGAACGAGCATGTGGATAACGTCTGCGCGTTCCTGCGCCCGGGCGAGGTGGTGCTTGCCTGGACGGACGATGAAACAGATCCCCAGTATCCGCTATCACAGCAGACGCTTGCGTACCTGGAGGGCGAGACGGATGCGCGCGGAAGAAAGCTTGTCATTCACAAGCTTCCGATTCCCGATCATCCGGTCTGCATTACAGAGGAGGAACTGGCAGGTTATTCGTTTGCCGAAGGGGAGGATGAGCGGGAGGCGGGAGAGCGTCTTGCGGCATCCTACGTGAACTTTTATTTTTCCAATGAGGCAGTTATTCTTCCGGCGTTCGGCGGGGAGAATGAGGAGAGTGACAGGCGCGCTGCCGCACTGCTTGCGCAGTGGAATCCGGGCCGGAAGATTATTTCGGTGCAGGCGCGTGCAATTTTAGTCGGCGGCGGGAATATCCACTGTATTACACAGCAGATCCCGGCGGCAAAAATGCAGCAGCAAAACGCAGCAGCAAAAATGTAGCAGCGGTAAAGTGGACAGAGACAAAAAGAGGAAAAGAGCATGAACAAAGTGAAAGTGGCGGCAATTCAGATGCGCTGTGCGGCGTCTGTGGAGGAGAATTTAAAAAAGGCGGAAGCCATGGTGCGAAAGGCGGCGGCAGAGGGAGCAAATGTGATCCTTCTGCCGGAACTTTTTGAGAGGGAATATTTTTGCCAGCAGCGCCGGTATGACTTTTATCATTATGCGAAGCCTGTGATGGAGAACGATGCGGTGCGCATGGGCATGCGGCTTGCCGCGGAGCTTGGCGTGGTGCTTCCGATCAGTTTTTATGAGCGGGATGTGAATAACTTGTACAATTCCATCGCCTGCATCGACGCGGACGGAACGGTGCTCGGCGTTTACCGCAAGACACATATTCCGGACGATCACTATTATCAGGAAAAGTTCTATTTTACGCCGGGGGATACCGGATTTCAGGTATTTTCTACGCGCTACGGCAGAATCGGCGTGGGGATCTGCTGGGATCAGTGGTTCCCGGAGAGCGCGCGCTGCATGGCACTTGCGGGGGCGGAGCTGCTTTTCTATCCGACGGCGATCGGATCGGAGCCGATCTTAGAGTGCGACAGTATGCCGCACTGGAGACGCTGCATGCAGGGACATGCGGCAGCCAATCTGATGCCGGTTATTGCAGCAAACCGGATCGGGGAGGAGACGGTAGAACCCTGTGAGGAAAACGGTGGTCAGCGTTCGGCGCTTGTTTTTTACGGATCGTCTTTCCTGACCGATGAGACCGGAGAAATTCTAACGGGCGCAGGGCGCGACGAGGAAGAGATACTGGTGCAGGAATATGACCTGGACGAACTGGATGCCAGACGGCTGGAATGGGGGCTGTTCCGCGACAGACGCCCGGAGTGCTACGGTATCATCAGCGGCAGGTAAAAGAAATATATTGTTGACACGGAAACAATAATGAGATACAGTAGGAACTGGGAACAAAATACCATGTTAGAAAAAGGAAGAGTCTGCATGAAAGATCGGGAAGAGCTGTTAAAAGAAATCGCGCTCATGCTGGAGCGGCAGGATATGCTTTCCAAACTGACGGAAAACCAGTGTCTGGATGAATACGGCTATTCGGAGACACACTGTATCGACTATATCGGAAGACTGGAACTGCCGAACGTCACGAAGGTGGCGGAGCACATGGGGATGACGCGTGGCGCGATCAGCAAGATGACCAAGAAGCTTCTTGCCAAAGGGCTGATCGAAAAATATACGCTGGAGACGAACAAAAAGGAAGTATATTTCAAGCTCACGGATCAGGGCAGGCTTTTGTTTGATGAGCATGCGAAGCGGCATCAGCGATGGGAGAAGCGCGATATGGAATTTCTGGCGCGCTATTCCGTCGAGGATGTGAGGACGGTGAGCCGTTTTATGACGGAGTTCAACGGCTATCTGGAAGAGCAGATCGAGACGATTACAGGGACGCAGGCAGAAGGATGATATTGTGTAATAGGAACGAAGTTCCCTGTTACACAAAAAAGAATCCTGCAGGCAGGATTCTCATGTGTTACTGTTGTATGAAATGTAATTGTTAAGCGTTTAACACTTCAAGAAGCGTAAGCAGCTTCTCTACCGTGTCCTGGCTGATGTTGTTTGCTGCGATAAAATTGCTTACCGTCGTTGCAACATCTTCGGAAGTCTCTGCAGTGGATGCGGATGCCACGGTGTTCGTATCGCTTCCCATATAGGAGAGAACCTTCTGGACATAATTCTGTGTCTCGCTAAACGGTGGAATACCGCCGTATTTATCGACATTTGCACTGCCGGCGTTGTATGCCGCAAGCGCAAGAGAGGTATCGCCGTTGTACCTGGCAAGCAGCTGGGAGATCAGATTCGCACCGCCCATGATATTCTGGTAGGCGTCGTAGGAATCTGTGACACCGAGAGATGCTGCGGTGGCAGGCATCAGCTGCATGATACCGACGGCACCGGCGCTGCTGACAGCGCTTGTATTAAAATTGGACTCTGCTCTTGCGATTGATTTTAAAAGAGTGGAGGAGACGCCGTAGGTGTTTGCCGCCTCGTCAAAGATGGCGGAAAGGTCTTCGGAGCAGGTCGTGCTGCCGGAGTAGGCGTCGGTGGCATTCGTTAAAACGGAAGAAAAGTCAGATCCCGCAGCCTGTGCTTTGGCAGCTTCGGCGGCAGCTCTCTCCGCTTCGGCGCGGGCAGCAGCCTCGGCGTTGATCTGATCCACAAATGCCTGATCGTGATAATTTAAGATCGTAATACTCATTGGTAACTCCCTTGAAAACAACTTCACTGAATGTATAACTAGAAAAAGTATAGCATAATTTACGGGATTAGGAAAGAAAAAAATGAAAACCAAGCAAGCCGAACAGAAAGGAACATATTTACGTGCATTCCGGGCAGCATTTCCCTACACGGTGCCGGTGCTCACCGGCTATCTGTTTATCGGAATGGCGTTCGGAGTGATGATACAGGAAAAAGGTTACAACTTCTTGTGGGCAATGCTCATGAGCCTGGTGATCTATGCGGGCAGCGGACAGTATCTGGCAGTCAACTTCTTCGCGCCGGGCGTCAGCCTTTTCAATGTGATTTTCATGGAATTTATGGTGAATATCCGCCATATTTTTTATGGATTGTCACTGTTGGAACGTTTTTCCGAGATGGGGAAAAAGCGGCTCTACATGATCTTTTCCCTGACGGATGAGACCTACTCGCTTTTCTTTGTCACAAAAGTGCCGAAGGATGTGAAGGAGGAGCAGTTCTTATTTGCGATTGCCGTGCTTGACCAGAGTTACTGGATCATCGGCTCCGGCATCGGCGCCCTGCTTGGAAATGTACTTCCGTTCTCCGCGGAGGGAATTGACTTTGCAATGACGGCATTGTTTGTGGTAATCATGGTGGAACAGTGGATGGAGAAGCAGAACCGTCCGAGCGTGGTGAGCGGGCTGGTATGTGGACTGGTGTGCAGGCTGGTGTTCGGAGCGGACAATTTTATCCTTCCGACCATGATATGCGTCATGGTCATCCTGCTTTCCTGCAAAAAAATATTCGATAAAATGATTCCGGAGGACGGAAAGGAAGGAGGCGAGCCGGAGTGCCAGTAAGTGTTGGAAGATCGCTTGCGATCATATTTACCGTGGCGGGAACGATATTTTTTACCAGGCTGATTCCGTTTCTGTTTTTCCCGAAAGGAAAAGAGATTCCGCCGATCATCCGGTATCTGGGGAGAGTGCTACCCCCGGCGGTCATCGGAATGCTGGTGATCTACTGCCTGAAAAACGTGTCGGTGCTTGCGGCGCCTTTCGGCCTGCCGGAATTTATTGCCGTGGCGGCGGTCATCGTGCTTCATGTATGGAAGCGCAACAATCTGCTCAGCATTGGTGTCGGAACGGCACTTTATATGTTTTTGATACAAGTTGTATTCTAGGAAGAGAGGAAGAACCGTATGAAGAAGAAACCATTTGTAACCAAAGAACAGTTAGAAGAAATCGTAAAAAAATACCCAACGCCGTTTCATCTCTACGATGAAAAAGGAATCCGCGAAAATGCGAAGGCAGTGAAGGAAGCATTTGCATGGAACCCGGGATTCCGGGAGTATTTTGCGGTAAAGGCAACGCCGAACCCGTTCATTCTTGACATTTTAAAAGAATATGACTGCGGATGTGACTGTGCGTCGCTGACAGAGCTGATGCTTGCGGATTCCCAGGGCTTCGATGGAAAACACATCATGTTTTCCTCCAATGATACGCCGGCGGAGGAATTTGCATTTGCCAATGAGCTTGGTGCGATCATCAATCTCGACGATTTTACACACATTGATTTTCTGGAAAAAACGATCGGCAGGATTCCGGAGACGATCAGCTGCCGGTACAATCCGGGAGGCGTCTTTAAGATGAGCAACGGCATCATGGATAATCCGGGCGATGCAAAGTACGGTTTTACCCACGAGCAGATCATTGAGGGATTCAAGATCTTAAAGGAAAAAGGCGCCAAGCATTTTGGCGTACATGCGTTTCTTGCCAGCAATACCGTGACAAACGAATATTATCCAAAGCTTGCGAGAGAGCTGTTTGAGCTGGTTGTGGAACTGCGCGATAAGACGGGATGCGATATCCGCTTTATCAATCTCTCCGGCGGTGTCGGCATTCCGTACACACCGGATCAGACGCCAAATGATATCCGCGTGATCGGAGAGGGCGTCCGGGTGGCATACGAGGAGATATTAGTTCCGGCGGGACTTGGCGATGTCGCAATCTACACGGAGATGGGACGTTTTATGCTTGGACCGTACGGCTGCCTGGTGACGACGGCCATCCATGAGAAGCATACCCACAAGGAGTACATCGGTGTGGACGCGTGTGCTGTGAACCTGATGCGCCCGGCAATCTACGGGGCATATCACCATATTACGGTGATGGGCAAGGAGGATGCGCCGTGCGACCACAAGTATGATGTGACAGGCTCCCTTTGCGAGAACTGTGATAAGTTTGCGATTGACCGGATGCTGCCGAAGATTGACATGGGAGATCTTCTGGTCATTCATGATACCGGTGCGCATGGCTTTTCCATGGGATACAACTATAACGGAAAATTAAAGTCAGCGGAGGTGCTGCTGAAGGAAGACGGATCGACACAGCTGATCCGTCGTGCCGAGACGCCGGAGGACTATTTCCGCACGTTTGACTGCTTTGATATCTTAAAGGATATGAAGCACCCGAAATAAGCGGCAGATCATTCCGGAAAAAGCACAGCAGCGAGGATGAGATATGTGCATTGATACAGAACGTTTTGAGCGTGCCAGGGGCAGAGTCATTGGAATCGAGCGGCAGAGGCTTGGAATCGGCACACTCTCGGAGAAGACGGTACATGCAGTGCTCAAGAATTATTATGCACCGGATGAGGATATGCATGAGATCCCGATTGAGAATTTTGTTGCGGATATTTTTGACGGGGAGGCAGTGATCGAGATTCAGACGCGGTCGTTCCAGAATATGCGGCGGAAACTTGCCGCATTTCTGCCGTTGTACCCGGTGACCATCGTCTATCCGATTCCGCATGTGAAGTGGCTTCACTGGATGGATGAGGAGACGGGGGAGATCTCTCCCGGGCGCAAATCGCCCAAGAAGGGAAATGCATACCAGGCATTCATCGAATTGTATAAGATCCGGCCGTTTCTGAAAGATCCGAATCTGAGACTACGGCTGGATCTCATTGACATGGAGGAATACCGTCTGTTAAACGGCTGGAGCCGGGACAAAAAGAAGGGAAGCGACCGCTTCGACCGGATACCGCTTACCTTCGTGGAGGAAGTGCGTGTGGACCGGAGGGAGGACTACATGCAGTTCATCCCCTATGAGATTCCGGAGGAGTTTACTGCAAAGGATTTTGCGGCATGCGCGAAGATTCCGGTGCGGCTGGCACAGACGGTGCTCCTGCTCCTGACGGATCTATTGATTGTGGAGCGGATTGGAAAGCAGGGAAGAAGTTATCTCTACCGGATCTGCGAGATTGAATGAATCTCTTCCCAAGCGGGGCGTTCTGTGTTATACTGACTGCCGGATGTATATTTATGCAGTATCTATGTGAGAGATAAGGAAGCATGAGGTAGATAGTACGATGAAAAACACAGCAATCAAATTATCCGGCATACTGCTTGCCGGAGCGGTCTTTTTTTCGACGCTGTTAGGTTACGGCACACAGGTTGCCGCGGCGACGGCGATAGGCAGCGACACGGAGGCGGGACAGGCATCCGGCGACGGTTCTGTTACGTCGGTTGCGGATCTTCCGGGAAAGCATATCGGTGTACAGCTCGGCACGACCGGAGATATCATGGTCAGCGACTATGAGACGGACGGCTCGGGCACGGTAGTAGAGCGTTACAATAAGGGCGCGGATGCCGTGCAGGCATTAAAGCAGGGAAAGTTAGACTGCGTGATTATTGACGAATTGCCGGCGCTGGCATTTGTGGAGCAGAACGAAGGGCTTAAGATTCTCGAGGAGAACTTTGTTGAGGAGGACTATGCGTTCGTAATCGCAAAGGGTAACGAGGCACTTGTGGATCAGGTCAATGAGACGCTGCGCGAACTGAAGGACGAGGGTGTTCTCGATAGCATTGCGAAGAATTATACCGGAACGGACGAGGAGATTGGAAAGTATCCGTATGAAATTCTGGATGTGGAACGCACGAACGGCACGCTTACCGTTGGTACGAATGCGGAGTTTCCGCCGTATGAATACTATGAAGAGGGAAAGATCACCGGAATCGACATGGATATTATGCAGGCGGTCTGCGACAAACTCGGCATGGAGTTAAAGATCGAGGACATGGCGTTTGATTCCGTGATTCCTGCGGTGTCCACCGGAAAAGTCGACATCGGTGCATCGGGTTTTACGGTGACGGAGGAACGCAAAAAGAATGTGAATTTCACGGATACCTATGCAAAATCCAAGCAGGTCATCATCGTGAGAGATACATCTGTCACAGCAGAGAAGACAGGGATAGCAGAGAAGTTTTATGATAACTTTATCAAGGACAGCCGATATACCTATTTGTTAAAGGGACTTTTAAATACACTCATCATCACCGTGTTTGCGGTAATGATCGGTATTGTGTTTGGATTTTTGATCGCGATTGTAAGAACCAACCACGACAGAAACGGCGGGCTTACGATCTTAAATGCACTCTGCAAGGCATACCTTGCCGTTGTGCGCGGTACGCCGGTCATGATTCAGCTTCTGATTATTTATTATGTCATTTTCCAGAGCGTCAATACGGGAAAACTGTTCGTGGCAGTCATTGCGTTCGGACTGAACTCGGCGGCCTACGTGGCGGAAATCGTCCGGTCCGGTATTATGGCGGTGGACATCGGACAGTTTGAGGCGGGAAGAAGCCTTGGATTAAATTATAAGCAGACGATGTTAAGCATCATCCTGCCGCAGGCAGTCAAAAATATTCTGCCGGCACTCTGCAATGAGTTTATCAGTCTGTTGAAGGAGACTTCGATCAGCGGTTACATCGGGCTGATGGATCTGACCAAGGGCGGAGACATCATCCGAAGCGTGACGTACGAGGCGTTCATGCCGTTAATTGCGGTCGCGGCCATTTATTTCCTGATTGTCATGGGACTGAGCAAGGCAGTCGGACTGTTGGAAAGGAGATTGAGAAGCAATGAGCGATAATACGGTAATTCTGGAAGTAAAAGAGCTTCACAAGTCTTTTGACGGTCATGAAGTGTTAAAAGGAATCTCGACGACGATCAAAAAGGGCGATGTGCTGGCGCTGATCGGACCGTCCGGCTGTGGTAAATCCACGTTTTTGCGCTCCTTAAATCTGCTGGAGATTCCGACGACGGGACATGTGCTGTTTGAGGGAACCGATCTGACGGATCCGTCGGTGGACATCAATCATGTCCGGGAGAAGATCGGCATGGTGTTTCAGCAGTTCAATCTGTTTCCGAACATGACGATTCTGGAAAATATCATGCTTGCCCCGGTAAAACTCGGCAAGATGACAAAAGAGGAAGCGAATACGCGCGCGATGGAGCTGTTAAAGCGCATCGGTCTGGCGGATAAGGCGGGCGCGTATCCCGCGCAGCTTTCCGGCGGACAGAAGCAGCGCATTGCCATCGTGCGGTCGCTGGCGATGGACCCGGACATCATCCTGTTTGACGAGCCGACCTCGGCGCTTGATCCGGAGATGGTCGGCGAGGTGCTCGCCGTGATGCAGGAACTGGCGGAGGATGGCATGACGATGGTGGTCGTGACACATGAGATGGGATTTGCCAGAGAAGTTGCGAACCGTGTGATGTTTATCAACGACGGCGTGATCCAGGAGGAGGGAACCCCGCAGGAGATTTTTGGCAATCCAAAGAGTCAGAGACTGCAGGAGTTTTTATCAAAGGTATTGTAAGAAGAAATAAGGACGGGCTGTCCGGCGCAAAAGAGGTGCCGCGGCCCGTTTTTTGTGCAACAGGCAAAGAATGTGTTTTGTATACTGCATCAGGAATACCTCCCGCAGGCGGAGAGCGGGGCGGAACATCGTTTGCAAGATGTGCGATTGTATGATAAGATAAATAACGATTTTTAGGAACGGAATCGTAAGGGAAGGAAGAACGCATATGAAATGGAATAAATACACGATAGAGACAACGACGGCGGCGGAGGACTACATGAGTGCGATGTTAGCCGATCTTGGCATTGAGGGAGTGGAGATTGAGGATAACATTCCGCTGTCCAAGGAAGATCAGGCGGATATGTTCATCGATTTTCTGCCGGAGCTTCCGCCGGATGACGGTGTGAGCCACGTCAGCTTTTATCTCGAGGATGACGGCGAGGACCGCACCGAACTGTTAAAGCAGGTAAAAGAGGCGTTGGAGGACTTAAGAAAAGTCGTGGATGTCGGAAGTGGCGTGATCACCTCCGACCAGACGGAGGATCTGGACTGGATCAACAACTGGAAGAAATTCTTCAGTTCCTTCTATATCGATGACATCCTGATCAAACCGACCTGGGAGGAATTAAAGCCGGAGGATGCCGACAAATTTTTAATCGAGATTGATCCGGGTGTGTCGTTTGGAACCGGCAAGCATGAAACGACGCAGCTGTGCATCCGCCAGCTGTTAAAGTATATCCGCGGGAACGATGCGTACACACCGGAAAACCGCACGCCGAAGGTACTCGACGTCGGCTGCGGAAGCGGCATTTTATCGATTGTGGCGTTGAAGCTTGGCGCGTCCGCGGTAGTCGGAACGGATCTCGATCCGGACTGCATGACCTCCACACATGAGAATATGGAAGTGAACCATCTCGATCCTTCGCTTGGCACATTTTATGTCGGCAATCTGATCGATGATGCAGCACTGCAGGAGAAAGTCGGCACGGAGGAATACGACATTGTGGTTGCCAACATTCTGGCAGACGTCATTATTCCGATGGCACCGGTGATTCCGGCACGCTTGAAACGCGGCGGTTATTTTATTACCTCGGGCATCATCGATTTCAAGGAGAACGCGGTAAAAGAAGCGATCGAAGCGGCCGGACTTACGGTGGTGGAGATCAATCATCAGGGCGAGTGGGTGAACATTACGGCGAGAAAGCCGGAATAAGGAAGACGATCCGGAAAAAGAAAAGACGATCTGGAATAAGGAAAGACGATCCGAAAAAAGAAAGATGATCCGAAGGAATGGCAGGCAGCCCGGAAATGAGGAGTTTATGTATCAGTTTTTTGTGGAAGACGAGCAGATTGCAAATGATCTGGTGATAATTGAGGGAAGCGATGTAAATCACATCCGCAATGTCCTGCGCATGAAATGCGGGGAAAAAGTGCGCATCAGCAGCACATCCGGCAGGAATTTCTTCGGCACGATTGACCGGATCGCAGAGAACGTGGTGGAGGTGTGCATCACGGAGGAGACGGCTTTAGATACGGAACTGCCCTGCCGGATCTGCCTGTTTCAGGGACTTCCAAAGAGCGACAAGATGGAGCTCATCGTCCAGAAGGCAGTGGAGCTTGGCGCTGCGGAGGTGATCCCGGTGGCGATGAAGAACTGCGTCGTAAAACTGGATGCAAAAAAAGCGGCGGCAAAGACGGCGCGCTGGCAGGAGATTGCAAAGAGTGCGGCAAAACAGTCAAAGCGCAGCAGAATTCCGGTGGTGAGAGAACCGGTGAATTACCGGGAGGCAGTCGCATTGGCGGGAGAACTCGACGTGGTGCTGCTGCCGTATGAGAATGAGCGCGGCATGGCGGCCACAAGGGAAGTGATGGAGCGGATTGCACCGGGGCAGAGCGTCGGCATTTTCATCGGACCGGAGGGCGGATTCGATCCGTCGGAGATTGCGCTGGCAAAAGAGGAGGGGATGCATCTGGTGTCCCTCGGAAAAAGAATTTTGCGCACGGAGACGGCGGGACTTGCAACCCTTTCCATTCTGATGTATCATATCGAGAGTGTGTCGGAAGCAGAAGAAGAGAGGGATCAGCCGTGATTCTGCGTCGGCGTTTGTTAGAAAGGCATGGTTTTAAAAACAGATGGAAGCATATTTGGATAATTCTGCCACCACCCGGTGCAGTGAGCGCGCCAAAAACAAGATGGTGCAGATCTTAACGGAAGATTATGGCAATCCGTCCTCCCTGCACAACATGGGAAAGACGGCGGAGGACTATATTAAAGAAGCAAAAGAGCAGATCGCAAAGACGCTCCGCTGTGACGAGAAGGAGATCATCTTTACGTCGGGTGGCACGGAGTCGAACAATATGGCGCTGATCGGCGGAGCACTGGCAAACAAGCGCCAGGGAAAGCATATCATCACGACAGCGATTGAGCATGCATCGGTACAGGCGCCGCTTGCCTACTTAAAAGAACTCGGCTATGAGATCACGGAATTGTCTGTGGATCATGACGGTATTATTTCGCTGGAGGAACTGCGGGATGCAGTGCGGGAAGATACGGTGCTGGTGTCCATCATGATGGTGAACAACGAGATTGGTGCGGTTGAACCGGTCGAGGAAGCGGCGAAGGTCATCAAGGCGAAGAATCCGGACACGCTGTTTCATGTGGATGCGATTCAGGCGTACGGCAAATTCCGCATCTGCCCGAAAAAGATGGGGATTGATCTACTCTCGGTGAGTGGACACAAGATCCACGCGCCGAAAGGAACCGGATTTTTATATATCCGCGACAAGGTAAAAGTAAAACCGATCATCTACGGCGGCGGTCAGCAGAAGGGAATGCGCTCCGGCACGGAGAATGTTCCGGGCGTGGCTGCACTCGGCGAGGCAGCGGCGGAGATTTATGAGAACTTTGACGCGAAGATCGGTCATATGTATGAGATCAGGCAGAGGTTCATCGATGAGGTGACACAGATCCCGGGAGTGACGGTAAACGGCAGAACGGGAAGGGACTCTGCGCCGCAGATTGTGAGTGTCACGATCGAGGATGTGCGCAGTGAAGTGATGCTCCATTCTCTGGAAGAATACGGCATCTATGTGTCGGCGGGAAGCGCATGCTCGTCCAATAAGCCGGCACCGAGCCGCACCTTGCAGGGCATCGGTCTGCCGAAGCAGAAGTTAGAGTCCACGATCCGGATCAGCTTCTGTGTCAATACAACGGAAGAAGAAGTGGATTATGCGGTCGAAAAAATGAAAGAGATCATTCCGTTCCGCAGAAAGTTCACCAGAAAGTAAAGGAGAGAGCCATGACATATAAAGCATTTTTGATTAAATATGCAGAGATTGCCATCAAGGGAAAGAACCGCTACCTGTTTGAGGATGCTCTGGTGAGCCAGATGAATCATGCCTTAAAGAAAGTGGACGGCACGTTCCATATCCGCAAGGAGCAGGGCAGAATCTATGTAGAGATGGAAGGCGAATACGATTACGATGGAGCGGTGGAAGCACTGCAGCATGTGTTTGGCATCGTGGGAATCTGTCCGGTCGTGCTGCTGGAGGACGAGGGCTTTGATGCGCTGGCGGGGGAAGTCATCCGCTATATCGACGAGGTATACCCGGACAAGCATTTTACGTTCAAGGTCAATGCGCGCCGCGCGAGAAAAAATTACCCGCTGGAGTCGATGGAGATCAATGCCCAGATGGGCGAGCGGATCTTAGAGGCGTTCCCGGAGACGCGCGTGGATGTCCACAAGCCGCAGGTGATGTTTAATATCGAGATCCGCAACCAGATCAATGTGTACTCGACGGTCATTCCGGGACCGGGCGGTATGCCGGTCGGAACAAACGGAAAAGCCATGCTGCTCTTATCCGGCGGAATCGACAGCCCGGTGGCAGGTTACATGATTGCAAAGCGCGGTGTTACCATCGATGCAACCTATTTCCATGCGCCGCCTTATACATCGGAGCGCGCCAAGCAGAAGGTCGTGGATCTGGCAAAGATCATTTCCAAATATACCGGACCGATCAATCTGCATGTGGTCAATTTTACGGATATCCAGTTATATATTTACGAACAGTGCCCGCATGAGGAGCTGACGATTATCATGCGGCGCTACATGATGAAGCTGGCGGAGCATTTTGCAAAAGAGAACAAGTGTCTCGGACTGATTACGGGGGAGAGTATCGGACAGGTGGCGAGCCAGACCATGCAGTCGCTCGCGGCAACCAATGAGGTATGTACGATGCCGGTTTACCGTCCGCTGATCGGATTTGACAAGCAGGAGATCGTGGAGATCTCGGAGAAGATCGACGCTTATGAGACCTCCATCCTTCCTTACGAGGACTGCTGTACGATTTTCGTGGCAAAGCACCCGGTGACAAAGCCGAGCTTAAACGTGATTCACAATGATGAGAGAATGCTTTCCGAGAAGATCGATGCGCTGATGCAGGAAGCCATCGATACGGTGGAGGTAATTCACATCGAGGCGTAGATGTGCATCCTCGCGGTGCGGGTTTATGTAATAGGAACGAAGTCTCCTGTTACATAAAAAAACAGCCGCGGGAAATCCCGCGGCGTGTACCCCTGTTATGTATGAATTAGATTAAGTATGGCTTTAAAGTCTCCATAATCTCGTCCATGTTGTTCTCTGCATGGATTGCAAGGTCGATAGGCTTGGATAAATCTAAACTGAAGATACCCATGATGGACTTTGCATCGATGACGTATCTGCCAGAGATCAGATCAAAATCATATTCATACTGCGTAATTGCATTGACGAAGGACTTTACCTTGTCGATCGAGTTAAGGGAAATCTGTACTGTTTTCATGATAAAAAACCTCCTTAGGATTATCTGTTTCAAGATAGTTTTATAGTAATAGTTTTTCGTGGAAAAGTCAACACAAAAAGCGGATGAAACCATAAGAAAGCGTGAACAAAAAGCAATACAGAAATGAGGAAACAAGAATGAAAGCAGCATTGCATAATTTGGGTTGTAAAGTGAATGCATATGAGACGGAAGCCATGCAGCAGATTTTGGAGGAGGCGGGATATGAGATCGTGCCGTTTTCGGAGTATGCGGATGTCTATGTGATCAATACATGCTCCGTGACCAATATGGCGGATCGCAAGTCCAGACAGATGCTGCACCGGGCGAAAAAGCAGAATCCGGATGCGATTGTCGTGGGAGCCGGATGCTATGTGCAGACCAAGGAGGCACAGGCTCTCGTGGATGAGTCGATTGACATCGTGATCGGGAATAATAAAAAGCATGAGCTGGTGCCGCTGCTTCGGGAATACGAAGCATCCCACCGCAAGATGGCGTGTGTGGCGGACATCAATCACGAGAAGCAGGCATACGAGGAATTGTCGCTTTCGCGCACGGCAGAGCACACCCGGGCGTTTATCAAGGTGCAGGATGGCTGCAATCAGTTCTGCACATACTGTATTATTCCGTTTGCGAGAGGGCGTGTCAGAAGCAGGGAGCTTCCGGACGTCTTACAGGAGATACGGACGCTGGCAAAAAGCGGCTACCGTGAGGTGGTGCTCACCGGAATCCATCTGAGTTCCTACGGTGTGGACAACGGGGAGTCGCTGCTGCATCTGATCGAGGCGGTACATGAGCTGGAGGGGATCGAGCGGATCCGCCTGGGAAGCCTGGAACCGCGTATCGTGACGGACGCGTTTGCAAAAAGACTCTCGGAGCTGCCGAAGATCTGCCCGCATTTTCACCTGTCATTGCAGAGCGGCTGTGATACGGTGTTAAGCCGCATGAACCGGCGGTACGATACGGCGGAATATGAGGCGGGCTGTGCGCTGCTGCGCAGGTATTTTGAACATCCGGCAATCACAACGGATGTCATTGTAGGATTCCCGGGGGAGACGGACGAGGAATTTGAGACGACGGAGCGTTATCTGGAGCGGATTCATTTCTATGAGATGCATATTTTCCAGTATTCGAGAAGAGAGGGGACGAAGGCGGCGGCAATGCCGGATCAGGTGCCGGAGGCGGTAAAAAAGGAGCGCAGCGAAAAACTGCTTGCACTCGGTCACAGGATGTCGGAGGAGTTCCGCCGGTATTATCTCGGCAGACAGGTGACGGCGCTTCTGGAGGAAGAGTTTTTATATGATGGAAAGCGTTACTACACCGGGTACACAAAAGAGTATGTGAAAGTGGCGGTAGAGACAAAAAAAGACCTTTCCAACACGTTTGTGACGGGCACCTTAAAGACACAATTAACAGAAGACGTCTATCTTTTAGTTGAATTTTAAGACAAACTATATTAGAATAAAAACAGCAATGCTTTTTCGACAAGAGAGCGGTGGCTGGCAGCACCGCTTTAAAGTCCGGGCAGATATAAGGGCGTGACAAATATGCAGGAGATCAATAACACACAATATTTTAAAGTGGAAAAAGGACCGGAACTTCGCGTGAGCGACGTGCTCGCGATTGTTTATCGTGCGCTTATGGAGAAGGGATACAATCCGGTGAATCAGATTGTTGGATATATTATGTCGGGAGATCCTACTTATATCACCAGTCATAATAATGCAAGAAGCCTGATCATGAAAGTAGAACGTGATGAGCTGGTAGAGGAGATGCTGAAGGCTTACATCAGGAATAACAACTGGGAATAGAAGATGCGGATATTAGGTTTGGATTTTGGCTCGAAGACTGTCGGTGTGGCAGTCAGTGATGAACTTATGTTGACGGCGCAGGGACTGGAGATCGTGAGAAGACAGTCTCCGAACAAGCTGCGTCAGACGCTGGCAAGAATAGAACAGATTGTAACAGAATATCAGGTGGAGCGCATTGTGCTCGGCTATCCCAAGAATATGAACAATACCGAGGGAGAGCGTTGCGAGAAGACGAAAGAGTTTGCACAGATGCTGGAGCGCCGCACCGGGCTTTCTGTCGTCCTATGGGACGAGAGACTTACGACGGTTGCAGCAGACCGGCACATGATGGAGAGTGGAATACGCAGAGAGAATCGCAAACAGTATGTGGATGAGATCGCGGCAGTGTTTATTCTGCAGGGATATCTGGATTCACTCGCGTTTCAGAAACAGTGAATGGAGTAAATATGGAAAAAGTAAAGTTTATGGATCCGGACACCGGGGAATCGCTCGCGTTTTTTGTGGTTGAGGAGACAAAGGTTGGCGGCACGCACTACCTTCTGGCGACGGAAGAGGAAGACGGCGACTGTGATGCGTATATTTTAAAAGAGGTGGAAACGAAAGATGAGGAATCTGTCTACGTGCTTGTGGAAGACGACACGGAGCTTTCTGCCATCGGAAAAGTATTTGCAGAGCTGCTCGACGACGCGGACATTGCATTTTAAGAGACAAATAATAATGGAGGTAATATTTTGAAAAAAGAAAAAAAAGAGAATAGTGGAAAGCTCAAAATCATTCCGTTAGGAGGACTGGAGCAGATTGGTATGAACATTACTGCCTTTGAATATGAGGACAGTATTATTGTTGTGGACTGCGGTCTGTCTTTTCCGGAGGATGACATGTACGGAATCGATCTGGTCATCCCGGATATCACCTATCTGAAGGACAACATTGACAAGGTCAAAGGATTTTTTATCACACACGGTCATGAGGACCACATCGGAGCAATCCCTTATGTGTTAAGAGAGATCAATGTGCCGATCTATTCCACCAAGCTGACGAATGGTATCATTGAGCACAAGTTAAGAGAGCACAATATGCTCACCAAGGTAAAGCGCAAGGTTGTAAAATACGGACAGCATATCAATCTCGGCTGCTTCCGCGTGGAATTCATCAAGACGAACCACAGTATCCAGGATGCGGCAGCGCTCGCTATCTACTCCCCGGCAGGCATTATTGTGCACACCGGAGACTTCAAGGTGGATTACACACCGGTATTCGGAGATGCCATCGATCTGCAGCGTTTCGGTGAGATCGGAAGAAAAGGTGTGCTGGCGCTGATGTGCGACAGTACGAACGCTGAGCGCCCGGGATTTACCATGTCGGAGAAGACGGTCGGTAAGACCTTCGATGAGATTTTCGCAGACAATAAGAATCACCGGATCATCATTGCAACCTTTGCATCCAATGTCGACCGTGTACAGCAGATCATCAATACGGCGTATAAGAACGGCCGTAAAGTAGTGGTCGAGGGACGAAGCATGGTCAACATCATCGGAATTGCTTCCGAACTTGGATATATCAGTATTCCGGACAATACGTTAATCGATATTGAGGAGCTGAAGCGTTACCCGGATGAGCAGACCGTCATCATCACGACGGGAAGCCAGGGCGAGGCGATGGCAGCGCTGTCCCGCATGGCAAGCGGCGTGCACAAGAAAGTGACGATCAAGCCGAACGATACGATCGTTCTTAGTTCCAACCCGATTCCGGGAAATGAAAAAGCAGTATCGCGCATTATCAACGAGCTGTCGATGAAGGGCGCCAACGTGATCTTTCAGGATGTCCATGTTTCCGGACATGCCTGCCAGGAGGAGATCAAGCTGATCTATTCCCTGGTGAAGCCGAAATATGCGATTCCGGTGCACGGTGAGTACCGCCATCTGATCGCACAGGCGAAGGTTGCGGAGGAACTGGGAATCCCGAAAGAGAACATTTTCCTGCTCTCCTCCGGAGATGTGCTTGAGTTAAACGATGAGGCAGCGGCAGTGACAGGACGCGTACACACCGGAGCCATCATGGTGGACGGTCTCGGCGTCGGCGACGTCGGCAATATCGTGCTGCGTGACCGCCAGCATCTGGCAGAGGACGGTATCATTATCGTCGTGCTCACACTGGAGAGCGGTTCCGGACAGGTGCTTGCCGGACCGGATATCGTATCGCGCGGATTTGTCTATGTCCGCGGCGCAGAGGGACTGATGGACGATGCCAAGCATCTGCTTGATGATACAATGCAGCACTGTATGGATAAAGGCATTACAGACTGGGGCAAGATCAAGACGGAGATCAAGGATTCTCTGGGGGATTTTGTTTGGAAAGAGACGAAGAGACGCCCGATGATTATGCCGATAATTATGGAAGTGTAGAAGATTATGAAATGGAACAAAGTCGTTTTCAAATTTGTCAGTATCAGCTTTTCCATCCTGGTTGCACTGCTTGTTGTGGTGGGACTGATTGAACTTGGCTCCTACTGCTATGACTTCGGATACCGGGTGTTTACCGAGAGCCCGGTGGACGAAGCACCGGGCAGGGATGTGACCGTATCCGTGACGGCGGATATGTCGGAGCATGATATCGGAAAGATGTTAAAAGAAGAGGGGCTGGTGGAGGATGCGAATCTGTTCTATGCCCAGCTGAAACTATCTGCTTACTCCGGAAAACTCAAACCGGGTGTTTACACGTTAAATACCTCGATGACTGCGCGGGAGATGTTCGTGATCATGGCAGCGGATGCCGGTGATACGGAAAGTACCGAGGACACCGAGGATACCGCAGACACCGGGAATACCGGGGCGGCGGATCTGACAGATGAGACGGACGATACACAGACCGCAGAAGATGCAGGGGATGCAGAGGAGACACCGTGATAGTAGATGAGAGACTTGTGACCTATATCAATTCTCTGGATGCGGGAAATACTGCGATGCTCGATCAGATTGAGCGGGAAGCGACAGCCGATTACGTGCCGATTATTCGGAAGGAGATGCAGAGCTTTTTGAAGTTTCTGCTTGCCATGAAGAAGCCGGCACGTATTTTAGAAGTTGGGACTGCGGTGGGATTTTCCGCCATCCTTATGGCGGAGTACGATCCTGTGCCGTGTCAGATTACAACGATCGAGAATTATGAAAAGCGGATTCCGATTGCCAGGGAGAACTTTAAGAGAGCCGGGAAGGAAGCGCAGATTGCGCTGCTGGAGGGCGATGCCGCGGAAGTGTTAAAGACGCTGGAAGGTCCGTATGATTTTATTTTTATGGACGCGGCAAAAGGGCAGTACATTCATTTCCTGCCGGAGATTCTGCGCCTTCTGGCGAAGGACGGCGTGCTGGTGTCGGACAATGTGCTGCAGGACGGCGATGTGATCGAATCACGGTTCGCGGTTACAAGGCGGAACCGCACGATTCATAAGCGCATGCGGGAATATCTGTACACGCTGACGCACAGTGAAGAACTGGTGACCGCGGTGCTCCCGGTGGGAGATGGCATCACCTTGAGCACAAGGCGTTAAGGACGGCATGGATTACGCAGGATGGGAAGATGGCGGAATCCGTGCGGGATTACATGAAGCATGAAGATGCGATGCATGCGTGTGAGAATAGAGAGGAACGAGAATATGAGAAGACCGGAGTTACTGATACCGGCGAGCAGCCTGGAAGTATTAAAAATTGCTGTGATCTACGGAGCAGACGCAGTATATATCGGAGGCGAAGCGTTCGGACTCCGCGCGAAAGCGAAGAACTTTTCCATGGAAGAGATCAGGGAGGGGATTGCTTTTGCACATGCCCATGATGTGAAAGTATACATTACTGCCAATATCCTGGCGCACAACGGAGATCTCGACGGTGTGAGAGAGTATTTTGCTGAGCTTCGGGAAATAAAGCCGGATGCGCTGATCATTTCCGATCCGGGGGTCTATATGATTGCCAAGGAAGTCTGTCCTGAGATCGAGCGCCATATCAGTACGCAGGCAAACAACACCAATTACGGTACCTACCGGTTCTGGTATGAGCAGGGGGCAAAGCGCGTGGTGTCGGCGAGAGAGCTGTCGCTGGCTGAGATCAAGGAAATCCGTGCTAATATTCCGGACGATCTTGAGATCGAGACCTTTATTCACGGGGCAATGTGCATCTCCTACTCGGGAAGGTGCTTACTGTCCAATTACTTTACCGGACGAGATGCCAACCAGGGAGCGTGCACACATCCGTGCCGCTGGAAATACGCGGTTGTGGAGGAAAAACGCCCGGGAGAATACCTGCCGGTTTATGAGAATGAGCGCGGTACTTACATTTTCAATTCCAAGGATCTTTGCATGATTGAACATATTCCGGAATTGATGGAGTCGGGTATTGACAGTTTTAAAATTGAGGGTAGAATGAAGACAGCACTGTATGTTGCCACGGTGGCGAGAACGTATCGAAGAGCCATCGATGACTACAAGCAGTCGCCGGAGCTTTACAGAGAGCATATGGCGTGGTATCAGGAGCAGATTTCAAACTGTACCTACCGGCAGTTTACGACTGGATTTTTCTTCGGCAAACCTTCGGACGAAGCGCAGATTTACGATAACAACACCTACGTGAAGGAGTACACGTATCTGGGTATTGTCGGAGAACAGAACGAAGAGGGACTCTACCGGGTGGAACAGCGCAATAAGTTTTCTGTCGGGGAGAGCATTGAGGTCATGAAGCCGGACGGTGCCAATATCACGGTGACTGTGCAGCGAATCGTGGATGAAGAGGGGAATGATATGGAGTCCGCACCGCATCCGAAGCAGGTGCTTTATATCGACCTTGGACAGCCGCTTGCCATGTATGACATTTTGCGAAGAAAAGAATAGGATGGTGGAAGACGATGAAGCAGGAGAAGTATGTTGCATATGTAGGAACTTATACACACGAGAACAGCGTAGGAATCCATATCTATGATGTAGACGTTGAGGCGGGAAAACTGACGGAGCGCAAGGTGGTTCCGATCAACAATCCGTCGGATCTGGTTGTCTCCAAGGATCGCAGATTTCTGTATTCCATTGCGGATGAGGGCGTGGAATCCTTCCGTATTGAGAAGGACGGCGATCTTACTCCGATCAACAAGCAGTGGATCGGTGGAATGAGAGGCTGCTATGTGGAAGTGGATGACGGCAACCGCTATCTTTTCGTGGGCGGACATCATGACGGCCGTGTGAGCATGATGCATCTGGAAGCGGACGGAAGCATCGGCGGGATCGCGGACGGTATTTTCCACAAAGGAATCGGAAGAAGCATTGCACAGCGCAACTTCGTACCGCATGTGGACTGCGTGAAGCTGACGCCGGACCAGAAGTTTCTGTGTGCGGTTGACAACGGACTGGATCAGGTAAAAGTCTACCGCGTGGATTATGAGAACGGTAAGCTAGAGCTGATTGACATTATCCGTGGACCGCTCGAGTCTGCACCGCGTATGATCCGTTTCTCCAGAAACGGCGAATATGCATACATTCTCTATGAACTGCTCAACATCGTGGAGGTATATCATTATTCTGTGCAGGATAATGAGCCGGTATTTGAGAAGATCCAGACCATCAGCACTTCCCCGAAGAAGGAGGAGGATACTTGTGCGGCATCGGGTATGGAGATCTCGAAGAGCGGTAAGTATCTGTTCTGCAGCAATGCAGGCGTGAACTCTGTCGTGTGCTATGAGATCGAGGAGAAGACAGGAATGCTCACCCCGGTATTTACGACGAAGGTGAACAGCGATTATCCGAAGATGCTTGCCATCTATCCGGATGAGAAGCATTATCTGACATTGAACAACAATTCCAATGATATTTTCAGCTACACGATTGATTACAAGGAGGGCTATTCGCTTGAGACCGGTTCCCCGGTGAAGGTAGACAAACCGAACTGCATCTATATGCTGAAGCTGGAGGCGGAATAACAAAATAAAGTGCGAATCAGGAATTGCCGCAATAAGCATAGAGCTCTTTGGGCGATAAGTGATATTATAAGTAGACTACACCGTGGGATTTCAGATGGAAATGCGGATGGACATTCGGTTCAAAAAATGTGGCATTTCTAACCAGCCGAATGTTTGCATC
>ERZ779895.152-NODE-152-length-108204-cov-8.438525_pt1 | contig 108204 bp, 91 predicted proteins | sample MGYA00511093_ERZ779895 | MGnify/ENA primary metagenome ERZ779895 (study PRJEB29588, sample SAMEA2142970) | human gut metagenome | biome: human gut; feature: human-associated habitat; material: faeces | place: Denmark | collected 2008/2010 ... | reverse complement strand
ATACCTCACTTTCTGTGGGTATTATTGGCATTTACACGGTTCGGCATTCAGCCTCCAGCAAATCCGCAGTCGTCAACTGACTGCGGATTCTTGCTATTTAAATCGTAAATAGTAAGTTTCAATATGCTCATCGCACATTCTGCAAATTTCGATAATCTCAGAGGAATGCAACGAACTCCAAACAGTCGGATCCATAGAAACCGTGCCGAACAGCTTGGAATATGTAAACATCTGCATCTCGGCGAATCTTTTATAGGGATATACTAGAATCAGTTTTTTGACATCTTTATCGCTATACCCCGAATTTGCAAAAATGCTGTTTGGCTTTTCCACAAATAGCCCTGCCCTGCGCCTTGACTCATAGAAATCACGGAAATACGCAACGATTTTCGACATAGATGTCTTACCGTTTTGGGCGGTGGCAAAAAATGCTTTGATAAATACCGGCTTGTAGGAAAAGCTCATCGTCATCTTATTTATCATTTGCAGAAACACACGACGCTTGTTTGATTCAGATATAATGTGCCAATCATATTTCTTGATTATTTCTTGGACATTATCCCGGCTAAAGAAATACTTGACTCGAGAGCCTGATTGAATCACTCTATCAGGGATTATCTTATGTTCGTGAATGTATCTGAACACAGTTTCAGAATGAACATTTACCATGGAAATAAGCTCAAAATGAGAAATCATACCAGATGTATCATCAACAGATTTCCCATCATCGACATTATTGACCGCTTTTCCAGAATTCTTGATTTCGTCAATAGCTGGCTCCCTCGCAGATACGTTACTAGTAACTGATTCAGTTTTCTGTACCTTGTCAATGACAGGTTGTTCTTCTGGCTGCAAGCTGACAATGTTATCTGGTTCTTGAATTTCGTCTTCTTCAGGCTCATCTCCAACAAACGCTTCAGACTTCTGATTTTCATCAGCCACAAATGCATCATCAGTTACATCGTCTGAAACAGTATCAGCCTCTTGAATTTCGTCAATTGCTGATTTTTCTACAGATACGTTGCTAGTAACCGATTCGTGTTCCTGTACCTCGTCAATGACAGGTTGTTCTTCTGGCTGCAAGCTGACAATGTTATCTGGTTCTTGAATTTCGTCTTCTTCAGGCTCATCTCCAACAAACGCTTCAGACTTCTGATTTTCATCAGCCACAAATGCATCATCAGTTACATCGTCTGAAACAGTATCAGCCTCTTGAATTTCGTCAATTGCTGATTTTTCTACAGATACGTTGCTAGTAACCGATTCGTGTTCCTGTACCTCGTCAATGACAGGTTGTTCTTCTGGCTGCAAGCTGACAATGTTATCTGGCTCTTGAAATTCGTCGTATTCAGACTCATCTCCAACAATCGCTTCAGACTTCTGATTTTCATCAGCCACAAATGCGTCATCAGTTACATCGTCTGAAGCTGATTCAAGTTGTTGAATCTCGTCTAACACAAGTTCTTCATCAAATAATCCGTTGACAGCAGATTCAAGGTCTTGAACAACATCAGAGAATGGTTTATCCTCTGGAATATCATTTGTTTCGGGTTCAGATTCTGGAATATCTCCCTGTATTGGAGTATCATCAAACAAATCGCTTACCAGAGTTTCAAGGTCCTGAACGACGTCTGCAAGAGGCTTTCCTTTAAGCACTTCATCAACCGCAGTATCAGCTTTCTGTGATTCCTCAGTGAGCGGTTCTTCAAGCCAGCTGCAATCGATAGGTTCAACTTTTCTCACGTCAGCAATAGGTTTCTCCTCTGGCGCATTATTAGCAACAAGCGCAGGAGTTTTCAAGCTATCAAACGTAATTTGTTCTGGTTCGACTTTTTTCTCTTTCTGAATCGGCTTCATCTGACGTTTTGGAATATTGCCGCCTAAGTATTTAAGCAGTTTCTCCGGATCGTTCAGAACATCGTCCGGAATATTCTCATCAAAATCAAGCGAATCAAAAGAATCATGATAATCAGGTTCAGCCACAGCAGTACCGTTTATCTCCGATGTTTCTAGGTCGTCGGAATACTCGTCAAGCTCCTCAAAGTGGGTAACATTGCCGACATATGTAATTTCAGACGCTACGTCATCAAACGTATAACCCATTGATACATTTTCTTCTTCATCAATCATAGCAGAATGGTTTTCTCCTGTTTCATCATCAAACGCTAGATAGTATTCGTGTCTCTGACGTTCAGTAGAAACACCTGTGTAATATTGAAATTCACTCAAGGCATGGATATAGTCCAAACTGAAATCGTGACAATCATAATTCCACGATTGCATTTTACTGCTTGTTTTGCGGTTCTTCTTTTTAGAATAAGTTTTTGTCTTTTCAAGCTGAGAGTTATCCTTTATCCAGCCGATAACATCACTCAAAGAGTAAGCGTCCTCAACAAATGATATTCTGGTATCGAAGTCAGCGGGAAGGAACCAGTCGCTTATGCAGAAATTATCCTCGACCTGCCTTTCCGAACGAACAGTCCCGAAGGCGACCCGCTCACCAGAGATAAAAATCATCAAAGCCGGATCACCATATACGCAGGAAAAGATCTTTATGAGCGAGCAAGCAATGTAATCCGATTTTCCATCCATACCGTCAAGCATAGCGAACATGATCGGATAGGCACCTTCGTAATTCGATTCAAACTTCACCAACTTCTCGCAGGTGTCAATGTACGGAAGATCATAGGCTGTGATGTGATAATCGCCGTTTCCGTTTACAATGATTTCTTTTCTAACATCGAAGCAGCCCGAGTTTACAGAGTGGTATCCGTAAGGGAACAAAGAATCCAAGAGGGATCTACAAGCTGATACGTCCATCTGAGACAGAATAATATCATCAAGTATTTCACTTATGTCATCATAAAATAACATAGTATCCCTCCTAGATCTTTAGTATATATGCTTAGTATATCATATTTGCCGAAAGAATGTGGGTGGAATATGAAACAATTCAATAATTACTGCAGCATTTTTTCTAAATCAAGGTCGCCGTCTGTCGCCTTGTACTCCTCCTCTGTTTCCTTGACGAACTGGTAGATCATGTTCAGGAAGTCGTCATCTGTGGTGCAGCCTTTAACAAACCGCTCATACAGAATGTCTAATCCGCCGCAGAAATAGTCGTTGTAAAGTTTCATGCCTTTCTTAACATCTTCCTCTGACGGATTGAATGCCCACATCACTCTTTCCTGGTCGGAAATATCCAACGTATCGTCTGTAAGAATGATGAGCTGGTAGATGTACTTTAAACGCTTCTGAAATTTTATTTGAACCTCAGCCAGCATGCCCGCAGTTTCCTTGATTTCCTTATCTGCGTCGGTTATGACGCCCTTTCTGTGGTTCATCAGCCCTAAAATCGGAGCGACCATGTATGCGCTGATATAGCTGTCAAATATCTTAAAATTCGTTGAGGTTTCGACCGCGTTTCGGGTTTTACAGAGAGCCTTCCAGTACATTGCATACTTGCCGGATATATTCATGTCGCTGTTAAACATAATCACTCACCGTCCTTTACAAAAGAAGACATAGTATCAATTTCCTTGCCATTGATATCCCTGTTCTTCTGAATAGAATAAGTCATTCCCACATAGCGTGACATAATATCAGCCGCAGGCTCCCAGTCCTTCTTCATTACTGCTATGATGACCTGATTAGCCGACTGAGGAAGTATATCTGATACATTTCTGATGTGCGAAGTATCCATGTTTGAGAAAGGCGCGTCCATTACCAGTGGGAAATACATAGGCTTGAATTCCTTTGTCGCCTCTTCATCGTCCGAATCGCCGGAAGAAATGACCTGCTTTGCAAGGTCTACCAACCCGCACACAAATGCGAAACTCTTGACCGCCTTTAAGCCCTCGGATTCCTCGGTCGTAACGTCGTAATACTTTACGCGATAGTTGTCGTCTATCATGATGTTTCTTGTACCATGATACATACGACTGAAGTTCGCATTGACTTTATCCTCAAGCTGAGTCTTTACGCTAGCTTCACGTTTCTTGTAGGTTTCTTCGATCCAGTCATAGATCGCGTCCGTATAATTAAGCAGCTCTTGATATTTTGCATTGTTTAAATTCTGAGCCATATGGCGTTTCATGGAGTCCTGACTATTTTTGATTATCTGCTCTGCCGCTCCGACCGCCTGAGTTTTCTTTCTCCGTTCCTCTTCAAGTTCACGTATCTTTCTGACTGCGTTCGCTCTTTTTTGCTCAATTGCCGAAGAATCCTTTGCGCCAAGCAGCTTATCAGAAATTGCTTTCAACTCCTCCTCGCGGAACTCAAGGTCCTTTCTAGCCTTGCGATATGCCGTATAAGCCTGCTCTACCTGCTGATAATACTGTTCCGAGGTATTCAGGAACTCGCGTGCGTCGTCCTTATAGCGCTTTACAACGGTACCAATTGACTCCGGAGGCAGCTTTTTCTTCTCCTGTAAAAGAAGCTGCTCTGCCAAAGAACCGGGAGAGATAGCAGTACCGCAGATACATTTGCCACGCTTCAGCAGGTAATCTATCGCGTCGCCCTCCATTCCGGGAACGCACTCAGTATCATCGCTCGTATTTTTCAAAACTGAAAGCGCTTCGTTAAGCAAATTTCTGCTGAAAAACGCAAATCCGCCGTTACTGAACACCTTGACTAAATTTGTTTTTGACTGCGCAAGGTCACGATTTAAGCTATCAATGGTTCTGATGAGGGTCTCGCGGTCTTTTTGAAGTTTCGCAGTTTCCTCGTAAGCTTTAAGCTGCGAAGTATACTTATCCCGCTCATCAGTATAAAAGCTAATATCATCATTTATTTCATTAATGCGGTCTTCACAAGCCTTTATCTCAGCCTCGGCACCGGTAATTCTGCTCTGATAATCAAGCGCCTTTGTGTCGCCGGAATAGTCAAGTTTGCCGTCGAACGTTTTTCTGACGAGTTTAAGGTGCTTCATAGCATTGTCGAGTACATTAAGACCCATCAATCCGGTAACAGACTTCTTGATGCTCGACTTGCTTGCGATGGATCCTATTTTCTCGCCGCCGAAGAAGAAGTACTCTGAAAGGTCCTTAGGCAGGATACGTTCGATGTTCTCCTCAAACTGAGATTCGATTTTGGTCTTTGTCTGACCGTCGCTCTGCAAATAGGAGATTATCTTGCTGCCATTGTCGTATTTAACTACCGCGTCCTGTTCCTCGGACTTTGCGTAGGAACATATGTAATCGGCTTTCCTTGTTATCTCGTAAGTCGTTCCGTCATGCTCTATGACTAATGTGCCGCAGACGCTCTGCCTTTCGCCGACGGACATACCATTGGCAACATCTTTATTCAGAAGTATCTTATCAAAAAATGCAGTGTTGTCATAAAGTATCCACTGGAAAGCGTTGATAAATGTAGTTTTACCTGAGGTATTGTCGCCTACAAAGACGGTAACGTTTCTTTCTTTATCTGTTGAAAAATAAACGGTCTGCTCGCCGATGAACTGCCTGAAATTGCAAAGAATAAGCTTATGTATCGTCATTTGCTCCCCACCACCTTTTCAATATACTTTCTGATCTCGTCAGCGATCTCCTTATCAGTCTTGCTGCGGACGATGTTTTCCTGCTCGATTTTGATAAGCTTGAATTTGATAAGGTTGAGTTTCTTCTTGTTAAGAGCCTGCTCCTGTTCAGTCATAATCGTACACTCCTTCGTCAAGATCTATAATGTCCATACCATACGCGTCAGATAATTCCGAAATCAGCCTGTCCGTATCTGCGGGATTCATGCTTATCTCACCGAACTCCTTCATTCGAATCATCTCGCGCTTAACCAACGATAAGTCAAAATTGGAATTATCGCTGCCGTACTGCACATCGTCAATTGCTGTCGGCAATGTAACGAAGTCGTATATTACAGCGAACTTTTTCCCTTTGTACTTTCTTAAAACTCGACCGCGCCTTTGAATGTATTCTTTCGGGTTAGTGCTGCTTGCCAAAATAAATGCCGTTTTAATGCTGGGGATATTCACGCCCTCATCCAGACACTTTATTGCAACTATCGCCTGATATGGGTCGGCGTTTGCAAACTGAGTTTTTATCCTGCTTCGCTCCTGCGCCGATTCCGCCGAGGTAAAGTGAGTGACTTTCATTCCAAGCTCATTACCGAGCATTTTGGAAACCGATACTATCTGGCGCTCGCCCTCCTCGTCAGTCTGCGAAGAATCCAAGCCGGGGTCATACGTCCGCGCAGCGCCGCAGTAAATAAGCATGTGCGTATCTTTAAGATATTTCTCGCGAATTATATCTTTCAGCAATTGGACTTTATTTTCCGCACCTGCAATCAGCCTTGCCCGCTCGATAGCTATTTTCTTGCCCTGCTCGGACATCGAAACCTTGCCGGAGCTGTCGGCATGGCAATACTTTTTCAGCTTTGCTGATAAATCACGATACCGCTTTAGTTCCTCCTCTGTAAGGTGGACTACGACGGGATAATAATAATACGGCGTGAGCTTATCTTCCTTGATAGCCCGCTGTAAATCGTATTCGATACACTTCTCGCCGAAGTAGTTATACAAAGCCTGCGTTCCCTCCTCGTCGCCGTGGCGCTCAAGGGTGGCTGACAGAGCCAATCGGTATTGTATATTCTCGTTCAGTTTCTGGCTGAGATTATAAGCACCAAAATTATGCGCTTCATCAACAACAAGCAAAGTACTCTTACCAAGCAAACGAATCTGATTTTGTACGAAATCGGAAGAAAATGTTGCATTCGTGGTAACGAAACAAAATGTAGGGATCACACCGAGGTTAAAGTCGATGATATCATCTGACAATCGCCGTTTCCAGTCTTTTTGAACCGAAGCTGAATGACCGATTATAGGCTTCATGTTGAACTTTTCGATATCCTCGACCCACTGGTCAACAAGGTGCTGATAAGGTGCAACGATTATGATTGCAAGTTTTTCCGTGTGATTGTACAGAGCAGTCACAGCACCTAACCCCGTGTAGGTCTTACCTGTACCGGTTGCCATGTCGAAGATACCGCGATACCCGCGCTCTGCCCAAGGGTTGATAGCGTCGGTCTGATAATCATGCAGCTTTACGTCAGGCGGAATACGCGGAATCCCTTTGGGAACGATTGCGGAGGCATTAAAAGCCCGGATATCATCTTCATCGAGAGCTGAAAGACGGTTGACCGAGTAACTGATGTCAGGTGCCTTGTAAATCATCAATCGGTCTTTGATGACCTTCGGGAATTCGATGACTTTGATGTTTTTCTCGTGGCTTTCCCACAGGCTGTCGAAATCATCGTCAAATTCCTTTATCCTATCAACATCGTTAGGATCGAGCGAATTGAAAACGGCAATAGATTCATAGTTGTTGTAGAACGCGTTGGTGGTTTCGTTCATAGAGCCGATAAAGGCAATGCGATTGCCGTCGGCATCGTAAATTATGCCTTTCTTCTCGTGGTACATTCCACTGCCGTAATCAAGAGTAAATGCGACCTTTATCTCCAAAAAGCAATTTGAAATCAGATAAGCCAGCCAGCCCAAACGCTCTTTATCCGAGCTGTCCTGTGGCTCGATGAATTCCCTGTCCAAAGCCTTTGCTACGATCTCTCTGTCATCGTAGCCTTTCTGAATCGCCTCGATGTCCTCCTCGGTCAGCATTGGCGAGACGATAAAGCGCATTTTTCCGTCTTTCTTTATCAATCCGGAAATACCCTTTGACAGTTCAATAAGTGCTCCAGAGGTAAAAAAACCAGCGGCACGTTTGTATAAAACCGCCTCTGAAAGCACAGGAAGATAAAAGTCCTGTACTATGTTGCTCGAATTAGTCTTGTATGACTTTTTGATCTCAATATCAGCAAAGCTCATATCACACCTCGGTCAGACTTTCTTATATTCATATCCTTCAAGTATTGAATCAGCAGCATTGCAATCATTATCGTTTATTGAAACGCATACCCCACAGTATGCCTTGTCCTGAACAGGAGTCGGGACGATCTCTGTTTTTATGTTCTCCGATTGCAGCTTTTCCTCAGCTGAGAACACGTCGCAGGTTTTATAAAACACATAGTGCATCAGTTTATTCCCCCAATGACTTTTATGAAAGCGTCTATCTCATCTTTGGTATTATAAGAATTCAGGCTGACACGCACCGCCCCGGTTTCGACTGTGCCGAGAGTTTCGTGGGCAAGTATAGCACAGTGTATACCGCCTCTGACGCATATTCCGTTCTTGTCGAGCAGCGCCACTATATCGCTGGAGCTCTTGCCTTTAACATTAAACGCAAGAGTGGACACACTAGGCTTGTCGGCATTATACACAACGACATTGGGCAGTTCCAGCATTGACTTCATCAAGTACTGCGTGAGTTCGCTCTCTTTCTTGTTCATTTCTGCGATATGCTCGTTGATATATTCCATAGCATTTTTCAGCGCCCATATTGCCGGCATATTCAGCGTTCCAGCTTCGTACGCTTCGGGAAATGCCTGCGGATTTACATAGCTGTCGCCGTATATCCCGGTGCCGCCCTGTATCAGCGGAGTTATCCTGAGGTCGTTTACTGAGCACAATCCGCCGACTCCCGGCAACCCCATCAGGTCTTTGTGACCTGTAAATGCAAGTACGTCAATGGAATCACAGCTCATATCCAGCAGCTTTTTTCCTGCTCCCTGGGAAGCGTCAACAAATACAGTCAGTCCGTAGGACTTCAACCTCTCCGCCAATGAAGAAGAAAATACGATTTGTCCGGTAAGGTTGCTCGCAAGAGTAATTGCCGCGAGTTTGGTGTTAGATTTAACGAATTCCTTTAAATCGCAATCGTCGTCATAAAGGGCATACTCAGGCAGGATTGTGTAGTCAATGACGCCATCCTGCTTTAGGCTGTGGAGCGGTCTTAGCACCGCGTTATGCTCATAGCAGGAGATCAACACATGATCTCCTTTTTTCAGGAATCCATTAAAGAACAGGTTTATCGCTTCCGTCGAATTTTTGGTGAACACAACGTTCTCGGGAGCGGACGAACCAAAGAAATCAGAGACAGTTTTCCTGCTCTGATACAGCATTCGTGATGCGGTTATCCCAAGCGAATAACTCCCTCTGCCGGGGCTTACCGCAATATCCCTAATATAGTGATTAAAAGCGTCATATACTACCTCGGGCTTTGTGCGTGAGGTAGCCGCATTATCGAAGTAAATCAATGGAAAGACCTCTTTTATAACTCAACGTTCTCGTCAGCCTGCGTTTCCTTTTTTCCGGAAAGAACCTGACAAGTGATACAGCCGTTGTAGAATTTTGATATGCACTTATAGCATTCATTCATGTTCTTTTTGCACTTGGTTTCATCGACCACATACCGCCCACTGCCGCCGATAGTGCTTATTGCTCCGTAAGGGCAGACAGAATCGCAGGCAGTACAGCGTATGCAATACTGGTATTTTCTCATTTGACACTTTAGGCGGTTGATAAGCGTCTGGAGATCTATACCCTTGACCGGGAGCACCTTCAGCACAGGCGTGCCGAATTTTATCACAAGCTCGCAAACCTTTTTCGCAGGGTACTTCACCGTTCCATCGTAATTGTCAATTTGACTTTCCGTTACGGTTATGTAAGTTGCGTCCTCTTTGTCGAATATGTCTAGATTTCCGAATGGCTTAAAGAACTCGATGACATCGCGGTTTATCGGACGCTTGATGATGATATTTCGTGCGCGGTCGGAGAGGTTGCACGGCGTATCGGCAATTTCTACGTTTCTCGCCTCAAGTCCGCTTGCGCCCCGCCTGCTCTTCCAGCGGCAGTTGTCTATGTAATCGTCGATGTCGTCCTTATTTGTCTTGACCGCAAAGTCATAGACCATATTCCGCCACTTGAGCGATAATTCGGGATAGTATATCTCCGTCAGCATCATGGACCATTCGGAGTTATTCGGACAGCACCAACAGCCAACACGCTTATATCCCCACTTGTATGCATTATTGAAACTAATACCCTTATACAGGATGTACAGCCAGACATCGCAGTCGTCCCAGTCTATTATTGGCATCGCGTTGACCTGCGAACCTATTTTTGAGGTGTGCTGCGTCTGCTCGTACTTAGCACGCTCCTTGGATTCACTTCTCCTTATTCCCAGGAAAGTCAAGCTGTTTCCGTTCAGCGAATAGTATTCGTTGTTCAGGTTGCTTGTCTTGAAGATAGTGCAGCACCAGCGTTCATATCTGCTGGGGGGACCAAACACCTTGCAAAGCTTAAAGAAATCGTTGTCGGTTTCGCTTGGAATAACCGGTGTATAAGGGTTTTCGTCCCTAAAAGTCTTTTCAACATATTCGTGCGTTGCAGGAAATTCAAGAGTGGTATCGCCAAAAAAGTGAATGACCTTGCCCGTCTGGAGTGAATCCCTCACGAGCTGGCTTACTACGGTCGAATCCTTTCCTCCGGAAAATGAAACCGTTGGCATATATTTATGCCCCGGCTCGGCGTTGCATTCGGCAATAGTCGAACGGATATATTCGTCAGCAGCGTAAATCAGGTCATTCAGGTGGCTTTGATTTGCCTGTAAATATAAATCAAGATTTTCAATGCCCGAATCATCTGAAATGTCACTGCGGAGTTTTTCAGCTACTCCAAGGTGCTTCTTAGTTTTGTAGTACTCAACAAACGGAAGCTTTACTTTCTTGCCATCGGCGAGATACCTGCCGCCGCCTAAATACCACACGTTTTTGCTTTCAACGTCTTCGCCAAGAATGCAGGACATAAGCCTCTTTTCCTGGGCGAAAACCGGATTGCAAACGCCGTTCGTGGCGATCTGTTTACCAGTGCTGCCGCAGATAGGGCATACACTCTGTTCAATTAACGGTATAGCACATTTTGAGCACCAGTAAATCAGCTTTGCCATCGTTTATTTTCCTTCCATAAGATCGTTTAATAAGCTCAGAATTATCTGTACCTTATCATCGTGAGATAAAGACAATTTAAAATTATCAAAAACTGCCATCATCTTGTTTTTAGCGGTTATTGCAAAATCGTCCATTTCTGAATTATCGAACAGAACAGACCTTGTTCCGTTTTGGCTTGCAATAGTCACCATTGTTTCAGTTTCAGTCCTTCCCGCAGCAGGGTCGTAATTATTTATCGTGTCCACGATTTTTTGTATGGACTCCATAAAATCGTCTACATGTCTGTCGCTCCAGAAACTGTATTCAAGCCCGCTGACACGCTTGGTAACTTCCATAATGAAATCGTCAGAGTCAGTATCGTCGTCGATTTGTGCAACTATATCCAGGAAAGCGTTCGTGCTGAAATCAAAAGATTTCTTGCGCTTTTCTTTCCATTCGGTTTCATATATGTTATGCAGGAATGGAACAACTTCATTTTCAGGAGCGCCGACAGCACCTGCGATGATTGAGTTTATCTTGTTCTTAAGCCTGTCTATCGCCGTGTCCAACTCGTTTTTAGTTGTACGCAGCATTTCTATCGCAGATTCGTAATCACCTGTCAGTGACCTCAGGTCTTCCAGCACAAACCTTGAGTAGTTTGTATTGTTCTTTTCCATCAGCTTTCGGTAACGCATGGTCGGCTCAGATACGAATATCTCAGTCGTGCGAGCAAACTTGCTGACGGATTTATAGTGTTTGAACGCTGCGTCATACAGAGCTTTCATTCTGCTCTTTGAATAAGTTGACTTATCCAAATATGGCTTGAACAACTCCTCAATGTTCTTTGCAAAAAACTTCTGTTCGGCAGTTAAATGCTCGATAGAAAACGTGTAGTCAGCCGGACGGGCAACGATTTTATCAAAGAGGTCGGCAGTCACTTCCTGCCCAACATCGTGAGAGGTTATGACCATTTCAGCCTTGTAGCCAACAAGCATATACGCAATAAGTAAAGGCAGGTATCCCCTTCTCAATCCGTAAGGAGGTGCAGTAAGTTTGTCAACAAGTTTATCAAAACCCACCTGAGTATCCTTTGCAGTATTACAGAACTGATCAAATTCATCCCTTATGCTACCCTGCGGACGTGATCCATCATGCTTTGCATTTATGTATAGAATGCTGTCATCATGATAAAGGTCGTTTTTAGCCAGTACCGAGCGCACGAAAATATAGTCCGGCGACAGGTCGGCTAATCCAAAATAATTATCGGTATCCTTGCCGCTCAAAATAGCCTCGACTGCATTTCTTCTACAAGAAGTCATCGTGCCTGAAAGCGTATTCTTATTTACAAGCTCATTGTTGACGATAAGCGTATCAGGATATGCGTTTTCCATGATTTCGCTGGCAATGTTGCTTATATCAGACATTGAACCAGACTCATAGATCTGTCCGTCTGCAATAACAGTAGTATTATCGGCAGAGTTCTTCCAAGATTCGATGTGCTTTTTAACAAGAGCAAGCTGTTCATTAAGGCAATACTCCAGCTCCTGCTCAAACGCAGGATCCTTAGCGGTATACTTGCTCTTCACAGTGTCCAGGTACTTGAGTGCAATATATCTGCGAACGGCGTCGGTAAGCTCCGCTGTGCTCGTACTTATAAAGAAAATAGTTCTAGCCATAAATATAGAAAGATCTGTAATATAGTCAATATTCTCCTCACAAGCAAGCGTCATGACAAGAGTTCCATCACATTCAAGCCTGTTTATTCTTGAATTAAGCGACGTTACGGGCAAGTTTGCCGAATAGAATACAGGAGCAAAAACGCGGGAGATTTTGTATTCGTTATTGTAATCATAAGGATAAACCACGAAATCAACAAAATCCTCGTTCAGCACCTTAACTATCGCCTCATCGTTTGCCGCATTGAGGTTTTCATCGATAAGTTCGTCAATATTTATCGTGCTGGAATTGTAGAAATCAAATGTTCCAGTAATGCCCGAGAATTTAACGAGCCTGTTTGCGATAAGATTTGAAACTGCCTTGTCTATCTCAGCATTATCGCCGTCAATAGCGCAGTGGAAAACCTCCTGGGTCGCAGGAAGAACATTCGCGGTGCCGATAATTCCAACAACAGCTATCGCCTTTAATACCTTGACTTCATAGGAATCGTCCGCAGTTCCCTGTGGCAGTTTATTGACAGCTATCTGGAACTTTCTGAACCATTCATACGAAGAGTCGCTCTGCATAGATTTTATGCTGGACTCAAAGTAATCATAGATATAATCCAAGCCAACTATGTGGAACTCATTGAGCGGCGTGGTCGTCAAAAAACTGTATAATGTGTTCGATTCCTTGCTAGATAAAAATGTAAAGAAAGTTCTCTCGTTCTGTGCAACCTTTTTTGACAGCTTATCCAATGCAAAAAGAGAAATCGGGTGTAACGGGAAACAAGCCGCATATGGATTGTTCTCCGCACTAATTTCCACATTATAGCCATTAAATTCCATAGCCTGAGCATAGACGTTTTCAAGCTCATTTGCAAAGCGTCTGCTGAATTTATTCCAGGTGTCGGCATTCTTGTAAAGGACATTTTCGGCAAAAAACAGCGACTGGTCCTTTTCGGAATTCATGGTAAACGGCTTGAATCTTCTCTCTACCTTTTTCCATTCATCAGCTACTTTCTGCCCATGTTCCTTGGTGTACTGAGAGATCTCCTTGTGAGATACAAGAATGATATGATTATTTCCGTCACTATGATCGCAGTATTCGGATAGCTGCTGTATCTGACTGACCTTTATACTTTTCAGGTTGTCTTCCATGTATCTGCCGAATTCATCGAAAATGAATACAATGCCGGAATACTTATTCTGAGTAACTTCATTGACCTGGTCAATGGCGTCACCAATATTTGCCACCTCACAAACGAACTTAACACCATATGTCACATCAAAAAAGACCTTGAGGAATTTCTTTTCCGCTTTTGCATCCATTTGGTTTAGGGCTTCTAGCAGCTTATCCGGTGTTGTTCTGTTATTGGCGCAAGCACTTGCAAGCCTCTCGGCAGATGATGTATTGCTCATCCAATTTTTCATGACATCTACTGCCTGATGATAGAATGTTTTAAAGACAATATTTATCCCCTGCTTAAGAAGAGCCTTCTGCAAAGAGAAATACAGGCATCTGTTAAAATCAGGAAAATCAAACACTATCGGCACAACAAGGAAAGGCTTCTTGCGGTTATCACTTTCAAATGACTTTATGTCATTCATAAGAAGCTTATCCTTTGTCCTTAGCCTATTTATAAAAGTCTTATATGCAGTCTCTTTTACAAACTGCTTGCTTAAAAGCATGCTGAGCACGGTCAGAAAATGAGATTTTCCGGTTCCATAGGAGCCATAGATCATGTGCGAATGATTATCCGGAGAGGATTTTATAATATCAATAAAATAGTCTTTCAAAAGCTTGACAGACGTATCATTCGGTATATAGTGAAGCAGCTTTTCGCTGTTATCCATATCCAGCTGAACGTTGGCAGAATAGTTGAACTGCTCTTGTATCAGCACTAATTCATCATACATAATTTAGGGTGCTCCTTTACTGCTCATAATACTTTCGCAAGTATCCTAAAGCATCTCTGTCTAAAAATTCAATATACCTGCTGCCGAAATTGTTGAACAGCTTGATATAACCGCGGTTTTCGGCCGTCTGCAAAAGCATCATAAGCGAGGAATCGCTAAGGTTAAAATAGCAGCCTACCTGTTTTGGTTCATAGCGAATAGTATCAAATGATATCTGATTATTGCCATCAAGCGACTTGGAATTGTCCATTATAATGCAGTATAGCAACACCTCTACAGGTATTGCGGAATAGTGTGTAGGATTCTTCTCGTACTCATCTTTTCCGGAAGACTTAATAAGCTTTAACGGAGCAAAAAAAGCGACTGTGTCCTCATCAAGTATTCTGGAGATATCAAATTCTTTATTGCTAAGATATGTATTTTTAAAGCAGTCGAACTCCTGCTCGATAGCTTTCCTTGCATAAGAATTGCCGTTTGCCATCAGAAACGCTTCAAACCCGTCGGAAAAAGATTCTTTTGAGAATTTAGGCTCGTTATATTCATTAAATCCCCAGTACCAAGCTGTTGCATTGTCGATATTTGTCGCAAGGTTTCTATGGAGAACCCATAGAGTACCCATCTCCTGGCAATAAATATCATTTTCAGAAATCAGCTCAGCTAATTCCGTTAAACGAGTATTTACCCCACGCGGGTTATGAACCTCAACAGATAAGCCTAAAACGCTCATCCAATATCTCATTGACTTAACCATGACACGACCAACACCAAGCTCGTCCACTGCCTCATGTTCAGCATTTGGCGAAAAAACGAACTCGTTGTCTGACACAGCGTTAATGCATTTGGTAGGCCAGCCATTTCTTAAATAAAAAGAACCATGTTTCTTTATAAGCATATTGATTGTGATCTCCGATAACTTGATTTTGACCCAGCAGTCAAGAACTATATGTCAACAATTTGTGAGAATTTATATTCATACATAATATATTATATCATTATTATTGGGTTTTGTAAAGTAGAAACTTGAAAAATGTGTCTGGTTTCAACTTTTTTCCTCAAAGTATTGACAAATTATGAGTGTTGTGATAAAATGGATTTATATACCAGAGGAAAAATAACATTTACTGAAGGAGAAATACATATGAATGCTAAAGGCGATTCTATAGCTTTCCTTGGAGAGCTCAAAGAGCTTAAAGTTCCCTTTTTCCAGCGTCACTATGTCTGGCAAAAAGAAAACTGGGAAGAGCTGCTGCAAAGTTTTCAAAATACAGACGCACCGCCTTTCCTTGGTTCAATTATACTCAAAGATAAAGGTTTGGGAGACACTCAGATAATCGATGGTCAACAGCGTCTCACAACAATCACAATACTTGCCAAAGCACTTTATGACAGCCTTCCTGATGAAAAGAAAAATTATAACAATGGTATATACATTTCTATCAGGAATTATCTTTTCTATAAACGAAACGATTCTGATGATTTTTTAGCAAGCAAGCCAAGAATAACTCACTCATATTATGACCAGGAATATTATTCTATGGTCATAAAGGCGTCAATATTAGATGAAACTCCAATTGACTTGTCTACAATCAAAGAAGATTCCAACAACATATTAAAGTGCTATAAATACTATCGCGAGTACCTTAACGGGAAAAGTGTCGATGCAATCAATCAGTTATTCAACTCTATTTTCGACAGGAACAAAAAAGTAATCGTACTCATCATCTTGAACAACAATGATGAAGAAGAACAGCGCATTTTTGATACTATCAATAGAGCGGGTGTAAGACTTTCTTCTGCCGATATAATTAAGAACAATCTGTTTGAAAAACTATTAAAATCATATCCAAATGATGAGGTAACTGATCTTTATCAAAAATACTGGAATGACATATTTTATAATGACAATGACCGTAAATTGTGGGATTCGACAAGAATTTTCGGTAATGTTGAACGAACCAATCTTGAGTTTCTGCTTTATTGTGTGGCGACAATAAAATGGGGCAAGGACGATAACATATTTAGATGCTTAGATAAGACCTTCTCCCAAAACACAGAAAAAGTGTCAGACAGGGAACTAAAAAAGTTAGTCGTTGACATTTCTTGCTATGCAAATATATTTAAAAAGTGTATTCTTGACTTACAGGAACAATTAAAGGACACAAACGACCCGCCGCGTTTCAAGTATACTGAGAAAACTAAACTATTTTTGTTTATTCTCGAGAAGTTTGGCGTACAAATGTTCTATCCTTATATATTAAAGCGGATAAAAGACGTTGATGCAAATTTCGAGGATTCCTCGTTGATTCATGATTTTAAGATTCTGGAATCCTTTATCGTTAGAAGACGTATTTCCGGAAAAGGGACTCAGGACTATGTAGATAAATGTAATGCCCTTCTTCGTGCTAAACCTGGCAAAGAAATTGACGATGTTATTATACCCGAACTGTCTAAGTCTGATAGCAAAATATGCGATGATGACATTAAAGTCTATTTACAGCAGAAAATCAATGTTGAAAATGCGAAAACCCTGCTCTACATCATTGAACTATATATGAGAGATAAAGACGATTTCACGGAAGACTCATCACTTTTGAGCAACCTCACTCTTGAACATATCATGCCAACGAAGTGGGAAAAGCACTGGTCTGATGTTGATGTGGTTGACAAGTCCGGAAACAAAGTGAGCGATGCAGATAAAATGCAGTGCAGAAAAGAAGCAATTGGCTGTATCGGCAATATGACCTTACTCACTCATAAGCTGAACTCATCAACAAATAATAAGTCATTTGCAACAAAAGTATGCGATGCTCATGGATATAAAAACTACTCATCTCTTAAGCTAACCTGCAAGATCGTTGACTCATATAAACAGAACCCTGTTTGGAATGAGCAACAAATTTATAACAGGGCAGATAGGATATGTGATTTATTCTTACAGCTTTGGCCAAACTATTCAGCAAAACCGATAGAAGCAAAGCCTATAGAAACAAAACCAATAAAAGATATACCGGACGAAGCTTTTGACGATCCGATTACACTTATGAATGCTTTATCAAAGGTTAACTATATTGATGACGAAGATGATTCTACTCAGTTGATTTCAAAAGATGATTTTATAAAAAGAATCAACATACAGCGGAAAACATTTGACAAGTATATCAATGAACAAAAAATAGTTCCTGACAAGTGGGTAAAAGACGGCAATTCTACCCCAATTCCATATTTCACCCAGGAATCATTTGATAAGTATGTCAACCAGTTTAACTGGACGGTGATAACTCCAGACAATATAAAGGAAATCTTTATGGAGATGGTTGAGCAAATGGAAATGCAACGCTCCTACAAACCGCTTTTTCTTAAAGCGGTAATGGAAAATGCATCTGACTCTGGAATAGTTCCTATGAAGACTATCGTGGCAGCATTTAGGAATTTTTATACTTCTCGTGCAAATAAACGTCTGCTTGTTGAACGAGATGACAGTATTTTTGCGCGGTCAAGCTTCACCGACGAGGAGGCAAAAAGGGAGATTCTTAGATATCCTCTGGATCGTTTTGCTCAAAGGAGCATTGTAGAATACATTGAATGCCTAGACGAGGTAGAACTAAACCCTTCCCTCTGGAAATCTCTTAATAACCAAGAGAAGAAAAGAGTAATCACTATATGTGAAAAAAAGTTGAATGAATACTATTCCGGAATTCTGGTTACATGATGTTCCATAATTCTCTTACCTTCTGTTTCAAGTCGGTCAAAGCATCTTGCAAGCTTACAACGCCGCACTATGCTTAACGTTTTGAGCTAGTTCATAATATGGTTCATATTTCAACTGAGTACTAGGTTAATTACACTATGCGTTTAAATAGCCAATAACCATAGTAGTCAATTTTTAAGTGTATTGTCTACCTAGATTTTCTAAAAGGCGTATATGCCGAATCAAGAATAAAAAAGTATGAAAACCGAGAACGTAACAATTCTCGGTTTTTGCTATATTTTGTAATCAGCTAAGTGTTCTTCCTGCCCACAATTCTGCCCACACTTGCCCACATTTTCGGGCTTTTTCGCTCGATTTTCATTTTTGCTCGATTTTTTGATTGGCTCTGTTATGCGATTTATGAGGTTTCGGATTTTTCGATGGGGGATAGTAATAGTTCAGATGATCCAATTAATATCCTTAGCAGAACTCTTCGCAGCGAATCCACCAGCAGAGTCAGTCTTGAAGTCATACTCAGACTTCATGCGAGCCGAAGGCACCGGGATCACAGGAACGCCGTTGATAGACTTAACGGTGAACTCAAGTTCGCCCTGCTTGAACTGAGTAGATTCCACAGCGTATGAGATCTCCCCGGAAAGCATGAGCTTATCGTAAACAGGGCGGCTCATTACGATAACGACGTCGCCCTCGTCGCCGGTGATATCGCGGACCTCACCGAGCTGCGCCAGCAGAGAGGACATCACGGTAGCCTTGTCCGGAGTGTAGGTATCCTTGATTTCAGCGGCGGCCGCCAGCTTGGAGTAGCGGTAAGCGTCGATCTCGGGAATCACCTGAGTGCGCTGGAACTCAGCCGCAACATTTGCCGCCGCCAGTCCAAAGCCGCTCTCATCAACGTCGATAGCGTCGATACGGAAACGTCTGCCTCTGTCCTGTGTGAGCGCGAAAGTCTCGTAGGAATATGTAACAGCGCCGCCGGAGTAACCCGCGTCGCGGTCGTAGCTGCCCAGTCCCTGGAGAGACATCTTGGGCATCTTGATCTCGTTGCCGCCGTTGTAGATGACCTGGGAGGCGTTTTCCTCCATCCAGCCGGAAGTAGAACCCTCCAGTACCTGCTTGTCAAGCTCCTTCTGAAAAACCTTTGCATAAGTAATTGTGTTTGCCATAATAGTAAACCCTCCTAAAACAGTAGTTGATCCGTCCCCGGCGGAGCCAGCCCGCTGCCGCGCCGTAAATTTCCCGGCTGACCGCCTCAGTTGCGCCGCGCAGCCTTCCCCGGAGAACTGATTGAAATTATATGTGAACCCGCCACCCGCCCTCGGCATTATGCCGCGTTTTGATCCAGCCTGCGTCCTGCGGCTCTGAATTCCGGTAAGTCCGTGACCTTCCGCACCGCAAAGCTGTTGTGTTCAGTTGACCGCGCCTGTCCGGCTGTGTTCTGCGGTAAGCCCGCTGCTTTCCGTCGGCTGCGGCATTTCCTTGATGTAATGAGCAGTGATACGACCGCTTGATACGCGCTGTCGAACCCGCTCGAATTTAATCAGCGGCCGTCATTTTCGCGCGAAAATGCTTCTGATAGCCGCGAATCCATCACTGGCTCCCCTGCTCTCCGCCGAGAACTGAGGAACGCTGCGCCTTACAAGCCTGAGATGCGGATACTCGCGCAGGACCTCCGCCGCAGCGTCGTCAGGCTCCGTGCCGTCGGCAGACATTATACCCGCCGCAAGCTTAACTCCCTCGCAGAGCCTCTCCGGAGCCGCGCCGCCCGTCAGCAGCGCAAGTTTCAGCCTGAGTTCCATTATCTCTGCGCGAAGCTGCTGAAGCTCCTCAGCCTGGGAGCCCTCACCGGGAGCCGCCTCAGTCTCAGGCTCCTCTACAGCGTCTGCGGGAATCTCAGCCGCTGCGCTTTCAAGCTCCTCCTGAACAGTGATCTCATTATCCATCGTTGTCCTTCCTTTCCATCGCCTGAGCCTCCTCAAGCGATATTCCGTAGATCTGTGAAAGCGCACGCGCCTTGGAAATAAGTCCTGCACTGTATAGCTTCACAGCCCTGTCAGTTCTTGTGCCGTCGTCCTCTGCAGCACCGTCCGCGAATATCGCGGAAGCGCTCTCGCATACGTTGTCGGGAAGCTCTCCCGCCATCTTGCCAAGCCGGCAGATAAGCTCCGTCATTCTGCTGAGCGCGTCGCCGATCCTGCGGCGGTAAAACGCCTGCGTACGGTAAGTGCGGCTGTTTCTGCTGACTACCTCGGCGGCGGTCTTTATCGTGCCGTCCTTGAACGAGAGCGCTCCCTCGGAAAGCCCCGCCTGCATACACAGCAGGTCGAGAAGCTCCCCGAGCGCCTGCACATGCTCCGTTACCCTGAGTTCCCCGGTGTTGTCGGTGATCTTGAGTTCCTCGGCGTCAGACGTTGACATTGCCTGGAACACCTCGTCGTTCACATCGAAGTAGTGCTTCTTGTTGCCGGCGGCGTCCCATTCTCCGCGCACCGCGTAAGCCGGAACGATAATACGCTTCTTACCGAGGACGAACTCCCTTGAAAGACTGTCGAACACGATGTCGATGCTCTTCAGAGTATCCTCCGCGCCGTCGAAAACCGAGCTTCCCAGCAGCGGGCATTCGCCGGAGCTTGCAGCCCGTCTGGAGCCTGCGCTGAGGTAAACGAACAGCGGAGCTGTCAGTCCCTTAACGCTGCTCTGACCGCTCAGCCCGGGAAGCACGGAACTCATATCAGCCTTGCCGCCGTCCTCGCGGAACAGCCGATTCTCGATAGTGAGCTGATCTCCGCTCAGTTCCTGGGATTCAGCTAGAATGTAGTTCCTCCCGCCGGAAACTATCCTTGAAGCGAACGCTCCGCCGGTGATTTCACGGGAGTTCCACGCTGTCGGCAGGAAACAGTCTGCGGTAACGAGGTCGACCCTCACTCCGGGAACCCCGTCCGGCGCACTGTCGTCGTAGTACACCTTTATCACACCGCCGCCCAGCGCAAAGACCTTCTCCAGAAACACCGGGAATCTCTCGGAAAACCGGCTCTCAGTGAGAACCCGGTTCACGAAGCTCTCGGTATCGCTGTCGGAGTAGCACATTGAAGTACCCTCCGTGAAACACAGCCTGGCGAGTTCCCCGCACAGCGCCCGGGCCGCTCCCAGTGAAGCAAGCTTTCTGGTGCCGCCCTGAATGCCTCCCCTGCGGGCGTAGCGCCAGTCGCCGCCGCCGTTGTAGATGTCCTCCCAGCGCTGGATATCGGCGTAGCAGCCCGCAATGTCAGCCGAACCGCTGTTTCTGCCGGAGCGCAGCAGCCAGTCCTTTAAGCCCAAATCACATTCCTCCTTGATATTTATTTACCGGAAGTTCCAGTCTTTTTTCCTGTTCCTTCCCGCAATATGATAATACCCCCTGCGTTACTGCAATTTACTGCAAAACAAAAAACAGCTGAACATTGCCTTAAAGACTGTGATATACTATATACTGTGAAAAATAAAAACGATAGTATGTTATATTCTTATTAACAACATACAAAACCCATCGGCTCAATCTGGTATTACGAAATAATACTATTCTGAACATTGAAAGATAACCAGTTCTGGGTATAATAAAATACAAGAGAGCGCTCAGAACAACAATACCAGAAGGAGACAACAACCATGTCAGACAGACTTGAACTTAATAAGAATCTCGCCCAGATGCTGAAGGGCGGCGTAATAATGGACGTAACAACCCCGGAGCAGGCGCGTATCGCCGAGGCCGCAGGAGCCTGCGCAGTCATGGCGCTGGAGCGCATTCCGGCGGATATCCGCGCAGCCGGAGGCGTATCGAGAATGAGCGACCCGAAGATGATCAAGGGCATTCAGGAAGCAGTGTCGATACCTGTAATGGCGAAGTGCCGAATCGGTCATTTTGCAGAAGCTCAGATACTCCAGGCTATCGAGATCGACTACATCGACGAGAGCGAAGTTCTTTCCCCTGCTGACGACAAGTACCACATAGACAAGACGAAGTTCGACGTTCCGTTCGTATGCGGAGCTAAGGATCTCGGCGAAGCGCTCCGCCGCATAAACGAGGGTGCCTCCATGATACGCACGAAGGGCGAGCCGGGCACCGGTGACGTAGTGCAGGCAGTACGCCACATGCGCATGATGCAGAGCGAGATCCGCAGGATCGGCTCAATGGCAGAGGACGAGCTGTACGAGACCGCAAAGAGCCTCGCAGTGCCGTTTGAGCTTGTGAAGTACGTACACGACAACAAGAAGCTGCCGGTCGTAAACTTCGCGGCAGGCGGAGTTGCGACGCCGGCGGACGCTGCGCTGATGATGCAGCTCGGCGCTGAGGGCGTATTCGTAGGCTCCGGCATATTCAAGTCCGGAAACCCGGAGAAGCGCGCTGCGGCGATAGTAAAGGCAGTAACCAACTTCACCGACGCGAAGCTGCTCGCAGAGCTTTCCGAGGATCTCGGCGAAGCAATGGTAGGCATCAACGAGCAGGAGATCGCACTCCTGATGGCGGAGCGCGGCAAATGATGAAAATAGGAGTATTAGCGCTGCAGGGCGCATTCATTGAGCATGAGAAAATGCTCGCCAGCCTGGGTGCCGAGAGCTTCGAGATACGCCAGCTCAAGGATATCGGCCAGCCGATGGACGGTCTCATAATCCCCGGCGGCGAGAGCACCGTACAGGGAAAACTGCTTCGTGAGCTTGGGCTCATGGAGCCGCTGCGCGGGCTTATCAGCGGCGGGCTCCCGGTATTCGGGACATGCGCGGGGCTTATCCTGCTCGCAAAGTCGATAGACGGCGGAGAAGCTCCTCACCTCGCGGTGATGGACATAACCGCAAAGCGCAACGCCTACGGCAGGCAGCTCGGAAGCTTCGCCGCAAACGGCGTATTCAAGGGGATTGGCAGCGTCCCGATGACGTTTATCCGCGCTCCGTACATCAGCAGCACCCAGGGCGCCGAGATACTCGCGGAAGTCGGCGGAAAAGCCGTTGCTGCACGTCAGGGGAATATTCTGGTCACAGCTTTCCACCCGGAGCTCACCGAGGACACATCGGTACACAGCTATTTTCTGGACATGGCGGCTGCCGCGCGGGAATCTGCGGCGGTATAAACTGCATAAGGTCACCTCTAAAAACCTTGTTTGAGTGAAAATGTGTATAGCACACCGACTGCTTCTTCAAACCTCCTCGTAAGGCATACAGCCTTACTTCGTCGGCTTTCATCGCATTCGGCGCACTCTACCCATTTTCCCTCTTCAAACCGGTTTTTAGAGGTTCCCATAAATTACAGAGGGTCTGCCTTAACCGGCGGACCTTTTCGTATTTCTTCAGTTTTTCAGCGAACAATAGAAATAACTCTTGACAAAAGGCGGACTTTGCATTATAATGTATTGTGTATCGTTCACCAGGCAAAGAAAATGTGAAAGAGGAACTGAAATGGCTGAGGAAAAAAACATACATTCCGGGCACCGCCAGCGCATGCTGAAAAAGTACCTGGAGCATGGCATAGACTGCTTCGAGGATCATGAGATACTGGAGATTTTTCTCTTTACCGCATATTCCCGCAGGAACACAAACGACATAAGCCATCAGCTCATCAACCGCTTCGGTTCACTGGAAGGCGTGCTGAACGCAGGCTACGACGAGATAGTCGAGGAAAAGAACGTAGGAGTAACCGCGGCGGCGCTGATAAGCTTCATGAAGGACTTCGCCCGCAAATACAACCGCACTCAGCTGGCAGGAATGAAGCTATCCAGCTCCGAAAGCGTGCGGAAATTCTGCTACGAGCTTCTCAAGGACAGCACCACCGAGGAAGCGCACGTGCTCTTCCTTGATCAGAACCTCAATTTTGTCGGTGAATCCCAGATATCCCAGGGCAGCCCGAATTCAGTGGATCTCGACCTGCACGACATCGTAATAAAATCGGTGCGCACCTCATGCACTAAGATAATCCTCACGCACAGCCACCCGCACGGAGTACTTCTGCCGTCGTCGGCTGACATCGCGTCGACCCGCCGTGCCGCCTCCGCGCTGAACAGCATAGGAATCGAGCTGATAGACCACATCATCGTGAACGAGGAGGACAGCTACTCCATGCGAACTGCGGGAATGCTGCCCGACATCTGGTTCTGACCTTGAATAGCAGGTGTTTTTATGGATCATTTTGAATTACACTCGAACTACTCCCCTACCGGCGACCAGCCTCAGGCGATAAAGGAGCTGACCGACGGCATACTCCGCGGCGACAAGGAGCAGACCCTGCTCGGCGTTACCGGTTCCGGCAAGACCTTCACGATGGCGAACATCATCGCGAACTGCAACCGCCCGACGCTGGTTCTGGCGCATAACAAGACGCTCGCGGCGCAGCTCTGTTCCGAGTTCCGAGAGTTCTTCCCGAACAACGCCGTAGAGTACTTCGTGTCATATTACGACTACTACCAGCCGGAGGCGTACATTCCCTCCACCGACGCATACATTGAAAAGGACAGCGCGATAAACGACGAAATAGACCGTCTGCGGCACTCCGCGACCATGGCGCTTGCCGAGCGGCGGGACGTTATCATTGTGGCTTCCGTTTCGTGTATATATTCCCTGGGCAGCCCGGAGGACTACCGCAGCAATACGCTGTCCCTCCGCGAGGGACAGGAGATAAGCCGCGAGGACGTTATAAAACGCCTTGTCGAAATACAATATGAGCGCAACGAGCTTTCGTTCACTCGAAACAAGTTTCGCGCCAAGGGCGACACGCTCGAGATATTCCCCGCCGGCGGAACAAACGAGACCGCGATACGCGTGGAGTTCTTCGGCGACGAGATCGACCGTATCAGCGAGTTTGACGCGCTGACCGGACAGGTGCGCTCCACGCTCAAACACGTTATGATATTCCCGGCTTCGCATTACATCGTAGGCCACGAGCGGCTCCACGACGCGCTCCAGGAGATAACCCGCGAAATGGAGGAGCGCGTGAAGTACTTCACGGAAAACAACAAGCTCATCGAGGCTCAGCGTATCGAACAGCGCACCCGCTACGACATGGAAATGCTCGGAGAAATAGGCACCTGCAAGGGCGTTGAGAACTACTCACGTATACTCGCAGGACGCTCCCCCGGCTCCACGCCGATAACGCTCATCGACCACTTCCCCAAAGATTTCCTGCTGTTCGTGGACGAGAGCCACGTTACGCTCCCGCAGGTCCGCGGAATGTACGGCGGCGACTTCGCCCGCAAGAAGAACCTGGTGGATTACGGATTCCGCCTGCCCTCTGCATACGACAACCGCCCGATGAATTTCGACGAGTTCTACTCAAAGGTAGGACAGGCGGTGTTCGTTTCCGCGACCCCGGGCGACTTTGAGAAGGAGCATTCCACCCAGATAGTTGAGCAGGTCATCAGACCCACCGGGCTGCTTGATCCGGAGGTAATTGTAAAGCCGACGGAGGGTCAGATCGAGGATCTGATCTCCGAGATAAACACCCGCGTTGCGAAGAAACAGCGCGTGCTCGTCACCACGCTCACGAAGAAGATGGCGGAGGATCTCACAGATTACTTCACCAAGCTGGATATCAAGGTGCGCTACATGCACCACGACGTCGACACGATAGAGCGAATGGAACTTATCCGCGACCTGCGCGCCGGGGAATTCGATGTTCTTGTCGGAATAAACCTGCTGCGCGAGGGTCTGGATATTCCGGAGGTGTCCCTCGTTGCGATACTCGACGCGGACAAGGAAGGCTTCCTGCGAAGCGAGACCTCCCTCGTGCAGACAATAGGCAGAGCCGCGCGAAACGCCGAGGGCGTTGTAATAATGTACGCCGACAGCGTGACCGAATCCATGGAGCGCGCGATAACCGAGACCCAGCGCCGCCGCGAGATACAGCAGAGATACAACGCCGAGCACGGAATAACCCCGAAAACGATAATCAAGGATATCCGCGACGTGCTCGAGATAACGAAGAAATCCGACGGCACATCGAAGCACGGAAAGCCGGCGAAGCAGCTCACGAAGCGCGAGCGCGAGGCGCTGACAGCTCGGTACACCGCCGAGATGAAAAAGGCGGCGAAAATGCTTGATTTCGAGCATGCTGCGTTCCTGCGCGATAAGATAAAGGAACTGCAATAAGCAGAAAGGAACAAAAGAGTAGCGACAATGGCAAAGAACGATAAAATAATAATCCGTGGTGCCCGCGAACACAACCTGAAAAATATAGACCTCACTATCCCGAGGGATTCCCTGGTGGTAATGACCGGACTTTCCGGCAGCGGTAAGAGTTCTCTGGCGTTCGACACGATTTTCGCGGACGGTCAGCGGCGGTATATGGAGAGCCTTTCCTCCTACGCGAGAATGTTCCTCGGGCAGATGGAAAAGCCCGATGTAGACAGTATCGAGGGACTTTCCCCGGCGATATCCATTGACCAGAAGACCACCTCGAAGAACCCGCGCTCTACAGTTGGCACCGTCACCGAGATATACGACTACCTGCGACTGATGTACGCCCGGATAGGCGTTCCGCACTGCCCTGTCTGCGGCAGAGAGATAAAGCAGCAGACCGTCGATGAGATCGTCGATAAGGTGCTGGAGCTTCCCGAGCGCACCAAATTTCAGGTGCTTGCCCCGGTTGTCCGCGGACGCAAGGGCGAACATCAGAAGGAGTTCGAAGCCGCGCGGAAATCCGGATTTTCAAGAGTACGCGCAGACGGCATCGCATACGACCTCAACGAGAAGATCACGCTTGAAAAGAACAAGAAGCACTCCATCGAGATAGTCGTGGACCGCCTTGTAATGAAGGACGGAATAAAATCCCGCCTCACAGAGAGTATCGAAACAGCCGGCACCCTCACCGGCGGGTTAGTTTACATCGACGTCATCGACGGCGAGGAGCTGCACTTCTCCCAGAGCTACGCCTGCCCGGAGCACGGCGTATCCATTGAGGATCTTTCCCCGAGAATGTTCTCGTTCAATAACCCCTACGGAGCCTGCCCGAAATGCACCGGCATAGGCAGCTCACTTCGGGTAGACCCCGACCTCATCATGCCCAACGCCGGACTTTCCATCAGGAACGGCGCCATAAAAGCTTCCGGCTGGAATTACGCCGAAGGCACCATAGCCGCAATGTATATCGATGCCCTCGCCGAAAAGCACGGATTCTCGGTCGATCAGCCGGTGTCCGAGCTGTCCGATGAAGCGATAAACGAGATAATGTACGGTACCCACGGAGAGAAGATACTGATAAAGCGCCCGAAACAGCAGGGCGGAGGTCAGTTCTATACCGATTTCGAAGGTATCGCAACCAACCTAGAGCGCCGCTACGCCGAAACGAACAGCCAGTATTCCCGGGACACCATCGAAGAATTCATGAGCGAGGTAGAGTGCCCGGAGTGCCACGGCGAGCGTCTTAACAAAGCGGCTCTGTCGGTAACTGTCGGCGGCAGGAATATCATGGAGTTCTGCCGCATGTCCGTCACCGAAGCGCTGAACTTCGTGAACGGCCTGGAGCTTACTCCGCGCGAAGCGATGATAGCCAAGCAGATACTCAAGGAGATAAAATCCCGCCTGGGCTTTCTCCAGAGCGTAGGCCTGGAATACCTGACGCTTGCCCGTTCAGCAGGGACCCTCTCCGGCGGCGAGAGCCAGCGCATACGCCTTGCAACGCAGATAGGAAGCTCCCTTACCGGCGTGCTTTATATCCTGGACGAGCCGTCCATCGGACTTCACCAGCGCGACAACGATAAGCTGATAGCAACGCTGAGAAGGCTGCGCGACCTCGGAAACACGCTGATAGTAGTCGAGCACGACGAGGACACCATGCGCGCCGCCGACTGGATAGTCGACATCGGCCCCGGCGCGGGAGTCCACGGCGGCGAGGTCATCTACAGCGGCGAAGTCAGCGGGCTGCTGAAATGCAAGAATTCCATAACCGGACAGTACCTTTCCGGAAAGCTGAAGATACCTGTGCCGGAAAAGCGCCGTAAGCCGTCGGATAAGTGGCTGCACGTTATCGGAGCGTCTGAAAACAACCTCCGCAATATCAACGTAGACGTGCCGCTCGGTATATTCACCTGCGTTACCGGAGTCTCCGGAAGCGGCAAAAGCTCTCTTGTCAACGAGATAATCTACAAGCACCTCGTTGCAAAGCTGAACCGAGCACGCACCCGCCCGGGCAGGTTCACTGATATGACAGGCTCCGAATACCTCGACAAGGTGATAATGATAGACCAGTCGCCGATAGGGCGCACCCCGCGGAGCAATCCCGCGACCTACACCGGCGTGTTCAACGATATCCGCGACCTGTTCTCCCAGACAAACGAAGCGAAGGCGAAGGGCTACGGACCGGGGAGATTCTCGTTCAACATCAAGGGCGGTCGCTGCGAGGCGTGCGAAGGCGACGGAATCATCAAGATAGAAATGCACTTCCTGCCGGACGTATTCGTACCCTGCGAGGTCTGCAAGGGGCACCGCTACAACCGCGAGACCCTGGATGTCCGCTACAAGGGAAAGAACATCTTCGAGGTACTCGACATGACCGTTTCCGAAGGCGTGGAGTTCTTCGCGAATATTCCGAAGATATACAACAAGCTCAAGACCCTCGAGGAAGTCGGGCTGGGATATATCAAGATAGGTCAGAGCAGCACAACGCTTTCCGGCGGTGAAGCTCAGCGAATAAAGCTTGCGGCGGAGCTTGCAAAGCGCTCCACCGGAAAGACGATATATATTCTTGACGAGCCGACCACGGGACTTCACACTGCTGACGTCCGCAAGCTCATTGAGATACTCCAGAAGCTGACCGACGGCGGAAACACCGTGCTGGTTATCGAGCACAACCTCGACGTGATAAAGACCGCGGATTACCTCATTGACATGGGGCCCGAAGGCGGCAGCGGCGGAGGAACCGTCATTGCGTCCGGAACCCCCGAGGAGGTCGCGGCAAACCCGGTAAGCTACACCGGCGCGTATCTCAAGAAACTCTTATAAAACAAGATCCCTCTCCAGCCCGGAGAGGGATTTTTAAGCTCATTCTGTCAGGAATCATGCAAGTTCGCTCATCACGATATTCTTTATCCGTCTGGCGAGGCCGCCGGTTCTTCCAACGCCCGCCTGCTGCGTACCGAAAAGCAGCGTGATACCGTGGGCAGGCTCATTTGAGAAGAACGTACCGAGCCAGCCGTCCCAGCCGTACTCTCCCCTTGTCGCAAACAGCGTAGTCATGCTCTCATCGTCGCACACGCGCATAAGGTTGCCGTAGGTGTAGCCGCGCATCCAGCCCCAGCCGTCCTCAAGCTGATGTTTCTGGTTCGGCTTGAGACCTCCGTGGGTCAGGAACCAGACGGACTCCGGCTTTAATACCTGCCTGCCATTAAAGCTGCCTTTGTTCATCAGCATTCCGGCAAATTTTGCGTAGTCGTCCAGCGTGGAGCAAAGCCCCGCGCCTCCGGACTGAAACGACGGAATAATATCGCGGTCGTAAGCCAGACCGAGGTGATTCGTGCGAAGCTCGTACAGCCCGTTTTCGGAATAATCGTACACCTTAGCCAGCCGCTTGGACTTTTCCGCAGGCACCCAGAAGTCGGTGTCCTTCATACCCAGCGGCTGGAAAAACTCAGAAATGAGATAGTCCCGGAAGCTAATTCCGCTGACTTTCTCGATCACCGCGCCTAGGACGTCAGCAGAAGCGCCGTACATGAACCTTTCGCCAGGCTCAAAGCAAAGCTCTCCCTCAGACATCTTCCGCGCGAATTCAGCCGTTGTGATCGGCGAATCGGAATACAGCTTCTGCTCAATCTCCCAGAAAACCGCGCCGCTGTGCTTTCCACCCTCGCTGTCCTCGCAGGGATACGGTATACCGGAGGTCATATTCAGCAGGTCGCCGACTGTGATATGCTTGTGCGCCGGGACGCGCTCCCCATTGCGCCGCACATACGATACGGCGTATTCGGGCAGGTAGTCCGAAAGCCAGGCGCCCGCGTCGAGTTTCCCCTTTTCCATGAGCGACACTGCGGCAGCAGCGGTTATCGGCTTGGTCTGGGAATACAGCCGAAAAATTGTGTCGCGCTCAATGGGAAGGCGGTTTTCGATGTCGCGCATTCCGTAGCCGCAGTATGCCGATTCTTTGCCGTCCTTGATAACCAGGACATTTGCACCGGCTGTGTCGCCGTTATGTACCGCTTCCTCAATAGTGGCAAGTATTTTTTTCTCCATGATACGATAACTCCTTTACGATTTGATCTCTCTGCTAATATATCGTACCATAAATCGGCGATTTTTACAAGGGCTTTTCAAAAAACACCCAGAACCAAAAACAAGGTTCAGACAGCTCGATATTCCAAGATCACAAAAATACCAGTGCAATCCTGAGAAGTATCTGCGCTCGAAACGAAAGCTAACTCGCAATATATTCCACGAACTTTAAGTTTTCAGCATTGACTTTTCCCGCGAAAAGGTGTATATTATATAGGTAATGATATAAGATGAATAGCGGAGACAGCCGCTGAAAAAGGAGAACACAGTGAACATAATCATCGTAGGCTGCGGCAAGGTAGGACAGGCGCTTGTAGAGCAGCTCAATGACGAAGGAAACGATATAACGGTAATAGACAAGGTAGCCGAAAAGGTGAACGACGTATCCAGCCGCTGCGACGTAATGGGCGTTATAGGAAACGGCGCGACCCACTCGGTGCAGCGGGACGCAGGAATAGACACTGCCAACCTGCTGATAGCGGTCACGGGCTCAGACGAGCTGAACCTGCTGTGCTGCCTCATCGCGAAGAAGGCGGGCAACTGCCACACCATAGCCAGAGTAAGGAACCCCGAATACTACAGCGAGAGCCAGTTTCTGAAAGACGAGCTGGGCCTTGCAATGGTGATAAACCCGGAATTCGCAGCGGCAAGCGAGATAGCAAGGGTGCTGCGGTTCCCTTCCGCAATAAAAATCGACGTATTCGGCAGAGGCAGAGTGGAGCTTCTGAAATTCCGCCTGCCGGAAAACAGCCCGCTTGCAGGCTGCGCCGTCAAGGAGATAGTAACCAAGCTGCACTGCGATGTGCTGGTATGCACGGTTGAGCGCGGCGATGAAGTCCACATTGCAAACGGCGAATTCGTGTTTGAAGAAAAGGACGTCATTTCGATAGTGGCGGCTACCCGCAAGGCGGGGGAATTCTTCCGCAAGATAAAATACAAGATGAACTCCGTAAAGGACGTAATGGTAGTCGGCGGCGGCGAGATAGGCCACTACCTGTGCGAGCAGCTCATACGCTCGGGAATGTCCGTAAAGCTCATTGAGAAGGATCCCGCACGCTGTGAGACCCTGTGTGCCACGCTCGACGACGGAGTAGCGGTCATCAACGGCGACGCGAGCGACCAGAATATCCTGGTTGAATCCGGACTGGAGCAGACCGGCGCATTCGTAGCGCTGACCAACCTCGACGAGGAAAACATACTGCTGTCGCTGTTCGCGAAAAGCGTCTGCGACTGCAAATGCGTGACCAAGATAAACCGAATCGGATTCGACAACGTAATAAGCAAGCTCGACCTCGACACGATAATCAATCCCAAGAGCATTACATCGGATACCATCGTAAGATATGTACGTGCGATGAGCAGTTCACGAGGCAGCAACATGGAAACGCTGTACAATGTGATAAAGGGCAAGGTAGAGGCCGCGGAATTCATCATCAAGGAAGATTCTCCGGTGATTGACGTTCCGCTGATGGAGCTCGACCTGAAGCCCGATGTGCTGGTAGCCGCGATACTCCGCGACAAAAAGGTGATGATCCCCCGAGGACACGACAGTCTGCAAATAGGCGACGCGGTGATAATCGTTTCACGTCAGATAGGTCTGCGGAACATCACCGACATAATAAAGTAACCGGAGGTCGTTATGAACTACAGAATGATCTCCTATATCCTCGGATGGATACTTATATTTGAAGGGCTGTTCCTGTCGGTTCCGATGCTGACCGCCATAGTCTACGGCGAGTCCGTGCTGCCAAGCTACCTTATCGCGATGGGAATTTGTTTTCTCATCGGAGGACTGCTGGTATTCAAAAAGCCGAAAAAGAAGCAGCTATTTGCCCGCGAAGGCTGCGTTATAGTTGCACTGAGCTGGATAGTACTCAGTGCGTTCGGAGCGCTCCCCTTCCTGATGACCCGGGAGATCCCGACATTCATCGACGCGCTCTTTGAAACCGTATCCGGATTCACAACGACCGGAGCAAGCATACTATCAGATGTTGAAAAACTCTCGCATGCGTCGCTTATGTGGCGGAGCTTCACTCACTGGGTCGGCGGCATGGGCGTACTGGTGTTTATAATGGCGTTTATACCGCTGTCAGGCGCCCAGAACATGCACATTATGAAGGCGGAATCTCCAGGGCCGTCCGTCAGCAAGCTGGTTCCACGAGTTAAGACCACCGCGCTGATACTCTATTCGATTTACTTCGCGCTGACGCTTATCGAATTCATAATGCTCCTCTTCGGAGGCATGACGGTATTTGAAGCGCTGAATACCGCGTTTGCAACAGCGGGAACCGGCGGATTCGGGTTCTACAATTCCAGCATGGGAAGCTTCTCGCCGTACTTGCAGATAGTCATTACGGTTTTCATGATATTGTTTGCGATAAACTTCAACTGCTACTACATGCTTCTGTGCGGAAAACTCCGCGAAGCATTCAACCTTGAACTCCGGACGTTCCTGATAATCATAGCCTCTGTAATAACCGTCATAACGATAAATATACACGGTATGTTCTCGAGTGTTGGGGAAGCGCTGCGGCATTCAGCGTTTACAGTAGCTTCGCTGATTTCGACCACAGGCTTTTCAACGGTGGACTTCAACCAGTGGCCGGAACTGTCGCGAGCTCTGCTGGTTATAATAATGTTCATCGGAGCCTGCGCAGGAAGTACCGGCGGCGGTATCAAAGTATCGCGAATAATAATTCTGTTCAAGGGCATGTCGAAGGAGCTCCAGACGATGGTGCAGCCGCGTCAGATCAAGAAGATCAAAATGGATTCCAGGATTATTGATCACGAAACGGTGCGTTCGGTAAACGTCTATATGGTTGCATATCTGATGATATTTGCGATATCCCTGGTACTGATATCGTTTGATAATCACGATCTGATAACGAGTTTCACAGCCGTAACTGCAACAATAAACAACATAGGTCCCGGTCTTGACCTGGTTGGACCTACGTCCAATTTTGGACTCTTCACCATGCAGTCGAAAATTGTGCTGATATTCGACATGCTGGCCGGCAGACTGGAGTTGTTCCCGATGCTGCTTTTATTCACCCCGGCAACCTGGAAAAAGTAACGAATAAATACGAGACCGCTGAACGGAGATTCAGCGGTCTTTTCTATGCACTAAAAAGAAAATGCCCTCTCCTGGCGGAGAGGGCATAAAAATTACTTCTTACGCTTCTTGAGAGCCGCAGCAGCTCCAAGAGCGACGACTGCACCAGCAGCGGCGATACCAGCTCCAACCGGAGCCTCGACGCCCATCTTAGGATTCTGTCCAAGCGGGATAATTCCATCGTCGAACGTTACAGAATCAGTGGGGTTATCCGGAGAATAGTCGTCAGGAACAAATCCCATAGGAACATCTTCCGGCGGAATCTCAATTATCTCCCTGTCAGACTCATCGGGGACATCATCGGTATCTGTGTCGGTATCAGTGTCGGTATCCGTATCTGTGTCGGTATCAGTGTCGGTATCAGTATCAGTATCAGTATCAGTATCAGTATCTGTGTCCGTATCCGTATCTGTGTCTGTATCGGTGTCAGTGTCAGTGTCTGTATCCGTGTCTGTATCAGTGTCCGTGTCGGTATCAGTGTCTGTGTCGGTATCAGTATCAGTATCTGTATCTGTATCTGTGTCCGTATCAGTGTCTGTGTCCGTGTCTGTATCAGTGTCTGTGTCGGTATCAGTATCTGTATCTGTGTCCGTATCAGTATCTGTGTCTGTATCCGTATCGGTATCGGTATCAGTATCTGTGTCGGTATCGGTATCAGTATCTGTGTCCGTATCAGTATCTGTGTCCGTATCGGTATCTGTGTCCGTATCAGTATCTGTGTCTGTATCGGTATCAGTGTCTGTGTCCGTATCCGTGTCTGTATCGGTATCAGTGTCTGTGTCCGTATCCGTGTCTGTATCTGTATCAGTATCCGTGTCTGTATCAGTGTCCGTATCAGTATCTGTGTCCGTATCAGTATCAGTGTCTGTATCCGTATCTGTGTCTGTATCCGTGTCTGTATCAGTATCCGTGTCTGTATCAGTGTCCGTGTCTGTATCAGTGTCTGTATCCGTATCGGTATCAGTATCTGTGTCCGTATCCGTGTCTGTATCAGTATCAGTATCTGTGTCGGTATCAGTATCAGTATCTGTGTCTGTATCAGTATCTGTGTCCGTATCCGTGTCTGTATCCGTGTCTGTATCGGTATCGGTATCCGTATCTGTGTCCGTGTCAGTGTCTGTATCCGTGTCTGTATCAGTATCTGTGTCGGTATCAGTATCAGTATCAGTATCAGTATCTGTGTCGGTATCAGTATCAGTATCTGTGTCTGTATCAGTATCTGTGTCCGTATCCGTGTCTGTATCCGTGTCTGTATCGGTATCGGTATCCGTATCTGTGTCCGTGTCAGTGTCTGTATCCGTGTCTGTATCAGTATCTGTGTCGGTATCAGTATCTGTGTCCGTATCCGTGTCTGTATCTGTATCTGTGTCAGTGTCTGTATCAGTATCTGTGTCAGTGTCCGTATCTGTGTCTGTATCCGTATCGGTATCTGTGTCTGTGTCGGTATCTGTATCCGTATCCGTATCAGACTCCTGATCATCATCGCCTTCATCAGGAGGAGTTACAGGATCCTGATCATCGTCGTCTTCATCATCTACATCAAACTTATACTCACCGCGAGTAGACTGGTGAATCTCACCCTGCTGAGTAAAATTATCGCAGATAACCGCGCCGTTAGCGTTACCGGTATCAGTGGAAACGTGAGCAAACGGAGCCACAACGATTCCTCCGGCAGGAGCCGAAAGCTCACCTGCATAATCGCCGAAATTCCAAACGACATTAGAGCCGGTCTTGAACTGCTCGTTATTTATGTTCCTGATCTGGAGTTTTGACCCGCTGTAGTTGCTTGTATCAACGTTAATTACAACATCAACGCCGGAATTAAGGCTCAGCAGCTCGGTCACCGCCCGTGGAAGCTCATTCTGATTGTGGTCGAATTCACTGGCGTCGATATTGAGGATCATCGTCTCGCCTGCGCTGACCTTACCGGTTCTGATAGCCTCAGAAGCGTCCCTGAACGTAGAAACAACGTCCCCGTTCTCAACCTTTCCCACGGAATCCATCAGCTTTACGCCGGTAGTTCCAAGCTTATCAAGATTAGCCGAGATATCAAAAGAACTTTCATCAGCCTGCGCGCGGCGCAGTGTGAAATCAGCCTTTTTATGCTCGGAACCCTCGATGTAGTATCTCTTTCCGCCTACCTCGAATCCGACGTTGTTGTTAACTGTAATCGGAGTATAGTCAAAACCGAGCACCAGCTCATACCTAGTGCCTGACGGGAGGTTGGACATCTTGAGCACAGCATCGCCAAGATCCTCGGCACTGTCGAGATAAACTACGTACCTTCCGCTTTTTATCGTCTGCATGCTATGTACGCGATTATAGTCCTGGTTGATCGCGCCGGTAGAGCCGAAGCACGCGTTGCCCTCGATGTGGTTGATAGAAGCGGTTCTGGCGTACAGACCGAAGTCCTTGACTTCGTTGAGTGCGTCATAGTACTCCTTGAGCGCCTTTGCCTGGCGTGTTGCCACAAAGACGTTATCGTTGATTTTGGTATAAGCCGGGGTACCTCCGGTGTACTTTACATCGGTAAGATCCGGGTTTTGAACGAAATCGCTGCCGGAAGTCTCCTCAGCCGCCGCCATGACAGAAACAGCGTTGGACGCAAGCAGTGCTGCTGCAAGCGCAAGGAAAGCCGTAGTCTTTTTTCCGGTTTTGCGTTTGTTTTCGCTCATTATAAGATCAACCTCCTTAAGCTGGTCTCATGGGAAGCGCACCGTATGTCTCCTGACAATAAATGGGCATAACTATCCCTACTAATATATAATAATTATACACGATTTCAAGCAGAATGTCAAGTTCGGCAAAGTGAAAAGCCGCATTTGAGCTAATTGCCGAGACCGCGCGGCGAGTAGAGTTACATGAATTTACATAATCATTCCTGATTTACATTGCTATATCAGTAAATTACATAATACGTTTTGCCATGATATCCGGGTTGTAAGCGTAGTTGACAGCGGTCTTAGCGCTGATCCTGCCCTCGCGGAAAAGATTGATAATGCAGCTATCCATAGTCTGCATGCCTCCTGCGGACTGGAGTATCGTGTCGATCTGGTGCGTCTTTTCATCTCTGATGAGGGTGCGGACCGCGCTGTTTGTGGTCATTATCTCAAACGCCGGAATGAGGCCGCCGTCCACAGATGGCAGGAGCTGCTGACAAACCACGGCGTTAAGCACCATCGAGAGCTGCACGCGTATCTGGTGCTGCTGATTTATCGGGAACACATCAATGATACGGTCAATCGTATTCGCGGCGCCGAGCGTATGCAGAGTTGAAAGCACGAGCTGACCGGTCTCTGCGGCGGTCATAGCAACGCTGATGGTCTCATAGTCGCGCATTTCTCCGAGCAGGATAACGTCCGGTGACTGCCTGAGAGCCGCACGGAGCGCGTCAATGTAGCTGTCCGTATCAATATTTATCTCGCGCTGGCTGACAATGCACCGATTGTGCTTGTGAAGAAACTCGATAGGATCCTCTATTGTTATTATATGCCCGCTGCGGCTTTGGTTGATACGGTCGAGAATGCACGAAAGCGTAGTGGACTTGCCGCTGCTCGCCACACCTGTTATCAGGACTATGCCGCTCTTGCATTCGCTGAGCTGCATGACCTGCTCCGGGATACCGAGCTTCGCCGGGTCGGGAAGATCGAACGGAACATACCTCAGCACAGCCGAAAACGACCCTCTCTGCTTGTAGATGTTAACGCGGAATCGACCCACCCCGGCAACTGAAAGCGAAAAATCCTTCTCGCGCTCAGGAAGCTGCTCCTCGGTGATATCCCTCTTTGCAAGGTGGAATATCTGAAGCACCAGATTCTTGGTGTCCTCCGGGGACAGCGCGTTACCGTCCAGCTCGTACATTCTGCCGTTCGCCTTGAAGCTCAGAACCGCGCCGCAGACGATAAAAATATCCGCAGCCTGACTCTCGGCGGCCTTTTTCAGTATATCCAGAATATCCATACAACGCTCCTTTTCAAACCTGTTTACCTATACCAGATCCCCGCCGTCCCACACCGACGGGTGACTTTCACCGGAGATCTCCTTCTCCGTACTGTTCCACTTTTCAATTCTGAACCGCTCTCCGGAAGGCGCGCTGAAAAACACAACGCTGACCGCCAGGGTCTGCCGCTCGTTTATCGCCTGCGAGTACTCCACCCTAACTCCCCCGGCGGTCCTCGCCGCGAAAACTCCCTCAACGCCGGATACAGCCTCGATGAACCCCTCCTCAAACGAGAATCCGTCAAGCGCCTCCGCTGCCAGCCCGTCAATCCTTGAGAGCGTTTTCTTAGCCTCCGTGTCAGCCGTGTAGTACTGCTGAGTAAAACCGTCGCTGCGGTTTGTCATCTTGTCGCTGGAATACACCGCCTGGAAGCTCAGCACCGCAAAAATCGTAAGGCAGATCACAGTGAATATCAGCATTATCGAGATATACCCCACGCCGACCGTTCCGCCGGATCTCCCCTTTTTCTCCGTATTATCCAACCGCGCCACCTCCCGGAACATACGCGCCGCATTTCAGCGAATAGATCAGTTCCTCGTCATCGCCGGAATTATCGAAAAACTCCACCGCCAGCTCGGAGTAAACACCTGCGGCGGTATCCTGCTTCTGTTCGTCCAGCCGCAGGATCACGTCTGAGGAATCCGCCGGGTAAAACCCGCTGTCCAGACCTATCTCAGCGCTTCCGGTGAAATCGCGCAGGTTTGCGCCCAGAGCCAGGCTTACCGCCTTCTGAACGTCCCCGCCGACCGAGTAAGCTTCCGCAATGGACTGCGCGCACAGCGCCGCGCTCTGCCGCTGACGGCTCCTGCGCTCAAGGCTGTCCGCCGAAGCGAAAACGCGGATAATTACCGCAAAGGAGATGACGAAGAACAGCAGCGCAATGATCATCTCCGCATAAAGCAGAACATTGGATCTTCTGTTGACCTTCAGTCTTATCACCCTTTCCGAACCAGTATCACAGAGCTGCTGGAGCCGCTGCCTACTGTAATTTCATAAAGCCCGTCGTGCTCGCTGAACTCCAGCGAGGAAGCCGCCGAAATAAGCTCCCCGCCATCGGCTGTAAGTTCCCCGCCGGGGACCGTGTTTTTCTCATAAAGGCCGCCGTCGCCGCAGTAGATCACGCTGACCGTTCCGGCGCTCTCGATCGCAGCCGCGCTGCCATCCTCAAGCAGGGTGACGTTTTCAGCCGCCCTCAGCTTATTTGATATGTATTTTATGGAAGCCGCCGTTCCGAAGGACTGCTGATATCCGGTCTTTATCCGGCTGTAGGTATCCGCAGCGACGGCGACCGCCATCAGCATACAAACCGCGAACAGCACGAACAGCAGCATGCTCCCGACCGCAGAAGCGGTATCTCCCATGCTCCTTGCCCTGTGATCCTTCATATCAATTCTCCCTCCGGATAACCGTGACAGTCGGGCGGACATTCGCCGCGAAGCACTCGTAATGCACCAGGTATTTGTCCTCGTCGAATACCACGCCGTAGCTTTCCGTGAGGTATTCCAGGCTCTCGGGGTACGCTCCTTCGACGGCGTAGCATAACGTCACGCCGTTTTCCACCGACTGCCTCACCTGAGCCAGCCGCTCCTCCTCGGAGGCGCTGGAAGCGTTGGAAAGCCCCATCACCAGCCAGACGATCATTCCGGCGAACAGCACCAGCCCCAGTATCCAGGGCAGAGCCGAACGCAGTCCGGCAAAACGTTTCATAGAAGTTCCTCCGTTCGCTCAGCCAAGCACTGACATAATGTTCATCAGCGGTATCATCAGCATGAGCAGTATCGCGCCGATGATAAGCCCCAGAATGATTATAATAGCCGGCTCGATGACCGCTGTGATATTCATAAGGCTTCGGGAAGCCGCCTCGCTGTAAGCGCCGCTGATACGCCTCCATACGCTCTCAAAGCTGCCGGAGCTGTATCCCAGCTTCAGCGAACGCGCATAGAGCGGCGGAAGAAATCCGCTGCTGATTATCGCGTCCGGGAAGCTCTCGCCCTCGATGACGCGCTTTTCGCAGTCCTCGTATTTTTTCTTTATCCTGCCATCGGTGATGAAGCTCTTGATATCGGAATGCAGCATCATCTCCGCCGGTGAAACGCCCGCCGAAACGGTCACGCAGACTGCCTTTGTGAGGTCTGCAAGCGCGAGCTTTTCAGAAATACCACGGGTGAACGGCAGAATGCTGAACAGCCTGCGGGTACCTCCGCCGGACTTTCTCACCGCCGAAAGCACAGCAGTGACCGCAGAAGCCGCGATGATGGCAAGCAGAACTATCATGATGATAAGGCCTGCCTGGTAAGCCATATCCACCGTATGCTGAACCGTAGCGCTGACGGAGCTGTCAAACTGCGAGAAAATATCCCCGAACATGGGAATTACCATCACAACGAGCACGATGATGACCACCGTCATCATCAGCAGAAGCACCATCGGGTGAAGCACCGCGGAGCGCAGCATTCTGCGTATCTCATCGCGCTCCTCATAGTATTCTGCAAGCCCCCTGAGGACGTCCTCAAGCTTGCCGCTTATCTCGCCCAGTGCGACCATATCCACCGCGTATTCCGGGAATCGCCCGCTGCTTCGCATAGCCTGCGAGAGCGGCTCCCCCCTGTCGACCCCGGAGGAGATCTCATTACATGCGCTGACGAGCACCCTGTCGTCAGAATCGGCGCACAGCAGCCCCAGACCCTCGGAAACGCTCATTCCCGAGCCGAGTATCATCGCAAGCTGCTCGCACAGGAATTCCACCTGTGAGTATGTAAGTCTTTTCGCCCTCATTCAAATTTCCTCCGGTCTCAATAGTAGTACAGCGCGGCGTAGTTCCCGCTGTTCTGTATGTAATCGGCGATCTTCTCCTTGTTTGAAGAACCCGCGTAGAATGTCGCGTCAACGATGTTGTAGCCCTTTTTTGAAAGCAGCAGCTCCGGGGTTATCCAGCCGGTTTCGTCCGTCCAGACCTCGTTCCACGCGTGGTAGATGTTATCCGCCGCATAGCCTACTGCCAGCCGCGCGGGAATTCCCTGCGACCTGACCATAGCTGCCATCAGCGAAGCGTAATCGTAGCATATCCCCGATTTCTTGGCAAGAACGCTGTCCGGGTTCGGAACGTAGCCGCTCTTTACCGTTGCCGCGAGCTGCGTATCGTAGGTCACGTTGTCGGTTACCCACACGAAAATAGCCGCCAGCTTCTCTATCTCATCGGATTTCCCCGCGCAGACCTCCGCAGCTTTTTTCACCGCCGAGGAGCTCTGCGAAAAATTCACATACTTATTCGGATACAAAAACGGCGAAGTTTCGCTGCGCAGCTTCACCGAAAACTCGGTCTCGAGCGATTTTGCGTACTTGTCGCCCTCGGTCTGCTCGTAAATCTGGACCTTGTAAGTCCCGCTGCCGCAGCTTATCGGAAAGTACTCCGCAGCTCCGCCGCCTGCGACGTCGTGGTCGTAGGTCTTGTCGCCGCATATCATTCGCAGCTTGACCCGCTTTCCGGATTCCTTCCAGCATACCGAGATGTAGCCCTCGGAGCAGTTGCTGTAATCCACCAGCACCTTTTCGTTGGAAGCGGTGTCCTTACCCGGCGAAAGCGGCACTCTCACCTCGGGTATTACTACCTTTACAGGCTTGGGAGGCTCCGTAGCCGCAGCCGTAGTGGTAACAGCCACCGACGGAGCGGTCTGAGCCGAAGTCTGCGAGGTCGTGACCGCCGGAACCGAGCTAACGTCAGAAACAGTTTCAGCCGATTCAGCGCTTACCTGCGCCGTTACATGCTCGATTTCCGCCGAAGCCTGCCCGGAGCCGCTCTCGAAAGAGCCCGCCTCCGCAGAGCTTACCTCCTTGGACTCCGCCTCCGACGTATCAGAAGTTCCGATGGTGCCGGAGTTCTCCAGCACAGCAACTTCCGGCTCAGTCCCCTGCGAAACCGCAGAAACGCCCGCCGAGGAAGCGGAGGTCTGCGGCTCGGACTGCTCGGGCTTGTTGTCAGCGGCGCAGCCGCTTAGTAATGTCAGCGCAAGCAGCGCAGCGGTAAATCTTAACTTTTTATCCACAGACCCCACCTCCTTTCAGCGAAAAAAATTTATCTGTTGAGCCTGAGATTTCTGAGCAGCAGGTAGTTGTCGTCCACCGTGCTGAACACGTGTCGGCTGCTGCCGCTGATTATTTCATTGATATACTCCCCTGCCTGGCGGTAGAACTCCTCCTCGTAGTGAACGATGTGGGCTCCGCCCAGCGGGAAGCTGTCGGAAGCATAGAAATGCTTCGAAATGTCGATGACATAGCACCCTGTAACGCTCGCGAAGCGCTCCTCGCACAGCGAGATGAACTTCTTCTTTATCTCGTACATGCCGTCGTCCTCCAGGCGCCTGAGCCTGTTGTCGAGGTCGATGTAGCTGTCCTTCGGCTCGGTCTTGAGTAGTATTATGTTCTCGCCGTATTTTTCAAGTATCATCTTTGCAAAGCGGGTCATATTGTCGAAGCAGTACTTCATGTCGCGCTTCTCAAAGAGGTAGCACTCCTGGCATTCCTTCTGAATGCTCTTGTAGAAATCCGTCCGGCAGATGAAATCGTCAATCTCGAACAGACCTCCCTTGTAGTCTGCCATGCGGCAGATAAGATCGTACATATCCACGAGTATCCACCGTGATTCGCTTCCCTTGATATCTGCGTCGCCGCTTCTCAGGAAGGAATCCTGCAATGTGCGCCTGCGCCATTTGTTTCCGCAGAACGCCTCCGCGCCGTCGGGAAGCTCCGCCTTTACCGGCGGCTCAAACGCCAGAATAGGAGCCTGCTTGAAAATGTACGTGCCGATGTGCGCGTCCTTGCTGCGGTTCGCAGATTCCCTTGAAACGCAGCTACCCCAGATGTCCAGGGTCATGCGGTTGAGCGAAGCAACGTAGCGCTTTATCTGCGGCTTTCCGCGCAGCAGGAACGCAAGCTCCGCGCTCTCCTCGTTGACCGAAGCGCCGATCTCCGCCGAAAGCAGCCGCACCATCTTCTTGATGATGTTGAACTTCCCACGGAATGCAGGCTCGAAAAACTCGTAGGACCTGTCAAGGTGTCCGCCAAGCAGAGCGTTGATTATCTCCGCCGCCCTGACTACCTCGTCGGCGCCGGGGTCGCTAGCAAAGAACTCCCTGACGAAGGAAAGCTCGGTACTCCCCGCGCGCTTTAGCTGCATAATGCGGCTTCCGTTCCTCGCGGCGAACTCCACAGAGGTGTACGCTATCAGGAGGTCGGCGGCGCAGTTCATATCCAGCAGCCAGTTCTGGTAAGAGCGCGCGGTCATATTCCGGTAGTACTTCATAACGCGCTCGAACCATATCTGCTCATCGGGAATGTAAACGCTGGTCCTGCCGCCGCCGGCGCAGAGCTTCCCTGCAGCGCGGTAGCAGTCGAGATAGTAATCGCGCTCGAAATCCTTGCCGTCGCCGCCATCCATGAAATAGCCGCCGGAAAGGTCGACCGTCATCGGGGCGGTCAGGGTGATGAAGTAGTCCTCCATAGCGCGCATTGTTCTGTTGATGTTGCTGCGGAGCGTAACGTTGCGCAGCTCCGAGTGTTCCGCAGCGCGGCTGCTGAGTCTGTGCCGGAAAAGGATTATCCTGTCCTTCGGGATAGCCGAAAGGAGCTGCTCCGCATAGCGCTTGACGAGCGGCTTCCAGATGTTTTCGCCGAACGGCGGGTTGACCTTCGTGAATTTCTCGCGGTTCACAGTGAAGTACGCAAGCTGCCTGAACGCTTTGCTATCAGTGAAGCAGCAGAACTCCTCCCCGGGCGCGCCGTTAGTTTTCCATACGGCGACAGAAGCCGCCGTGAAGAAGTCCACCGCGCAGAAATCCGGCGCGGATTCCCTGACAGCCGCCGCAATATCCTTGTTCATATCCAGCCGGAGCCGCTCGTCGGCGTTATCCGGAAGCGCTCCATCAGGCGCAGCCTTTGCGCAGCCGAGCGAGATCTGCGAGAGCCGCAGCCCGGATTTGTCCAGCCGGAATTCCGTACCCTGCGTGAAGATCCTTCCGAGCATAGGAGATCCGCTCAGGAACACCTTCGGGCGGTATGCATAGCAGTTGATCCGCTTGCCGATGACCTCTTTGGTGCGCTGTAGGGAAGCACGGCTCTCCGCGCTGTGCGGAGGGCTGACCGGAACTATCTCAGCGCCCCAGTCCCTGTCCTCCGTCATGCACGGAATGTAGGAGTATTTTGCAGAGATCCCGTCAGCACCTCGGGTGAGTTCCACGCGGAGTATTGCGCTGTCGCGGTTTCCGCTGAGCTCCGACATTGTGGTGAGGAAGTTACCGAGCGAATACGCGCAGGGAACCAGCCTGCCGTCCGCCGCGCCGATATAGCTGAATCGCTGGACCATATGCGGGTGGGAGCCTATGATGAGGTCTGCTCCGGCGTCCGCCATGAACTGAGCCTCCTCGGCCTGATCCTTCCTTATCCGCGGGGAGTTCATACTCCCCCAGTGCTGATACGCAGCGATGAATTCAGCGCCCATGCGGCGTGCGCTGTTCACAAGCTCGGTGAAGTAGTCGCGGCTGTAAATTCCGGCGGGGTTGACCAGACCGCTCTTTGAGAGGTCCCAGCCGGTGTTGTTGGTTATCATGGTCGTAGCGATGACCGCGACTTTTATCCCCTTTACGTCGGTCATAACAAGAGAATGCCCCATGCTGCCGATGTTGAGCATACCGCAGCGCCTTATCTCGGAATCGACCGCCTTCAGCCCCTCAACGCCGCAGTCGGAATTGTGGTTGTTCGCGGTGACGACCGCGTTGAATCCTGCGGCAGCGACCGCGGAAATAAAAGTAGACGGCGAATTGCAGTTAGGCGCGCCGGTCAGCAGCCGGAGCTGCTCAAACTCGAACGGAGCGCGGTCGATACTGGTGGTCTCAAGCACTCCGGCGGTGAAGTCCGCCCTGGAGAGAATATCCCTGACCCGCCTGAACGAATCGAAGTAGTCGTGCTGGTGCCCGGAGGCAAGCCGCTGGTGCTTGACCGCGCACATGATATCCCCGGTAAACATCATGACAGCCTTCTCGCGGCGCACTGAAAGGTCGCGCCCGACCTCCACGCGGGTAACGAAGGTCTGGCGGTTCTCGGAGGTTATCGTAATATGCGCCGTGCCCTCTGCCTTTCCGGAGATCTGCCCGAGCGTATCCACCGGAACTATCTCCGGAGCGTCCGACGAAAAAGAAGCCTGCGGGACGCGGTTAGCCTCCTCCCAGAAAAGCTGAGCGGTCTCGCCGAGGTCAAGACATACCACCTTCTGCGCGGTAAGCTTAAGCGATATCGGAACGAATCTGACTTTCTGCGAGCGCTCGCCGAGCATCTCCCTGCCGTCCTTTACCGAATAAGCGCAGACCTCCGCAAAGTACTCCCTGCCGTTTGTGAAGCCGAGTATCACCCTGGAGCAGCCCTGCGCATAGCGCGTCTTGAACACCTTATCCGGCTCGCTACCGTCGTAGAAAAACATGCGGTAGCCGGCTGCGCCACTGACCTCGTCCCAGGTGAGCTGGGCAGACCTGTCCCTTCCGGTTATCCTGAAATTCTGCGGTGCCTTTAAAACCTGTGCCATTTGTCAACCCTCGTGTTCTGCTTTGTTGAATGAATTCCTTAGCTCCTCAAGTCTGCCGTAATTGCGGTAGAACGAATAGTACGCCCCGCAGAAATGCTGAATATCGTCTATTCTCATTCGGAAGCCGTCGTGCCGCACAAAGAACCCGCCCATATCGCACGCCGGGAACTTCAGATACATGACGAACTCCGGATAGCCATAGCCGTTGAGCATGTAATCAGCGCGGTGGTATATAGTTTCCACGAACTTCTCAGCCCTGAACTTTTCAAGGTAGCTGCACTCCAGCCCCTGTTCAAGAATGCGGGAATACATCTCGAACGTTACGCACAGCAGCTCCAAGTAAGTATGGTAGGTGGTGTCCTGATTGTAGATACGGTCGAGATTCACGTTTGCGTTCTTCAGCCCGAAGCTCAGGTACTTGTCCTCGGGAAGGTGCTTCGTAAGCTCGTTCATCGCATATGCGACCCAATGGTCGCGGTACTTTTCGTAGCCCTCGCGGATAAAACGGTCAGCGGAAAGCGCTGCGGCGTCCAGCCACTTTTTGTCGCCGGTAAGCCCGTACAGCCGGGCAAGCGCGAATGTAGCCTCGCCGTCGTAGTACACGGTGCGGAACTTATCCTTAGGCGAAAGTGTCGGGAAGTTCAGCACATGGAAGAAGCTTCCGTCGCGCTTATCGAACAGCTCCATTATACCGTTTCCAAGCTCCTCGCAGAGCGTCCTGTACCGCTGTGAACCGGCGGCGTCCATGTATTCCGTCAGCATGATCACCGCGATGGCGTTTCCGCCCACCTTTACCTCGCCCTTCGACTTCTCCGCAAGGTAGACCGTGTTTGTAACGCCGGGGCGGTCGGGGTACTTCTTGAACGTGTTCGCGACCATGTACCCTATCGCCTTCTGAATCTGGTTCAGCGTGAATTTATCCTTCGTGAGCCTGTAGGAGCAGATAAGGCTCCAGATAGACGAAGAATGCCGCAGGATATTGTACCCGGGAATCTCCTTGTGGAATATCGGGTAGTATCCGTATTCAAACTTTCCGTCCAGCCCCACCATATTTTCAAGGTACTGCGACGCCGTTTCAATGACCTCGAGCGCGGTCTTGTCGTCGAATTTCGAGATGATACGCCTGCCGCAGTTGTTCCCGCTTTCGTAGAGCGGATATACCCCGCCGCCGTCGGTGAAGAAGCTGCGGCAGTCGAAAAGCCGCACCTCCTCCGGGAAGGCGGTGAGCGTCCTCAGACCGCATGCCGAAAGGCGCTTGTTGACCCTTGTCAGCTCTATTTTATGCTCCTTGTATGTAATGACCCTCGAGCCGTTTATCTCGCCTTCGATGAGCGCAGTATGCATGCCCTCGTCAAATGAAATACCGCACCGGAAGAACTCATTGCGGCTCTTTGCGATAAGCTCCTCAAGCTCCGCGAACGAAACCCTTTCGCTTTTCACCGTGACATCCGACTTCACCCATGCAGGCATAAGCCCGCTTTTCCTGACGTACTCCCGGGCCGCACGGCAGGCGCTTTCCCATGCCTCCTCCGGTGAATCCCCGGCTCCGCGTAACACGGAGGCGCGTGTATTGATATCGCATACGGATATGAACGCGGCGTACTTCCCGCCGTTCATGGCTTCCGCGGACTCCTCCGCGTGCTTCTCAAAACCGCCGTTTTCCGCATAGCTTTCCCGCAGGATATCCAGCTTTTTTTCAAGGCTGTTCATAAATTCAGCAATAACACGAGGATCAGATACTGCCATAGACACCTCCGGAAATTACACCTGTGATTTCTTTGATTATAGCATATCTGCACTTATTTGTAAAGAATAAATTAGCTTAGATATCTATTATATCCTCGTCGCTTTCATTTTTGAACTGCTTGACGAGCTTATCCGCAGCCCTGACGCCGATGATCACCGCCGCAAGGATAGCGGCGCTTGAAATCAGCCTGAATACTTCCTTTACCATGAGTTGCCTCCCATATACTCAAATCGTTCTGACATTTCATCTGCGCTGTCCACCGGATAATGGTCGGAAAACTGCGCCCACCAGTAATCCTTGTTATCGCTGATATCCGTGAAATGAATATCCACGCGGTAATACTCCAGCCCCGAATCCGCCCAAGCCCTGTAGAACTCATACATCGGATAGTCCTTCCATGGCTCCTGCTCGCCTTCCTCCTCCGGAAAAGTCAGCACACAGCGAACCTGCTCCACCGGGAGCCGCACATCGTGTATGTATCCCGGCTCGAGGTGCTGGCAGCTATGCTTCATCTCGATTTTCGCCGGGGAATCCTCGAAGAACGGCTCGACCAGGTTCTTCCTTGCCTCAGACAATGCACAGGCGATATCGTGGTCGTCAGAAACGACCTCACCGCCGGAAGCCATCACGGTGAACTCCACGCCGTCCAGCGAAAAAACAGCGCCATTATCGCCGGTCACGCTGAGGAAATCCGGAGAATACAGCTCTTCCGACAGCACCGCGCCGGAATAATTCGCGTCAACGTAAGCCTGAGCGGCTTTTATGTCCCGCTTTGAACCAACCTGCCCGAGCATTGACGGAAACACAACCGCCGCCGTTATAACGACAGCGCCTGCCGCAAGCACGCCAACTTTCACCCATAGCCTGACCGAATTTTGCTTCTTCAGCTCGCCGGAAAGCTGGTAATTAATGTTTCCGCACTTCCCGCACGCCGCCGACCTTTTAAGTTGACAGCCGCACTTTTCACAATAGTATTTTTTCATAATACCTCACAAACCATTCCAGAGGAACCTGTCCAGATCAACGAATCCGTCCTCCGAAACCTCGACTCCCTCCGCCCTTAGAAGCTCAGCCTGACGGTCAGCGCCGCCAAAAGCGAACGCCGGAGCCGTCTTGCCGAACCGATTCAGCACGCGGTGACATGGGATCACACCCGGCTCCGGATTCGCATGAAGCGCATAGCCGACCGCCCTCGCCCAGCGCGGATTCCCGGCGAGCATGGCTATCTGACCGTAGGTTGCGACCTTCCCGCTGGGGATTCTCCTGACGACTTCGTAAATTCGTTCAAAAGCAGATTTTTCTGACATGTTCCCTCCCGAAAACAAAACGGCAGACATCACTGCCTGCCGTTACCGATCAATTCTTTGCCGCTTTCTTTGCAGGCTTTTTCTTTCTGTCATGCTCGATGACAGGCTCGCCGGTGCCGTTTACGCAGTCGGCGGTGATCGTGATCTTGCTTATCGTTTCGTCGCTGGGCGCAGTGAACATAATGTCGCGCAGAGTAGCTTCAACGATGGAGCGCAGACCTCTCGCACCCGTATTACGCTCGATGGACTTCTTCGCGATGGCGCGGAGCGCGTCCTGATCGAACTCAAGGTCGATGTTGTCAGCGTTGAACAGGTACTTGTACTGCTTGATGAGCGCGTTCTTCGGCTCGTCAAGTATACGCACCAGGGCGTCCTCGTCCAGGGCGTCAAGCACGGTAACGACCGGCAGACGACCGATAAGCTCGGGGATAATTCCGAACTTCACAAGATCCTCCTGGCTTACCTGGTGGAGTATCTTGTAGCTCTCCTTCTCCTTCTTGGAAGCGACCTCGGCTCCGAAGCCCATCGCAGAGCTTGAAACCCTGGAAGCGATCATCTTCTCAAGACCCTCGAACGCACCGCCGCAAATGAACAGTATGTTCTTGGTGTTGATCTGAATGAACTCCTGGTGGGGGTGCTTTCTGCCGCCCTGGGGAGGTACGTTGGAGATGGTACCCTCGACGATCTTCAAAAGCGCCTGCTGAACGCCCTCGCCGCTTACGTCGCGTGTGATGGAGGTATTCTCGCTGCGTCTGGAAATCTTGTCGATCTCGTCGATGTAGATTATGCCGCGCTCAGCCGCTTCGATATCGTAATCGGCAGCCTGAATGAGTCTCAGCAGAACGTTCTCAACGTCCTCGCCGACATATCCCGCCTGGGTCAGCGTTGTTGCGTCCGCGATTGCGAACGGAACATTCAGCAGCTTCGCCAGGGACTGCGCCAGCATTGTCTTTCCGACGCCGGTAGGACCGAGCAGCAGCACGTTGGACTTCTGAAGCTCTACTTCGTCGTCGGCTTCCTCGTCGTTGAGGAAGGTTCTCTTGTAGTGGTTGTAAACGGACACGCTGAGGATCTTCTTTGCCTCGTCCTGTCCGATGATGTACTGATCGAGATAAGCCTTGATCTCCTCGGGCTTCATAAGCTCGCTGCCGTTGGAGATGAACTCGGACTTGCTGTCGGACACAGCCGAGGGAGCACGACCGGGCTTGATGTCGCCGCTTTCCACAAGCATATTGTAGGAAGCGAGCACGCACTCGTTGCAGATCACGGATTTTTCGCCAAGACCTCCGTAGAGGATACGGCGTACTTTATCCTCGCTCTTTCCGCAAAAGGAGCAAACCATCATAATATCTGTATTCCTCTCAAATAGCGAAGCGCCCGGAAAGCGGCAGCCCTCCGGGGCGTTCTGTGTTAAATTACTTGATATCCGCTCTGTTTCTGTAAACCTTGTCGATCAGACCGTATTCCAGAGCCTCGTCCGCGGACATGAAGTTGTCACGCTCGGTGTCGCGGCAGATGGTCTCGTAGTCCTTGCCGGTGTTCTCGCTGAGAATGCGGTTCAGACGTTCCTTAGTCCTCTGAAGGTAGTTGGAGTGGATCATGATGTCAGTTACCTGACCGGAAAGACCGCTGCCGGAAATAAGCGGCTGGTGGATCATAATTTCACTGTTGGGAAGTGCGATACGCTTACCCTTAGCGCCGGAAGAAAGCAGGAAAGCACCCATTGAAGCAGCCATACCAGTGCAGATGGTCGAAACGTCGCACTTGATGTACTGCATGGTGTCGTAGATCGCCATACCGTCAGAAACAGACCCTCCGGGGCTGTTGATATACAGGTAGATATCCTTGTCAGGATCCTGCCCCTCAAGATAGAGGAGCTGTGCGACTACAACGCTTGCTGTCGCCGAATTGACCTGATCATGCAGAAGAATGATACGGTCATTAAGAAGCCTGGAGAAAATATCGTAGGAACGTTCTCCGTGGTTGCTCTGCTCTACTACATAAGGAATATAAGCCATAAAGCTCCTTTCCCCGCTTGCGCGGCTGCCTGTGCCGGTTTCCATAAAGATACGCAGGCTGTCTGTGCGAAGCCGCCCAGACAGCCGTAGTAATGCTGCTGTGATTACTCGGTAACTTCCTCGATCTTAGCGGAATCGCGAACGAGGTCGAGAGCCTTCTCGATCTTGAGGTCGTTCTTGATAGCGTCAGCGGGAACAGCTGCCTTGATCTTGTCAGCTTCCATCTTGTACTGCTCAGCCATATCAGCGTATTCCTTCTCAACGTCCTCATCCGAAACGGTGATGTTCTCAAGCTCAGCAATCTTCTCGAGTGCAAGGCGAAGGTCAACCTGGCGCTTAGCAACCTCGGTGAAGTTAGCTCTGAACTGATCCATGGTAACGCCTGTGTACTTAAGGTAATCCTCAACGCTGATGCGGTTTCTTGCGCTCCACTCGCGGACGATCTCGTCGATACGGCGCTGATACATAACCTGCGGAACTTCAGCCTTCATCTTGCCGATAATTGCGTCAACAAGCGCGTTGTCGAGGTTTGTGGAAGCCTCGTCAGCGGCTGTCTTCTCAAGCTTGGACTTGATGTCAGCCTTGTACTCGTCGAGGGTATCGAACTCGCTTACATCCTTAACGAACTCGTCGTCAACGTTCGGAAGCTCCTTGCCCTTGATCTCGTGCAGCTTGCACTTGAATACAGCGGGCTTGCCAGCGAGATTCTCAGCCTGATAGTGCTCAGGGAATGTTACGTTAACATCGAAGTCCTCGCCGATGTTCTTACCAGCAACCTGCTCCTCGAAGCCGGGGATAAAGGAACCGGAACCAAGCTCCAGCGGGAACTTCTCACCCTTGCCGCCCTCAAAAGCTACGCCGTCAAGGAAGCCCTCAAAGTCGATAACAGCGGTATCGCCGATCTGAGCTGCTCTGTCCTCAACGGAGATGCTTCTTGCATTTCTGTTGCGAACCTTCTCGATCTCAGCGTCAACAGCAGCGTCATCTACAGTCTTGGTCGTTTTCTTGACTTCTAATCCCTTGTAGTCAGAAATTTCTACTACCGGCTTAGTGATGATGTCAGCCTTGAACTTAACGCCGTTCTCCTTGCTTACCTCGACTACCTCGGTGTTCTCAACGTCAACAACGTCGAGACCGGTCTTGTCGATAACTGCAACGATATTCTGGTTGTACAGGCTGTTTACTGCGTCATCATAGAAAACGCTCTCGCCGTACTGAGCCTCGATAACCTTGCGGGGAGCCTTGCCCTTGCGGAAGCCGGGGACAGTGATGCTCTTCTTTCTCTTGTTGTAAGCTGCGGAGATCGCGTTCTCAAACTCCTCTGCGGTGAAAGAGAACTCGATAGCTGTAGTATTAGTCGCTGTGTTGTTCTGGGAAATGATTTCCATGGTATTGTATTCCTTCCTTGTCCAAGTGGACGTATTTTCAGATCCGCAGTATTATCTGCGTTCAATTAAAACCGGGTCGAAACCCACACCGTCGGCGGAGACCAGACGGTAATCTATTCCGTTCCTGATGCCGTTGATGGAGCCTTTAATGCTCGAACCGTGGAGATGAGCGTAGTAGCACCTCTTCACGCCGTAGCGCTGAAGGACATCGGTCAGATAAACGTTTTCTTCCGCGCGGTAAATCGGCGGATAATGTATGAAAGCAATAAGCTCGCCGCCGAGCTTGACGCCTTCCTTCAGTGAAGCCTCCAGCCGACCCGCCTCACGAAGCAGCACCTTCATATCCGGCTTCTCGCCGTTTTCGCTTATCCAGCCTCTGGTGCCGCAGATGGACGCTCCCTCGACCAGATATGCATTGTTAAAAAGAAACTTTATCGAGCTGAATCCGTTGTCGCTCACAAACTTTGTGATCTTGTTCATCGTGGACCACCACAAATCGTGGTTGCCCTTGACGAAAATCTTCTGACCCCGCAGCTTCGAGTGGATAAACTCGAGATCCTTGTAGCTCTCTTCCAGCTTCAGCGCCCAGGAGTGGTCGCCCAGCAGGACGACCGTATCTTCATCGGTGATCTTGCTGTTCCAGTTGGCTTCGATCTTTTCAACATGATTTCCCCACCCGGGAAAAATATCCATCGGCTTGTCAGTGCCGAGCGATAAGTGAAGGTCGCCTATTGTGTAAAGCAATGTCAGCCTCCGTTCTGAACCATCAGGACTTCAGGAAGCTGCAAACCACTTCAGGCATCTCCTGCTTTTCAACGGAGCCTGTGAAGCGGATCTCCTTGTTCTTGGTGGCTGCAAGAGGCGCAGGCATCTTTGTGCCAGTCTTTGCCTCAAGCTCAGCGATGTTCTTCCACTCGTCCTCAACGGGAGTGCCGCCGATTGCTTCGTAAACTGCGCCGCTGAACTTATAGGGGTTAGCGGTGGAAGCGATAACGGTCTTGGTATCATCGCCGGTAGCCTTCTTATAGTCCTCATAAACCTTGACAGCGACAGCGGTATGTGTGTCGAGAAGGTAGTTGTAATTCTCAAATGTGGACTTGATCTCTGCCTTGGTCTCAGCGTCGGAGCAGCAGCCAGCCCAGAACAGCTCGCCGATCTTCGCCTTTACATCAGCGGAGATCTCGTACCTTCCATCGGTCTTGAGCTTGCCGAACCAGTCGTTGATAACAGCTTCGTTGTCGCCGGAAAGGTGATACAGCAGACGCTCCAGGTTGGAGGAGATCAGGATATCCATAGACGGGGAAACAGTTGTGTAGAACTTTCTGTTTCTGTCGTAAACGCCTGTGTTGATGAAATCAGTCAGTACGTTGTTGCTGTTAGAAGCGCAGATGAGCTTGTTTACCGGAATACCCATAAGCTTTGCATAGTAAGCCGCAAGGATATTGCCGAAGTTTCCGGTAGGAACGACTACGTTGATCTTCTCGCCGTATTCGATCTCCTTGTTCTTGAGCAGCTCTGCGTATGTAGAAACGTAGTAAACGATCTGCGGAGCCAGTCTGCCCCAGTTGATGGAGTTAGCGCTGGACAGCAGGATATTGTTCTTTGCAAGTCTGTCGGCAATGGCCTTATCAGTGAAGATAGCCTTAACGCCGTTCTGGCAGTCGTCGAAGTTACCCTTTACAGCGCAAACATTGACATTCTTGCCTTCCTGAGTGGTCATCTGGCGCTTCTGCATCTTGCTCACGCCGTCCTCAGGGTAGAACACGGAAATGCTCGTGCCGTCAACGTCCTTGAAGCCCTCGAGAGCAGCCTTGCCGGTATCGCCAGAGGTCGCAACGAGAATAGCGATCTGCTTTCCGTCAACGGTCTTCTTTGCAGAAGTAGTCAGCAGATAAGGCAGGATCTGGAGCGCCATATCCTTGAATGCGCAGGTCGGACCATGCCAGAGCTCAAGCACATATGTGCCGGGAATGAGCTTTGCAAGCTCAGCGATGTTGTTGGAATCGAAGTTCTTGTCGTTGTACGCAGAATCCACGCAGTGACGGATCTCGTCAGCGGTGAAGTCTGTCAGCAGACGGCTGAAAACCTCGAAAGCCCTGTCGGCATAGCTCATGTCGCACATTGCAAGGATCTCGTCCTTGCTGAGCTGAGGAATGCTCTCGGGAACATACAGACCTCCCTCGTCTGAGAGACCTTTGGTGATAGCGTGCGCGCTAGTCACATTCAGGGCAGAGTTTCTCGTGCTTCTGTAATTCATTGTTATCGTCCTTTCATAGACTGTTTTCTGCTTAGTTGACCGTGTAAACGCCATCGGTAGTGAATGCGTCCTCGTAGACGCGGATATCCACCACCCGGGGAGGTTCCCCCGCAAGCGTGACCTCGGCGATATCGTACCTCGGCTGAAGTCCGGTATCATTATCAGTAAGCCACAGATCCGCCGTCAGTATGATTCTGACCTGCTTGCGGCGATCCACCGCCTCAAGCCCGGAGACCATGCTCCCGCGCTTCCGTGCCTTGACCTCAGTAAAAACCACGAATCCGCCGCATTTCGAGATCACGTCGACCTCGCCGCAGCGCCTGTGATAGTTCCGCGCAAGTATCTCATGACCGCGCTGCTCAAGCAGAGCGCACACGGCGTCCTCGCCCAGCCTGCCCTTCGCCTGATTACCGCGCTTATCCATGTTTCTCACGCTTTTCGAAGTACTTCTTAAAGAAGGACTTCCTGTGTATTTCGCACAATCCGAACTCGTCGACCGCAGCGTAGTGCGCCTTGGTTCCGTAGCCCTTGTGCTTTTCAAAGCCATACTGCGGATATTTCTCCGCCATCTGCTTCATGTATCTGTCCCTGGACACCTTCGCCAGAATGGAAGCCGCCGCGATACTCGCAGACTTTGCGTCACCCTTTATAACGTAACGCATCTGCGCGTCCAGCGCCGGAAGCTGGTTTCCGTCGACAAGCACGATCCCGGCTTTCACACCGAGACCGCTGTAAGCCCGCTCCATCGCAAGGAAATCCGCCTGAAGTATGTTCAGCCGTTCTATCTCCTCAACGCTGGCGCTTGCTATGCAGTACGCACGCGCTTTCGAGATTATCTCATCGAATAGTGCCTCGCGCTTTTTCTCCGTCAGCTTCTTGCTGTCGTTTATACCCTCGATGAAAACTCCCTCGTCAAAAATCACCGCAGCCGCGAAAACATCGCCGGCAAGCGGACCCCGACCAGCTTCGTCAATCCCGCAGACAACGCCGCATTCCGACCTTATCGCGCTGTCAAAGCCGAACAGGTCAGGCTCGTTTTCCGCGTCAATCAATGTAAGCTGTTCCGGCTCATTTTGCCGGAAGTTCGAGGGTGATCCTGCCAATTCGTCCACCTCTGTATTCGTCAAGAAACGTTGCCGCCGCCCTCTCGGTATCCGGAACACCTCCGGAAACGAGCATTCCGCGCGCCTTTGCGATATCCGTCAGGATATCCGGCTCGCCGGACAGCTTGTAGCGCGCGTTCAGAAGCTCCGGGTATTTCTCCCTCAGAACCTCCCCCAGCGCCCTTGCAAGCGCTTCCGTGTCCATAACATCATCTTTTATCGCCCCTGTGAACGCAAGCCGCTGAGCCGCAGTCTGATCGTCAAACTTCGGCCATAGAATACCCGGCATGTCCAGCAGTTCAACATCTTTGTCGATGGAGACCCACTGCTTGCCGCGGGTAACGCCGGGCTTGTCGCCCACCTTGGTTTTCTTGGTTTTCGCCATTCTGTTGATGAACGAGCTTTTTCCCACATTCGGGATCCCCACGACCATCAGCCTGAGCGCTTTTCCGATCATTCCGCGCTTTTTACGGCGCTCGATGAGTTCGGCAAGCAGCGTCTTGACCTCCGGTAAAAACCGATTCAGCCCCTTTCCGCTTCGGCAGTCGCATGTGAGCACACGTATCCCGCGCTTCTCATAGTACTGCTTCCAGAGCCTGGTGGCGTTCTCATCGGCGTAATCGCACTTGTTCATCAGAATAATGCGGGGCTTATCCTTGACCAGATCGTCCAGTATAGGATTCCTGCTGCTTTCCGGGATTCTTGCGTCCGTGATCTCCACAACCGCGTCGACCATCTTGAGGTCAGCCTCAATAAGACGCTTCGTTTTGGTCATATGCCCCGGGAACCACTGGATATTTCCTACATCATTCATAGCCATGCAAAATTCTTTATTGGGAACAGGCGTACAAACGCTCTGCCCATGATCAAATCTGTGTCAACATCTCCAAGCATAAGGCTGCGGCTGTCAAGCGAGCGGTTTCTGTTATCGCCCATGACGAACACGCAGTGCTCCGGAACCACATGCTCCTCGCCGGAATGCCGGTCGAGCTTTGCAACTGTCGGAGCGGCGATGTAGTCCTCGTCAAGCAGCTCGAACTCAGTCTCGCCAGCCTTCTTGAGGAACACCTGCCCATTCTCAAAGTCAAACTTGATTGTATCGCCCTCAAGTGCGATAACGCGCTTGATGATAGGCTCTCCGTAGTTCATTGTTGCCTGGTTCGGGATCCTGTCGGCCTCGAGCACAACGATATCTCCCCTGCTGGGCGTATAGAAGAAGTTGGTGGAAAGCACCCTGTCATTATTCTGCAGTGTATTCATCATTGATTCGCCGTCAACGGTTATCGACCTGAACACAAACAGATTCAGCAGAAGCATCGCAAGCACGGCATAAACAAGGCTTCCAGCCCAGTCGAGCGCGCCCGCGAAAGGCTTGTATGAAGCCTTTTCAATATCAGAAGCCGCCTCTGATGCCTTTTCGATTAGAGGACGGTGATCCGCCTGTTTCTGCTTCAGCTCTTCAGTACCAGACTTCTCTTCCAGATTCTCGTTATCAGACATTGCACATACTCTTTCTCAATATCCACGCTAAGCCCCGCCGAAGCGGAGCGTTGCATGAATGGGGAATTTGGTTTAACGAATTAAACCTTGGACTTAACCTTAGCAGCCTTACCAACTCTGTCGCGGAGGTAGTACAGCTTAGCTCTGCGAACCTTACCGTTTCTAACGAGCTCTACCTTCTCAACTGTCGGAGAATGCAGCGGGAATACTCTCTCGATACCGCAGCCGTGAGCTACACGTCTAACGGTGAAAGTCTCGTTGATTCCGCCGTGCTTCTTAGCGATTACAGTACCCTCGAATACCTGGATACGGAACTTCTCGCCTTCCTTGATCTTAACGTGAACCTTTACGAGGTCGCCGATCTCGATCTTGGGAGCCTCAGCCTTCATGCTGCCCTGCTCAATGAGTTTTAATGCGTCCATAATTTTCCTCCTGATTTTTCGGACATTCTTGATAACGACTTATTCGTACACAAAAGTGCCGGGAAAACCCCGATAACAGCGGACTGTCCGTTTTTAATGTTTGGCTTAGCGCCGCGCATTAACACACATTATTCCGCAAAAACGCAGAATAACGGATACTAAATGCTTTAATATTATACCATCTTTAAAGAAAAAAATCAAGACCTTTTCGCAAACATTTCATACAAAATTGCCTAAAATCTCAAGTTTTTTATGTATAGTTCGTCGAATTCCGCGTAGAGCCGGTGCGAAACGTCCTCGGCTGAATCGCACAGCGCGTGTACTCTCTCCAGAAGCTGCGGCTGAACAAGGCAGTCGATAACACCCTGTTCGCCCGGGAGCCTGCACCAGCCGTACTTCTCCGCAAGCCCCTTCGGAACCGCACCTAGACCCGCCATAACCGCCGCACCGCGTCCCGAGCCAAACGCTTCTCCGGAAACCACCATGCGCCCGAAAGAACCAAGTTCCGACGCGGTTTCGCCGAAAAGCTCCAGTCCCGCCCGTATGGAAGCCTTATCAGACTGCACAGCCCTGACGTCCCCCTGCGAAATGTAGAAATCCTCGCCGATGTAGAACAGGTCGCGGTCGGTCATGATGCCGTCGCTGTCAAGCGCCCCGGCGTCCAGCATGACTCTGACCGCATTAACCGCCGCTGCCGCAGAGATTCCCATGCTGTCGCCGTCGCCCGCGACGCTGTAGCAGATTGTTCCGTCCTTCTCCCTGTCGAGAAGCTCGATTGCGCCGGACTCCAGCGGCATTCCGCTTTCGAGAGCCGTGCCGTCAAGCCCTCCTTTCAGGGGTATCTCCGCGAACATCATCTTGTCGCCGGAAACCGCCGCCATTCTCAGTGAGCCAGTCACGTCTGCCGCGATAACACTGCCTTCCTGCTGGATTGCCGCCGCCAGAACCGCCGTGAAATCCCCTCCTGCCCCGCCTGAAAGCATTGGAATAATAGTTATTTCGATGTCCGGCGGCAGATAAATATCAGACGGAGAAAGCAGCTCTTCCACAGCCATCGTAATGTCGGCGGGAGCCGCGAACCCAAGCCGTTTAACGGCATTTCCAGGAACCGCGCCCTCCCGGAGCAGCCGTACAATCAGCGCCGAAACGACCTCGACCGCATTCTCATTCGTGAGAGTCACACCGAACGTCACCGCCCGGGCGAACCGTCTTTCAAGTGCCGTATCATAAAGCACCACGCTGACGGAGTGCCGCGAAGCCAGACACGCCAGCACAAGCTCGGCGCTTCTCTCGCTCCGGTATTTTTCGAAAACCGTTCTTTCCTTTACCATCTTACCTCCATAGCCAAAAGCCGCCCTTTTTGCGGGGCGGCACGCATTTTTTACTTTAGCAGGATTCGCTCGTCGCAGTACTCGCAGATCATTATATCGCCGTACTTGCGGAAGCTGTGCGGCAGATAATGCTCAGTCTGGGTAATGCAGCGCGGATTCGTGCAGCGGCATTCATGATGGACCTGACCAGTCAGCAGCGGATTTGCGGTGATCGTGTTGTTCAGCGTCATGAGTATCAGCGCCATTCTGACGTACATTCCGCACTTTGCCTGGCGGAAATACGCCGCGCGCGGGTCGTCGTCGATCTCTACTTCTATCTCGTTGACCCTGGGAAGCGGGTGCATTACTATCATGTTCTTTTTCGCAAGCTGCATTTTCTCGCGGGTCAGAATGTAAACGCCCTTCTGCTTCTCGTACTCTTCCCGGCTTGCGAAGCGCTCCTGCTGGATGCGCGTCATGTAGAGCATGTCGCACTCGCCGATTGCTTCTTCAATGGTCGCAGCCTCCTTGAACTCGCAGCCGCGGGCATGGAGCACGTCCTTGATGTACTGCGGAAGCGCCAGGGAAGGCGTTGAAATAAGAATGAACTTGTTGTTCTTGTAGCAGGAAAGAGCCTTTAATATCGAGTGTACCGTTCTGCCGTACTTCAGGTCTCCGCACAGCCCAACGGTCAGGTTATCCAGACGACCCAGCTCGGTTTTAAGGGTCAGAAGATCCGTGAGGGTCTGGGTCGGGTGGAGATGACCTCCGTCGCCGGCGTTGATGACCGGACAGTCAGCCGAAAGAGCCGCAGCCCGCGCCGCGCCTTCCTGATTGTGGCGCATAACAAGCACGTCCGCATAGTTGCTGACTATTTTAATGGTGTCCTTCAGATTTTCGCCCTTCGACACCGAGGAATTTCCAGGATTATCAAATCCGATGATGCTTCCGCCCAGGCGTATCATAGCGGTCTGGAAGCTCATCTGCGTGCGGGTGGAAGGCTCATAGAAAAGTGTTGCCATGATTTTCCCGCGGCATTTGTCCGCGTAGCTCTCCGGACGGCGCATGATGTCCTCAGCAAGCTTGACCATCGCGTTCCACTGTGAAACGCTGTAGTCGTCCATGTCGATTAGATGGTTAAATCTCTGGTTCAAATTGATCACCTTTCCTGTTCTTTATTAGGTCTATTATACCACTTTTTACGTCCTTTTTCAATATCTTTTTTGCATATATCTAACATGTATTTTCCGCACAGAAAAAGACGGCCTGAAAACCAGACCGCCTTTATAATCCGAATTAGCCAAGAACGCTCAGCAGAACGCCCGCCGCAACTGCGGAACCGATAACGCCTGCAACGTTCGGACCCATGGCATGCATGAGAAGGAAGTTGGAGGGGTTGGTCTCCTGACCGACCTTCTGGGAAACACGCGCTGCCATAGGAACCGCGGAAACGCCAGCGGAACCGATCAGCGGGTTGATCTTTCCGCCGGAGAGGAGGTACATCAGTTTGCCCAGCAGAACGCCGCATGCAGTACCTATGCAGAACGCGATAAGACCGAGCGCGATGATGAGCAGTGTGTCGACCTTGAGGAAGTTCTGGGCAACTGCGGTAGCGCCGACAGTAACGCCGAGGAAGATCGTGATAATGTTCATAAGTTCGTTTGTAGCTGTCTTTACGAGACGGTCGCAAACGCCGGATTCCTTCATCAGGTTACCGAGCATAAGCATACCAACAAGGGAAGCAGAGTCCGGAACGATGAGAGAAACGATAACTGTAACCGCGATCGGGAATACTATCTTCTCGAGCTTGGAAACCTGGCGGAGCTGACCCATCTTGACCTCGCGCTCCTTCTTGGTCGTGAGGAGCTTCATGATAGGCGGCTGAATTACCGGAACCAGAGCCATGTACGAGTAAGCAGCGACCGCAATGGAGCCGAGCAGCTCAGGAGCAAGTCTGGAAGTAAGGAAGATCGCTGTAGGACCGTCCGCACCGCCGATGATGGCGATGGAGGCAGCCTGCTTCAGCGAGAACCCGTCGCCGAGACCGAGCGCGTTGATAGCGCATGCGCCGAGGAAGGTGAAGAAGATACCGCCCTGTGCGGCAGCGCCGAGCAGGAAGCTCTTCGGGTTTGCGATCAGCGGGCCGAAGTCGGTCATAGCGCCGATGCCGAGGAAGATGATAGGCGGATAGATACCGAGCTTAACGCCAAGGTAGAGCATATCCAGCAGACCGCCCTCGTGAAGCACCTTGCCATAGTCAAGGCTGACTTCCTTAGTGTAGGTTATCAGAAGGTTCGCGCCCTCCTGAACGTATTCAGGAGCAAAATAGGGGTTGGTGGAAGGATTCCACAGCTCAGCGTGATAAAGACCGCTGAACGGAAGATTCGTGAGCAGCATACCGAATGCGATAGGAAGCATCAGCAGCGGCTCGTACTGCTTTTTGATCGCCAGATAGAACAGGACGAAGGAAAGCAGAATCATAATTATGCTCTGCCAGCCGTTTTCTACTCCGAAGCCTGCAAAGCCGGAGGTCGACGCGAGCGATTTTATGGTATCAACAAATATTTCCATGCTTCAATTTTCCTTTCTGTCTGTTCTCAGAACGGGCGCGTATTCTCGCCGATTCCGGCAAGGCTCCAGGCGGAGCGCGCTCTCTTGTCGCGCTTCTTTACGTCGCGGATAGTGTAGGAGGTTCCCTCTTCCTCGGCGTAAGCAGCGATAGCCGCACTGATAACAGCCATTATCTCATCGTCGTTATCGTCTTCCTCAACGATCTCCTCAACGGTAGCGGGAGCAGCGGCAGGCGCAGGAGCGGCAGCCTTCTTGGCAGCCTCAGCCTTTGCAGCCCTGTTCTTGTCGATGGTCTGGAAGGTCTTGCCCAGTGCCCAGAACAGGAAGATAAGGATAGCGAGAATAAAGAATACAACAAGTATACCGGTCAGGGTGATAATGCCCACGGAACCCCAGTAATCCGGGTCAGCAAGCTGTGCATGCGCGTCTCCCAGTCCCTGGATACGGTCAACTACGCCCTGAGCTTCCTCAGTTACCGCCTCAGCAGTAGAGTGAACAGCATTATAGACGTTTTCCCACGGTCCGGAGTACGCTTCTGCTGTGCCAGCCGCTTCCGCTGAAGCCGCAGCCGACAGAATGGATAAAGCGATGTTCATATTAAGTCTCCTTTTTTGCCGAAATCGCCGTTCGGATTTTCAAATCAAATTTATTATACTATATTTTGCGAAAAAATTCAACCGAAAACATTGTGTTTTTTTTGACAAAACATAAAGCATATCTTTGTGAATTTTTAGGCAAAATGTTAAACCAGTTTAACGTCACTGGAAATCGCTCAGCAGAAACCGCCGTCCACGCCGAGCACCTGACCGGTTATAAAACGGTTCTCAGCCAGCGCCCTGACTGCCTTCGCGACCTCCGAAGGCTTTCCGAGGCGGCACACAGGAGTCTGGTCTGCAAGCTCTCTGAGTTCCTCGGGGTTGAGGTGCGAACTGTTCATCGGGCTGTCGATAACCCCAGGCGCGACCGCGTTCACGGTTATCCCGGAGGCTCCAAGCTCCCTGGCAAGAGCCTTCGTAAGCCCGACGACCCCTGCCTTAGCCGCTGAATACGCGCTCTCGCACGCGCCGCCGTAAACTCCCCAGACCGAGGACACATTCACGACCGCGCCGCTTTTGCGGTTTATCATTGAGCGTATTACGGCGTGGGTCATATTGTAAACGCCGTTCAAATCGACATTCATAACGCGCTGCCAATCCTCCGGAGTAATATCGGTAAACAGCTTTATCTGCGATATCCCCGCATTATTTACCAGCACGTCTATCCTGCCGTAGTCCTTCAGAACCTTTTCCGCCGCCGCCTCGCAGGAAGCGTAATCCGCGACGTCGCAGCGCACCGCCGAGCAGCGCAGCTCTCCGCAGAGCCGCTGAGCCTCGTCCGCCCGAGAATTATAGGTGAACACCACGTCGTCCGTCGCCGCAAATTCTGCAGCGATGGCGCTTCCGATGGCGCCGGTTCCGCCGGTAATTAGTATCGTACTCATGCGCTTACTTGCCGTCCACTGTTATCTCGCCGTCCTGCGAGCCTATGCTTATTTCGGAAAGCGGATTCTCTGCGTGGTCGATTATCAGCTCTGCGATTTTATCCTCGATGTCGCTGCGGATCACGCGGCGGATATCTCTGCCGCCGTACTTCCCGCCGAACGCCTTCTGAGCCACAGCCTTGTACGCGTCGTCGGTGATGTGGAGCGCGATTTTCTTCTCCGCGAGCGGAGCCTCCAGCTCGTGTAGCATAAGCTTCGCGATCTCAGCGTAGTTCTCAACTGTTAACTGGTGGAAAACAATGATCTCGTCCACGCGGGCGATGAACTCCGGTCTGAGGAAGTCGCGGAGTCCCTTCATTGCGCGCTCCTTGCTGATATCGCCCTCGGTCTTCGTGAATCCAACGCTGTTTGTTCCGGTGGAGCTTCCCGCGTTGGAGGTCATGCAGATGATAGTGTTTTCAAAGCTTACGGAGCGGCCGTGCGCGTCGTTTATTTTGCCCTCGTCGAGTATCTGGAGCAGTATATTCATTACGTCGGGGTGAGCCTTCTCTATCTCATCGAAAAGTATCACGGAATAGGGCTTGCGGCGTACCTTTTCAGTGAGCTGACCAGCCTCGTCGTAGCCAACGTATCCGGGAGGCGAACCGATTATCTTGGACACGCTGTGCTTCTCCATGAACTCCGACATATCAAGCCTGATGAGCGGCTCTACGGTGTCGAACATCTCGCTTGCCAGAACTTTAACAAGCTCGGTCTTGCCGACGCCGGTCGGACCTACGAAGATGAACGAAGCGGGTCTGCGGCGCTCCGTGAGCTGAACCCTGGTGCGCTTTATAGCCTTTGCGACCAGCTCGCACGCCTCGTCCTGACCGATAACGTGCTCCTTGAGATGCTGCTCCAGCGTACCGATACGCTTGTACTCCGCCTCCTGTATCTTGTTGGCGGGAATACCGGTCCACAGCTCGATGACCTTGGAAAGATCCTCCATCGTGACCTGAACGTTCTCGGCTTCCTTCTTTATCTTGTCAATGCTGTCGGAGGTCTGTGCGATCTGCATTTTGATCTCCGCCATCTTTTCGTAGTCCTTGTCGCTTGCTTCCGCGAGTTTGCTCTCGTCCACGCGAAGTTCCGCCAGCTTGGATTTCAGCTTTTCGTACTCGGTTATCGCCGGGCTTCCAAGACTTGCGCAGGCGCAGGATTCGTCCAGCAGGTCGATAGCCTTGTCAGGCAGGAATCTGTCGTTGATATAGCGCTCCGAAAGCACCGCGCACATACGCGTTATCTCCGGGGAAACCTTCACCTTGTGGTGCTCCTCGTAGTATTCCTTGATGCCCTCAAGCAGCTTCACGGTGTCCTCGATGGACGGCTCGTTGACCGTTACCGGCTGGAAGCGGCGCTCCAGCGCGCTGTCCTTCTCGATGTACTTGCGGTACTCGTTGAACGTGGTCGCGCCTATAACCTGGAGTTCCCCGCGGGAAAGCGCCGGCTTGAACATGTTTCCGGCGTTCATGGTTCCCTCGGAATCTCCGGTGCCGACCAGGTTGTGTACCTCGTCGATGAACAGGATAACGTTTCCGGCGTTCTTTACCTCGTCGATAAGGGACTTCACGCGGCTCTCAAACTGACCTCTGAACTGCGTCCCCGCTACAAGCGCGGTAAGATCGAGCAGGTAAAGCTCCTTGCCCTGGAGCCTGAACGGAACGTCCCCGCTTGCAAGCTTCAGCGCGATACCCTCGGCAATGGCGGTCTTTCCGACGCCTGGTTCGCCGATAAGGCAGGGATTGTTCTTAGTCCTGCGGGAAAGTATCTGGATAACTCTGCCGATCTCCTTGTCCCTGCCGATAATGCGGTCGATTTTACCATCCTTTGCACGGCGGGTGAGGTTTGTGCAGAATGTTTCAAGAGTTCTGCGCTTCTTGTCGGTCTTTTCCTGCTTTTTCTTCGGGGACTTCGCTTTCGCTTCCTCGTTCAGCTTATCCATATCGTCCTTGCTGAGAGCGCCCTCGAACGGCTCGAACATCTTCTTGAAGAACTCCGGCATGGTGTTTGCCCCGCCCTTCTGGAACAGTTCGTCCTTCTTGTCCGGGTCGTCGGAGTCATCAACGTCATCTTCGGAGTCATCATCGTCCGTGTCGGAGTCGTGCGGCTTGAATCCGTTCGTGATGTCCTCAAAGCCTATATTCTTGAGCAATTCCGGATCGGGATTGCCGTTTTCGTCAAACATGGAATCGTAGGCGTTCTCAAAATCCTCCTCGGAAATCCCCATCTGCTTGAGGTACTCGTCGACCTGCGGAAGCCCCATTTCCTTGGCGCATCTCAGGCACAGACCCTCGTTGCGGCGCTCGGTACCCTGCATTGAGGATATGAACACCACCGCGGGACGCTTCTTGCATCTGGAACACATCATCATAGTTTATACCACCTTTGCATGAAATCGCAGCCTGGCTGCACTTTATGTCAGAAAATTCAGGAATTCAAAGTTGTAGAAATACCTGAAAATGAAAGTCGAATCAATCGCGGTATCGTTGAGCAGCAGAACATTTCCGCCGCTGAGCGTAACGATGAACCGCACGAGAATGCAGATAACGCATATCGAGATAAGTCCGCTGACAGCTCCGCAGACGCCGCCGAGCAGTCCGTTGACGCTGCCGATGACCGGCACCTTGTTGACCACCTTGAGCAGCCGCGCGACTATATCCAGAACGCAGCTAACCACAATGAAGATGACCGCGAAGAAAATGGTTTTCATCACCAGCGTGAACGCCGGACGGAGCATATGATCGATCACCGCGCTCTTGACCGACGACGAGCAGTCTATCATAGTCAGCACAAGCGACCTTACCATTGATATCTCACCGTCGCTGATACCCTGGGAGATATCCTGGAACTGAGCCGGGAATAATCCCCCGATAATGCCGACGTACTCCTGAATGCCGCTTATCATCGGGCTTGCGGCCAGCTTCACTGCGATGACCTGTGCTGTCGCGAGTTTTCCAAGCCCGTACGCGTTGATATCCGCCATGGTGAACTCAGCCGTTTTGCCGTTCATGTGGGCGTAGTCCTCGCTGCTGCCGAATCCGAACTTGCTAAGGTCCGCGCTTTCAAAGCCTGTACCGCTGAGATCTACGTTTGAAAGGTCGATCACGACCTTATCGGTTCCGGAGTAATCCGGAGTTATCTCAGAAACCGGCGTCCCGGAGATCTTCACGCTGTCGAAATCCATTCCTGAAAGCCCGCTGAGCGTTATGCTGCTCATATTGTCGTCGAGGGTCTGGCTGACCGCCTCGGTGAGCGGCTTCTCGACCATCGAGGTATAAACAAGCTCCGTAAGCGGAGCGCTGAACGTCATCGCGCAGAAGAATCCAACGAACACGGCCGCAATTCCAACGACCGCGCTGACGAATCCGCGCTTTGCCCCGCTGAATATTGCGAACACCAGGACTACCGCTATCAATATGTCATAAACTATCGCAAACTGCGATCCCATAAACAGCCTCCTTAATCAAGTAAGATCCACCTTCTGAACGGTGTTGTAGCCAAGCAGATAGGCGCTGCTTCCAATAACAAGCATGTCTGAGTAATCGTCCTGCAGCTCCTTTTCGGAGACTACGTTCAGTCCATCGTCGAACACTGTTAAAGTGCGCTTGCTGAGGGAATACACATTCTTTCCTTCAGCGCGCACCCTGGTGACGTTCTGAAGTCCGGCAGCGGCGGTCGCTTCCAGCGTATCGTTGTAGACCGTCAGGACTTTTCCTCCGGCGCTGTCGCTGAACATCACCGCATGTAGCTCCCCGCCGGGTATCTGAGAAACGTTCTTGATGAACTCCGTCTGAGCCGAGATGCCGCCGGTATCCGCGTCGAGAATGTACGCTCCGCCGGCGGTAACTGCGAACAGCTCCTTACCGGACTGCTCCAGCGAAAACACCATGTGATTCCCGAGGTAGGTCTCCCAGGCGCTGCCCTCCGCGTTGTCAAGGTCGAAGCGCAGCAGCCTGTACTCCAGCTCGCCGTTGTCCGCGCCGCAGACCGCCGCGAAAATGCTGCTGTCGTCCTGCGAGAACACCACCCGGTCGATGAGGTACAGCGGCGAAGCCCAGCGGAATATCTGCTGACCCTCCCCGTTGAAAACGAACAGACAATTGGAATATTTTGAGGACTTCGTGACCACCGCGCTGCGCTCGCCGTTGCTTACCTGCGCAAAGTCTATCGTATCTTCGGTGGCGGTGCTGAATATCTCGCCGGAGCGGTTATAGAGCTGAAGCTCCCTGCCGTTGCGGTCGTAGATGAGCGCGCGCCGGGAGTTGCTCGACAGCGCCGGAGACTGCAGTCCGTGCTGGGCGCTGGTTATCATCGCGCCGTCTGAGTTGTAGGTATAGAAGTAGGTATCCGTCAGCAGGCAGAAATTGTCGCCCAGCTCGTCAAGGACATAATCGGTGCTTCCCGGCAGGTCGACCGGAAAGCCGCCTTTGCCTACGTCAAGCGCGGCGTCCTTCAGCGGAGCGATTATCTTTCCCCAGTTGAGCGCGATGAACAGGGCGATAAGCCCGAACAGCACAAGTATGGCTATGTTGAGCCTTACCCTTCTGAGCCTCCGCTTTTTTCTGAACTCGTTTATGTCGTTTCTTTTATCCATTCTGTACTTCTGCACCAGCCTTCCCCAAGCTATTATACATCGGTCAATATATTACACGGTTGAGGTACAGACCCTCCGGCGGGAGCGTCTTGCCTGCAAGACTGCGGTCTCCGGTCTGGAGCGCCCGCCTTATGTCGTCGGTGGTTAGCTTACCTTCGTTTATATAGATGAGCGTTCCCGCGCATATCCTCACCATATTGTACAGGAATCCGCTGCCGCTTATCCTCAGCTCGCACACGTCGTCCTCCTTCATTGAAGCCGTGAAGCTGTATATCTCCCTCACGGTGGACTTCATGCGCGCCTTTCCCTCCGCCCGGCAGAACGCCGCGAAATCGTGCTCCCCGACCAGAAGCCGTGCCGCTTCGTTCATCTTATCAAGGTCGAGCGGATAGGGGTAGTGGTACGCAAGGTTCTGCAAAAAAACGTCCCTCTGAACGGTATTCGCGATGAGGTATACATATTCCTTGCTTTTTGTGCAGTATCTCGCGTGGAAGTCCTCCGGGGCGTCCTCGCAGGAAAGCACCGCGATATCCGGCGGAAGCAGCGTGTTCATTCCTTTCACGAAACCTTCGCAGGGTATCCTGCTGTCAACGTGGACGTTGAAGCAGAACTGCCGCGCATGCACTCCGGTATCCGTCCGGGAGCAGCCGTAGATCACCGGTGCGGGTATCTTGAGCAGCTTTCCTATGCTGTTCTCGACTGCCTCCTGGACGGTCAGGGCGTTGTCCTGCCGCTGGAATCCGTGGTAGGCAGCGCCGTTGTAGGCTATGAAAACCTTTAAATTTCGCAAATCCTCACCTCGCTGGGCAGTTACGGCAGAACCGGGAAGCAGTTTATAACGATGACCGCCGCCAGAAGCAGCAGCATGCAGCCGATGGCAACGTAATCCCTAGGAGCCGTGTGCATTACGCGGAGCCTCGTACGGCCCTCGCCGCCGTGGTAACAGCGGCATTCCATCGCGGTCGCAAGCTCGTTGGCGCGCTTGAACGCTGAAACGAACAGCGGTATCAGCACCGGTATCAGTGACTTTGCCTTCTTGACAAGTCCGCCGGTGTCCATCTCCGCGCCGCGGGCCTTCTGCGCGGACATTATCTTGTCAGTTTCCTCCACCAGAGTCGGAATGAAACGCAGCGCAATAGTCATCATCATTGAAAGCTCGTGCACCGGGACGTGTATCTTCTTCAGCGGCGAAAGGAGCCGCTCGATAGCGTCGGTAAGCATTATCGGGGAGGTCGTGTAGGTCAGCAGGGACATGCCGACGATAAGCGTGATAACGCGTATCAGCATGAACAGCGCCGTATTCACGCCCTCCGGGTATATCTCAATGAACTCCCATTTGAACAGCGGAGTTTCACCCTTGACGAAAAACAGGTTGAGAATGCCGGTGAAAATCATCAGCGGAAGGATAGGCTTTACGCTTTTCAGAATCATGACGAGCTTTATCCTCGCCAGCATATAGCACATCACCATGAAAAGCATTCCCAGCAGCAGACCGGTGTAGCTCTGTGCGGTAAACAGAATAACAAGGTACAGTATATCCAGAACGAGCTTTACGCGGCTGTCGAGCCTGTGTATGACCGAATTACCCGGGAAGTACTGCCCTATCGTAATATCCTTTATCATCTTTTGTTCTAGTCCTTACTTATCTTATCAGCGGAAGCAGACGCTCAGCCGCTCTCTGTGTGGTGTAGATGTCATTCCCGATATCCGTGCCTAAGGATTTCAGAATATGGCTCATTCTGGTTATCTGCGGAACGTCGAGACCTATCTTCGCAAGCTCGTCCGTCCGGGCGAATACTCTGTCCACCGTGTCGTAGCAGAACAGGCGGCTCTTGTTCATTACAAGCACCTTTCCGGCGTACTTCACAATGTCCTCCATCGAGTGAGATACAAGCAGTATCGTCTTGCCGTATTCGTCGTGATATTTCTTTATCTGCGCGAGAATCTTGTCGCGCCCCTTGGGGTCGAGACCCGCCGCCGGCTCGTCGAGGATAAGCACCTCGGGATCCATCGCGAGGACTCCCGCGAGGGCGGCTCTTCTCTGCTGGCCTCCGGAAAGCTCAAACGGCGACCTGTCAAGCAGGTGGACGATATCCATGCTCTCGGCGGCGCTCCTGACGCGCTTATTTATCTCCTCTTCGGAAAGTCCCATGTTCTTCGGACCGTAGGCGATGTCCTTCGCAACGGTCTCCTCAAAGAGCTGGTGCTCCGAATACTGGAACACAAGCCCCACCTTGAAGCGTATGCTGCGTATATTCACGTCCTTGCTCCAGATGTCCGCGCCGTCCACCAGCACGCGCCCGGAGGTCGGCTTCACAAGCCCGTCGAAATGCTGTATCAGCGTTGACTTACCGCTTCCGGTGTGTCCGATTATCCCGACGAACTCGCCCTGGCGTATCTTCAGGTCGACGCTGTTCACCGCGGTCTTTTCAAACGGAGTGCCTATACTGTACTTGTAAGTCACCTTGTCGCATTCCAGCACTACCGGGCGCTTGTCGTCCTCTGCGGCTTCCTTCGCCGGAGGTATCTCCGCGCTCCTGCCCTTTGTGAGGCTGAACAGAGCCTCTGCGCACTCCTGTTCGCCGATTATTTCCGTGGAAATGTCCACGCCCTTCTCGCGAAGCTCCTCGCATAGTTCAGTCACCTGTGGGACGTCCAGCCCGACGGAGCGCAGCTTCTTCACCTGTGAGAAAATCTTCTTCGGAACGTCGTCCATGATGATATTGCCGCCGTCCATTACGACCACGCGGTCAGCCTGCGCGGCTTCGTCCATGTAGTGCGTGATGAGGACTACAGTTATGCCCTTTTCGCGGTTGAGCGTGTGGATAGTCTCCATGACCTCCCGCCTGCCCTTGGGGTCGAGCATTGCGGTAGGCTCGTCCATGACGATACAGCGCGGCTGCATCGCGATAACTCCCGCGATGGCGACGCGCTGCTTCTGACCGCCCGAAAGCTGGTGCGGAGCATGCTCGCGGTACTCGTACATATCGACCTGTTTCAGTGCGTCGTCGACGCGCTGGCGGATTTCCGGCTGCGGAATTCCCATGTTCTCCGGCGCGAACGCAACGTCCTCCTCGACAATGGTAGCAACGAGCTGGTTATCCGGATTCTGGAACACCATGCCCACCGTCTGGCGGATATCAAACAGCTTGTCCTCGTCGGAGGTATCTATGCCCGCGACCGTGACCTTGCCGGAGGTCGGCGTGAGAATCGCGTTGAAGTGCTTCGCAAGCGTGGATTTTCCGCAGCCGTTGTGACCCAGCACCGCAAGGAACTGCCCCTCCGGAACGGACAGGGAAACGTCCTTCAGAACCGGATTGCGGCCTACTTCCTTGCCGTCCTCGTCGTAGCTGATGTAATCAAAGCAAAGGTTTTCGACTTCTATAATGTTCAAGTGATTCACCCGTTATCTCAAAAATGTACTATTGCGGTGCTTCCTGCGGGGAGCGGCATACCGGTCTGCTTTACCGGCAGCCCTATCTCCTGGGAATCCACCGTGATATCGAACCGCTTACCGACGGTCATTTGCAGGAGGTAGCTCATAACGCTGGCGGAAAGCCCGGTCGTGTAGCTGTTCAGAAGCACGAACAGCGGCTTGTCCGAAAGGAGCTGCGTGCAGCTCTCCATCAGGTCGTAAATGCAGTCCTCCAGCTTCCACATTTCGCCGTTGGTTCCCCTGCCATAGCTGGGAGGGTCGAGTATAATGCCGTCGTAGTGGTTCCCGCGGCGTATCTCGCGGCTGATGAACTTCTGCGCGTCGTCGACGATCCAGCGTATCGGCTTATCCGAAAGCCCGGAGAGCTTCGCGTTGGTACGCGCCCAGTCAACCATACCCTTTACCGCGTCCACGTGGCATACGGAGGCTCCCGCCGCAGCGCATGCCAGCGTAGCTCCGCCGGTGTAGGCGAACAGGTTCAGCACGTTTATCGGTCGGTCTGCGCCGCGGATAGCGTTCATGCAGTAGTCCCAGTTGACCGCCTGCTCCGGGAACAGCCCGGTGTGCTTGAATCCGGTGGGCTTCACCATAAATGTGAGTTCCCCGTACTTTATCTGCCAGCTCTCCGGGAGCTTCCTGCGGTAATCCCAGGAGCCTCCGCCGGAGGACGAGCGGTTGTACTTTGCGTGGGCGGTGCGCCACTCAGGAGCCTCGCCGGAGCATTTCCAGATTATCTGCGGGTCGGGACGGATAAGGGTGACGTCGCCCCAGCGCTCCAGCCGTTCGCCGTCTGATGTGTCGATAAGGCAGTAGTCCTGCCACTTGTCTGAAAGTCTCATTCTTTTGTCCTCTGTTCCTGCTTATTCTTAACGCTCACCCAACTTGACGGGGTGGCGAACAACAGTCTTTAACCTCTCCGGAGCGCATTTTCGCGGGTCTGAAAGATATATTTCATGGTGCATGCGTTCAGCGCGTATATCCGGAACATAGCCATTCTGTGCCGCATGCTCGTGCATCGCTTCTATTGTTTTCGGCTCGTCGTCATATGGACCGATATGCATGCACTGCACGCACAGCCCTTCATCATAAGTAAAAAACTCCACTTTGGAAAGGTCAATTCTCTTTTTTCTGGCAGCTTCCCCGACCGCCCAGTTAAATTCATCAGCAGTAACAAAATCAGGAAGCCTGATTGCCGAAATGAAGTGAAATTTCTCTTTATGGGAATAGTCGATGGAATCCGAACCTTCCTGCCGCCAGAATCCCTCAAGCGGAGGAACCACATAATCAAAATAGCCCGCCATTCTGTGGCTGCCCAATTTGCTCATCTTTATAGTGAACGCAACCGCATACAGCAGCCCGATGGATTCCTTGTACTCGCCGTTTTCGCTGTTGGGGTCTCCCGTCCCGCGAACTGCAATATAGTTCATCTTGGGAATGTTGACAATACCCGGCTTTCTGGGCGGCATATAAAACTCTTTATATTCCTTTTTGAAATCAAACGGCATATTTTAAATCTTCTCCCACTCAACGCACTCAGGCAGCTTCATTTCATTCATGAACGCCTCGGCTATCTCGAGTATCTTCTCCTCCGGAACTATCTGCCCGCGGCTGAGCTGATACACCTCGCCGTCGATGTTGACGTCAATGGTTCCGTGGCGGGTCTTGTCGCCGATGGAGACGTAAGCCGTGCCGCCCTCGCTCTCGAAATAATTGATGGAAGCGCCGTCCTCGCAGCAGAGTATCGCCATGCAGGGGTAGGAATCCGTGCCCTCGCCGAGCCATATCTCGCCGCACGCCGCATTCAGCGCGGTTTTGAGTTCATCTTTATCGTTTGCGGGAAAGTTCCCGTTATTTGCACAAACCAGCATGTTTCCTCCGTCAGGTAAGGCTGCGCTTGACTTCCTCCGCGATGGAGTCCGCCAGCTGCTTCACCATATCCATGTCCTTGCCCTCGACCATAACCCGCACCAGAGGCTCCGTGCCGCTCTCGCGGACGAGTACTCTGCCGTTATCGCCGAGTTCCTTCTCAGCCGCGGAAATGCAGTCCATTATAGCAGGAACCTTGTTCCACTTGCCCTTGCCGCTCTCGGTTATCTTCACGTTCACGAGAAGCTGCGGGTAGTCCTCGATGCCCTCGCAGAGCTGCGCCAGGGACTTCCCGGTCTCGGTCATGACCTTTATGAGCATAGCCGCCGTGAGCTGACCGTCGCCGGTGGTCGCATGGTCGAGCATGATTATATGTCCGGACTGCTCGCCGCCGATATTGTACCCGCTGCGCTGCATTTCCTCGAGGACATATCTGTCGCCGACCTTGGCGCAGACGGTTTTCATGCCGTTCTGCTTCATGAAATCGTGGAACCCGAGGTTGCTCATTACCGTGACCACAGCCGCGTCTCCATTAAGTATCTTCTTTTCTTTCATGCGCTTGGCAAGAACTGCGATTATGCGGTCGCCGTCGATGACCCTGCCGTTTTCATCGACCGCAAGGCACCTGTCGGCGTCGCCGTCGAACGCGAATCCAGCCGCCATGCCGCCGTTCTTAACGTACTCGCAGAGCTGACCGATATGCGTGGAGCCGCAGTTGTCGTTGATGTTGGTGCCGTCCGGCTCGTCTGCGATGAACTCGCAGCCGTTCCCGAGGTACGCGAAAAGCTTGCGCGCCGTAGCGGCGGAGCTTCCATTCGCGCAGTCGAAGCAGAAGCGCTGATTGACTCCCGCGTAGTCCCCCGCTCCGGCGCATTCCCTGATGTGCTGAATGTAGTCGGTGCAGGCGCTGCTGAGTCTGGAGATCCTCCCGACCTCGATGCCGTCACGGAGCCTGATCTCGTCCTTCCGGTCGAGGATAAGAGCCTCTATCTCCTCCTCAACGCTGTCCGGGAGCTTGAATCCCTCGGAGGAAAACAGCTTTATGCCGTTGTATTCCACGGTATTATGCGAAGCGGAGATCATAACGCCCGCGTCCGCATTGTACCTTTTCACAAGATAAGCCACCGCAGGAGTAGGCACAACTCCAAGCAGCAGCGCGTTTGCTCCCACGGAAGCAAGTCCAGCGGACAGCGCCGCCTCCAGAATTTTAGAGGAAATGCGGGTATCCATGCCAACGATGATATTCGGGTGAGCCTTGCCGCTCTCCTTAGTGAGGACGTAAGCCGCCGCCCTTCCTATCTCCATTGCCCTTTCGCAGGTGAGTTCCGTGACTGCAACGCCGCGCGCGCCGTCCGTGCCGAAAATTCTTCCCATATTATTGCCCCCGTTATGTATATTTAATTAGAGTATGCTCTATTATCAGAAATCAAGCCGCTGCTGACCGTCCTGGAGTATCCCCAGGTGTCTGTAAGCGAGCGCAGTAGCGGTGCGCCCGCGCGGAGTTCTTGCAATGAACCCGAGCTGCATGAGGAACGGTTCGCAGACCTCCTCCAGCGTCACTGACTCCTCTCCAAGCGCGGAAGCCAGCGTTTCCAGCCCGACAGGACCGCCGTTGTAGCCCTTGATTATCATTTCCAGAAGCCGCCTGTCAAGCCTGTCAAGACCTAGCTTGTCGATATCCTCGCGGCCTAACGCGATATCCGCAAGCTCCTGGGTTATCTTTCCGTCGCCGAGCACCTCCGCATAGTCGCGGACGCGCTTGAGCAGGCGGTTCGCGATACGCGGCGTGCCTCTTGAGCGCTTTGCGATCTCCATCGCACCGTCCTTTGTGCAGGGTATCGCGAGGATTATCGCGGAGCGCTGCACTATGCTGCAAAGCTCCTCCGGAGTATACAGTTCCAGCCGCTGGATAACGCCGAATCTGTCGCGCAGAGGCGCAGAAAGCTGTCCGGAGCGCGTAGTAGCGCCTATCAGCGTGAATTTCGGCAGGTCGATGCGGATAGACCTCGCAGAGGGACCGTTGCCCATGATTATATCGAGAACATAGTCCTCCATCGCAGGGTAAAGCACTTCCTCAACCTGACGGGAAAGGCGGTGTATCTCATCGATGAAAAGCACGTCGTTGGGCTGGAGGTTGGTCAGCAGAGCCGCCAGATCCCCCGCCTTCTCTATAGCCGGACCGGAGGTCACACGTATATTAACGCCCATCTCGTTCGCGATAATACACGAAAGCGTGGTCTTACCAAGTCCGGGAGGGCCGTAGAGCAGAACATGATCGAGGCATTCACCGCGCTTTTTCGCAGCCTCGATGTAGACCTTCATGTTCTCCTTGACCTTATCCTGACCGATGTACTCGTCAAGTACCTTCGGGCGCAGGGAATACTCGATATCGGTATCTGACTCATTATATTCCGGCTCGACTATTCTGTTACTGCGTTCGGGATTTCCCCCGAGTTCAGACATTTCCAGCATCTGTATCTTCCTTTACTGTTTGCTCAGTTTCTTCCTTTTCGATGTATCTGTAATAATCCCGCGGCAGGTCGTTTCCCGTTGCGTTTTCAGCGTGGTTGAACATTCGCAGCGCGGTCATGCGCTTTGAAAGCTCCTCTGGGTCCTTGTAGCCGCAGAGTATCGCCTTGTCGTAGGCTTCCTCGGCGTTTTTCTCATCGTCGTGCATTGCGTACCATGTGGCAAGTTCGGCGTAGACCAGCGGGTGGTTTTCCTGGATAGTCACCAATTTCTTGAGGGTCTCGAGCGCTCGCTCGTCCTCGCCGCGCAGCGTGTATATCGTCGCCAGGCTGTAGTAGGAGTACCCATAGTTAGGGTCGTACCTGAGCGCCTGTTCAAAGCAGTATTCCGCACTGCTGAGCTTCCCCTCGTTGTAATAGGCATGTCCGAGCCGCGACTGCGCGTCCGGATTGTCCGGAGCTATCTCCGCAGCCTTCCGAAGAGCCCACATGAGCTGACCTTCGTTCTCCTGCGCCTCGTACAGCTTGATGAGCCACTCCACGCAGAATAGCTGATTCTGGCGGTTATCCGAAATGCTGAGCGCCCGCATGAGTTTTTCCTCCGCCTCGGGGTAGCGCCCCTTCATCAGCATGAGAATTCCCTTGTAAGCGCAGCGTGCGCCCTCGTCGTGCCGGAGAATGCGAAGCCCGTGTTTTCCGAGCGCCCTGAGAGCCGCCCGGCGTTCCGAAAAAGACTCCTTTGCAAACGAGCAGAGCGTACTTGCCGCGAGGGCAGCCGCCGTGCCTCCGCCGAGTATCAGCCCGGATATGCACATCAGCCGGAAATTTTCGTTCCCCTCTGCATACATGAAACCCAGAAACAGGAAAAACTCAGCCGCCGCAATAGCCATGAATGCCTTAGCGGTCGCTTCTGCATTCTTCAAAACGCTCACCTCCCAAACGCGATTTCGCTGACTCAGCCCAAATGCTTGAGCGCGTATTTTATAAGCTCCTCAACGCTGCTGTCAGGGTCTGCGCCGACAAGCGCCGCCTGAGCCTGCGGCAGGGCGAATCCAAGCACGCACAGCGCTGTGATAGCCTCCGCAGCGGCGTTGCCGCCTACCGAAGCCGCAGTAACAGGCTCCGTGCCGAAGTCGGAAGCGGAGATGTGCTGTTCCTTTGCCACCTTGTCTTTCAGTTCCATAACGATACGCTGGGCTATCTTGTTTCCGATACCTGGAGAGCGGGTCAGGGTCTTGCTGTCGCCGGTGGTTATGCACAGCGCCAGCTTGGACGGAGTGAGGTCGGACAGTATCGCAAGCGCGGCTTTAGGACCCACTCCCGAAATGGAAGTTAGCTGCCTGAACGCCTGCAATTCAGCAGTATCAGCGAAGCCGAAAAGATCTATCGCGTCCTCGCGGACATTCAGCTGAGTAAAAAGCCTGACTTCCCCGCTGCCGCCTATTTTTTTCAGCGTGTTCATGGTCGTGCGGCAGGCGTAGCCTACCCCGCCGCATTCAACTACCGCGAGGTTCGGCTCTGTGTGGATAAGTTCGCCGTGTAAGCTGTATATCATGTATTTTACCTCTTGTCACTCTTGTGGTATATTTTTCCCATCGCGCCGTCGTTTTCCGCAGCCTTTGCAATGAGCCTCGAAAGCTGCGACCCGCTGGAATGTCCGTGGCATATCGCGAGAGCCACCGCGTCCGCAGTGTCGTCGGGCTTGGGTATCGCGTCCAGACGGAGGATATTCTTCACCATCTCCTGCACCTGGTGCTTCTCAGCCTTGCCGTAGCCTACGACCGCCTGCTTCACCTGCATTGGCGTGTATTCGTAGATCTCGATGTCCCGCTGCACAGCCGTCAGCAGGATTATCCCGCGCGCCTGCGCAACATCGATTCCGGTGGTCTTGTTGTTGGTGAAATATAGCTTCTCAATGGACATGCAGTCCGGCTTGAACATATCGAGCACGTTGCACATGTCGTCGTAGATCTCCATGAGGCGGCGGTCGAAGCTGGTTCCGGCGGCGGTGGTTATCGCGCCGTAATTCACCACGGAGAACCGCGTTTTCTCATAGTCTAGAACTCCATACCCAACGATGGCGTAGCCCGGGTCGATACCGATAATCCTCATGTGTAGCTTTCGTTGTCGGTGATGTACTCGCGCACTCTGAGCGGTATTCCCATGATGTCAGCAAGCTGCTGGCAGCGGTCGATCTCGTCCTTTGTGATAACGTCGACAACGGTGAACTTCACCTGGACGCCCATATTCTTCATATCCCTGGCGAAATCAAGCATAGCCTTGAACGCCGGCTCGCCGAAATGCGGCCTTGTGATCTCGTTGTAGCGCTTCGCGTCCGGGGCGTTGAGGCTGATGGAAGCCACGTCGATAAGTCCGCGGAACTGCTCAATATCGAATTTCGGGTGGATCATGCGGACAAGTCCGTTTGTGTTAAGGCGTATCTTCATATCAGAGTGCTCCCGGATATACTGCGCAGTCTTAACGAGCATGTCCGCGCGGACGGTAGGCTCGCCGTAGCCGCAGAATATCGCGTGCGTGCAGCCGGTCTTATCGAATTTCTCGTATGCATCCACGATCTCCTCGAAGGAAGGCTCGTGCTCCAGCCACAGGCTGCCGTTATCCTTCACGGAATCGGAGTTGTTCCGCAGGCAGAACACGCAGTCGCAGGGACAGCCGTTAGTTATGTTAATATACATCTGACCGTCGAATTTGTAAAATATAGTCATTAAAAAAACACCTCTTGAATACAAATATTCATTTTATTATACCACTATATCGGGTATTTGTCAATGAAAATCAGGTGACATTTTGCGGAACAGAAAAAAGGAGCCGTAAAAATTACAGCTCCAGATCCAAAATATATCGGGCGAAAGCCGATACCACAAATCAATCTATTACATGTCCGTCGGTGGTGATGATATCCACCTTCACCGGGATATACTTGCCGGAAGCGGCGACCGCGCGGTTTACGGCGTTTTCTATACCTCCGCAGCAGGGTACTTCCATGCGCGCTACCGTAATGCTCCGGATATCATTGGCGCGGATTATCTCGCCCAGTTTCTCAGCATAGTCGGCGTCGTCCAGCTTGGGGCAGCCGATGAGGGTAACTCTGCCTTTGATGTACCTGCGGTGAAAATCTCCGTAGGCGTAGGCGGTGCAGTCGGCGGCGATAAGGAGGTCGCAGCCTCTGAAATAGGGAGCCTGCACTCCCGCGAGCTTGATCTGAACCGGCCACTGGCTGAGCATGCTCGGAACCGCGCCCTCTGCCGGAGCGGTTCTCGGCTTCATCTGGGCCATTCTCATTCCGGGGCAGCCGGTGAATTTCGGAGCCTCCTGGGCGGGCTTCTTCTGGGACTCAATGTGGCGCTTTACAGCTTCCTCGTCAAACTCGGGAGCCTCGCGCTGAACAAAGCTTATCGCGTTCATCGGACAGGCGGGTAGGCAGTTGCCGAGTCCGTCGCAGAAATCCTCGCGAAGCAGCTTCGCCTTGCCGCCGACTATGCCGATAGCGGCTTCCTTGCAGGCGTTGGCGCAGAGTCCGCAGCCGTTGCACTTTTCTTCATCTATATGTATTATCTGTCTTACCATGTTAAATGCTCCATTTCCTGAATTATTGCGGTTTTTACCTGTCTATATGATACTATACCCCGCCGGAAAAGTCAATAGAAGTTTAAGCCACCGCTGGTATTTCTTGTCAAGAGCAGGACCGCGCCGTAACTTTCCAGCCCGTGTTCGTTATAATCACCAAAACATAGGCAGATAATATTTGCAAAACCACTAAAACAAACTAAAAATCAGCGAGTTTCGCCGAAATCGGTGATTTTTTTTCAATCCCGCTTGACAGGCTGTGTAATATGTGTTACAATTACTGTTGTAAATTCTGACGATATTCGCAGACATAACAAAGGAGGACACGAAAAATGGGGGAAATCCATGTTGGTGATAAGGTCGTTGTAAGACTCAAGGAGTATTTCAGCGGCGAAGGCAACATAAGACCTCTGGTACAGGGCGAGGTCAAGTTCGTAAACACCACAGCGAACTTTGCCGTTGTGGACGTAGGCAACTACCGCGTAAGCTACTGGCTCAACGAGATCAGCGAGTTCAACGAGAACGAGTACGAATTCACCAGCCGCAACCGCGTAAAGCGCACTTCCATCTCCACTTCTCCCGAGGAGACCGAGCAGCTTTGATAACCGCGAATAACAAACACCGGACAGCATGACTGCCCGGTGTTTTTTCATGCAAAAACCGCTGACAGCCTGACTGCCAGCGGTTAATTATCATGCCCCGAAAAGCTCCTTGGTGAGCCATACGTGCGCGGTATCAAGCGCTTCGTAAAGGCTGTTCATCTCGCCCTTTCTGATCTTTGCAAGATCCTCCGGGGTAGGAGACGTGGGGATCATCTGAACCATGACCTTGGTAGGTATCTCGGCGTCCTTGTATTTCTCGCTCTCGCGGATAGTAAGCTTGGTGACGAACCTGTCGCCCATGCTTCCGTAGTAGATCTCGTTTCCGCTTCTCACCATCGGGAATCCACGGTAGTAAATAAAGTTACTTTCAGCCATTGTAATTACCTCCATATATAAAAGTTTATTTAACACGGTCAGGAAACGCGGCAGGAAGCCGCGCTCCGTTCTGCTGGATCTCCGTTACCAGTTAAGCTCGATATCGCCGCCGTTCAGCAGGGCGTCAAGGTTGCTTAGCAGCCTGTCAGTGTAGACCTGGCGCACCTTGTAGAGCACGTCGCCGTTTACGCGCACAATGCTCTTGCGGTCGTCGGACTTGTAGAACTCCAGCACGTCGCTGCTTCTGCCGTAGGTGTCGTAATACTCGCTGCGGTAGTCGAACTGCACCTTGATGTAAGGCTCGTAGTCCGCTTCATCGAAGAACAGCTCCTCGCCCATCGAGGTTATAAGGTGCTGATAGAAGCTCTTGAACCTGGTATCGTCCAGCGCCTCCCCGTTGTAACGGAAAGTATGGTTGTCAGCGTCGCCTTCAATGGTGAATGCGTATTCACCGTCCGGAGTTGACACGGTCAGCTTGTCTACCGTATAGATGTACGGCGAGATAGGTCTGCGGGACATGATATCCTGAACGCTGAAGGTGTACCACGGCGCATTCGAGGTGCTGATAGCATAAATAAGTCTGTCGCCCTCGAACATAGCGTAGTATCCGGTCACGGAAGAAAGGCTTCCCTCGTCGGAATCGTCGCTGGACTCCCTTATCTCATTGCCGAGAAGCAGTACGCGCGCCTTGCCGCCGTACTTGAAGCTGACGCGGCAGTAGGGATCGTCAAGACCTGTCGCTGCAAGCTCCTCGTCGGTGGGGTCGATATACTGGCAGGAAGCCGCGCTGAGCGCGTACAGCCCGTAGCAGATCGTCTGCCCGCTGGTCGTGTCAAGCTCCGCGGTTATCGGGGAGGTTATGCGGTGGGAGTTGAACGTGGTCACAACGGAATCCTCGTCCTCCGCCTCCGCCGCAACATCGAACATATATTCGATCTCAACCGGCTCGCTGAGGTCCTTGCGCTCGATGGTAAGGTACTCAAGCTCCTGCGGGTTGTTTGAATCGTAAGCGTCGGTAAGAACCAGGCTCACGAAATCCTTGATATCATAGAACGCACTGCCGGTGCTGTAGTAGCTGACCTCCATAACATCGCTGCTGCCCTTAACGCAGCAGTATACATAGTTGGAAGCCGCCGGGTTCCGGATACCGAAGCAGATCTCGTTAGAGGTCCCGTCGTCGAACGTTACCTTAACGGTGGAAAGCGGCTCTGCAAGCCCGTACTTCTCAAGATCGGAAGCGCCCTCCTCTACCATCGAGGAAGCGGAAAGCCCCGCCATGCTGCGCACGAACGCGCCTATAGTGGAATCGTTGCGGCTTATGCCGTCAAGCTCCGGGCTTGTCCAGTAGTACTGCGTGGTGGTGCTGACGTTGCCGTCGTCGTCCGTGGAAGAAACCTCCCTGGAAGCGCGGTCGAACGAGAAGCTGCCGGTCTGGTTGGAGACCTCCAGCTTCAGCACGTTCTCCTGCTCGCAGCTGTTTATAACGACCTTTTCGTCGGCTCCGGAAGAAGCTGAGCTGCCGTCGTCAGCGGCCGCCGAGGACTCGGAAGTCCCTGCCTCCCCGGAAACAGCGGAGGCGTCCCCGGAATTGCCGCTGTCCTTCGGGCTGGTCATGACCAGCACCAGAAGCACCGCGCCCAGCACGAGGAGTACAGCCGCCGCAATGATAACGGTCTTTGTGGTTTTAGAAAGCTTCGCCATTTATCTGTGCCTCCTGCGCACCCAGATAACTACACCGGCAACGATAACGACTATCGGCACGATGATACACAGAACTACAGCAAGGATATTCGCGTTGCCCTGGTTTACCTCAAAGCCGACGCTGCTGAACGACTTTGCCGTGATAGTGATACCCTCGGTCTTGCCGGAGATATAGTTGAACATGTTTATCATGAAGTCCTGGTTGTTGGAGTTCGCATAGCTCATGAACATGCTGTTGCATATCATGTCGGAACCGAACGCCACAACCCTGGTGACTTCCTGAGTATTGCTGTGAACCTTGTACGCTGCAACAGCGTCGTTGAAGGAGCCGGATTCTGCGCCGGATTTGTCGAATTCATCGTCGGAAAGGGTGCTTATCGGGCGGAGGTAAGCTCCGTCGTAGCTCTTTATCAGAACCTTCTGCTCAACGCTGCCCTTTGTTCCGCCCTCCCAGAGCTGCTGAACCGGACGTATATACGCGTCGTAGGTGATGAGGCTGCTGCCGTAAGGGCTGCCGGCGTAGTCGGTATCCTGGATCTGCTGGAGATGTACATACTCCATGTTGCCGTAGGAATACTCGGTGTTGCTCTGGAGCACAAGGCTGTCGCCGATGGATATACCCCACTCCGCAAGGAAGGACGCAAGGTTCTTCATGGAGGAATCCTCGGGGTTCTCCGGCGCGTAGTCAGGCTGGCTGTAGGAAGCGAAGTAGATGAGGTTCTTGCCGAATGCGCCGCCGTTGTCAAGGAACGCGGACAGCTTTGTAAGGCTGTCGTTGTCGTAGTCCATAGAAGGCGCGTACATCACGATGTAGTCGATATCGCCGTCGACCTCAGCCACCTGCTGGAGATTGATTGTCTCGATATCGTAGCCGTTCTTGCTGAGCAGCGAAGAAAGCGAACTGCTGTCGGCCTCGCCGAAGCCCTCGGTAAATGCAACGCGCACCGGGTCGGTGTTGGTGACGTACATTATCGCGGAAATAGCCGCCTGCTCCACGTTGCTGCCCTCGATTATCTGGGAAGCGTAGGAGCTGTTGACGTACTGGTTTACGTACTGTTCGATGTAGGTCTCGGGATAACCGTACTGCGACAGATTATCGCGGAACGTCGGGCAGGAGAAGTACTCGCCGGGAGTGATTATGCGGTGGCGGTTGGTGTCCTTGGACTCCACCACGATATAATTCTCGGAAAGCGTCTCGCCGTTGAATCTGGATGTGAAATCCGGATTCTGGTCTATCTTGAGGTACTGGAGCTTGAAATGTTCGTTCTCCATAGCCATCTTGTTGAGAAGCTCGTCGACGCTCTTATAGAAGGAGCTGCCGCCCTCGAAGCTGGATTCGGTGTTCATGACTGAGACGGTAACGTCCTTGTCAAGCCCGGCGAGGTAGTTCGTGGTAGCCTCGTCCAGGGTGTAGATACCCGTGTCAGTGAGGTCGGCGGTGGTGTCGATACGGTCGGAAATTATGCTGACGATAACGTTCAACACTACGACTGCGGCGATGAAAAGCACCGTCAGCACGACTGCCATCGTTCCGTGCTTGAGGTTGCGCTTATTGAAGGTGTGCTTGCGCGCGGCAGGGTTTCCGTTCTGTATCTCAGCCTGCTTCTTAGCGGGCTTTGCAGTTTCCTCCGGCTTGGTTTCCTCTGCGGGGGAAACGTTTTCAGCGACAGGCGCAGTCTGCTCCTGCTCGATGTTTTCGTTATTTGATTCGTTCATGTCTGCTCCCCCTTTCTCAGCTCCAGCGGCGGCGTTCGATAACGCGCATCGTCAGGAAGTTGAAAACTACTATCAGGCTCAGGAAGAACAGGATATTCTTCAGGCTGAAAATGCCGGCGGTGAACTCCTGATACTTATAGAGCACCGCAAGCGCGTTGATGATGTCCTTGAGGAACGTCACCGAAACGAAGTTTGAAATGACATCGAACAGGCACAGCAGTATATTTACTCCGATGCTGCCGATAGCCGCGATCATCTGGTTCTCGGTAAGGCTGGAAATGAAGATGCCCACGGAGATAAACACCGCGCCCATCAGCACGATGCCTGCGAAGTTTCCGAAGAACCCTGCCCAGCCGAACTCAGTACCCGTGCCGGAACCGTTGACAGCCGCAGCCAGACCAAGTGCATAGACAAACATAACTGCCGCGCCGATAAGGAAGATGAAGAACGCCGCGAGGAATTTTCCCGCAACCAGACCGAACAGGCTCACCGGGGATGTCAGCGTGAGCTGATCCGTTTTCTGGCGCTTGTCGTCCGCCATGGTCCTCATGGTGAGTATCGGAATGAGTATCATCATTATAAAGAACATCCACAGAAAAACGTACTGCATGTCTGCGGAACCGCTGGAAAGGCAGGTTATCCACAGGAACAGCCCGGAAAATCCGTAGAACACCGCAAGGTAAACATAGCCAAGCGGCGAAGTGAAATAGGAAGCGAACTCGCGCTTCAGAATAGCCGTCATCTTGCCGCACCTCCGTTGTCAATATTGCCGTAGAAATCACCGGTGGTGAGCTTGAGGAAGATCTCCTCGAGGGTAAGCTCGCTGCTTCTCATGAGCAGTATCGGATAGTTTCTCGCCGCCATGCGCTTGAATACCTCGCGGCGAATGTCGCAGCCCTCCTGGGCGTTGAGTTCATACTCGCCGATCGTCTTATCTATAGTACGGTTGAGGTGTACCTCCACCATCTGGGGGATCTGCTCAAGCAGCGACTTTACTTCCTTCGTCGGACCCTCTATCTGCACGGTCAGCTTGTGGTCGGCTGAGAGGTTGTGCGAAAGGTTCTCGGCGGTGTCGTTTGCAACGAGCTTTCCCTTGTCGATAACGACGATCTTGTCGCAGACCGCCTGCACCTCGGACAGGATATGCGAGGAAAGAATTACGGTGTGGTTCTTTCCGAGCTTCTTGATGAGCGTGCGTATCTCGATTATCTGTTTCGGGTCAAGACCTACGGTCGGCTCGTCGAGTATCAGCACCTTGGGATTCCCGACCAGCGCCTGAGCCAGACCCACACGCTGCTTGTAGCCCTTGGAAAGGTTGCGGATAACGCGCTTCTGCACGTCGGTGATCTTTACGAGGCGGCATATCTCATCGAGATGGGAGCGCTTCGGAAGCCTGCACTTTTTCAGGTCGTACACGAAATTAAGGTACTCCATGACGGTCATGTCAAGGTACAGCGGAGGAAGCTCCGGCAGATAGCCGATGTCCTTCTTTGCGCGCACTGGATCCTCCAGGATATCGACGCCGTTGATGAGCGCCTGTCCGCCCGAGGAGGAGAGGTAGCCGGTCAGCATGTTCATCGTGGTGGACTTTCCCGCGCCGTTAGGCCCCAGGAAGCCGAGTATCTCGCTTTCACCGGCGGTGAAGCTGATACCGTCCACGGCTAATTTGCTGCCGTAGCTTTTGCTTAGATTTTTTACTTCGATCATATTATGTCCTTTTCCGCATGTTGTTCATACGGCTGATTAGTTAGGGTATATATCCATAGCATACCTGACATATACCCGGTCATATATCAGCTTAACACACTAAAGTGATGAAAGTGTGAATCAGGCATGAATATACAGTTAAAATTGACGCGCCCGCGGCGTTTGTCAGCCGATCTCGTCTGTGAGCTTCCCGACAGCCTTGTGCATGCGGTCGAGGGTATCCTGCTTGCCGAGAATCTTCGCAAGCTCCACGCCGCCGCCGGGGGTGACAGCCTTGCCGCTCAGCGCAACGCGCAGCGGATAGAGGTACAGACCGTTCTTCACGCCGTCTGCCTCGATCTGCTTGAAGAGCGCGTCATGGATATTTTCGGTGGTGAAATCCTGAATACCCTCGATAACGGGAATGAGCTTCTTAAGAGCCTCAAGGGAGGTCTGCGGAGTGGTTTTCATCTTCTTGCTGACGTACATGTCGATGGAATATTCCGGCATCTGGTCGATGAAGTCAACGCGCTCGGGGATATCGTTGAAAACCTCGGTTCTGGGCTGAAGTCCTGCGCAGAGGAGCGGCATGTCGATATCAGTGCGCCTGCAGGTCTGGCGGATCCACGGCTCTGCGTACTCGATGAACTTCTCAAGCGGCAGGTTGCGGATATAAACAGCGTTTATCGCAGTGAGCTTCAGCGGGTCGAATATCGCCGGGGACTTGGAGATACCGGAAAGGTCGAACGCCTCGATCATCTCGTCCAGTGTGAAGATCTCCTGCTCGCCCTTCGGAGCCCAGCCCAACAGCAGAATATAGTTCAGTATAGCTTCGGTGAGGTAGCCCTTTGCGCGGAAATCCTCAAAGGACGCGTCGCCGTCGCGCTTGGACAGCTTGTGAGTAGCGTCGCGCATGATATGCTCAACGTGAATATAAACCGGAGGCTCCCAGCCGAACGCGGAGTAGAGCAGATTGTACTTCGGAGCGGAGGAAAGGTACTCGTTGCCTCTTACGACGTGGGTAATGCCCATAGTGTGGTCGTCGACCACGTTTGCGAAGTTGTAGGTCGGCATTCCGTCGGACTTGAGCAGCACCTGGTCGTCCAGGTCGGTATTCTCGACCGTGATATCGCCGTATATCTCATCGTGGAACGTGGTGGTACCCTCGTTCGGGATCTTCTGGCGGATAACGCAGGATTCGCCCGCGTCGTGGCGCTTCTTAGCCTCTGCGGGGTCGAGGTCGCGGCAGGGGCAGCGGTTAGCGGAGGCAAGACCGTTCGCGGTATCCTCGCTGCTGTCCTCGCTCTTGGTGCAGAAGCAGTAGTAAGCATGGCCGCTCTCGACCAGCTTCTCCGCGTATTCCTTGAACATACCCATGCGCTGGCTCTGAATATACGGGCCGCAGGGGCCGCCGATATCCGGACCCTCGTCCCAGTTCAGACCGCATGTCTTGAGGGTTCTGTATATAACATCAGTTGCGCCCTCAACGTAGCGTCCCTGATCCGTGTCCTCAATACGGAGAATGAACTTTCCGTGGTTCTTTCTCGCGATGAGGTAAGTATACAGCGCGGTGCGCAGATTGCCTATATGCATGTACCCAGTAGGGCTGGGCGCAAATCTTGTCCTGACTTCCATTTCTGTATTCCTTTCCTGCCGGTCTCCCGGCGTTTTGTGGCAGCTTCTTAAAACCGGATTCACAGTTTCAGAGGCGCATTATTTAAGCGCTTCTTCCTTGTCGCGCGCTATCTGTGCTTTCAGCTCGTCAAGTCCGGCGAACTTGGCCTCCGGGCGTATAAAGCGCACCAGTGCGACCGCTATGTCCTGACCGTAAAGGTCGCCGTCAAAGCCGATGATGTAGGTCTCCATCACTGCGCCGGAGCCGTCCCGCCTGTGCTGGACGGTGGGCTTCACGCCGATGTTCGTGACCCCGTGGTACTGCTTCCCCGCCACCTCTACGTAGCTCTTGTAAACTCCGTAGCGCGGGATAATGTTCGTGTCCGGAATAACCTGGTTTATCGTCGGGAAATCAATAGTCCGTCCGATCTCGTTTCCCCGGATAACCGGCAGCCTGTACCACAGCTCATAGCCCAGCAGCCGGTTAGCTTCTTCTATTTCTCCCCGGCGTATATGCTCGCGGATACGCGTGGAGCTTATCATCTTGCCGTCAAGGCAGACGTCCTTCACCACCTCGACGCGCATTCCATACTTCGCGCCGATCTCCCCGAGCCTCTCCGGAGTGCCGCTGCCGCCCTTTCCGAACCGGAAATTGCTTCCGCAGCAGGCGAAGCCCGCGTTCAGCCGGTCGATAAGTATTTTCTTCACGAAGTCCTCGTCGGACAGCGCGCAGACCTCCGCAAAATCCGGCGCGTAGATGTACTTCACGCCGATCTCCTGCATAAGTTCGCACTTATTCTCGAACGAGATTATATCCTCCGGCCCGCGGAACTTCGGCAGCGTGGTGTCGCAGTTGAACGTAAACACCGCCGGTTTGAGCCCCTCCTGAGCCAGCGCGGTGCGTATAACGCCGACGTGTCCCAGGTGAAGCCCGTCAAAGTAACCCAGCGCGACGGCGGTCTTTTCCTCCGGGCGCAGGCTGCTGTTAGTTATGTCTATCAAATTAAATCCACCATTCATACCGGATACCCGGTATTTTTATTCCGAGCGGAACTGCTTGATCGAAACCAGTTCCCCTTCAGCATTGATCTTTCCTACTCCGAGGAACTCCCCGCCGGCGGTAACTCTAGCCAGCTCGTCCACGGGGGCGCGCTTCAGCAGCCTTTCAGCGTCCAGACGTACGCCGTTGAGGTACATTCTTGTCTGCACCTCGTCCAGGGGTATCTCAGGAAGCGGCGCGAACAGCTCCGAAACCGGAAGCAGCCACTTTTCGAGCCGCTCCGGGGAAGCATTCCGCACCTCGTCCAGCTCGTGACACTGTTCCAGAGTGAAGCCGCAGCTTTTCGTCCTGCACAGGCTTGTCATGACCGCGCCGGTGCAGACGCTCTCGCCGATGTCGTTTATCAGCGTGCGGATATAGGTGCCGCCGGAGCAGTCCACGTCGAGCACTCCGTCTGTCCCGTCAAAGCTGACCAGCTCCAGGCGGGATATCGTCGCGGGGCGCGGCTTGCGTTCCACTTCGATACCGCGGCGCGCCAGGTCGCAGAGCTTCTGCCCGTTGACCTTCAGCGCGGAGTACATCGGAGGCACCTGCATGATGTCGCCCCGGAAATCGTCCAGGGCGAACCTCATCTCGTCCTCGGAAATGCCGTTCTCACAGCGCGAGCGGAGCTTCCCCCAGATGTCCTGGGTATCCGAAACGAATCCCAGCCGGAACCCGGCCCGGTAGCTCTTGCTGTCGTCCGGAACCAGGTCGACCGCCTTCGTAGCGCCGCCTACGAACACCGGTAGCACCCCGGTAGCCATCGGGTCGAGGGTCCCCCCGTGCCCGATTTTCTTAGTCCCGAAAGCCCTTCTCATGGAAGCCACCACGTCGAACGAGGTGAACTCCTGGGGCTTGTTTATGCAGATTATTCCGGTCATATCTGGTTACCGAGCGCCTTCGCGCATGCCCATACTATTTTCTTCTCCGCATCCTCAAGCGTGGTTTCGAACGCGCAGCCTGCGGCTCTTGCATGGCCTCCGCCGCCGAACTGCTGAGCGATAGCGGAAACGTCCGCGTTCTCGCTCGAGCGCAGGGAAACCTTGTAGAATCCCGGAGTTTTCTCCTTGATGCAGATACCGATATCCACGCCCTCTATCTGGCGCGGTATCGCGGAAAGCGCGCCGACGTCCTCGCTGTCTATGCCCTCGATGGAGTCGATGAGCGACTGCGTAACATCTATCACGGCTATCCTGCCGCCCACGTAGTAGCGTATTCTGCTGAGCGCGAGCTGCTCGAGCTTCAGTCTGCCCTGGCTCTTCATGTCGAACATCGCGTAGTTTATCGGCACGATGTCGGCGCCGAGCTTTATCAGCTCTGCGGCGTAGACATGGGTCTGCGGCGAGGTGTTGCTGTACTTGAAGCAGCCGCTGTCCGTCGCGATTCCTGTGTAAAGGCTGTCCGCGATGGAGCTTGTTATCCTTACTTCCTTCATGGAGCTGAGCAGCTCAAACATCAGCTCGGCAGCCGCCGCGTACTCCGGAGCAAGCAGCAGCCGCTCGGCGTACTCGGTATTGCTGACGTGGTGATCTATGCAGAGCTGGGTTTTCTCGCCGACCTCGCGCATACCGTAAAGCAGCTTGGTGTCTGCGACGTCCACGGCCACGATGGTCTCCGGCTCGAACTCCTGCTCCTTCAGTTCGCGGAACATATACCCGAACTTCTTCGGTAACGGGTCGGGGCACGCGGTCCTGGCGAGCTTGCCTATCTGCTGGAGTGCGCCGCAGAGCGCAGTTCCGCAGCCGACCGTATCTCCGTCGGGGCTGCCGTGCATAAGGATAAGGAAGCGGTCGTGCTCACGAAGGAAATTCGCCGCTTCGTTAAGGTCAATTCTCCTCATCAGGCTCCTCCGCTTCTTCGTTCGCCGTATCCTCTACAGGCTTGGGAAGTCCTGCGATTATCTTTTCAATGTGCTCGCTGTATTCAAGGGAATTATCCGGCAGGAATATGAACTCCGGCATTTTTCTCATGCGGATCCTTGCCGCGATCTCTCTCTTGAAGTATCCGGAAGCGGCGGTCATGCCCTCCACGGCCTTTGCGGTCCTCCCCTCGCCGCCGAGGCACGCGATGTGTACCTTGCAGTAGGAAAGGTCGCTGGTAAGCTCACAGTGAGTTACCGTTACAAAATTCTTTGATACTCTCGGGTCCTTCACGCCGCTCACAGCCGCGGAAAGCTCCCTCTTTATATCCTCGGAAAGTCTTTTTAAGTTGAAATTAGCCATAAAACCTCCCTGTGTGCGGCTCACGCCGCGTCGGAAAACACCGCCGGGGCGCGGAACGCTCCGCACCCGCAGCCGGCGTTATCAGTCTCTGTATTCTTCCATTGTATACGCCTCGAAGATATCGCCGACCTTGATATCGGTGAACTTCTCAAGGCTGATACCGCACTCGTAGCCCGCAGCGACTTCCTTGACGGAATCCTTGAAGCGCTGGAGACCTGCGATCTTGTCGTCGCCGACGATGATACCGTCACGCACGATACGAACCTGACCGTTTCTGGTGACCTTGCCGTCGAGGACGTAGGAACCAGCAACGATACCAACGTTGGTGATCTTGTAGACCTGGCGTACCTCAACTCTGCCGAGGTCGACCTCTCTGAACTTCGGAGCAAGCATGCCCTTCATTGCGGCGGTGATATCCTCGATAGCGTCGTAAATTACGCGGTAAAGACGGATCTCGATGCCGTCGCGCTTTGCGTTGTCCTGAGCGGACGGGTGAGGTCTTACGTTGAAGCCAACGATGATAGCTCCGGAAGCCGCAGCGAGCATAACGTCGCTCTCGCTTACAGCGCCGACCGCGCCATGGATAACGCGTACGCGCACTTCCTCGTTGGAGAGCTTCTCAAGGGACTGCTTGACAGCCTCGACGGAGCCCTGTACGTCTGCCTTGACGATGATCGGAAGCTCCTTGACGGTGCCTTCCTCGATGGAGGAGAACAGGTTGTCAAGAGTTACCTGGTGGTAAGCCTTGAACTGCTCTTCCTTGGCTTCCTGGCGGCGCTTCTCAACGAGTTCCCTTGCGAGCTTCTCGTCCTCTACAGCGGCGAATGTATCGCCTGCGGAGGGAACGTCCGCGAGACCCATGATCTCAACAGGAACGGACGGGCCAGCTTCCTTGACGGTTCTGCCCTTGTCGTCGCGCATTACGCGCACTCTGCCGACGGACATACCCGCGATGAGCACGTCGCCTGCGTGGAGAGTACCGTTCTGAACCAGCACGGTAGCGATAGGACCTCTGCCCTTATCCAGACGTGCCTCGATGACCGCACCAGTAGCGAGTCTGTCGGGGTTAGCCTTGAGCTCGAGTACGTCTGCGGTAAGGCATACCATCTCAAGCAGGGTGTTGATGCCCTCGCCGGTCTTAGCGGAAACAGGAACGCAGATAACGTCGCCGCCCCACTCCTCGCAAACGAGGTCATACTTGGTCAGCTCTTCCTTTATCTTGTCGGGGTTTGCGCCTTCCTTATCCATCTTGTTGATGGCAACGATGATAGAAACTCCGGCTGCCTTCGCGTGGTTGATAGCCTCAACGGTCTGCGGCATGATGCCGTCGTCCGCTGCAACTACCAGGATAGCGATATCGGTAACGCTCGCGCCGCGCGCTCTCATTGAGGTAAACGCCTCGTGACCCGGGGTATCCAGGAATGTGATGTCGCGGTCGTTGATATGCACTCTGTACGCGCCGATGTGCTGTGTGATACCGCCAGCCTCGGTGGTGGTAACGCTTGCGTGTCTGATATAGTCGAGCAGCGAGGTCTTGCCGTGGTCAACGTGACCCATTACAACAACGACCGGATCACGCGGCTGAAGGCTCTCGGGATCGTCGGGAGTATCCTCGAACAGACGCTCCTCGATGGTAACGACAACTTCCTTCTCGACCTTTGCGCCGAGTTCCTCGGCAACGAGGGAAGCGGTATCGAAGTCGATTGTCTCGTTGAGGTTAGCCATAACGCCGAGGTTGAACAGCTTCTTGATGACCTCGGTAGCTGTTACCTTCAGGCGGGAAGCCAGCTCGGAAACAACGATCTCGTCCGGGATCTGCACCTTGAGCTGCTGCTTTCTTGCACGCTCAAGCTCCAGACGCTTGAGCTTCTGAGCCTCGGTCTCGCGCTTGCTGTTGTAGGGCTTGCCCTTCTGCTGGGACTTCTGCTGTATCTTCTGCTTGCGCTGGAAGCTCTCGTTGCTCATGCGGGAAGCGGGAGCGATTGTCTCGTAGCGCTCGTTGTACTTGTCAAGCTCAACATAGCTGCCGCGGGTGTCGACCATCTTTGTGACCTGCTCGCCGCGCTGAACAGCCTCGCCCTTCTGCTTCTGCATGGGCGGAGTGTTCACCTTGATCTTGGAGGAGTCGATAGCGGGCTTCTTGATGTTCTGCTTTGCAGAATCAGCCAGCGGGTTAACTGCTTCCTTGCGGACCTCGCCGCGGTTGTCGCGGTTGAAGCCGCCGTTTCTGTTATTGTTGAACGCGGGGCGGTCGCCGCTGCGGTTGTTATTGAACGCCGGACGGTCGCCGTTTCTATTGCCGTTGAATGCAGGGCGGTCTCCGTTTCTGTTATTGTTGAATGCAGGACGGTCGCCGTTGTTATTGTCACGGTTAAATCCGGGACGGTCGCCGCGGTTGTTGTTGAACTGCGGTCTGTCGCCGTTATTTCCGTCGCGGTTAAATCCGGGGCGGTCGCCGCTGCGGTTATTGTTGAACGGTCTGTCGCCGCGGTTATTGTTATTGAACTGCTGGCGGTCGCCGTTGGCTCTGGGAGCGGGTCTGTCCTGACGCTCCTGCTGAGCAGGCTTCTGCTCGGGCTTGGACTCCGCCTTTGCTTCCGGCTTCGGCTCGGGCTTTTCTTCCGGCTTGGTTTCGGGCTTGGTTTCGGGCTTTGCTTCTGCCTTGACCTCCGGATTTGCCTCGGGCTTGGGCTCTGCCTTGACTTCAGGCTTAGGCTCCGGCTTCGCTTCGGTCTTTGCTTCCGCCTTGGGAGCGGTCTTTGCTTCCGGCTTGGTCTCGGACTTTACTTCGGGCTTTGCCTCTGTCTTTGCTTCAGCCTTAGGCTCCTCTGCGGGAGCTTCTTCCTTCTTTGCGGCAGGCTTCTTTCTTGCGGCAGGCTTCTTCTCCTCTGCCTTGGGCTTCTCGGTTTTCTTGTCAGCGGTAGCCTTGAAATATTCGTCAAAGTCCTTGACTTCGCCCTTCTTCGAGAACACCTCGAGAACGTAGCTAACCTCCTGATCCGTAAGGGAGGTCTGCGCCTTCTTAGTTCCCTCGAACGCACCCTCGAGCAGCTCAATGACTGCGCTGCGGTCTGCGCCGATATCAGCCGCTATATCCTGTACACGATACTTTTTGTTATTTGGCAATGTAACTTTCCTCCATACTATTCACTTATATGTCTTGTGATAGAGCCGTAAAGACCTGCGTCGAGCACCAGAAAGATACCCGTGCGCTTTCCGACAGCTTCCTTCGCGTCGTCCATCGTGAAATCTCCGTGGACGACCGGTGTGCCGCGCTTCTCTGCATGAAAGCAGATCTCCTTTTCTGTTTTCGGCGACACGTCCGAAGCCAGAATAATGCCCGCTGCCTTTGACTTAGGCGCATTCATTTCCTGCACAGCCGCGTCAAAGCCCATAACGAGCTTTCCGGCACGGCGGCAAAGGCAGATCGTCGAAAGTTCCTTATTTATCCGAGGTCAGCTCCTTTTCGAGAATTTCATATATATCATCGGGAATAGCGCATTTCAGACCGCGTTCCAGCTTTCTGCCCTTCCTAGCCAGCTCAAGACATTCCCTGCTCCGGCAGAGGTACGCGCCGCGTCCCGGTTTCTTTCCGGTGAGGTCTACGGAGAGCTCGCCCTCCTTGCTGCGGACTATCCTCACCGCGCCTTTTTTTCCTATCATTTCACCGCAGCCTATGCACTTACGCATCGGAACGTGCTTTTCCTGCATGGCGGCTCCTTATTCCTCAGCGGAGGACCCGGCGGGAGCCTCAGCCTCTGCGGGCGCTTCCTCTGTGGGCTCCTCGGGAACGTACTCGGTCACGATGAGATCCTCGGGAGTTACCTTACTCTCAGCCTTGATGTCGATCTTGCAGTTTGTGAGCTTAGCGGCGAGCAGCGCGTTCTGACCCTTGTTGCCGATCGCGAGGGAGAGCTGATTATCAGGAACGATAGCCTTGCACTCCTTCTTCTTGGGGTCGGGGTTGGTAATAACCACGCGGAGTACCTCAGCGGGCTTGAGCGCCTGCTTGATGAACTCCTCGAGATCCTCGCTCCACAGAACAACGTCGACCTTCTCGCCCTTGAGTTCCTTGGTAACGGCGTTGATACGGGACTTCTGAGTACCTATGCACGCGCCCACTGCGTCAACGTTGGGGTCGTTGCTGATGACCGCGATCTTGGAGCGCGAACCAGCCGCACGGCTGACAGCCTTGATCTCAACAGTTCCGTCGTAGATCTCGGGGCACTCAAGCTCGAACAGACGCTTGATGAGGCCTCTGTCGGTTCTGGTGATGCGGAGGCTCTGCTTCTTCGCGCCTTCCTTATATTCTTTGGAAACGCCGGTGATATATACCTTGATGATATCGCCGACATGAAGCACCTCGCCGGGGATCTGGTCTGCTCTCATCAGCAGTACTTCGTTGTGGTTGATCTCAATAGTTGCATGGCCTGTCTTGGGTTCGATCTTTGTAACGAGCGCGGATACAGCCTCGTTCTCATACTCGCCCCACATCTCGCTGAGCTGCTGACGCTCGATGTCGCGGAATCCCTGCTTGATGAGATCCTTCGCGTTCTTGGCTGCGATGCGCTTGAACTCGTGCGGGTCTATCGGAACGCGGATCTTATCGCCTACCTGCGCCGCCGGGTTGAGCTTGCGCGCTTCTTCGAGAACTATCTCGATCTCCGGCTCATACAGGGTGTCGACCACCTCGATGACTTCCTTAAGTACGCTTACGTTGAAGATCTTCCTGTCGAAATCTATGTTGACGAACACGCACTCGCTGTCCTTGTCCTCAACATGCATGCTGGTCTTGAGGCTCTTTTCGATAGCGCTCTTGATCTTCTCAGCGAACACGTCCTTGTCGATACCCTTTTCAGCAGCGTAAGCGGCAAGCGCGTCAAAAAATTCAGTGATGTCGTTCTGGGGCTGCTGTACTTTCTTCTTAGCCATTTTCCGTTAATTCCTCCATTAAAATATTAAGCCGCGGTCACTCGCCGTCTTCTATCAGTTCGTGATCGTCAAAATCGTCATAGTTCATTGCCGAGATATCGGCGGCGGGAAGCGAGATTTCCCCGAAATCGCCGGTCAGCGTGATCTTTTCTCCGTCGTATCCCGAAAGAACGCACTTGAAGTCCTTGGACGGCGCGCCATCGCACAGCTTGTAGGTCTTGACCCTCACCTTTTTTCCTATCGACTGCTCAAGCTGGGCAAGTCTTCTCACGGAACGCTCAAGCCCCGCCGAACCTATCTCCAGATAGTCGATCTTGTCGATGAAATACTGCTCGTCGATGATGGAGTTTATCTCACCGTCGATGGATTCGCAGTCGTCAATGGAAACGCCATGCGGCTTGTCGATGAAGATACGCAGATACCATTTTGCGCCCTCCTTCGCGAACCAAACGTCCCACAGCGAGAAACCATGGCCCTCGACTATCGGTCTTACCGCGGCCTCAGCCGCAGCCTCGATAGTGCTGAACCCCTTTGCAAGTGCCATTAAGCCAGCTCCTTTCAGAATATGCAGCAGGACAGGCAAAAACCGCCTGACCCCGATTAAAACTTAAAGACTGGAGCGAAACCCCAGTCTTTAGTCTAATCTATCTTGTATTATTATACCACGTTTATTTCAGAAAATCAATAGGTTTTTTGAAAAAACAGCGTAAAAATCCCGTTTCGCAGTGATGTTCCTGCGAAACGGGATACCTATAAGCTATTTACACATTCCTGTTTTAGCCTATTTTTACAGTTTTCGACCAGGAGCTGTATACTTTTTTACCGTTAGACGCAGTTGCTAAAGCACGTATTCTGAACTTGTAACTGTTGTTTTTTATATCAAGCCCGGAAACAGACTTGCTGAATGTTGACGAAGAGACTGACGCCAACTTCTTAAAGCTGCCATTTCCAGCGGCGTAGTATATCTCATATCCAGCGGCACCCGTAACCTTCTTCCACGAAAGAGCCGCTTTGCTGTTACCGTTCTTCTTTGCGGAAAACGCAGGCTTTTTAAGGACGATGTTGAATTTAAGGGTTTTGGTGCCGGAATATTTCCCGCAGCCCTTGACTATGACCGTACCGGTTCCAAGCGCTGTGTTACTTTTGTAGGAGAGGGTGTAATCGGTCTTTTCCTCAAGAAGATAGTTTCCGTCGTAAATCGAGGGGTCAGGGCAGATCTTTCCTCCGGTGTATTCCTCGTTAGCTAACTTGTAGAACTCCAGCCCGGAGATGTCCTTTCTGTTCGTGGATGGCTTTGTGGTCACAGGTGTTGTAGTCGTCGCGGAGCCGGAAGCGTATGTCATAAGGTACTTTTTGCTTCCGTTTTCAACGTAATAAAGACCTTCACCTAGCGTGTTTACATATGTTGCGCTTATTTTTTCGGAAACGCACTTCATTGCTTTGTCTACAAGATAAGCCTTGCCGTTCTTTACTACGGGCGCGTACTTTCCATCAAATTCGGAAACGTCATCAAAGGTCGCTAAAAGTTTACCGTTTGTGTTGATAAAACCCCACTTATCATCGAAGGTCTTAACGCAATAGAGCTTACCATCCAGAGTGTACATATCTTTGTAGAGGTCGCCCTTTAATTCAGAACCCTTTTCGGTAAGCTTTATAAGCTGATATCCAACGGTTTCGCCATAATTATCCACCAGTGTTGCAACAGCATTCTTACCATAAACTTCTTCCACGTAATATTTGCTATCAGTTATGATAGTAACCCACTCCGCTGAATCCTCAAGGAAAACATGATTTACCCAACCATAGGGAGCTGTCATAGTACTGATCTGAAAGAAATTTTCTCCGCGTGTTGGATCAAAAAAATTCACAGAATCAGTGTAAAGCGTTTCGAACTTTCCGTTGCTCTTCATTCCCTTTACAACGATATCATATTTGTTATATTTCCCATCTAGAGCCGGGTCCGGATATGTTTTGGTGGTATAAACCGTGCCTGCTATGTACTTTCCAGACATGTAGAAGTTCCAGGCATATGTTCCATCGAATGGTATCTTTTCAGTATATGTTTTACCTGTTTCTGGATTTTCGCATTTAAGGCTAAACAAATTGCCCGAACTTGAGTTGCTGACTACCCACCCATTCATATAGTTCATCCACTCACTTGATGAGCGAACAATATCAATCTTGTCTTTTCCGTTATAGTCGATAGCATAGTATTTTTCTATGTTGCCATCACTATCCACATTTAAAAGAAGAGAATTATCATTAGTTCCCAGCAGATTATCCCAATTTACTTTTCCACCAACCTCTACATCAGTCATATCCAAATTGCCGCCGCTGCGCCATTTTTTCAAAGCAGATTGAGGAATTGACACAAACTCATCAATAAACTCATTTTCATTCAACACGCATAACAAACCGTCCACAGGAAGCGACCCAAACTCTGAATCCACCTCTTCGGTCAGCAGCTTCAAAGTGCTGTCCGCAGCGCCGACTGGAACAGAAATCCCCGCCAAAACAGCCACAGCCGCCACGGCTGATGCGATCTTCTTTAATACGTTCATAAAACGCTCCTCCTTTTTCACACCTTATTAGGTGTTATATTAATTATACACCTTTTCAGATGTTTGTCAAGCGAATTTTATAGGTGTATAATAAATTTGTATATTCTGTACAAAAATAATTAACGCATTTTGGCAGTCAAAGGAGATGATGAGCATGGATATCGGCACCCGTCTGAAGAAGGCACGCGCCGGCAAAGCAAGCCAGCAGCAGATAGCCGACCTGCTGAAAACAACTCAGCAGCAGGTAAGCAAATACGAGAACAACATTCAGGAGATACCCTGCCGCCATATCATCACACTCGCGAAATATCTTGACGTATCAACCGATTACCTCCTGTGCCTGACCGACGACAAAGAAAAGAAATGGTGAATTTCCGGTTGACAAATCCCCAAAATCGTGCTATAATCAAACCAATGAATACGAAAAGCTGTGACAAGAAACAGTAGGCACATCGGATTTTCAGAGAGACGGCGGCAGGTGCGAGCCGTTATTGAAGATATGCCGAACCCGTCTTAGAGCTGCGCCCGGAACCCGCAGGAATGCGGAAGTAAGCGGCGCCGGTGCTCACCGTTACATGAGAAAGCGTTGCAGACGCTGAGCGCGGGGTCTCCCCGAATCCAGGTGGTAACACGGACTTTGTACAGTTCGCCCTGAGCCTTTTTAGGTTCAGGGCTTTTTGTATTCTCTGAGAAATTTCGAAACAAGACGAAAGGAAGAAAACACATGAAACTTGAAAAGTTAGTAGGCGACCGCTTCAAGCAGCGCCCCTCCGACTGCAATATCGACAGCCACGCGCTGATGATACGCGGCGGCTACATGAAGTACGTTGCAAACGGCATTTTCTCCAGCTACATGCCCTTAAAGCGCATAACCCGCAAGATAGAGCAGATAATCCGCGAGGAGATGGACGCTATCGACGGTCAGGAGGTATCCTTCCCTGTTGTAATGCCCGCGACCCTCTGGCAGGAATCCGGCAGATACGAGAGCATCGGCAGCGAGCTTCTCCGCTTCACCGACCGCAACAAGGCGCAGATGGTCCTCGGCATGACACACGAGGAAGCCGCTGTGCAGCTCGTCCGCGAATATGCGAACAGCTACTCCAAATATCCGTTCATGATCTACCAGATACAGACCAAGTTCCGCGACGAGGCGCGTCCCCGCGGCGGACTTATCCGCGTGCGCGAGTTCACTATGAAGGACGCGTATTCATTCCACACCTCCCAGGAGGATCTCGAGGAATACTACATGCGCTGCCACAAGGCTTACGAGCGTATCTATGCGCGCGCAGGCATTCCCGAGGTAATTTCCGTAAAGTCCGACTCCGGCATGATGGGCGGCAGCATTTCCCACGAGTTCATGCTGCTCACGCCTATCGGCGAGGACTCCATCGCGATATGCAAGGACTGCGGATTCCGCGCCAACATGGAAGCGGCTGAGTCCATAATCGAGAACACCCGCGACGCCGAGAGCCAGCCCCTCGCCGAGGTACACACCCCGAATATCCACACCATCGAGGATATCTGCGAGTTCCTGCACACCCCGCAGGACAAGAGCTGCAAGGCAGTAGTATACCAGCGCAACCACGACGACAGCTACGTTGTAGTGTTTATCCGCGGCGACCTCGATATCAACGAAACTAAGCTCACAAACTTCCTCGGCTGCGATATCCACCCGGCTGTTATCACTCCAGAGTGCGGACTCAACGCGGGCTACATCGGGCCGGTAGGTCTCCCCGAGGGCATGACCGTGCTGTTCGACCGCTCCCTCCAGAACACGAACAACCTCTCCTGCGGCGCAAACAAGGAGGAGTACCACTACACCGGTCTCGACATCGACCGCGACTGCAAGAACGTTGAGTACCACGACTTCGCGAAGATCATCGAGGGCGGTATCTGCCCGAGCTGCGGCAAGAAGCACATCACCATCTCCCGCGGCATCGAGGTCGGCAACATATTCCAGCTCGGAACCAAGTACACCAAGAGCATGGGCATGACCTACCTTGACAAGGACGGCAACACTCAGACTCCTATCATGGGCTGCTATGGCATCGGAGTAGGCAGACTTGCCGCTTCCGTATGCGAGGCTCATCACGATGATTACGGTCCCATCTGGCCGATGGCGATTGCTCCGTGGCAGGTGCACATCTGCGCAGTACGCGCCGACGACGCCGAGGTCAAGGAGAAGGCAGACGCACTCTACGAGGAGCTCCAGAAGCGCGGCGTAGAGGTGATCTACGACGACCGTGCAGTAAGCGCAGGCGTAATGTTCTCCGACGCCGACCTGCTGGGAATCCCGCTCCGCGTTATCGTAAGCCCGAGAAACCTCAAGGACGGCGTAATCGAGATCTCCGCACGAGACAAGAGCTTCAGCGAGAAGCTGAACCCCGCCGACGTTGCAGACCGCATTCAGGAGAAAATAGCTGAACTCATGCAGTTCGACGTAGAATAAAACCAGTCCCCGGGGCACCGCTCCGGGGATTATTATAGCGAAAACCGGGACAGGAAAACTGCCCCGGTTTGTTTATTTGTTGACCTCGACAAGCATTTTGTCGAATTCTTCCTGGGTTATCGGCTTGGAGTAGTAGAACCCCTGCGCCGAATCGCAGCCGCAGTCGCTCAGGAACGAAGCCTGCTCCGGAGTTTCCACGCCCTCCGCGATGATATCGAGACCGATATCACGCGACATTGAGATCGTGTGCGAGATAATCTTCCGTCCGCGACTGGACTCCATGAATTCCGAAAGGAACCCGCGGTCTATCTTGAGTACGTCGAACTGCGTCTTTTGCAGCATGTTCAGCGATGAATACCCGGAGCCGAAATCGTCCATCAGCATGGTGAATCCCGCGTCCTTCATCTTCTGAACTACGTCGGAAACTCCCTCGGAATCAGTGGTTTCAGTTATTTCAAGCTCCAGCAGCTTTATCGGGATATCGTACTTGTTCACGAGGTGCAGCATTTCGCCCACCACGTCGAAGGTGTGTATGTACTCCCGGGAAATGTTCACCGATATCGGAACCGGCTCTATTCCCTTGTCTATCCACTCGCGGATTTTCCTGCACGCGCTCTCCCAGATTATCTGGTCGAGCTTCAGTATAAACCCGTTCTCCTCGAACACCGGAACGAAATCCGCCGGAGATATCATGCCCTTTTCCGGGTGGATCCACCTTGCAAGCGCCTCCGCGCCGATTATCCGCTTGGTGGAAATGCTGAACTTCGGCTGGAGGTACATCACGAACTGACCGTCAAGCAGCGCGTTCATCATGTCGTCCTCGATGGACTGCTTCTTGTGAAGCTCGCTCTTCATTCTTCCGTTGAAGAATCCTATGTTGTTCAGGGCGTTCCCCTTTATCGACTGTCGCGCCAGCGCGGCGTTGTCGCCGTGCCTGCGTATATGCAGCGACCTGTCCTCGACAATCGCAACGCCGAAAATCAGCCTGTACTCCATGTTCTGGAATCCGGTCAGCATGCTTTCAATTCTGTGGATAAAATCAAGCAGGTCGGAGTCGCTTGAGAACGTAGTCACCACCATGAAAACATCAGCGTTCAGACGTGCGAATGGCTGTTCCTCGCTGCAAATCAGTCCCAGCGTGCCGTACAGAAACTCAAGAAGCTCGTCGCCGGCTTCAACGCCGTACTTTTCGTTGATAAGCTTGAACCGCTCAACATCGAACTGGATAAACGCTATCTCCTCGTTAGGGTGGCGCTTTATCATCTCCGCAGCCTCGTCGCTGAAAATACGCGGGTCGCGGTCTGACGAAAAGCCGCTCAGCACGCGGCGGTCAAAAAGTTCGCGGCTCGTGTAAGGTCTGATGGTGCCATGTACGGCGATTATCCTGCCGCCGTCGTCCTTCAGAAAATGCGCGTAGAACCCGCACAGCCGGAATTCTCCGTCCGCTGACAGCTTCATGCGAATATCTGCGGCGAGGCTCATTCTGTCGCTCCCGGAGATCGTCCCTTCCTCTATGCACGAGGAAAAGATATTGAAGGAAGGCAGGGACTGCGGGTCGATCAGCCCGCTTTCGCGAAGATACTCCAGCGGATCGCCCGAAACGTCTGCAAATATTCCGGAGCCGGCGGAAACGACAGTCCCCGCTGCGCAGTCCCAGAGGAAATGCGCGGAATTCTTGTCACGTTCCAGCATTTCATAAAAAAGCTTTATGTCCTTTTCTGTGATATTACTCATTGCACCACCGCCTTTCCTTGGTTTGTTCTAGGTAACCTCTAAAAACCGGGACACGAGCAGATTTCGTACATGACTTATATCAGATGCTAGGCGTCAAACCGCAGTAATACTGTATGTATTTCAAGGTTTGACAACGAAGCAGATGATATAAGTCATAGAAATCTGCCGTGAAGGAGGTTTTTAGAGGTTACCTCTATTAACTCTTATACAATTATACCACATACGCTCGTATTTTTCAATAGTTTTTGTTAAAAATGCAATAGACAGTTTAAATTCTGTGTCAAATAATATCGCAATTCATTCCATTCTTATACTTTTATAGTAATCCAGTGCAGAAAAACTGCGTTCCGTGCGGGCGAGGAAGTAGTTTTCGGTAACTATGCCTAGCAGCTTTGCAGCCTGCGGCGAAACGCTGAAACGGAACGCCTCGTCAAGCCTTGCGTAAACGATATTCTGCATAGCCCCGAGAAGCTCCCGGGTAAGCACGAAGTAACGCCCGCTGTATTCCCTGTCGAAGCAGTCGCCGCAGATGAGTTCGCCGCTGTCCGGCAGGAAGAACATCTCGTCATGCTCTCCGCAGCCGCAGTTGCAGCAGCCGCGAAGATCCGGAAAGTACCCCAGCATGCAGGAAAACCGCAGCTCGAACGCCGCCTTTACACATGCGAGCCGAGCCGTATCCCGCGCCATTTCAGCCTCGTAAAGCGATATCGCGAAGAACCTCACCAGGCTGTCAGAACCCTCCGCCGCCTGCTCCTGCGGGGTGCAGAACTTCACCGCCTGCGCGAAGTAGGAGCCGAGCGCAAGTTTCTCAATATCGCTTCCCAGCTCGTGGAAGCTCCGCTTAGGCTTCGCTGAGTTCACCGAGTATCGCTGCTTGGTTTTATTAAGGCAGAAGGTGGCATAGGAAAACAGTCCGCATGACCCTAAAAGCGAGCTGTTGATCTTCTTCACACCGTGGGCGGTCGCCTCGATTATGCCCTGCTCGTCGGTGAGGATATCAATAAAGCAGTTGCTTTCGCCGATATCCCGCCGCCCGACGACTATACCGTCATAGGTAAAAAGCAAAATCCGTACCTCCAGTTTAGTCCTCGTCGTACATTCCAAGGTCGGAGATAACGCGTTCGCGGTTTCTCCAGTCCTCCTTGACCTTCACGAAGCATTGCAGGTTGACCTTAGCCTGAAGCAGGTCCTCCATATCCCCGCGCGCCATGGTGCCTATCTGCTTGAGGCGCTCTCCGCCCTTACCGATGATCATTCCCTTGTGGCTTTCCTTCTCGCAGATGATTACAACGCTGATGTCGATTATCTCAGTGTCACCCTTCATGCGGGACTTGAATTTCTCGACGTCCACAGCAACGCCGTGGGGTATCTCCTCCTGCATGACGCGGAGTATCTTCTCGCGGACAATCTCCGAGCACATAAAACGCTCGGTGCGGTCGGTGGCGATGTCATCCGGGAAGAAGTGCTCTCCCTCGACTGCGAAGCGCTCCAGCACCGGCATTATCTGATCGGTGTTTATGCGGTTCTTGACGGATATCGGGATTATCTCCTCGAAGTCGTAAAGCTCGGAGTACTGCTGGATTATCTTGAGTATCTCGCTCTTGTCCTTCAGCAGGTCGACCTTGTTGAGAAGCAGCACCACAGCAGTCCCGTGGGAAGCGAAGCTGCGTATCAGATCCTGCTCGATGGAGGATATCTTCTTTGTTACGTCCGCCATGAGGATGGCGCAGTCCACGTCGTCAACGCTCTGCCGTATGGACTTCACCATGTGCTCGGAAAGCTTGGTCTTGGGCTTGTGCATACCCGGCGTATCCATGAAAACGTACTGCGTATCGCCCTTGGTGAGCACGCCGTTTATGCGGTTTCGCGTAGTCTGAGGCTTCTCGCTGACTATGGATATCTTCTCGCCGACCAGCAGGTTGGTGAGAGAGGATTTTCCAGCGTTTGCGCGCCCCGTTATTGCAATGAATGCGTTCTTAGTCATTATCTTTCTTCCTTGTGATACTTGTAAACCAGCCTGAACTGCCAGAAGGCAACAGGCGTTTCCGCGCTTATATCAGCTTCCTGAACTGCGCGCCACTCGTCAGGCGAACTGCACTCCGCAGTAAAGCCGCACATTTCCTCAGTGACCCCGCTGAACGGCACGGTTTTCACGTTGAAAACCTGCACCACGCACTTTCCAAGACCCGCGCCATCGGTGACGATCAAATACTCGCCGCGCCGCGGAAGCTCCCCGGACTGAACGCTGAGGTCAGCGCGCTTTTTCCCGCGCATAACAAGCTTCGCGAGCCTGTCCGCCTCGTCAGCCGTTTTCCCGAACCTGACAACGCCGGAACACCTGGTCTCCGGCGGGATATCCTTATCTTCCAGGAATGCGCTCCAGAGCCTCTCGTGCTGTTCAGCGATAAACTTCCCGTACATATCCGGGCGCTTTTTTGCAGTAACCCGCAGCGCTTCACGGTTCTGCCACTCGGTGACGGTGCGGTGGTCTCCCGTGAGGAGCACCTCCGGTACCCTGCGCCCGTGCCATTCCTCCGGGCGGGTGTACTGCGGAAACTCCAGCAGTCCGTTGTAGTGGCTCTCGATGCTGTAGGCGTCCTCATTCGGAAGCACCCCGGGCTGGAGCCTCGCCACAGCGTCCGCGACTATCAGCGCGGGAAGCTCCCCGCCTGTCAGCACATAATTCCCGACCGACAGCTCCTCCACTTCAAGCTCGTCCAGCACGCGCTGATCTATGCCCTCGTAGTGGCCGCACAGCAGGATAAGCCACGGCTCCTGCGCGAGTTCCTGCACCTTCTGCTGGGTCAGCACCTCGCCCTGCGGGGACATGTAGATTATCCGGGGTTTGCCCTCACCCTGGGACTTTATCGCGGAAATGCAGTCATAAACCGGCTGAGCCTGCATGAGCATTCCGGTGCCGCCGCCGTAGGGCTTGTCGTCAACGCGGCGGTGCTTGTTTTCGGTGTATTTCCGGATATCGTGGGTGTGCACCTCGATAAAGCCGTTTCTGATTCCCCTGCCGACTATGCTCTCGTTAAGCACGCTGCCGCACATTTGAGTGAACAGCGTTGCAATGTCGATCCTCATTCGCCGTCTCCGTCTCCGTCAACAGCGTCCTCAAACAGCCCCGGGAGCGGTCTGATGATCATTTCGCCAGCGTCGATGTCGGTCTTGAGCACGACTTCGTCGATACACGGGAACATAAGCTCCGTACCGTCCTCCCTGCGAATTGAGTACACGTCGCTAGCGCCGTTCTGGTAAACGTCGGTGATCTTGCCGTAGACAATGCCGGAATCCGCGTCCTTTACGGTCAGCCCGATTATATCCTGAATGAAGTACAGCCCTTCTTCAAGCTCCGCGTCCTCGCGGTCGAGGTACAAAACCTTTCCGATGAGCGGCTGAGCCTGCTCTATCTTGTCGATACCGGCGAACTTCATCACGACTACGTTCTTGTGCGGGAAAGCCCTGGTTATCTCCATGGGGGTCTTTCCCTTGTCGAGGTAGAGCGTGTCGAAATCGCACAGCACCTCGGCGCTGTCGCAGTAGTACTGCACCCGGACTTCCCCGCGTATTCCCTGGGTCGCAACTATTTTTCCTATCTCAAGAAACTGTTTTCTCATGTCGTTTCCTCTTACAGACCTATCTTGATGATCTCGTCGAATCCCTGCTGCTTTGCCTTTGAGTAAGCCTTGTCAGCCTTCTTGCGGTTGGCTGCGGCGATGAGCGTAACGTCGCTCTCAGCCTGGAGCTCGTCGGATTTCGCGATAGCTTCCAGGATTGCCTCCGGGCTGTGCAGAATAGCCACTTTCCTGCGGCTGCCTGCAAGCTGGATATTGTTCTCGGTAACGATGGAGAAAATACGCTCGAAGCCGATGGAGAAGCCGACCGCAGGAACAGTGTCCCCGGTGAATCTGCCAATGAGGTTATCGTAGCGTCCGCCGCCTGCGACGGTCCCGCCAAACTGCTTGCTTGCGACCTCGAAAACTGTGCCGGTGTAGTAGCCCTGACCTCTTACAAGGGACGGGTCGAACTCAACGGTGTAGCTGTCGGAGAGCTTGTCGGCAGTCTCAATGATAGTGCGGAGCTGTTCGAGCGTTTCCTTGGCGTCCTCGGAGCAGTACTGCGCCATGTCGTCGAGTGTGAGCTTACCCTTTGCGAGAAGCCCGGACAGGCTGTTGACCGCTTCCTCGGGCATGCCCTTTTCGCGGAGCTCTGCGGCTACGCCGTCGGCGCCTATCTTGTCGAGCTTGTCAAAACTTACGGAAACCGTGTCAAGGGAATCCTCCGGGAATCCCATCGTGAGCAGGGAATTTCTAAGCACCCTGCGGTCGTTAACGCGCACGGTGAACTCCCCGATGCCGATTTTTGAAAGCGCCTTAGCGGTAACGGAGATAAGCTCGATCTCGCAGCACCATGAATCCGAGCCGAGTATGTCGATATCGCACTGAACGAACTCACGGAGCCTGCCGCGCTGGGGACGCTCCGCACGGTACACCTTGTCGATCTGAATGCACTTGAACGGGGACGGCAGACTGTTGCGGTTGTTCGCGTAGTAGCGGGAAAGCGGCAGCGTCAGGTCATAGCGCAGACCGAGATCGCAAAGTTCCTTTTCGTCGACCGGGTTCTTTGCAAGAGCTTCTGCGAGCTTGTCGCCGCGCTTCATTATGCGGAAGATGAGGTTAAGATTGTCGCCGCCGTCGCTCTTGTCGAGGTTCTCTGCACTCTCAATGGCGGGGGTGTAGATACGTGTGAATCCGCTTGCGGTGTAGGTTTCAAGAATGAGGTTCATCAGGCGGTCGCGCTGTGCCGCTGCCTCGGGTAAATATTCCTGCATGCCCTTCTGGGGTTTTATGTTCATGTTCGTGTTTCCTTTCGTTTATAAATACTGGATAAATCCGGTCTTTTCCGTTCTGTCGTAGCCTGCGCGCTCGTAGAAATTCAGCGTGCCGGGAAGCTTCGAGCCGGTCATGAGAATGAGCCGGTAGCAGTTCTCGCGCTTCGCGATCTCTTTTGCGTACTCAAGGCAGGCTGTCGCTAATCCTCGTCCCCGGTAATCCGGGTGAGTGACGACGTTTTCGACCCATGCGTACGGGCGCGGGCCGTGGGTGAGGTTCGGGACGATAACGCAGGTAACGGTCGACACCAGCTTTCCGTCCTCCTCGGCTGCGATAAGGTGGTAGTCCGGGTCGTTCACCAGGCGCTCCCACAGCGGGCGGGTAAGCTCCGCAGGCGGGACGGAGGTCTCGTGCAGATGCAGATACAGCTCCATGAGCTTTTCGTATTCGTCCATGCGTACTTCTCTTATCACAGGCTTTCCCCCTTTTCTTTACATACAATTTTATTTTACCACAAAATCGTCCTTATTTCAAGAGGGAAAACAAAAAACCTGCGAATTCCGCGAAATACACAAAAGCCGCCCTTTCGGAGCGGCTCTGTATGTCTAAATGTGACCCTTCCCAGGAAGTCTGGAAGCAGTGATGTTGTATAAGGCAACACTGCGCAAATTGCCATCAGAAGCATGAAACGCAGCGAAGTTCATCAGAGTTACCCATCAGGCTGTCAGATGAGGACTGTCAGCCTGAATCAGATTCTGTATCAGGTAGAGTCCCAGCTTTAATTCCAGGTCGTATGGCTTATCCCCGCGTTCTCTTTTTCTGAATAATCAACAAGCCTATAAACTTCTAAAGGTTCAAAATTAATCTCTGCTTCAGGAAAAAACATTCTTGCATTTAAGGCATTTTGAAGAATTTTTGCATACTGTTGCCTACTGTCTGTATTACTGATAAAGAAAGAGGTTTCTTGAGCTTGTGCTGATTGTTCTTGTGTTAATTCATCTGTGTTTATGCATATCAACTCCTTTTCTTTGTAAGTATAAGAAAAGACCTCAAGTACTGCTACTTGAGGTCCCTTATAAATATTTTATTTATGGGTCTTATCAATTACCATGGCTCTATAATCTCTTCGTGAGATAGACCCTCGCCCCAATCAGATTTTTCTTTGCCGTCCATGATGTCTTGGGCTTCCTGGTTGATGCGGGCAGCTTCGGCTGGTGAAGCTATCTCCCCTCCTGGAACACTGTAGCCCTTGTCTGTAATATTAGTAGCTCCGTCCGGTACATCATAACCATATATTTCTCTGAACTGGCCATACGTCAGATCGCTGCCGGGAATCTTGTCTTTATCGCTCTTACTAGCTGACGATGGTGTAGATGGTTCGGATGGGATAACTGTTACTACTTCTTCGGTGTGAGCAGGCTCTGGCTGTGATTCTGCAGTGTGTGTTTGCTCGATAGGCTTCGTAGTGTCCTTATCATTAAGCGTTGAATCTGCTAAAGATTCTGCTTCAGCAGGTAAGATACTGTCTGGTGTGATAATATCTTTGTTATCTGTTACAATATTGATGAAGTCATCATACACTTCAATATCATAACCTAGATAATGCTCAACAGCTTCTGGTGACATCTTAAGCATATCCCCTGCTAAGATGATTTCCTTTGTGCTGATATTTTCGTCTTTCTCGCCTGTTGAGTATTCTATAGTAATTGTGTCAGCTTCAGTTTTGAATTCCAGCTTAAGATTGCTTACTGCAGCTGTATGGAGATAAAGTGCCTGTTCATCTGAAGCATAATTGGCAACGCCATAACCTGGCAGCACAGAAGACACCTCGATCATACCATCTAGAGTTGTTGTCATGCCTGTTTCAATATTATTCACATAAATAGCATATGTGGCAGAATTAAGGGTAGCTTCTGCATCCTGGGCCTTACGGTCTTCATAAGTTGCTGGCTGCTCTTTACCTGCTGAACGTTTGAGAAATGTGCTTAAGATATCTTCTGCAGTCTGTGTCAATCCATAATAGATACGCTCACCAGTACCTGTCTTGCGCAGAAGGTTGTACATGTCCTTGGAGGCTAGTTTACCATCTGCTAAATAGCATACTGTACGTCCGGAGATGATGTATTGGTTGCCTGAGGGGTCTGTATAAAGTGGGAGACCAGGGATACCTAGGAATGTTTCGCCATTAGGGTTGTCTCCGCCTGGGTCTGCTTCTGCTAAAGCTTTATCCTGGGTTTCCTTGACATCTGGATTGTCATACCAGTACTTGTACTTGATGGAGAATGTGTTGGCGTCGTGGGTTTCATCGTTGATTCCTGGGTTGATGTCATCTGTCAGTTCTTCTGTATAAGGTGTTGAGACCTCTGTGGTGATTGATGGTGGGTAGAGATCTACATCCGATACGGTGGGTTGCTGTGAGCATCCAGTGAAGAAGCTGGTTGCCAAAGCTGCTAAAGATACTGCGACAACTGTTTTGCGTACTGCGTCTTTTATTGAGAACATATCTTGTTCCTCCTTTGTCTGATGTTATTATAGCATGGTAACCTCTAAAAACCCACAAAAATTAAGGCAAATAGAGGCATTTAGCATAATCGGTCAAATATTGACCTGCAAGCAATGCTTTGAA